>Ga0183099_1000142_pt1 | contig 67882 bp, 51 predicted proteins | sample Biomet1_FD_127788 | JGI IMG/M metagenome (GOLD analysis project Ga0183099, IMG submission 127788) | Microbial communities from bioreactor (seeded with anoxic lake sediment) at LBNL, California, USA - Biofuel metagenome 1 | ecosystem: Engineered > Bioreactor > Anaerobic > Unclassified ...
GGTAGGAGTCGGTTCCACGGTAGGAGTCGGTTCCACGGTAGGAGTCGGTTCCACGGTAGGAGTCGGTTCCACGGTAGGAGTCGGTTCTGCGGTAGGAGTCGATTCCGCGGTAGGAGTCGGTTCTGCGGTAGGAGTCGATTCCGCGGTAGGAGTTGATTCCGCCGTCAAAGACGGCTCCGCAGTCTGGGTTCCCTCATCCGCCATGGCCATGCCCGGTAGCATGGAGGACACAAAGACCAGACACAGAAGAATCGACAGGATTCGTTTTCTCATTCTATAGCCTCCGGTTTCTAAATTTTCCTCTATCTAAAACGTTGGAATATCTGCGCTAATCCTGCTTGCCCTGCCAGTTTTGTATTCATCGGAAAACAAACCAGAACCGCCTAAAACATTTGCAAGCTTCAGCGGTTATGGATATAATATATAAACATAAGATAAAATGACTGTGGTCACTGACTTTGGTCAGTATATAATAATCTTCAAGATAATTCAATAGAAAAGGAAATTTCTGCATTGTGAAAGATAAAAAAATTAACGGCCGGACAATCAAAGCCGCCGAAACAAAAAACAAAATTTATCAATGCGCCGTTCAGCTGTTCCGGGAATACGGATTCGATCAGGTAAGTGTTGATTCCATTGCGGAAAAGGCCGGGATATCGAAGGGGGCGTTTTATGTCCATTTCGATTCGAAGGATGCCCTGTTGGCTTCCATTATCGAGGAATATGTGAATGAATTGGACATGAATTATCAGATGTACCTGAAGTCATTTCCCTCTGATGCGGCTGCATCCTACATTCTCATTTCTTTGGTTGAAAAAATCGTCGACAATATCGCATGCGATATCGGATATGATCTGATAAAAATCGCCTATCGCATCCAGATAGACCGGACAATCAATACCGGAATACTGCTGAACCATGATAGGGAATTATACAAAACATTCAGTATTCTGGTTGACCGCGGCATGCGGCAGGGAGAGTTTAAGACAGAAATTCCAGCCGAAACGATTGCCGACCATCTTGTCATGGCGATCCGGGGATTTACTTATGAATGGTGCATTCGGTACCCTGACTTTGATCTGAAAAACCAATTGCACCAGCACTTTGAAATTCTCCTGTCCGGCATCAAGAGGCAATAAAGGTCACGGCTTTGAATAGTTATCACATAAAAATAGCGTGAAGAATACCTTTTCAGGTCGATTCTTCACGCTATTTCTTTTCAAAAGCTTTTTGAGACAGTTCCATATCAAATGCGTTGCGGGGACCAGTTATACATTTTGCGGCGGCACGTCGATAACGACGTCGCTCAGGGGGAATGTGCAGCACGGGTGGATGTAGCCGAACTGGAAATCGGCTAATCGCCGGCCTTCCATGGATTCGGGGATATATACTTCGCCGCTGACCAGTCTGGAATGGCACCATCCGCATATCCCGCTGCGGCAGTGTGCGGGCACGGCGATGCCGTTGTGCTCCATCGTGACAAGAAGAGAGTCGTTGGCGTTGCAGTCCATTTCCTTTTTTTCGCCACAGACGACCGCAGTTAGCCGGAACATACTGTCTTTGCCAGCCGGGTAATCCTCATCCTTGCCGGGATTGTGATATTCGCTGAAAAGTTCGTGTCGGACGAATTTCCGCCGTAGGCCCAGCGCCGCGATTTCCTTATCCACGAAATTGTACATGGCCTGCGGGCCGCATACAAAAAGCGAGCATTCCCCGGTTTTCGGCGCGTACCTTCGGATCAGATCGGAGGTGATGAAACCCTGCTCGCACCCCTCGGCAGGTTCCTCACTCAGCACGTTTACCAGCCTGAACCGGCTGCACGAGGCGGCGATCTGCTGAAACTCATCCTGGAACAGCGCGTCGGCTTTGGTCCTGCTGCCGTAGATCAGGGTAAGGTCTGCGTCCTCGTCGCCATCGGCAATCGCTTTTGAAAGCGACCGAAACGGGGTTATGCCGCTGCCGCCCGCGAGACCGACAATCTGCTTCGCGTCCCGCAGAGGTTCGTAGGTGAACTCGCCCAGAGGCCCGGACGCAGTGACCTTCGTGCCGACTTCCCAGGTGTCCAGAATATACCGGGAAGCCAGACCGTCTTCCACTTCTTTGACCGTCAGCATGTATTTCCCTTCCAGAGACTCTTTGGGAGAGGAAGAAAGGGAATATGGGCGTGTGATAACGACGTTTCCGACAGAGAGGGTGATGGACAGATACTGCCCTGCGCTGAAATAAGCAAGATTTTCGGTTCCGCTGTCCTTGTCCGGCGCTAGAATGAAACTCTTAACACCTTTGGCGTGCTCGATGATATCGGCAACCAGCAAATGCTGGCACTTGGGATGCAAAGCGGCCGCCAGCTCGTTTGCTTTGTAGGAGCTTGTCGGGGGCAGGGGGGTGGCCGGTGCTTCAAGGATTTTCTGCTTCCGGTTGGGAACGACCTTTAGAAAGTCCATTTTGTTCAGTGAACGAATGTTCGGCGTTGACATTTCAGTTCCCTCCCTTGATTCGGCTTACCACACGCTTGCCGACCGTGTCACCCGTGACGTATGCGCTGCTGTAGCCGTCGCCTCGGACGGCATGGCCGCCGCAAAAGCTGAGACCCGGGATCGTATACTCCTCTTTTTCGCAGGAGATACGGGAAAGAAGGTTATCCCAGCCGGAGAGCTTGTAGCCATAGATCGTGCCTTCCGGCGTGCCGAGATACCTAGCGAACGTGACGGGAGTCGCCACGGAGATTTCTTCGACATGCGGCAGAATGGAAATTCCCATCAGCTGTTCGTAATCGGTGACGTATCTGAGGGCGATTCCGTTTTTATATTTCTTATAATCCTTTGGTTCCAGATCTTTTGGGAGGTCGGAGCCGAACAACGGGATCGTAAAAAACATCGTACAGGTACCTTCCGGCGAGCTGCCGGGAATCACCTTGTTGAGGCAGTTGACGATATAAATACCGTCGCGCTTCCGGTTTTCGTATTGCTTCCGGGGGTTGGCGTCGCCCATGACGAACACCGTATAGTCGTTGATTCCTAGCTCTTCCATCGTGCAGTCGAGTCCTAGGTAAACGGTTGTGACGGAGATGCCAAACTCGCGTGCGTTCGCCAGCTTCAGGTCGGTGTCCGGGATTTTCTTGAGGTCCGACATGCTGAACACGTTGTGAGGGATCACGTTGGAAATCACTTCTTTTGCATACAGCTTTCTGCCGTTCGCAATGACGCCGCACACGGCGCCGTCCTCCTTATAAAGGAATTCTGTGACCTCGTTGTTGTACCAGATCTGCCCGCCCGCATCCAGAATCACCTTTGCAAGGGAAAGGGACAGCTCGTGTGAACGCTTGTATGGCATGGCTGCACCGTCGACGGCATAGCAGTTGAGCATGCCTAGAAAATGCATGGCGTTGAGTTCATCCGTGGGAACGCCTAGATAACCCCAGTATGTGCTGATGATGTTGCGCGCTTTTTCGGGTATGCCCAGCGCTTTCATGACGTCCTCGACAGAATGAGAAGCCACCCGCATAAAATCGCCGTGCCTAAGCATCATCGTCAGACCGTTGGGTTTGCCTTTCTTTTTGGTGATGTATGCAAGGGCTTCGTTATCCTTTTTCACAAGGTCGAGCAGGGCGTGTACGCTGGCCCTGCATCCGGGAACTGCCTGTTCCATGGAATCACAGAACGCTTCAATGCCGGCTTTAAGGGTCACGTCGTAACCGCCGCTTCCCTTAACAATGGCGCGAAATATGTTGTGTTCGTAGCGCCAGTCGACTTTTGAACCGAGTCCGTCGAAGATTCTGTAAACCGTATCGGGATTTTTCGCCGTGCCGACGCTTGCCAGCTCATGCAAAGAGGGCTCGAACTCAAAACGTCCCCGCTTGAAGCTTGTAGCGCAGCCGCCGGGCAGATTGTGCTTTTCGAGCAAGAGTGTTTTGAGTCCGTTTTTTGCGGTTGTGGCAGCGGCAACGAGCCCTGCGTTGCCGGCGCCCACCACGATCACGTCGAACGAAATGTCCATGTCGCTCCTCCTTTTTGTTGTTGTATTCCCATTGCTGTATTATTAAATGGTATACAGTCATCACAAGATGCACATGCCGGGAAAATTATCGGCGAACTAGCGCCTACTAGCGCCTATCAGTTTAGTTCAGAGTAACGAAAAAAACCGTCGCCTTCCAGCAGGCAGCGGTTCTTTTTACGCCTATTACAATATATGCCGGGCATCGCCGGAGGTGGATTGGCAAGAGGCTATCAAATTTGCTGAATCAATAGGTTATCAATTCGTTGAATAACTTAACGGCAAAACGGTCTGTCATGCCTGAAATATAGTCAAGGATGGCTTGAATGTACACTTCCTGTTTTGATAAATCACCATAGATTTTATCGTTTTCGCAAAGTAAAGACAGCGTGCGAAGTTCGCCCTCTGGAACGATCTCCGTATTACAATAACGTGCCAGCCACTTCTGAAAAGAACTAACTAGAACCGGATTAAACTTCAGCTTTCCCTCGAGGGCATCCCATGTGTGCTTGCCATCGTAGCAATCAAAAAGTGATTCAAAAATCTGCGTGAGAACCAGCTCAGAATAATGCTGGAACGGCTTAAACCGATTGTGCCTATAGATATATTTATAGTTGAAGTCCTTTAACTCTTTCAATTGCTGAGAGAACTGAGGACTTAAGGATATCCCATTATCAGGAGCACTGTTTTTGCAGATGTCAATTATCATGTCGTGCATGATAACCGTTGTGTTCATGACACTTTCATCATTGGCTCTGGCCATCTTCAGCAACTTGTTCTGGGCCGTTTGATCAAGGAATCCAAGATTAATCGCATCTTCAATATCTCGTCCAATGTATGCGATCGTATCGGATATTTTGACGACACATCCTTCCCAGGTCGCTGCCTGGTATTGACCGGGATAGGAGAATTCATTTAAACAAATGAGCTCGTTTCTAGGAAACAAGCCATTGTCGTCAACTTCCCCGCAATGAGATATTATGCCATCGCGTACAGCATAGGTTAAGTCGAGATTCCTGAATATTTTGTAGTTATCCTCTAAGAGTTCGATTTTATCAACAAATCGCAATCCATTCTGCTCATGCCAAAAACTGTGATTCAGATATTTTTCAGCAAGCTTTTTGATTATTGTTTCGCCTTGGTGTCCAAATGGAGCATGTCCAAGATCGTGACCGATAGAAATAGCTTTGGTCAGTTCCTCGTTTAGGCCCAAGCATTTTGCTATTGTCGTACTAACAGATTCAACATGGCTCACATGCTCCATTCGTGTGCATATATGGTCATTGTCAATATTAAAAAACACCTGCGTTTTGTGCTTAAGACGCCGGTAAGCCATAGAGTGGAGTATGCGGGTATAATCCCGATCAAATGGATTTCGAATGTCATCGACCCGGGAATAGAGCTGGCTTTGCCTGCTAATAAGCTGTTTCCATTGGGGGTTTTGAGGGGTCACAGCGAATTCTTTGAAACTATTACTCGGCATTATGTTCTCTCCCTTCGACCGCAGAGATAGTTATCTAACACATCACTATATTGATTTTATCTTACCACCAATTTTGAAAAGTGATGTGCTTTATTTACTATTCGATTTCACAAAAGCAACGGAAGCCTTTTCCCTAGTCCATAATCTCTATAAAGAAAAAATGATTCAACCATTTTATATTTGATTTCTAAGGCGCTTCGGTGTATCAAATTGGTAATTGAGTGAACGGAAAGAATATTATTTATACATTGCCTGCGAGCGCTTGCTCCGCCGGCAGAAAGTGAGGGGCCCTACGGAAACGCCGCGGCGGCAAAGAATAAAAAGATTAATTTTAAAAAGCGTGAAGGAAAGCCTTTCCGGCCGACCTTCACGCTTTTTCGCTGTTTTGGGGAAAACCAGAGTTCTTGCCCGTTTATATGGACCTTTTATCCCCTCGCATTGGCGTATACCCGTTGCTTTTTCTTTTTTTCATGCCAATATATACCGCCTGCAATCGGGATCAGTAGGAGCAGCAGCCACCAGGGGAAACTTACCGGGCGATATCCAAGCGCATAGGTAGAGAAGTTCTTCACGTGGAGAATGACATAACCCCCATCGATCTGCAGGTATTCACCGTCACTGTTCGGTTTTGTCGTAATAGTCTGCGGTTGACCTTCGTGGATACGGTAGACAACGATCGTAGACTCTCGGCCTTTCATCTCATCGGGAATAGGAATGGCGACCTCCAGCAGCTCATTCACACCAACCAGCCGCGTGGTGTTTTCACCGACCGTCTTATACAGCGACAGATCGACATACAGGCCGATGGTATGGTTGCTGCTCTGCTTGTCCAGCGCGGCCTTCTGTGTCTCATCGACGGACTTTATATTCTCCGCAATAAGTCGGATCTCTATGGGTTTCCCGGAGTTGAGATCCTCTTGGGTTATGCCCAAACTGTTCTCCATGGCCGTGCTTTCAAAAACACTGGACAGATTGTCAACAGCCACATCCGGGGAGCCGTCTTTCACCTCGACCACAGTCCGGTGGTCAAGGTTCCCAATGGTGAAAGAAGCTGCACTCTGCTCTCCCGTCTTCACTTCAAGCATCTTTGTGTCCCTATAATCGCCCGTTTGGACGACCGCGTTGTAAAAAGCTGCCGGCAGATTCTCAAATTCAACGGACCCTGTGGCGCCGGCCGCCACAGTCAACATCTTGGATGAGACCTCTTTATTGCCGAGCTGAATGCTAACGGTGACCCAAAGCTCGCGGGAGGAGCTGTTTTTGACACCTACACTCAGAGAACCGTTCTGCGAGGACGCCGTTGTTTCACCGCCGTTGGCCTCTGCATTCGTCACGACCGTCTGCGCAGCCTCGCATGTAAAGTGGGCCGTAAAAACTGCTTCCGCATAGCTGTCGGTGGCTGGTATGACCGCCTTCACCCAGTATGTGCCCGGTTCGTTGTCCTTGCTCCAGGGCCCATACACGCCGTCCTTGCTAGACGAATAGGTATAGATCACGGTACCCGCGCCGTAAGTGGCATCTGTGATAGTGGGGGCGGGCATTCCGCCATGGGCTACATCCGCGCAGGTCATTCCGCTGATGACATTGATCTCGGCTTTTTTGATTTGGAATGTCAGGGGGAGGCTGGTACTGTCCGTATTGCTCCAACGGTAGTTTGCAGGATCGGTCAGCGTCAGCGTCACCGGGTATGTACCCGCATTCACGCCGCCGGCATTATCCTTGACGGAATACAACGCGCTCGTCGGAACGTCCGCTTTCTGCTGGCCGCCGGTATAGCTCTTATCCGTCAGGGACGGTGAGTTCACCACGGCATTTTTTACCGTGAAGCTGGAGCGAGCCGTGGTCCCTACATAATCCGCTGTGCCAGCGATCGTCGCCTTTACCCACCAGGTTCCCGCTGCATTTGTGGCCTTCCAATCTTCATACGTCCCGTTCTGACTGCTGGCGTATGTGTAAGTCACCCCGGCCGAGCCAAAGTTTGCGCCGGTGATGGAAGGAGTAGGTGTCCCGCCGTAGACGATGTCCCCGCAGGTGAGGCCGCTGATGGTGTTGGCGGTATTCTGTGTCACGGTGAATGCGACCGTGCCGGTCACAGGCGTATGGTTGGGTGCAGACAGCTGGTAGTATACGGTATATTCTCCTGCGCCCGCAAAGGTCGGCGCCGTATCCAGGGTGTAAGTTGCCCCTTCATCTGCACTGTATCTTACGGTCAGGATCTGATGGTTAATGGTGTCGCCCGAGGGCAGCGTACCAATGGTGATCGACTGACCGGTGTAAGCCGCCGTTTGGGTCGCCGGCGTTTCATCGGTTATGGAAGCCTCTTCCACGGTCAATGTACCGGTCTTAAAGTCGATGACGTAGTTGGGGTTTTCCAGTCCGGATACGGTGATCATATAGTTGTTGACATTGCTGCCTGCGGTGTAATCACCATAGGTGTACTGCGCCGTGCCGGTGAAGCTGTCCTCGCCGTACAGGGCATTGCTGGCACCGTTCGTGATGGTGTAGCTCGCATTTGCCGCCGGGTCGCCGTAACTGATAATCTTATTGTTTGCGGTCACCGTGATAGGCGCCCGTTCCATTGTGACCGCTTTTGTCGTATTCGTCAGTGCATAGTTTCCGTCCACCGTGGCCATGGACGCTGCGGCCGTATAAGTGCCCGCGTCCTGGAAAGCAGATGTACTTTCACTGTGCGTGAATGTCACAATCAACTCGACGTCGTTCCCGCCCGCATCTATGTACTTTGCCGCGATATTGCTCCCCTGGTCGGTGGAATCGTAGGTATAAGCCGCCGTATCACCGTTCCAGACGACGGGAACGCTCTTGGGGCTTACGGTGAATTCCTTGGCATCCGTCGTATAGCCGTCGTAGTTTTTGGCCTGTCCGATGACCGCATACAGATAATATGCGCCGGCGTCCAGTGTGGTGGGCGTGATGCCGGTCCATTCCGTTCCGCCGCTGTTGGTATCTTCAGAACTGTAATAATACGTCACCGTACCGCTGCCGGGGTTCGAACTGACGGACGGCGTGGATACCGTGCCGCCGTAAGTATAATTGGTCATACTTACCGCAGAGATGAAATCAGCCCTGCCGACAGTGAACTGAACCGCAGCCGTGGTGCAACCGGTATAACCGTCGGTCTCCGCGATGACAGCGTACAAATAATATGTGCCGGTGTCCAGCGTAGTGGGCGTAATGCCGGTCCATTGCCTGCCGCCGCTGCTGACATTCTCAGTACTGTAGTAATAGGTCACCGTACCGCCGCCGGGATTCGAACTGACGGACGGCGTGGGTACCGTGCCGCCGTAGGTGTAGTCATCGATGCTCACCATAGCGGCCAGAACCGTCTTGGTGGCGATGGACGTGCCGGTGCTTGCCGCTCCGGCCAGGACGTAGGTCGTCTCCATGACACGGGCAAAGAAGTAATAAGTCGTCCCGCTGTCCAAACCCGTGAAGGTCGTCGATGTCTGCCAGCCGGAGGAAGGTACATCATCCGTTGCGCTGCAGGCATATTCCACCGTCTGACCGGAAATTGTCTGAGGCTTCAGCGTGATGGACGATTCGGTCCGGTTGTACATCACGGGGGCGGAGGCCTCCGTGCCGGAATAGTCGCATTTTGCGATGAGGAGATTGCCGGACGTAAGCTTTGCAGTATAGTCCCCGGTGTTCAGGGCAGCAAAATGCCCCGTACCGGAAACGCCGCTCACCACCACGTCCCCAAGAGCCATTGGCCACCAGTAGCAATACAGCTTAATCTCGTTCCCGCTGTAATAGGACGGTACTGCGGCGCCGTCGTTGCCGAAAATGGTATTTTTCACGGTTTCATAGAGATCTGCGCTCTTACCGGTCACCGTGGGCGTACCGCTCAGGTAGACTTTGCCGGAACTGTTGTAAATGGCATAGTTGTTGGCGCTGGAGACGGATCCGCCGGAAATGTTGATCGTGCCGGCATTGTTATAGATGGCATAGTTGCCGGAACTTGAGACCGCACCGCCGGAAACATCAACCGTGCCGGTATTGTCGTAGATTGGAAACACACTTGAGCCTGTGACCGAACCGGCCTTTAAATGGAGGGTGCCGGTTCCAGCCAGGTACAGTGAGTAATAGTAATTACCGTTCAAGGTCAAATTGGAATCGTCAATGGTCAGTGAACCGCTGGAAATGTAGATGTAGTAGTTTAGGGTCAGTGTTCGGATGGTTCCGTCCGTCTTGAGCGTAATGTTTTTGGACGAAACGGTGGGAGCGCTGTTCAGAGTTACATCTTTAAGCAGCTTGATCGTGCCGCCGTTATAAACGTTGTAAAACGCCGCGGAAAGGGGTCCGTAAACCCATGTATCCGCCGCCGTCTCGTAGCTTGCCTCATAGCGGGTCCATTTGGCGTAATACTCTTTGTTCCCATAATCCGTGATCGAGAGTGAAGAAACGGGGGAGCCGGTAAAGCTGTCGTTATCGTACCACCCGTCAAAGTAACATGACGGGTCATCGTTTGTCAGACCGGACGATGCCGGCAGAGATATATAACTGCCGGGCGTGTAGCTTCTGGTGTATGCGCCGGAGGAGAGCGCATACCCGGAAGTGCTCAGTGTGACGTTGTCACCTGCGTGAAGCGTAACCGTATAGGAGCTCTTGCTCGCATAGACCGTGCAGATGGCTGTGACGTCATCACCGCCGCCGTAACCGGGGACGGTGGCCGTGATGGTGGCGTTCCCATCGGATACATAGGTGAGCGTACCGTCGGCAGAAACGGTGGCAACGCTGGGGTCCGAGGACGCATAAGTGACTTTTTCCGTGCCCTCTAAGGCGGGCAGGACAGTGGCCGTCAGTTTTTTCGTGGCGTTATCGTACAAATAACAGCTCGGATAGTTCAGTATTAATGTTCGGGGAGCGGTCAGGGGCAGGCTCTCCTTTACGCTCGTCACACTGCCGCCGACCGTAAACGTATAGTAGGCGTAGTCGCCGTCCCGGACCCAGCCGGTGGAATAATCATTGAGCGTTTCCGCGCTTGCCAGGCTGACCTGGAACGTATAGGTTCCAGGCTGGTATAGGTTGTTTGTAAAGGAAAAGGAACCCGCGCTGCTCGTAAGGGCTCCGGTGATATTGGTAAGACCTGTGACGCCGCTGCTATAGGTGCCGGAATAAAGACTGACATAATAATATTTTCCGTTGTTCTGCTCATTCGGATCCTGAACGCCGTCGCTGTCATAATCTTTAAATATGGTGCCGCTGACCGAAACGGGAGCCGACTTCATCGTGCAAACTTGCGCGGACGTGTTTGGAGTGGAGGAAAGCGTGCCGTTTTTATAGAGCGAATAGGACATGGAAGCAGTGAACGAGGATGTGGACGTGGATGAAACAGACGCATCGTAATCCGTATTAAAGGGAAGCGAAACAAACGCAGCCTCGCCGCTCGAAAGAGCTAAATCGGATGCCGTCACAATTTTCACATTCGTAACGGAACCCCAGTCGCTGACGGTGGAACTGTAGGTCGTGCCGCCGTCTGTACTGTATGTGATGGCGGCTCCGGACAGGAAACCGCCCGAAAGCGTCGGTGCCCCGGTGAGCTTCGCCGCAATACCTGTCCCCGTGGAGGGAACAGCAATGCTGATAGTGGCGTCTTGTGCCGTGTTGCCGCTGTCCAGCCCGTTATAGACGGTAAACTTGTAGGCGCCCGTAGAATTATACTGATAGGACTTACTGGTGCCGGAGCCGCTCTCATAGGATGAGGTCAGGCTGCCGGAAAGGGTGATGACTTTTGCCGCGTTCTGCGTGGCCGTCGGGCAATAAGAGTAACGTGCAAACGTCTCGGAGGTATCCCCGTCGCTGTCAAAGTCCAGCAAATCTTTGAGCTGATAAGCACTGTTTGTACTAAAAGGGAAAATGGCGTTTTCCGTTGTCATACCAATCGCTGCCGGGACGCATACGCCGGTTTTGACTTCGGCGGTGTCCACCGTGGGGCCAAGCGTAAAATTAACGATGTGATTGTCAAGCCCTGTGTGGTCGGCTCCATCCGTATACTGGATCGTATAGAGCGTATAGGTACCAGACGGTACTTTATAGCTGCAGCCGCTTACGCCCAGCTCCGTGTCCGAGTTTACCGTGACCGTCCGGGAGGAGATCGTATAATCGCTGCTTGTCACGTTCCAGGAGAGTGGCGGCGTATAGGACTGGAACTCATACCCGGAAGGCAGCAGAAAGTACACGCATAGGTTCTTCACCGCGCCGTAATAGGCAGGATAAAAGTAGAAAGAATACTGCGTGCCCTTGTCCATGCCGCTTGAAGTGCCCAGCAGGCCCATGTAATAGGGCGTTGTCGCAAGCGTCGTATGAGGGTAAAAATAGGAGCATCCGGTCGAGGTCCAGGTTGCGCCGCCATAGGTTTGCCCGTCCATTGTGGCCGACAGGATCTTTGAATAAACGGGGCAATTTTCAGTGGCGTTGTTGTAATCTTTGTTGTTGGCGTTGTAGCAGTACGCGCTCTGGAGCACCGTTATATTATAGGGGGATGTTTCCAGCCGGTTATATGTGGCGCGGATGCAGGTAAAATAGTCCCCGTCATCCAGGGAAAGAGTGTTGTCGGAGACGGTCAGGAAGGCGTGGCCGTCGGTCTTTACTTCTCCCGCGCTTGCATCATAATAGGAATACGCCACGTCGGCCGTGGACGGATAGGGCCCGGATGTGGATAAGAGGAACACCAGCTTGTAGCAGTGAATGTCCGCCGAAAGAGGCAAGACGTCGCTGCCCGAATAGCCGCCGGAATACTCCACCTGGACGTTCGTAAGGTCACTCCCGGTCAGATTATATAAGCTGCTGTTAAAATATTGATTGTCCGTTAGCGGCATAAGGTTATTGCCGGCATTAACCGATTCGCTCCCATAGGACGTTAAAGGGTAAACATAGGCGTTGATATCGTAATTCCGGAAGTTATAGCTGACCGTATCGCAGTTCAGCCCGTCAGTTCTAATATAGTCCATCAGCGTATAGCTGTCGCCGTCGGCCTGGGCGACCATCCGGGGTGAACAGCCGGGCGTGTAAATCCCTGCCGCTGTATCGCCTGGGAAGCGGAACCAGATCCCGCCCATGGCACTGTCGTACATGTGAAATACTTGGTAATATGATGCGGTCAATGCGTGAGAGGCTGTCAGCTCATATACGAGGCCGTGACCCTGACCCGCCGTGCCATAGGTAGCATCGTAATCCGTAGTGAAGGTCAGATTTTCGTAGTATGTGACCGTACCATTCGTGAATGCATAGGAATCGCCAGGCGTCAGCGCGACGAACGTATCGCCGTTGTAATACCCCGGGGTCGCATTATCGGGAATGGGAACCGTGATGGTCAGAGAATCGTAATCATAGTGATCAGAATAACTGGTATAAAAATGCTCGTAAGCTTTAACGTAATAATAGTCCGCGGCTTTCAGATCCACGTTCTGGTTATCCGTATTTTCATAGGGAATCCAGTAGGCGCCGTTCACAAGGGTCGGATTTGCGGCGACGGTGATGGAGTCCGACGCCGTGCCCGTTTGCGTGTCGCCGTCATAGACGGTAGCCGTCACGGTGCAGGTCGCACCTGTCTTCAGCTTATAAGTGGGCAGAAGGGCGATATTAAAGCCGACAGCACTGATGCCGCTGTTGAAGATGTAAGTGAGCGTCGTGCTGCCATCCGTCTCCGTCTGTGCGCCCACGCTTTTGATGTAGCTTGACAGCGTGGCATTCGACTCCGTGGGATAGTTGGACAAGGTGATGCCCTTCGGAACAGACACGACCAGTTTCGGCGCGCCGGCAAAGCCGGTCGGGTCCACGTCCAGCGTCAGGCTGTATGTGTTGCCGCTGAGGTTTACGCTGTGAGGGTTCGCATCCGTCATCGTGTCGTTGGTGACGGTAATGACGTCTGCCTGTGGAATCGGTTCCGTCAGCGCGTCATTGGCGACGGGAATAATATCTTCCTGAGGACTCGGGGACGGCGTCCCAGCAGTAGTCTCTTCCGAAGACGATGGTACGGCAGCACCCGGATCGTAATCCAAAAAGTAGTCCACCCGGGCGAGAAAATATGTAATGTCACTGAAAGAATATTTATCTTTGTCGGTACCATCAGGAACCGGCATGAAATAATATGTATTTCCCTTCTGCAAAACAAAGTCCGCAGCGTCCTGATTGCCGTGCATCGTACCGCTGGCGTCCTTATAGCCGTAATAGGACCAGCTAACGGATAAAGTGTACTCGTTATTGTCCTGGTCGTAGGCGGTAAGATTGCTTTCCCCTACAAGCAGGTTCTGCATATCGGAAAGTCCTGTAAGTTCGCTGTCGCCTTCTTTATAGGTCCAATGCAGGGAGGCAAGGTGATCCGACGGACTTACCAAAGTCACTTGACTGCTGCCCGATTCCTCATCTGCCAATGCGCCGGCAGGAAAAAACGTAAGCACTACACAAAAGAGCAAAATCCAGGTCAGCACTTTTTTCTTCATTTTACCTCATCCACCTCATATGTATTTTCATTCATTTCAAAATAATAAATATAGCGCTGCGTCTACTCCTTGATTCTTTTCCCGTATCCGCATTTTCCGCACTCGATAAACGCTGCGATTTTCAGGGTCAAGGAATCAGGCGGCGAGATCCAGATGCTGCAATGCGGGCAGATTTTTTCGTAGTTTGGGCCGCCAAGACCATCCCGCCGCCTGCAGCAAATTTGGGCTTGCGGAAATTCCGATTCCGTCACCCTGCAAGTTTCCCAGTCGGGATTGTCACTCGGACTTATGTACCTTTTCGCATCTTGACTCAAGCCAGTCACCTCGCTGTATCGCCATATGACTATCAACTTTTGATTATAAACAAAAGAGCGTTAACAAAACCGTTACCAAAAAACGAGAAATTTCGACTTTTTGAAAAATTTTTTGATTCTTATTATAATTGAGAGTAAAATACTGGCAGGCATGTGGGAGTGAAGCAGCATGAAAGCCATATCAAGCGCCAGACTATCCGCCCCGGAGATGTATGCGGGAGAAATCGTTCGCCGGGATTTGATTGACACGGTGACGAGTTGTCGCAAGGCAATCGTCTACATTCATGCCGGCGCAGGCTATGGGAAGACGACGCTTCTGTCGCAGCTTGCAACTCTCTCGGAAAGCCCTGTTTGGCTCACGATGGCTGGAGAAAACGACATGTTTTCATTTCTGGAGACTCTGCGGGAATCCATCCGGCATGCGTTTCCGAACTATGATTTTGCCGTATCCGGGTATCTGCCTTTCGAAGAACAGGACAACTTTATCAGTTTAGTGGCAAATGCCCTGCTTGCAAGCATCGAAGAGCTCGATAGGCCGCTCGCTTTCATCTGCGATGATCTCCATACAATCGAGGGCAGCCAGATCAGAGAATTGATCGCCTGCGTCCTCAGATACGCGCCGAAAAGCATCCGCTTTCTGATAGGGAGCCGCGAAGCGCTCTGGCAAGAACTTGTGCCGCTTTACCTGAAAGGTGAAATCTTTGAGCTTACGCAAAGCGATCTGCGTTTCACAAAAAGCGAAATGTTTCAGGTACTGGGCTTGGAAGACGATGAGATCTACCGCGTCACCGAAGGGTGGCCCCTTGCCGTCGGCTCTTACCATATGCTGATGGAAAACGGCGTAATGCCGGCTGATGTCCCGGCGCGCGGCAGGGACGCGCTGTACGCCTATCTCTTTTATGAATGTATCCACCAGCTGCCCGCCACAATGGTCGACTTCCTCAAAGACGCTGCCTGCTTTGAAAGGCTGGACCCGGCCATGTTGGACGTGGTCTTGAAACAAAAAAATACAAGGCTCATGCTTGAGAACCTTGTGAAGCGGAGCATTTTCACTACAAAGGACGCCGACGGGACCTACCGCTATCATGCACTTTTCAGAAACGCCCTGCTGGCAAGCGAGAGCATATTACGGCAGGAGACCCTGCGCCAGAAAGCGGCGCAATATTATATGCGCATAAAAGACTATTCAAAAGCGGCCGGGTATGCCGCAGCATTGGACGACAAAAGACTTTTGCAGAAGATCATTCTTGAAAGTTATCGGGAAATGATGAAGGTCGGTCGTTTCAGCGAACTGCAGTCATGGTATCATGCCCTCGACGGTATTGACAGTCTGCCTCCGGAAATTCTTGCCGTAAAAGGTGTGCTTCTGTCGTATACGGGTAATTTTGTCGCGGCAAAGGAATGCCTGGATGCTACGATTCCGGAGCTGAAGCCGATAGACCGCGAACTGTATATAGAGGCCATGACCAGCAAGGCCAGAGTGCTGCGCAATTACGTCTCTTTTGAAGAATCGGATACGCTTTTGGATGAATTGATTGCGGAACTGGGAAGCTTTGCATCCGAAAAAGCCTACTTCGTTGGAATTGAAAAGATCTATAATTTATGTTGGGAATCCCGGATCCGCGACGCAATGTCGCTCTGTCTTGAAGCCGTGGAAGATTGCGCGCGAGCAGGCAATCTGAAAGTAAAGTCCTGGTTTGAGCGCTATCTGAGCGCCGTTTATTTTTTCTCCGGCAATATGAGGCAGTCGGTTCATTATTATGAAGCATCCCTGGATCTGACGGAGGAAGAACGTTCTTATCTTGACCTGCACAGCATTGGCATTTATGCCGCTAAGGCGTACCAAATGCTCGGGAACAGAGAAAAAGCCGTCGCCCTCATTACGGAGGAACTTCAAAGGCTAATGGCCACGGGAAATATGAGGAAATGTGGTACGGTTATCTTTTCGCGGCGGAAATTCATTACCAGAACGCATTTATAGACATGGCAAACGGAAAGGATGTTTCCTACGAGACGACAATCCGCTACTTTACGCTTGCCGACGAGTATGCCACTCTGTTCCGAAAGTCGGAATTTCAATTGAGATGGGCAAAAATACTGAAACTGACATACAGCTTAACTTTCACTTCTGGGCACAAGGAGGAAATCGAAAAAGAAGTATTCGAGAGGCTGGATACGGTCGGGGACATGTTTAAGATCATTTCTCTCATGAGACTTTCCGGATACTACGGAGCCGTTTCCGATTACGCAAACGCAGCCAAATGCGCGGCAATGGTCATAGACGTCGGAGAAAAGACGGATATGTATCTCTACGTGACGCTTGCCTATGGCATTCTCGCCCGCATCGCATTAGCAGGTGGAAACTTTGAAAGTGCGAATCTCTATACGAAGCGCCTTTTGGAACTCTGTCATGAAAACGGAATCTATGAATATTTTGAGGCCAGAAAAGACTATGATCCCATTCTAAAATTTGCGTACAGAAGCGGGATCGACCCGGAGATCACCGGAGAAATCATGAGATTCGCAGGGTATAAAGTCAAGAAAGCATACATAAAAACCTTTGGCGGATTTGCCGTTTTTCCCTATGCGGATCGAAAGAGTCCGCTGAAAATCCAAAGGAAAAAAGAACGGGAGTTGCTGGCGTTCCTGCTTGATGCCGGAGAAGCAGGGGTCACGAAGGAACAAATCTGCGACGCTGTCTGGCCAGAATCCGAGTCAGACGATGTCAAAAGGATGGCCCGGGTATACCTGTCCCAGATCAGGAAGGACCTGTCCGTGCTCGGTATCAGTGACTCTATAGTCTGCCATGAAAAAATGTACTCCCTATGCAGGGATGAGATCGAATGTGATTTCGAACCATTTGAACGCGCCCAAAAGGAGAAATCCCCGCTTAACGCCGACACGGACGCCCTGCTTCTGTCACTGTACAGCGGGGAATATCTGGCTGACTTTGAGGCATTCTGGGCCACCGCGAAGCGAATTGCATATCGCAAACTCTACGAAGAAGCGGTTCGGCTATCAAAAATGGAAGCATGATGAGATGCAACTGCTGGACAGCCGGCGCTGTGACATCTAAAAAAGAACGGAGCGTGGAAAACAAATGAGTAAACATGAAAAGCCAAAACAAAAGATGAAGACATGGGAGAAAGTTCTGATCATCGTTATCGCCGTCGTATTGCTGGGAACTGTCTCTGCATTTGGAATCGTTTACTGGAAGTTGTCCCAGATGGGCAACGTTGAGCCGGTTCAGACGGTCAATCCCAGCAACGAGTACTTTGGAACGGATGAGCCACAGACCGGTGATACGGATCAAACACAGGAAAGCGCACTGGTGAAAGTTGCTCCGGACGACGTGGTATGGCCGGAGGGGGTGAAGGTAATCACTGACAAGGACGTTTTCAATATCCTTCTCATCGGGCAGGACAAGCGCCCGAACCAAACATCAAATCAGCGCTCTGATTCGATGATTCTTGTCAGCTATAACAAGGCCGACGGCAAAGTGAAGCTCATATCGCTTATGCGGGATATGTATGTGCAAATACCGGGATACAGCGACAACAGAATTAATGCGGCGTATGCGTTCGGCGGGATGGACCTTCTTGATAAGACAATCGAGCAGGATTTCAGCGTTTCTATCGACGGAAACATGGAAGTGGACTTCGAGGGCTTTTCTGCTATTATCGACCAGTTGGGCGGGGTGGATATCACGATTAACAGCTCAGAAGCGGCATATATGCAGTCGTACGGATTCAACGTGGCAGAGGGAACCAATCATATGAACGGCGAAACCGCCCTATGCTATGTGAGAATCCGTCATGTCGGAAATGCGGACTTCGAGCGGACCGAGCGTCAGAGGACCTTACTGACGCAGGTTGCAAGCGATGTCAATGCGCTCAGTACCATGGACAAGATATCTCTGATCGATAAACTGTTGCCCTATTTGTCTACCGACCTCTCAAAGACAGAAATAATGAGTTACGCATATACGGTGCTGAAAAACGGATACAACGGGCTGGAGTCTTACCGGATCCCGGGAGACGGAACGTATAAATCGGTGTCCATCCGGGGAATGTCGGTGCTTTTGCCCGACCTCGACGCGAACAGACAGTCGTTGAAAGAATACATCTACGGCTGATATCCCCGGGAAGCGGCTCGTCTGGGAACAAAAGAACAGGCTGAATTGAGCATACCTGAAGTATGGCTTAATTCAGCCTGTTCTTTATAAAAAGGCTTCTTGAACGAATTTTAGGAACTGATTACTCCGAACTGCCGACTGTAATTCTGTCCCGCCCGTTCTCCTTTGAGCAGTAGAGTTCCTCATCCGCTTTTTTTATTAGCTGCTCCATGCTAAATTTCTCCTCGACTTCAACAATTCCTATGCTTACCGTTACAAGGAAGGCATCGTCTTTTTTTTCATTTTTCAGAGCATTCATAAATTTACTGAGAATTCGCTGTGACTCCTCGGGGCCAGCTGACAATATTCCCATAAATTCATCCCCGCCCCAACGAGCCACGATCCCATGTTCACGGGTTGTCCTTCGCAGCTCTTCAGCGACCATTGCAAGGACTGCATTCCCAAACAAGTGGCCATGCGTATCATTAACATCTTTAAAATGGTCAACGTCCAACATGAAAAGCGTCTTTTTCTGCTTACTGTGTTTTCGGACAAACGCAAGATACTGTTTCGCAAACAGTTTCCGGTTTGACAACCCGGTCAGTTCATCCGTATTTTCTATTGTTACGATCCGGCTGTTAAAATTAATAAATACCGCTGTTGTGACAACAATGCAGGCCGCAAGGGAAATGAGCATTAACAGCATATTGCTCTTTATGCTTTCCTGGAATGATTTGCTGATCGAGTTCGTCTTCATCTCCAGCACCAGGTACCATCCAAGGTCGTCGTCATATTGGGTAATCAGACATTTTCGCTCTCCACCGGAAGTAAACCACTGTACGGCAGACTCACCAGATTTGTTCATCACAATTTCTTCGTTGATTCCTGTATACTCCGGTAATGCGTCTTTGCTCACAAAAGTATCTGTACTGCCGGTGAAAGAGTTCTTTGCACCGCCGTCGTTGACAATATACACTGACAAGCCATAAATTTTTTCATAGGAATGGATGGTTTCTTCTATAAAGTCGGCCTGAAGTCCTACTCCGATTACGCCCAAAAGACGTCCGTCGGCCCCTTCCACGCGGAAGTTAATGAATATGGTAATACTGTTATGATTCGCCTGATTCGTGTCAATCTCCAGATCATATTCTTTTCCAGATGCTAAAAAATTATAATACCAGACGTCATGAGCGTCATTCTTTGAAATCGTCTTATTCAAACCGTCCTGATAATAATAGTTGCCGGTCTGAGCTGAAACGCAGAACACTGTTGTATAACCGTACTTTACTTGGTAAGCTTTCAGATATTTATATAGCTGCTCCAGATATGTATCGTCCCCGGCATTCTCTGGCTCCTTTGAAAGCCAAGTTTTCAAAAACTCATCATTTGCCATGGTCTTGGAGGCCATCACCGGTTGGCTCATCGAGCTTTCGATGTGATTGGATATGTCTACATCGGAAAGCTTGACTACGTTTTCCAAATTCTTTTCAGCTAACTGCTGATATGTTTTTGCATCTTTATAAATACTTATGGAAAATCCGGCCGAAATAGCAAGTATAAGAATCGCATTGCTTATCAGCAATAAATGCTTTCTCATATAGACTCCTGTTGTATTTTTTTTGATTGCCGAGCATACCTGATGGCGGCTGTTGTAGAAGAGACCTGAGGCCAGTTTCAATTCTAAAGTAAGAAATGGACTATTTTATTTCCTGTTCCAGCGCGTCAAACTCTGGGGTAAAGAAAAACTCTCCGAGGGTAATACCAAGTCCGTCACAAAGCATCTTAATTGTCACAATCCCTGGATTTCTGCTTTTTCCGTATAAAATATTTTTTACTGTGGACGGCGGTACTGCGGAAAGGTTTGCCAGCTTGTTTATCGTTAAGTCCCGCTCGTCGCAAAGTGCCAGCAGGCGCGCCGCCAATATTTTTTTTGTGTCCATGTTTTTCCTCCGATTTTGCATCTAGTGTAGCAAAGCATTTGTAGAATATGGGCTATATATGCCACTTTTAGTCTATATATAGCCCGTGGCAAGTATAAAGTACGCAAGGCTATGTTCTAGGGGCACAGCCTTGCGTCTTTTAGTCCGGGAGGGAATTAATAAATGTGGCCGATACAAACTTGCCCATCTTTATAATACAGAGAAACATTTCTCAGAGCATCGGTTATGGCCATACTGGCGCCCCCGATGATTGCCTGGGTTCCCTCATACATTGTGTCGGAACAAAGAATTCGCCCGAATCCCTTTGCTTTAATGGACTGGTTGATTTCTTCAAGCTCGCACTTTGCTGCCTCCAATTGCCGTATATTGGCTTCATAGGTATTTTGAGCGCTATCAAACGCCTGCTTTCTTTCCGGCGTTAACCGGTTGCTTACCTCCAGCTGCTGCAGGATAGGAATTAAAGTATTGAGCTTAGCATTCTGGGCTTCCAAATCGGAAACTTGGGTCAGCAATTCCTGCTGTCGCTCAATCACGGCCTGATCCGTGCCCAGCTCTAATTTTGTTTTAACGTTGGATCGGGAACCGATGGAACGCGCTTCAATATTTTGACCCGCGATGTAACTGCCACCAATAATTTTCGCAATTTTCCCAGCAACTTGTATGCTCTTTCCGCACTTTACGTCGCTATTCACAATGGATTCCGCTTTAATATTTCCTATGGTAAAAATTCGGCTGCTCTCAATGTACCTGCATTCGAAATCACCGCTGCAATGCACCTCGCTGCCGGTAATGCCGCTATAAAGCCTGATATTACCGCCCGCTTTGATCGTGGCATTCTGCACCGTTCCCTGGATCTCAATGTTGCCGCCAGCCTCCAGAATAAATCCAGGCAAAACCATGCCCTGAATCACCAAATTACCATTTACGAGAAGGTTTCCGGTGGAAATATCGACATTCTTATAAACGCAGAATGTCTCATCCACATGAATCCGACGTCCATCAAACTCCACCTGCCCGTTGATTTTAGACAAGATGGCAGTACCATCCCCATTCAGTTCGGTGTTCCGGCCCAGATAGGAAGGTACAGGCCTTCCTTTTCTTTGCGGAAGCTCTTTTCCTTGAACTGAAATGCCGGGAGTTCCTTCCGTGGGCGGCGTAATGATACAAAGTGTCTGCCCCTTTGAAACACTTTCTACAATGCCCAGATCGTGATAATCCACGGTGCCGTTTTCATTTGCCTTTGGCTTAAGCACCGTTTTTTCCGTTTTAATCAGAAAAGTTGCGGTTCCATCCGCACCGTTGACAGGCGCAAGTCCGCTGGAGACCAGGATATCCAGGTGATAAACCGGCCTTGCAACAAGACTGTTCAGCTTTTCATGATCTACCTTATAAGTAATATTATTCTCCCATAAAGCAGTCGTCATTGCTTCAAGGGTAGCTTCGGAACCGCCATTGGATGGTGGCTCTAGGTTGATAAATGCCTGAAGTCCATCGCTGGAGACTACAACGCGTACGACGGCGTTTTCAGGAGCAGTAGCCTTATGGTCGATTTCGATGGAAGGATCATTTTCACTGGCTGTTTGCCGGGATGAGATTTCCATACCCATACTCTCCTTTTTGACATCAGTAGTGTCTGTCCGCAGATCATCATGGAGAATCGCATAGTTTACAAACATATATATCGGCATATTTGCTTATAAATGAAGACTATAACTTTGAACCCGATAAAACTGCTGCAACTATCAAAGAATATTGGGCTGTTTCAATTGATGATATGATTGGACGAAAGGGAAGACTGCAAGAAAGCCCCTGCAAGCTTTAAGCCTGCAGGGGTTGTCGTTTTAATTGAAAGTTTCTGTTATTGCTTAATTTTTACTTTGCTTACTTAATGCTTGAGTGAACAGGACAGCTATCTGCTATTTCCACATGTACCTCTTCCCATGTTCCGCTCAATCCGTCGTAATTCATCAAACGGCCGTATAGTGGCTCACCAATTCCCAATAGTAGTTTTATACACTCATTTGCCTGCATGCAGCCTATTGCTCCCGCTGTTACTCCTAAAACAGGCACAGGAGTCTTTGGCTGAGCTTTGTCATAACCCAGACAGGACAGGCAGGGAAAGTCTTTGCCAATATCAATCACATAACCATAGAAACCGCATACTCCACCTTCCACAAGGGGAATATTCAGCTTCATACACGCATGGGCGGCAATAATTCTGGTGGTGATATTGTCAACACAGTCGACTACGACATCCGAGCCGGTTACGATTCCTTCGACGTTATCTGTATCCAGCTTTTCGCTAATCGTAATTAAATTAACGTTCGGGTTAAGCTTTGATAGTTTTTCTTTGGCCGACAGTACTTTTAACTTACCCACATCATCTGAGTTGTGTAAAAACTGCCGGTTCAAATTCGACTCCGAAACGATGTCGCAGTCGATAATCCGTATTGTACCAACTCCTGCGGAAGTCAGATAGGTAAGCACCGGGCTGCCAAGGCCTCCCGCACCGATAACAGTTACTGTGCTTTGCTCCAGTTTTTTTTGTCCGCTCTGCCCGATCTGAGGCATGAGCAACTGCCGTTCATATCTCATATCAGCCGCCTCCCACAGGGGGAAACAATGCTAAAATATCTCCGTCATTTACGGGAGCATCGGCTGCCAAGTAACGGCCGTTTATGAGAAGAATCGCCACTTCATTTCGCTGTATTTTCAAATGGTCGATGATATCACCGGCACTTTTGAAATCACGTGAATCCAGAAAGGATACCTTGTCCCTTCCTTCTCTGAAGGTTGCAAAAAGACGAACCTCAATCAAACAAATCCCTCCTGCATTAAAAAATCCTACAACTGAATTTAACCCATAAAGAAAACAATACCGGCAGGCTTATGCTCCAATTGTATAAAACCTGCCGGTATATAGTTTTAAATTAGTTCAGCGAAAGCTCTTTTCGCTTTTCTGCTGTCGGCACGCCTTCCTTGTCCCATCCTCTTGCCGAATAGTACTCAGGAAGCATCACATCCAGCTTGTTGACCTGACCTTTTGCAGGACCCGCGGGAATGGGGTCGTTCAAAAGTCTCGGAGGCAACGTATCGTCTTTCTTTGAAAATCCGTTTTTCAAATTGAAGATTTTTTCAAGATTCCAAACTCTTTCACCAAGCTTCAGAACTTCCTCATCCGTATAGTCGAGGCCGGTGCAAGTTCTGAACATTTCGGAAATCTCCGGCAACCCGATTGCAAATGTGGTGAAAAGGCATATTCCCACGGAATCCACAACAGCGGTAAGATCCTGGAATATCTTCAGCGTCGCTGCCTTTCCTTCGGTTACAGCCGGATCCATCTTTGTGGGGATGCCAAGTATTTCAGGTGATGTCATATAGCCGCGAACATGGCAGCCGCCACGGTTAGAAGTCGCATATTCCAGGCCGATTCCCTGCATGGCGCGTCCGTCGTAAGCCGGCATTTCCTGCTTTTTGACGCTCATTGAGAGTTCCGGATGGCCAAAGCTCTCTGCCATTCTATAGGAGCCGAGCGCCAGTTTGTCGCCGAAGCCCTCCCGGTAACCAGTCATTTTAGTAAGCTTAACAATTGCATCGGTAGAACCGAACGGGAAATCCATTCCGATGTCTTTTTTCGTGGCATAACCCTTTTCATACAATTCCATTGCACAGGCCAGAGTCGAGCCCATCGTGATAGGATCCATGCCGATCTCATTGCAAAGGAAGTTGGATTCACAAACAGCCTGAAGGTCATTTATTCCACAGTCCGATCCGAATGACCAGCCCGCCTCATATTCAGGCCCTTCGCCAAAATTGGTAAACTGAGATCTCTCAATTTTTGTAACTCTGCCGCATCCGATCGAGCAGTCAAAGCAGCCTCTGTTCCGCACTAAATAATTCTTTGTAAGGGATTCGCCGCTTATATCATCCGCTTTGTCATAGTAAGCTTCCTGCCAGTTCCGTGTCGGGTGTGCTCCGGACTGGTTCAGAATATTCACCAAGATCTGCGTTCCGTAAGTCGGGAGACCTGCGCCGGTAACGCCGTTGTCTTTCAATGTTTTCCGTGCTCTCATGCAGGCATCCAAAAATTCCTGCTCTTTTGCCACCTCGATTGACTTCGTGCCTCTTACGGCAATGGCTTTCAGATTTTTGGAACCCATAACGGCGCCAAGTCCCGAACGTCCGGCTGCCCGGTTTTTATCATTCATAATGACCGCGAACAGCACAAGTTTTTCACCGGCCGGGCCGATGCATGCAATTTTAGCGTCTTCGTCGGTTTCTTTTACCAGTTCGTCTGTAGTTGCAGGTACTTCCTTGCCCCAAAGATGGCTGGCGTCCCTGAGTTCGATATGATCATCATTGATGTACAGGTAAACCGGTTTTTTGGCTTTGCCCTCAAAAATGATGCCGTCATAACCCGCAAATTTCAGTTCCGGACCAAAATGTCCTCCGGAGCTGCAGGCACCGATTGTACCGGTCAGCGGTGCTTTTGCGACGACTTCATACCTGCCCGCACACGCAGCAAACGTGCCGGTCAGAGGGCCTGTCATAAAGAACATTTTGTTTTCAGGGCTTAGAGGATCGACCTTGGGATCGACTTCGTTAATGTAATACTTCGTTCCAAGTCCTCTGCCGCCCATATAGAGCTTTGCATCCTCCATATTGAGGGGCTCTGTCTTAATCGTCTCGTTTGTTAAGTCAACGCGGATAATTTTTCCCATCCAGCCGTACATTATTCGTTCACCTCCGCGAATAAATCCTTGAATTTATCTGCAAGAACCTTTTTCTTATTTACGTTGGAAATTGTCGCGTCTTCATATTTAATGGCTCCTGAGGGACAGATCTTCGCACAACTCGGGTCGCCGCCGCACAGGTCACACTTCAGGATTCTCTTTGTGACGGTGCTGATAGTAATGTTTCCCATGGGGCAGGCGCTGACGCACATTTTACAACCAATACATTTTTTGGGGTCTGAAACGACCGCGCCATTTTCGTTTCTTGAAATTGCTCCTACAGGGCATACTTTCTTACATGCAGGTTCCTCACACTGCATGCACATGATAGGAACAGAAATTGCCGCTTCTTCGTAAAACAGGACGTTAACCGCGGATTCCCTTGGGTTAAATTTTCCTATTTTGTGAAAAGAGCATGCCAACTCGCAGCTTCTGCAGTTGGTGCATTTGTCCGGATAAATTGTTAATATTTTGCTCATGTTTTCCCAGCTACCGCACTTGCGGTACCCGTTGCACCTCCTTTAATTCTCATCCGTTTGAGATTGGTATTTTCGTACATTTTCTCACGGCATAACAGGGCTTCTATTGCCTTTGTTCATAATATAAAGTTTTATACAAATAAAATCTAACAGAATTTTTTGAAATCTACGGCGTTTTTTATTGATTTTTTGTAAGGTAAAAAAGGAACCGCCGCCTTGTAGCAGGCAGCGGTTCAGAATAATATCAAGCTTTACGAATGTTGATTGAAAACATCACACATCAACTGATTGGCATATGCTTAATATCTATGAGAGTTTTACAAATAATAAAATAAATTTACCTGACTCAAAGAAGGTGTAGTGTGCTTTACGTCAAAACTCCCGCTGAAGCTTTACAACTAATCCATGAAACGTTTGAATGCCAGCCGACCTGCGAATCCGTTCAGCTCAGCGATGCCTGCGGCAGAACACTGTATGAAGATATCCTGTCAGAAGAAAATGTCCCTGACTTTAACCGTTCGACGGTGGACGGATACGCAGTCTTTGCCCGTGACACCTTCGGATCGTCGGATAGCATTCCTTCGATTCTTCCTCTTATGGGCGAAGTCAAAATGGGTGAATTTGCATGCGAACCACTTAAAAAATGCACCTGCGTTGCCGTTCCGACCGGGGGCGACATCCCCGATGGCGCCGATGCTGTCGTAATGCTTGAATATACGGAAAATTATGGGGATGGGACGATCGGCGTCATAAAGCCGGTAGCTCCGGGGGATAACATGATCTTCCGTGGTGACGATGTTTCACTTGGAGAAAAGCTATTGCCTGCCGGTCACAAGATAACCCCACACGATATCGGTGCATTGGCAGCGTTAGGAGTTAGTACGGTCAATGTTTGTGCCCGACCACTTTTCGGTATCATCTCAACGGGCGACGAGCTTATTGAATTCACAGAAAAGCCCAAGAAAGGGCAAATCCGTAATGTTAATTCAGTACTGCTTGAAGCAGTCGTCAAGCAGTCGGGAGGACTTACCAAGTCATATGGCATCATCCAGGATAATGAAGAGGCGCTTTATAATACTGTAAAGGCAGCCATATCTGAATGTCAGGCTGTTATCATATCCGGCGGCAGCTCCGTCGGCATGAAAGACGCGACTGCACGCGTGATTGAAAAACAAGGCCGTATTCTTTTCCACGGACTTGCTATGAAGCCCGGCAAACCGACAATTCTTGGATTGGTCAATGGGAAACCCGTATTTGGACTCCCCGGTCATCCAGTAGCAGCGTATTTCGTAACACAACTGTTCATTGTTCCGCTCATTGGATTGATGATGGGCCGCCATGAAAAAAAGTTTACCGTGACAGCCACACTCTGCGAAGCCATATCGTCAAACCATGGGCGGGCAGAGTATGTAGGCGTTAAATTGGAAAGAAAAGGGGAAGCATTAGAGGCACTTCCGATACACGGAAAATCAGGACTTATCAGCATCCTGACCGGCTCGGACGGGTATATTTGCATTCCAAGGGATTGTGAAGGCCTGCCAAAAGGGGCGGTCGTTCCCGTCACACTATGGAATAGTTGAATGATTCAAAAGGGGGCAAATGTGTGGGGTTTGAATATTTAACCAATATACCTCTTGAAAAAGCCAAAGGGGATTATATCGAGAAACTGCTTGCTAACGGCATGCGCTCAGCTTCTGAAACCATCCGTGTTCAGGAATCCGTAGGCCGTATCACGGCCGGACCTGTATATGCCCATATCTGCGCGCCGCATTATAACGCCAGCGCCATGGACGGTATTGCACTTGATGCAAGTTTAACATATGGTGCCAGTGAAACTACGCCTGTTTCTCTTAGCGAGGACCTATATACGATAGTCGACACGGGGGATCCGATCCCAAACGAATGCGATACCGTAGTGATGATTGAGGACGTGATAAAAATCGATGGCGGCGTCAGGCTCTATCAGGCTGCAGCGCCTTGGCAGCATATCCGCCAAATTGGTGAAGATATTGCCGCCGGTGATATGATTCTTCCATCTTACACGACAATTACTCCTTCCGCCATCGGTGCTTTGATAGCGGGAGGAGTCCTTGAAGTAAGTGTTATCAGAAAGCCTGTGGTTGGAATAATTCCCACTGGCGACGAGATTGTTCCTCCGACGACGGATCCAAAGGAAGGGGAAATTCTTGAATTCAATTCATCCATTTTTTCTTCAATGATCCGACAGTGGGGTGCGGAAACTATAACCTACCCGATTGTGAAGGACAATCTGACTCAGATAAAGGCGGCTCTTGCAGACGCGGTTTCCAAATGCGATGCTGTGATCCTCAACGCAGGGTCCTCAGCAGGCAGGGAAGATTACAGCACCCAGGCAATCGACGAAATTGGTGAGGTCCTTTATCATGGAATTGCAATCAAACCGGGAAAACCGGCAATTCTCGGATTGAAAGGCCAAAAACCTATTCTGGGTGTCCCCGGTTATCCGGTTTCAGGTATCATAGTTATTGAGGAACTTCTGCGGCCAATAATTGAGCTGCTTACCAAGCATGAAGCGGCTCAGGACAAATGGGAAAACGCAGTTCTCACGAAGTCGGTGCTCTCATCGCTTAAATATGAGGAATTTATCCGAGTCCGGCTTGGGTATGTAGAAGGACGGCTGATTGCTACGCCCTTAAACCGCGGCAGCGGTGTCGTCAGCTCTTTCATGAAGGCCGATGGTATCCTGAAAGTATCGCAGGAACTTGAAGGCTACGAAAGCGGCGCAGAAGTCAAAGTTCGCCTTTTGCGTTCTGCCGAGGAATTGCGGAATAATCTGGTCGCCATTGGCAGCCATGATTCTCTGCTCGACGAGATATCCGACATCATGAGGCAAACTTGGAACGATAGTTCCATGAGTTCTTCTCATGTGGGAAGCATGGGTGGAATCATGGCAATCCGCCGCGGGGAGGCCCATATAGCCGGGATACACCTTCTGGACGAATCAACGGGAGTATACAATATCGCATATATTAAAAAATATTTTCCAAACGGCGGTGTGCGGTTGATTGAGTGTGTTAAACGTATGCAGGGCTTGATGTTGGCAAAAGGTAATCCGAAAAAAATTTCTGGCGTTCATGACCTGCTCCAATCGGGAGTCCGTTATGTCAACCGACAGAGAGGTTCCGGAACGCGGATTTTATGCGATTATATTTGCCGGAAAGAAAACATTGATACCGATAGAATCTATGGATATAGCCGTGAAGAATTCACGCACACCGCGGTTGCCGCCCTTATCGCGGCGGATTCGGCGGACACCGGACTCGGAGTATATTCGGCTGCGAAGCTGTATGATCTTGATTTTATACCTGTTTGCGAAGAACAATATGATTTACTTGTGCCTGACTATGCTTGGGATACCATAATGGTGAGACGCCTTGTTGAAACACTGCAAAGTAACTCTTTCCGCCAGAGGCTTGCGAAGATGGGCGGTTATTCGCTGGAGAACCCAGGAAATGTACGGGAGCGGCTGTAAGTATGGACTGCTATGATGTAATTGTAATTGGGGGCGGGCTTTTGGGCTGCTTTGCCGCCCGGGGTCTTGCAAGATACCGGCTGAGAATAGTTCTGCTTGAGGCGCGTGAAGATCTGTGCACCGGAATCAGCCGTGCAAACACCGCTATCGTATACAGCGGCTATGATACGAAACCCGGTTCTTATAAAAGTAAAATCTGCGTTGATGCGGCGCTAAATTTCTCGGTTTTATGCAGTGAACTCGGAGTCCGTTATTCACAGTGCGGGCAGCTTATGGTTTGCTCCGGGCAGAAAGGCGAGGATGTTCTGCGCAAGAAACTGCAACAGGGTCAGGAAAACGGTGTACGTGATATCCGGCTTCTCACACAAAAAGAGGTTTTGGTTCTTGAGCCGCACCTCAGCTCCAATGTGAGGCTGGGACTTTTTGCCCCGGAGGCAGGAACGGTGATTCCCTGGGAACTTGGGCTTGCCGCTGCTGAGAACGCCATACACAACGGTGTCGAGATCCGGATGAACGCCAAGGTCACCAATATTGAAAGAATTTCAGATGGTTATAGGGTTTACGCCGGAGGCACTATATTTTATACACGGGGAGTGATTAACTGCGCCGGACTCTATGCTGACGAAATTCTGGAAATGATTCAGGAGCCGTCCATTCGGATATTTCCTTCTTCAGGAGACTATTTTTTATTGGACACAAAAGCTTCAGGTCATATCCGCCACGTGATTCTGCATGAGTCGGAGGAAAAGTGCAAAGGATTGACTTTGGTTCCGACCGTCGACGGGAATATTCTTGTTGGTTCTTCGAGGATTCCCTCCAAAGAAAAAGAAGGTTTTGAAACGTCACGTGAGGGCTTGGACGAAATTCATCGATATATTACCGAAATAATGCCCGATCTGCCGATGGAGCATGTCATCCGGTCGTTCGGGGCGATCAGGCCCAATCCATTTTATGTGCGATTCGATCCGGGAAGCGGCTCATATATGCCCGATCAAAAGCGCATCAACGATTTCATAGTCAATGAATCAGAAGAGAATCCGGCTTTTCTAAGCCTCATCGGCGTCAAAACACCGGGGCTCACCTGCTCGGAGGCTCTCGGCCGTCATGTTGCCGACCGGATGGCTGCTTTACTGAAAGCTGAGAGTAACCCGGAGTTTGACCCGAAACGTCCAGCTCCGCTCAGGCTGAATGACCTCCCTATGAAAGATCGTATACGTCTGATCAAAGAAAACAGCAGCTATGGTAAAATTGTATGCCGATGCCGAAAAATATCGGAGGGAGAAATCGTAGATAGTATTCATATGGCTCCCGGCGCTGTAACGGTCGACGGTGTAAAGCGTCGGACAGGATCCTCGTCAGGTCGCTGTCAGGGAAGTTTCTGTACACAAAGAATCATGGAAATCCTTGCCCGTGAACTTTACGTTTCACCTGACAGGATTAGCAAGGATGGCCCCTGCTCCTATGTGATCGGGGGAGGAAAATGATGAAATCCTATGACCTTGTCGTCATCGGCGGCGGGCCGGCTGGCATGGCAGCTTCGCTTGCCGCAAAACAAGCGGGTGTCGCTAAAATTCTTCTAGCCGAACGCGCAGACAGTCTGGGCGGAATACTAAACCAATGTGTGCACTACGGGTTTGGACTTATCTATTTTGGTGAAGAACTTACAGGTCCGCAATATGCCGAGCGCTTTTCCTGTCAAATGCTGAGCGCCGGAATCGACGTTTACACAGGCACATCAGCCGTAGGCATGAATCCGAGCGGTGCAGTGCTGCTCAGCGGAGAAAAATGCGGCTTGCTTGAAATAAACGCTAAAGCCGTGATTCTTGCATCTGGATGCAGGGAGCGTCCGATTGGGACGCTCCCGATTATCGGGACGCGGCCTTCCGGAATTTTTACAGCTGGTGCGGCGCAGAAAATGATAAATCTTGGCGGTTACGACATCGGTAATCGGTTTGTCATCCTCGGATCGGGGGATATCGGTCTGATCATGGCGCGACAGCTAAAGCAGCTCGGCAAAGAGGTACTTGCTGTCATTGAGAAAGAAGGTAAATGCGGGGGTTTAGAACGCAACCGGATCAATTGTATCGAAAAATATAACATTCCTCTGCGGACGCGCTGCACGGTCACTAAAATACACGGAATTGGAAGGATAGCAGGCGTGACCGTTCAGGATTTGATAAACGGGCATGAGAGCTTATTGGAATGTGATACGCTGATTACCTCGGTCGGACTCATTCCTGAGCGCGAACTTGCGGAGGATGCTTCAGCCGGCGGTTGCCTCCCGGATTGGCTGTTCCTCTGCGGCAATGCCTGCTATGTCCATGACCTTGTCGATGATGTGACTTATGAGGCGGAAAAAATCGGACAGCAGGCAGCACACTATGTATTGAATGGAGAATCGAGAAAAAATATCACGATACCTATCAGTAAACATGAAGCGCCGGATTCCGATATTATCTGTATTGCCTGCCCCAAAGCCTGTCCGCTTAAGAAAACGGAAAATGGATACGAAGGTGCTGCCTGCGGCCGAAAAGATCCTATTCCATCGAGAAAATTCTGATGGCTGTTCGCGAGGCTCTTACCCGTCAGCGCTGGAATGTCCTGAATATAGGAAGTATAAATCTACCGTTTCAGCGGATATGTAGTGAACAATTGCTAAAATCCGATGAACATTGCCCGTGTGAGGCTCTATTTATGACAAGATATAGGACAAAGAATTTGGTTTCCGTAGCGCTGTGCATTGCGCTTGGCGTCTTGCTTCCCATGTTTTTTCACATGATTGGCTTAGGTCCTACATTCCTGCCAATGCATATACCTGTTACTGTGCGGATTTGTATGTGGCTGGCCGTACGGCCTTGTTTGCGGGCTCATTGTGCCATTGCTTTCGGCATTGTTCACAGGTATGCCTCCCATCTATCCTACTGCGATCACCATGACGTTCGAGCTGGCTGCCTATGGCTTTCTAAGTGGCTTACTGTATAAAAAACTCAACGTATACACATCGCTTATCGGAGCGATGATCGGTGGGAGAATCGTATCTGGCGTTGCTAATGCTTTATTGCTGGGGATGGCGGGCAGAGCTTACGGCTTTGTAGCTTTTGTTTCCGAATCATTTATCACGGCGCTTCCGGGTATTATCGTTCAGATCGTATTAATTCCTCCCTTGATTATTGTTCTGCAACGAGCAAGATTAACTTCGAAACCTGATAAAAAATAGAGTTTATATTGTTAAAGGAGCTTTGAATTTGAACGCTACGGAACAGACAAGAACATTTTTTAACCGCCTCGCTGAGGACTGGGACCAGAATTGTGAACATGATCCGAAGAAGCTCTCGGCCATCGTGACGCTTGCAAATATACAAAAAGGATCCCGTGTGGTGGATATCGGATGCGGAACCGGCATCTTGTTCAACGATATCCTGACACGGGAACCCTCTGAACTGCTGGGCATCGACCTTTCAGATCGGATGGTTGCCGTCGCTAAAGGTAAATTTCACAATAACAGCCTGCGCTTACTAGCGGCAGACTTATTCGATACCACTGAAACCGATTTTGACATCGCAACGATTTATAACACATATCCTCACTTTCCTGACAAACAGAAATTGGCTGGTAAGGTTGCTGACATGCTTGTCCCGGGCGGCCGGATTATGATCGCGCACAGCAAGAGTAAGGAAATGATTAACGCCCGTCATCAAGGGCCTGAAGTTTCGAAGATGTCTACGGCATTACTTCCGGCAGAGCGGGAGTCAGCATCCCTTACTGAATTTTTCAATATTGACACTTTAGTAGATACTCCGGAAATGTATATCATATCTGGTGTGAAAAAATAGTTCTCAAGAAGAAGTAAGGGTATACCCATGCGGGTATACCCTTACTTCTTCGTCACGAATGAATTACCTACGACTGAATCAGGCCCTAACGCTTGATTCCAAGTTCTTCGCTGTCTGTGTAACCGTATAAGATGCTGTCTTTTCCGTGCTTGCCCCGAATTTGAGCGACTGCCGCCTCCAGTTTCTCTTGCTTTTCACGTTTCCGGCCCTGTTCTTGATTGTCGAAAAGGGACAACTGTGTCGTCTCAGCATCCTCTTTTACTAAATCAGTGCAGGTGATTGTAATGAGCCGAATCGGAGCTTTCATGTTCCAGTTCTTTGAGATTAGGTCCATGGATACGTCGATGATTTCTTTCATGAGGAACGTCGGCTGGTCCAGAGACTTCTGGCGCTGGATCGTCTTAAACGCCGGGTCCTTGATCTGGACCTGTATTGTCCGGCACTTCAGTTTCTGACTTCTGAGCCGGGCTGCAACGGAATCCGCCAAGGCCGCGACACCCGACCGGATCTCCGCTTCCCCGACCAAGTCGCGGCGGAACGTGAATCCGTTCCCAACAGACTTGATCTCCCGTTCCGCGTAGTACGGCCGAACCGGTTCTTCGTCCAAGCCGTTGGCATATTTCCAAATCATCTCGCCGTGTTTTCCCAGCTTGGATGAGATGATGCTCCGATCACTTGCTGCTAAATCTCCAATGGTTCGGATGCCCATGCGCTCCAGCGTGTCCGTCGTGCTTTTTCCGACGTACAACAGGTTCGACACCGGCAGGGGCAAGATAATTTCCCCAACCTTTTTCCGGGGGATATACGTGGTACCGTCCGGCTTCTTCATGTCGGACGCCAGCTTTGCGAAGCATCGGTTGAAACTCGCACCGATAGACACGGTGATGCCGATGTCCTTTTTGACCCGCTCCCTGACCTCGTCCGCCACGGTTTCCAGGCCGACCCTTTGCAAAAGCGCTGTGCCGGTCACATCGATAAAGCTTTCGTCAATGCTGTACGGGTCGACCAAATCAGAGTACCGGAGGTATACCTCTTCGTTAATCCGTTTTGATATTTCCTCATACTTGTCATGATGCGGAGGGACACAGATCAGATCCGGGCATTTCTTCATTGCCTGATACACCGAATCCGTCGTGCGCACACCGAACTGTTTGGCCAGTTCGTTCCTTGCAACCACAACGCCGTGCCTGCTTTCCGGATCCCCTGCCACCGCTACGGGGCGGCCGCGCAGTTCCGGGTTGAGAAGGGTCTCGACGCTAGCAAAGTATGAGTTGCAGTCGACATGGAGTATTGCGCGATCCATTGCTGACCCTCCTCTAATACTAATCTGCAATAAACTTCTTAAACATTTAACGATGCTTGTTTTAATTGAAGATTAGGCCTTGTTTAAAAAATCAGGCCTTTTTGTGCTACTCAACAAAACCACGATTGCGGCGATATAAACAAATACCAAGAAAGAAGCATCAAGCTTGTTATATCGGGTGAATATTCTACGGAACCATTTGATCTGTTGGAAGAAGCATTCAACCAGATGACGTTCCTTGTATGTATGCCAGTCAATAGGCCATGTTTTTATGCAGTTGCTTTGAAGCGGAATCATGTATGTAGCTTCCTGCGATGATATATAATCACGAATTTCCTGCGTCCCATAGGCTTTATCGCCCAAAACATTACTGCCCTTGATGTCGATTTGCTTGAGCAAAGGGACGGCATGTTTGGAATTGTGCTCGTTGCCGGGACTGAGCATAAAGGCAACAGGATTGCCCAGACCGTCAACAAGCGTATGAATCTTGGCATTCCGACCGCCCTTGGATATGCCGACAGCTTTATCCTCAGTTTTTCCCCCACCGTTGGCGCTCTGATGCACCTTGCAAAGTAGAGTCTATGCTGACGTTCTCCATATCTGCATCGCCGGACATAGGCCTAGGCATTTGTCTTCTTTCCCATCCGGTTTGGTTATCCGCATATAATCAACCCTGTCAAAAAGAGTACCATTTTTTATTATTCATTTTATGAGCCTCTCTTAATTTCATCTCCTATTCAAGAAATGATACAATGTCGCCCAATACCTCGGAGTTATTATAATAGCTATCATGAGATACGCCGTCGTACTCTTTGACCTCGGCATGGGGAAAATCACTCTGCAGGGCATAAGCGAACCTTTTATTCATGGTTTTGTCACTGCCGGAGGTGATCAGCAAAGTGGCTACCTGAACATTCTGCGCGTACTGTTCAGTTTCAAAGTTCTCAGTTATGAACAGACGCATAGGACCGTAATATATCGGGCTGTATCTGTTATACATATCGGCGCTGCTGCGATAAGGCGCTACCAGAACCAGCTTTTGACACATACGCTGTGAAGCAAGATACGTCACGATTCCGGTACTGTAACTGTAACCCATTATGTATATATGATTCGTGTCCACATAGTCCTGCTTAACAAGGTAGTCATACAGTTGTATTCCTGTATTAAGAATACTTGCTTCGTTCATCTTTCCCGTACTGTCCTGCGCTCCCGGAAAATCTACACTGGCAAAAACATAATCCGCGAACTGCTTCCCATGCTCAAGTGTCGCGTTATACGCAATTTCACCTGAACCGGGCAAATAGATAATGACCTTTTTCCTTTCGCTGAAATTGCTGCTTCTGACATATCCGACAATAGATGCGTCCCCACTGCCGATTTGTATTCTACGGATATTGTCATCGATCTCTTTGTCCCGTTCGACATTTGATACCATCGCATGCATCATATTCACATATCCCAAATTTCCGAAGAAGCCTAGGACCACGGCAAGCAGTAGTATACCAACAAGAACACAAATCATTTTCTTCAACCGTTTTGACATATTGCCCTTCCTTCAAGTTTCTGTCCGAGAATTTTATAAAGATATGACTGCTCTCAAGTATGTTTTTGCTTCATACTGAGAGAAATACGCTTCTTCTGCAAATCCACATCCAGTACGACGGTGTCCACGATGTCGCCGACTTTCACCACTTCGGACGGGTGCTTCACATACCGGTCGCAGAGTTCGGAGATGTGAACCAGGCCGTCTTGATGCACGCCGATATCAACGAACACGCCGAAGTCCACCACATTGCGCACCGTGCCCCGCATCACCATGCCGGGCTTCAGGTCCTCCATACTCATCACATCCGTCCGGAGCATCGTGGGCGGCAGTTCGTCCCGAGGGTCGCGCCCCGGTTTGATCAGTTCGGCTACGATATCGCGGATGGTGGGTACGCCGACTCCGGCATACCCGGCAACCTTTTCTTCTGTCAACTGTTCCACTCTGGAGTGCAGATCTGTCACCCTGCCTGCCGACACATCCTTCAGCGCGTAGCCGCAGATCTCCAACACCCTGACGGCGGCTTCATAGGATTCCGGGTGTACGCCCGTGTTGTCCAGGACATTGCCGCTCTCCGGCACACGCAGGAAACCTGCGCACTGTTCGAATGCTTTCGGGCCAATCTTCGAGACCTTAAGCAGCTGTTTCCGATTGGTATAAGCTCCCTTTTCCTCCCTGTACGCTACAATGACCTTTGCGGTCGCCGCACTCAGCCCGGCGATATGTTCCAGCAGGGAAGGGGACGCGGTATTCAGGTCGGCTCCCACGGCATTAACGCAGTCCTCCACCACGCCGCCCAAAGCTTCATCCAGCCTGGCAGGTGGCATGTCATGCTGATACTGTCCCACGCCGATGGACTTTGGATCAATTTTCACCAGTTCCGCCAGCGGGTCCTGAAGCCTTCTGGCGATGGATACCGCCGAACGAAGGGATACGTCGTAATCCGGGAATTCCTCCGCACCCAGCTTCGATGCTGAGTATACGGAAGCACCCGCCTCGTTCACCATCATATAGGATACGCCCGGCAGGTCCTTGATCATGTCCGAGACGAAAATCTCCGACTCCTTAGACGCCGTACCGTTGCCAATTGCGATGGCGGTCACACCATACTCCCGGATCATACGGTTCAGAGCGGTTCGTGCTTCATCTTTTCGGTTGTGCGGCGGCGTGGGGTATACGACGCCCGTCTCCAACACCTTGCCCGTGGCATCCACTACGGCGATCTTACAACCGGTGCGGTAGGCCGGGTCGAAACCAAGAGTAACCTTGTTTTTCACAGGAGGCTGCATCAGCAACGGCTTGAGGTTCAGAGCAAACATCCGGACGGCCTGCTCCGATGCCACATCGGTCAGCTCTTTTCGGATTTCCCGCTCCACAGACGGCTGAATAAGGCGTTTATAGGCGTCCTCCGCGGCGTCCGCCACAAAGGACATGGAAAAGCTCCCAGACTTCACGACCATTCGTTTCACGGTCTGGAGTGCCAACGCCTCGTCAATCTTGACGGAGACAGCAAGGTATCCTTCCTTTTCTCCCCGGTTTACAGCCAGTACACGATGACTCTGCACGCGGCCGATGGGCTCAGAGTAGTTGTAGTACAGCCGGTAAACGGAATCACCGTCTTTGGCTGCTTTGGATACGAGCGTCCCCTGACGGTGGATAAGGTCCTTTAGGCGAGTGCGGATGTCCGCATCATCCGATATGTCCTCAGCGATGATGTCCGAAGCCCCGGCCAGGGCATTTTCTACCGTTTCTACTCCCTTTTCCGGGTCAATATACTTCTGAGCCATCTGCCGTATATCGCCTGAGCGCAGTTCCTGGGCGAATAAAACCTGCGCCAAAGGTTCCAAGCCTTTCTCTTTGGCGATGGTCGCTCTCGTACGGCGTTTAGGCTTGTATGGACGGTATAAGTCCTCTAGGGCCGATAGCGTTTCCGCCGCCCTCACAGCCGTCACCAGTTCGTTTGTAAGCTTGCCCTGGTCGCCGATGGAAGCAAGGATCTCATCCTGCCGCTTGTCCAGATTCCGCAGATACTGCAGCCGCTCCGATATCTCGCGGATGAGCTGGTCATCCATGGAGCCGTGGAGTTCCTTGCGATAGCGGGCGATGAACGGGACCGTGTTCCCTTCGTCCAGAAGCTTGACTACGTTGGTTACATAGCTTTCCCGCTGCTTGAACTCTTTGGACAGCTTATATGTTGTTTGCTCCGGTGTTAACATAGAACGTACCTCACTTGCTTCCGATATGTGTTTATCAGTATCTCGTTTTCATTGTACCATAATTCATGTTGTCTTTTTGACGTTTTTTGTTCGAGCAGATCCGGTCGTCGTGGGCTGAATGCCGTTGCGAGAGAGCCCGTTATGGGTTTCAACCTGCTTAATCGAATGTTTACAACAAGGGATGGCTGACAAACCAGCACATTCCGTGAAAAAAGAGATGCTGGACAAATGTTTGCTTAGGCACGGCGGTCTGGCTTCCGGTTGCCTCCGTTCTGAAATTACCTGGCGATCATCATAGCCCGCCGGATTTATACCGGCAAGAAATCATGCAAGAAGGGGAGTAAATGCCCTTGGCAGGAAGCCAATTAAATATGGGTCACCCTATGAAAATCGAAACCACTGGCGAGCCCAAAGAGATTGCTGCCTTCGTACTGGCGATACGAGGGCAGCAAATCTAGTGACTTCAGCGTTAGATAGCTTTAATCAACGTAATCACGTGAAATATAGGCTGGATCTGATTCAATTTCTTTCAACTTGCTCAAAGTGAATGTGTTGTTAGTGTGTTGTTAGAGATATGGTCCAACTTAGAAGTTAGTCTTTCCAGCTCATATTCTGTACTTAAAAATACACACTTCTCGTTTGAACGATCAAAAAGGGCACAGTCTCTCTCTTCACATTCAATTCGGTCCTTGGAAAATGGACACGTCATATTTGGCGGCATCTCCTTTCAAAAAATTATATTACGAATAGATGGAGATTAAGACAAGGAGAAACCCAACAATGTCCAACGCAACAAATCACCGCACCCGTAGTCATCGCGCGTTACTGCATACGCCACATTGTCATGACTTGCCACGCCCGGAAAATTTGCAGGACCCGCTCAAAATTTTGGGGGCCGGAACTGGGGGGGGCAGAGGTGTGAAAATAAGCAGTTTAATCCGCTGCCTACAGTTAGAGCTAAACGCCTTTGGCGATCGCCCGTATTGCCTTAGGTAGTTGGTGTTGACCGACTCGCATGACGTGGCGCCCCATCCAATTCCTGAACGCAGCAATCTTATATTGTGCTTAGATTATTGTCCTATCGCCTCAATAGGAACTGGTTTCCCAAACGGTTATGTCAACCAACGATCCGGATCATCCGCTGACCGTTGGAGTGCTCCTGCAGGCGATGGGAAATGGAGAGCACTGTCCGACCCTCGGCGGCACGCTCCAGCGCGTCCAGCACGCACCGCTCCGTGTCGCTGTCAAGATTCGCGGTAATCTCATCCAGCAGCAGAATTTCCGGCGAGGCCGCCACGGCCCGCGCGATAGAGAGAAGCTGGAACTGACCCTGCGAAAAGGCGGCTTCCGAAGCGGGCGTATCGTAACCACCCGGCAGGGCCAGTATGCTCTCATGCAGCCCCACCAGTTTTGCCGCCTGCTCGACCTGCTCCCGGCCGATTGCCGGATCGAACAGTGAGATCTGTTCTGCAACCGTGCCTTCTACCAGATGGAAAGACTGTTCCACATAGCCGAACAGACGTCGTTTTTTCCCGTCCGGAATGTCGGAGGCTTCCGCTTCTCCAATGAATACCCGGCCTTTACGCGGCCGGTACAACCCCAGCAGCAGGCGGAAGACGGTGCTCTTGCCCGCGCCGGTTCTGCCGACAAACGTAACCGCTTCTCCTTTGCTCACCGAGAAGCTCAGATCGCGCAGCACGTCGCTGTCACCGCCATACCCAAAACGCACATGGTCGAAGCGGACGAGGGGAGCCGCGCTTAAGGTCCCTTCTGCGTCGGAGTCGTTCGGCATCTCCCGCTCCGGCTCGGCCAAAAACTCGTCGATCCGTTTCACTCCCGCCACGGCGGACTGGATGTTCTGAATTTCCATGCCTAGGCTCTCCAGTGGTTCGAACACCTTGCCCACGTAGGCGATTATAGCCACCGCTGTGCCCACGCTGATGCCGAAGAACTCGCGGATGCCCCCTCCCATGGCGGCACAAACCATCATCACGGCTATGACGCAGGAGCTGACAAAAATTACGATAGGCGAATAGATGGAATCATAGAGGTTGGATTTATCTGTTGCGCGGTAGCTCTCGCTGATGTAATCGTCATAGCGCTGTTCCATGTACTTTTCCCGGAGCAGCACGTGGATCATACGGATGTTACGGATAGTCTCGGGCACATGATTATTCACCTTGCTCACAGCCACACGATTTTCAAGCTGCGCCTTCAGCATCCGCTTCTGGAACAGGCGCGTCATGGCAAAGAGCAGCGGCGTAACCAGCAGCATCAGAAAGCCAAGCCCTTTGCTTTTATAAAAAATTACGATCAGAATGCTGACAACCTTACATCCATCGGCAAACATACTGATGATTCCGTCCGTAAATAGAGAGTCCACCGTATCCACGTCGTTCACGAAGCGAGAGGCGATTTTGCCGGCCTCGTGGGAGGTGAAATAGGCCGCAGGCAAACGGCGGAGTTTAGCGCAGAGCGCGCTGCGCAGGCCGTGGGTGACTTTCTGACCAAATACGGTTATCATCACGTTCTGACCGGATTCCAGCAAGCCGGACAGGGCGATAAACCCCAGATAAGAAAGCGCCAGGCTCAGCGCAACAACCCGCCCTGCCGTGAGATCGTTGACTACCCGCTCCAGGACAAGCGGCGGAAATAGTGCCGTTACCACGGCCAGCGCAATGACGAGTACGGTCAAAATGCTCGCCGCTGTGGATGCGGCTACGACCCGACGCAGAACCGCACCGAGGCTTTTTTCATGCTTCATGTCCGCCGCCTCCATTGACTTGCTCCAAATAAAGCTTTGCATAATCGGAATTCTTCTGCATGAGTTCCTCATGGGTGGAGAATATGCCCCTGCCACCGCACAAGAACAGCACCCGGTCAAATGTGGGGAACTGATACAGCCGGTGGGAGAACAGAATCACAATTTTATTCTCCGCCAAAGTCCTCAGATTTTCCAGTATGGTTTGCTCCGTGCCTCGGTCCACAGCGGAGAACGGATCGTCGAGCACAAGAACGCTCCGGGCATTGTATAGCGTCCGGGCCAGCGCCGCGCGGGCCTGCTGCCCGCCGGACAGACGCACGCCGCCGCTGCCCACCGGCGTGTCAACACCCTGCGGCATCTGTCGCACCTCTTCGTCCAGGCACACCGTCCGTAAAAACGGTTCAATTTCTCCCGGCTCTCCCAGCTGGATGTTCTCCGCCAGCGTGTCGCTCATCAGTTCCGGCTCGTGCCCCATGTAGGAGATCAGACGGCTGCGCTCGTAGTGGCTCAATTCCCTGAGCTCCCGCCCGGCCACACGGATGCTGCCGCAGTAAGGGACTTCGCCGATAAATACCTTGCCCAGCGTAGATTTTCCGCAGGCAACAGGCCCAGTCACGCCGATGATCTGCCCCGGACGGGCAGAAAAGGAAATATCCCGCAGCACGGTTTCTCCGCCTGGCCAACCCACGGATACATCGGAAAGTGTCAGCTCGGAGGATTTCGCGGTATCCTGCGAGGATACGGTATCGGCTCCGACATATTCCTTCATAAGCGGTTTGATGCGCGCCCAAGACACCTGCGCCTTCTGGACGGCATTGAAGAGTTTGGCCGCATTAGAAGATTTGAGAGCCATTTTGGTGAAGCAGGAGAGAAAGGTGGTGAAGGCGGCGATATTCCAGCTTTTCCACCCGGTTCCCAGCAAATTCCGCGAGCCCAGATACAAAATCAGCACCGCGCCGCACATGGATATGATGTTGTAGAGCGGCTGCATTGTGTTTTCCCAGAGATTTGCCGCGACAGCGCGCTTCTCGTAGTCGCCCAGCCGCACCTCGTAAGCGGCGTCCCGGTTTTGCTCGCAGCCGTAGACCCTATAGGTCACGGCGTTGGAGACGCGATCCATCGTGGCTCCGTTCAGTCGGCCGGCGCTCTTTTTATAGGCGGCGTTACTTTGAGCGACCCGTCCTTTTAAATACCCGGCAATCAAATAGGCGAAAGGCGTGAACGCGCAGGAGAGCAACGCCAGACGCCAATCATATGAAAACAGCATGACAGTGTACGCCACCAGTACCACGCCAGTGTCAAAGACCTCGGTGGTGAATTTTCGCATTCCCTCCACGCATGCGTCCACATCTGCCACAGCCTTGGTCATGACCGAACCAAGGTTTTCTTTTTCGAGATCCTCCCGATTCATGTGGACAAGACTGTTGTAAAGCATATGGCGCATATTGCGGCTTGTGTCGTTGGCGAACCGGCGTACGCCGAAGCGTTTGACTGCCCGCATGGCTTGCACGAAAAGGATCACGGCGAGATACAGCGCCGCCAACGATACCATGGCGGACACAGTCTTGTATCCCTTTATGATATCGAAAAGACACTGTGCAAGCTGCCCCTCGAAATAGGGCCCGGCCACCATCCCTACATTGTAGAGAATACCGGAGATTGTGACCAGCGCAAGCGGCCTTGCCTCCAGCTGGAAGTAGGACCAGACATCCGGCTGCGGGACTTTTTCAATCGGCTGATGGTTCATTTCTTCCGCTCCCCTCCAAAAAGCGCTGGGTCAGGTTGGGAAAGCCCGCCTTGCTCTCGGCCTTGGAGCGGGCATAGAGCGTATTCAGAATACGACAGAATTCCACGTTATCCTCCGGCGTGAGCGCTTCTTCCAGCCATTCGTAATACAACGCCTCCACGGCGGCCTTGGAGTTTTTCAAGCTGTTCGCCTTTTCTGTCGCGTATAGAAGCTGGCTGCGTCCATCCACTGGGTTGGGCTTGCGAATCAGATAGCCCTTGCTCTCCAGACTTGCCGCACAGCGTGCAGCCGCGCCTTTGTCCAGCGTGAGAAGCTCCCTTAGCGCCGCCTGCGTAATGCCGGGGTTTTTCCGCACCGCATGGATGAAATCATACTCCGCCGTTCCCACGCCCTCTGTTTTCAGCATTCTCACCGTAAACTTACTCACCTCGCGCGCGATTTTTGTGATCTGACGACTCGTACTGTCCATTCTCAAACACTTCCCGCTAAAAGTAGATGTAGTATCAACTAAGTGTATGATACTACATCTATTTTTTCATGTCAATATTCTAAGGAACGACCTGCTTTTGCAGCGAACAGTGAAAAATGTAAATTACTGCAATCATGGTCGGACCGCTGTTGTTTTTTCGTAAAGGATCAATTGTTTCCGAATAGAAATTGACCCCCACCAAGCTTGCCGGACACATAGAAACGAGATTGAAATTCATTTTCAGAGCAGTCGTTATTGACAGATCGACTATTGTGTGATACTATATAGCGGTAGCAAGTAATACTCATTATCAGTCATGCAGAATAGTAAAGGAGTGATTACGTTGGAAAACTTAACGGAAATGCTCAAAGGCGTGCTTGAGGGCTGCGTCCTTGAAATTATAAGCCGCAAAGAGACCTACGGCTACGAAATCACGCGGCGGCTGAACGCCCTTGGCTTCACAGATGTTGTGGAGGGAACGGTCTACACCATCTTGGTGCGGCTTGAGAAGAATAAACTCGTGGATATAGAAAAAAAACCATCCGATATGGGACCGCCGCGCAAGTTTTTCGTGCTCAACGATGCCGGGCGCGAGGAACTGCGGAAGTACTGGGAAAAATGGGAGTTCGTATCATCAAAAATCAACGAGTTAAAGGGGATAAAGCAATGAATTTCTGGGAGAAAATCACCGGCAGCGACATGACTAAAGAATTGAGAGCTTTTAAATCGCGAGCCAAAAAGCTGCCGGTTGATTATCAAGCGGCATGGGAAAAAATCAAGTCCAATCTTTGGCAACACTCAGATTTCACCGGTCGCAACCTCATGCCAATTCTTGACGGTGTGCTTGGTCTGCTCGAAGAAGCGGCTGCTGACGGTCAGAGTGTCCAAGAGGTTTTGGGTGACGATATAAAAGGATTCTGTTCAGCGCTGGTCGGCGAAGAAGAGGCAAAGTCTTTTCGCGACAAGTGGCGCGAGCAACTCAACAATAATATCGCTAAAAAGTTAGGTAAATAGGAGGATAAAATGAGAATACAAGATATCATCAAAGGCAAAAAAGAGTGGCGAGTGCACATGGCGCGCGTCAAAGCGCTTCCGCAAGATTATCAGATTGTTTATAAAGAGATTCAACAATATCTCTTTAAGGTCGGCCCTGTTGAGCTAACCGACGGGACGGGTTTGCTCTCGGGGATTGTCGATCTTTTTGAAGAGGGCACAACCTTGGGAAAAGGCGTACTCGAAGTGACGGGCAGTGACGTAGCGGCTTTCTGCGACGATCTAATCAAAGATTCAAAAACTTACGCTGACATTTATCAAGAATCTGTTGACCAAGAAGTTAACAAGGCCATGAGGAAAGTTACAGATAAAAAGGGGGGATATCGGGGTGGAAAAAGCAATTGAAGTGAAAGGTCTACGAAAGTCTTTCAAGGACACGGAAGTCCTGAAGGGCGTTGATTTCGAGGTGGAAAAAGGAAGTATTTTTGCGCTGTTCGGTTCCAACGGTGCGTACAAGACAACGATTGTCAACATCCTCACCACGCTGCTTAAACAGGACGGCGATTCCGCTACCGTCAACGACTTCGACGTTGCGTCAAAGCCCGAAAGCATGCGGCAGTCGAAAAGCAACCCACATTGGAGGAGATATTCCGCGCAATCATCGGCAAAAAGGAGGAAGAGTAAATGGAAACGTCTAGAAAGAGCTTGGTAACATGCTCTTTTTTGCTATGCATTGATGAATGGCTTTTTACCAGATGGACTCTCGCCCTCTTCTCTTGGCTTCGTATAGAATGCTGTCAACCTTAGTAAACAATTCGGTGTATGACAAAGGCGTCGCTTTAATATTGCATTTTCAGGGGCACGGATTTAAAATGAATGAATATAAATCAGGCGCGGCATCAAAATTATCAAATACAGGAGGACTACCATGAACGTGGACTTTTCCGCACTCAAAGAGCGCATCGAACGCAATCTTCTTGCCTATGTTGCAACACGTAGCGACTCCAACTCCCCGCTTGAGAATAACATTGATACCTTTTTCAAAAATTGGGCCGGGCAAGTTCCCTACTTTCAACAGCATCCCGAGCACTGGGGCCTGTTTCCCATCCCCAACGACCCTCTGGACCGCAGCGTATCCTGGTGCCTGCTGAAAGGTGAGGGAAGCGACACCCTGGTCTTTATCCACCATCACGACTGCGTGGATACGCAGGATTACGGCGCGCTGGAGCCTCTGTGCCTCGACCCCGCCGCTTTGGAAGACGCCTTTCGAGCGGGGCAGATGTATATCCCTCAGGATGCCCAAGACGACCTGGCATCCGGTGCGTGGATGTTCGGCCGCGGCGTATGCGATATGAAGGGCGGCGCCAGCATCCAGCTCTCCCTTCTGGAACAGTACAGCCAGGATACGGATTTTCACGGCAATATTGTCCTAATCTCCGTCGGGGATGAAGAAAACCTCTCGGCTGGTATGCGCGGCGCCTGCTACTTACTCAAGGAGCTGAAGGATACCTACGGCCTTACTTACAAAATGATGCTCAACAGCGAACCGCATGAACGTGAGGAAGACCCTAAAGTGGGCAGCGTGTATGACGGATCAATCGGAAAGATTCTGCCCGTCGTCTATGTACGGGGCAAGGTGGCCCACGCGGGTCAGATTTTTGGTGGACTTAACCCCATCAACCTGCTGGCCGAGATCGTTCGACGCACCGAACTGAATCCTTTCTTTATCGAACGGGTCGGCAACACGGTGTGCCCGCCCTGTACCTGGCTCTACGGAAAAGACCAGAAGCTGGTCTATGATGTCTCCATCCCGCAGGTCGCCGTCGGCTGCCTGAGCGTGCTGCCCCTGCAGATGTCGCCCATGGAGATCATGAACAAGCTCCACTCCCTCTGTGAAGAGGCATTTGAAGACGTCATCCAGGATATGAACGCCAGCTATACGGTCTTCTGCGATAAATGGGGATTGCCGCAGGAGCGTCTGCCCTGGCAGCCCAAGGTGCGGTATTTCAGCGAAGTGTATGCGGAGGCTGAGCGTGACGGTGGCGCCGCCTTCCTTGAAGACTATAAAGCTACCTATGAAAAGGCGAAGCAGGGATTCCGGAGCAAGACCCTCTCGACGGTGCAGGCCGCGAATCTGCTCATCGAGACCACGCTGAAGCATGTAAAGGATCTCTCTCCCACCGTCGTGCTCGCCATCGCACCGCCGTATTATCCCAGCGTCAACAACATTATGCTAGACGCGGAGAATGCGGCATTTTCCGAACAAGCGCTGGCCGATCTCGTAGCCTACGGCAAATCCCTGGGCGAAACGTATCAGGTACTTAACTATTTCGTCGGCATCTCCGATTTGAGCTACGCCATGTTTGAAGCTGACCAGGAAAATATTACTTATATCGAGAACAATATGCTGCTTTGGGGCGATATCTACCGCATCCCGCTGGAAATCATCCGAGAACTGTCCATGCCAGTCTGCAACATCGGCCCCTGGGGCAAGGACCTGCATCGGTATACCGAGCGAGTGAATAAGCACGAACTGTTTGAGGTTACGCCCCGCTTGGTGGACTTTATGGTTCGCCGGGTCCTCGGCGACTGAGCCGACGTTATCTCCCTTTCGGGGGACACTCCCGCACAAAAGCTGTTCCGTTCGGAACAGCTTTTGTGCTACCCGCAGATTGGAACATAAAATTGAATAATAAATGGAGCGGCTGGACTGCCTTAACCCCAATTCCTGAACGCATAAAATCAGCGATACTTACTATGTAGCGCTTAGCATTTTGTCTGGGAAATCGTTGATTTCTCCTTGATTATATTAGTGGATTGAGAGGGACTGAATCATTCTTCTTCTGAACAACAAGCTGATTGTTACTATCAATATAGCCCAGGAGCACCTCCTTAAAGTTTGAAACATTTTGTTTTCTAAGCTCTTCTTGTATCCATGTTCGATCCTTGCTAACCATCTGCAGGTGGTCGTCAAGGATTTCACCATCAATTATTACATTTAAGCATAATCCCTTATATGCAGCTTGAATATTTATATCTTTTAGAGTCAATGGCTGATTAGGGGACTTTAGCTCAACACTCACTTTACCGCTTGTTTCAAGAATGGCAAATTCAACATCTGCGGGATTAAATGCGTTTTTAAGGCGGCATTCTTCAAGGACATCATTGACAGTTAGTTGTACTTTCTTTAAATTATTCTCTACTATTTGTCCGTTATTAATCAAAATAGTCGGCTTGCCGTCCAGCAGTTTTCTGGCTTTATAATTTTTCAAGGATATTAGTGATAGTATAATTGGGAACATAGCATAGATAATTAACCCTGTTATCCCTTTCGCATAGTTAATTGAAGAGTCAACTGCAAAGGCTGCCGCAATCGAGCCTATGGAAATACCGACAACATAATCAAAAAAAGTAGGTTGTGAAAGCTGCTTTTTCCCCATAATTCGTGTCAATACATAAAGTATAACAACAGAAACTGTTGATTGAAGAATAGTAGTCAAAATGTCGTTAAGCATCTCGAATCCTCCTACTTTTTTACAATAATGTACCCTAAATATAGGAGTATATCCGAATTGCTCTCTATCGGCAAAATCTTCAACAATTCCTATTGACTGATAGCTGGCCTTAGCACCTCCATTGTACTGCATAAAAGGAACCGCCACCTGCTGCAAGGTGGCGGTTCCATTATGCTCGCTTTGGACATTCCGAGGGAATGCATCTCGGTTAATGTGGGCGATCCGGTTAAGTAACGCTCGCGCGGGACGCAAGAAAACGAATTACTTACGCGGTGCCGCCCGATAAATAATAGGGTATGCTGCGAAACATAAACATAGGGCAGTTAAAATATCAATAACGGAGTGCTGTTTAATGAACATCGTTGATAGGCATATCAGGATTGTGACTAGAGAAAAGACAATTCTCCAACTGACTCTCCCAAATAATTTACTATGCCATGCGGCGAATGAAACGGCCATCGCTCCGATGACATGCAAAGAAGGCATCACATTCGTGTTCGTGTCAAATTTGTAGAAAACGGATAGAAATCTCGTCAGTATATTGTTATGCGCAAACTGTTGGGGTCTCAAATTCTGCGCTGTCGGAAAGATGAAATATATAATTAAGGTTATCGAGTAGGTTAATATTACGAATTCCATGTATTTCCTAAATGCTTCAATATCAAAAAAAAGAGTATACGCAAGCATCCCAACGATATAGATGAACCAGAACAGATAAGCAAAAAGGAACCACTCACAGAAAGGAATTGCATTGTCAAGAGCACAATGTACAATTATGTAGGTTCGGTTTGTCAAACCCCTTTCCAACAATGCAAACAATAATCCAAAAATCGGCCAAAAAGTCAGCAGCTTCAGATAACTAAATTTTCCTCCTTTTCCCAAGTCCTTTATTTTTACATTACTATAGTTGATTGACTTCATCAAAGCTTCTTTCCCACGATATCTGAGCATACTGGTCGACTGAGCGATAAATCTGTTCTGTAGCGTTTCGGGGGCAAGCCATTCTCATTTTTTGAGACATTAAGGCGCGTTTTTCATCACAGTTCAAAATTTCAGCGCATAACTCGGTGACGCAACGAACACTCTCCCCACTTGCAGCCATTCCATTCGCGACAAAATAGCGCAGATTATGATCTTCACATCCTGCAACCGCGTTGATAAAAACCATAGGAAGCATTTTGGCACGCGCTTCTGTGACACTTAAACCGCCTGGCTTAGTCAGAAACAAATCTGCGCTGTCCATCAAAAGAGATACATTACTTGTATAGCTCATGATACGGACTCTGTCGTTCCCTTGATATTTTTTTGAAAAGAACTTATACAGTCTGTTATTCGTACCACATATTACAGTGATAGTCGTGTTGAAATATAATTTCTTGTCAAGGGCAGCGACCAGTTTCCGCATAGGACCACAGCCCATACTTCCGCACATCACTAACAAATGTTTGCTTTTACTGGGAATATGTAATTGATTTTTAGCAACTTCCCGTAACGTCTTTGTGAGAAAGATTTTTCTGACCGGAATCCCACTGGCAATGATTCTGTCTGCCGGAACTCCGCATTGGACAAACTCCTCAATTAAATTCGTGCTTGGAACAAAATACAGGTCCAGATTGCTGTTTGCGACCATTGGGCTGCAGGTATAGTCCGTCGCCACGAAGAAGGACGGGATGTTGGCTAGGCTTTTTCGCCTCACTTCTGTCATAAAAAGGGCAGAAATCACATGGGTACAGATAACGGCATCAAATTGCCTTTGCTCCAAGTACTGTTGGAGTTTTTCGGTTCCCCGCGTAATAAACCGATAAGCGATTTTCCCTTCATTAAACATAGTCGGATGTCGCTCCGAATAACGATATCCCCAATCAAACAGCTTCGGGGCATGACGATATATCTGGGTAAACCAATAGCACAAATAAGTGGACTGTCGTTGAGACCAGAAAAGCAACGTATCCATTTGCTTGCATTTGTCACCATGTTGTTCCAGCGATTCTTTTATTGAAGTTGCCACGGAATTGTGGCCTTGGCCGGTATTGCAACTTAATATCAATACATTCATTAGTATTTATAGTATCCCGTTATCCTTTCTGCTGAAGTTTGGCTTGTAGCCTGCAGAGTGCCGGGCGATTGTAACGTTGGATGATGACAAACGGGATATTCCCGATTGTCCACAATAGACATATAACGATTCCCCCAGTATTCCATATCCAGATACAGACAATACCCCCCAGAATAAGCAGAACGTGTGTCAGTTCTGCCACGCAGGTTTCTCCGACTAACAATTCCAGATCATCTGATTTTGGGCAGGACGGGATACGCTTAGCTGTCATGAATGGGCATACCCGGCTCATGTCCGGCATTTTGTTTTTCCATTTTCGTATTGCAATTTTATTATAGAATTTCCCATCATCTTCCCATCTTGCAGTGCAATATGGGAATTTGTCTGCATGAAACCATTTACGCGGTAAAAGCAATCCAATCAGAAACGAAGCAATTCCAATAAAGAACAAATAGCCGACACATCTTAAAAATTTCATTCTTATCCTTTTCCATGCGATTTTACTGTTTGCTCTTTTATGGAGTTTATATCTATGCCAGAAATGACCACGCTTTTTGAAGGGGTGCAGATCCTGTTCATCAGTTTGGCCCAGAGTTTTTTTGTCCTCAAAAAATCGCTATAGTGCGAACTGACTTTCGAATCATAATCTTCCATCTCATGCTGCAAATCTTTGAATGCTTCGCTGTGGAAATAATCGCATACATAGGGCAATGCTGAAGTGAGTTTTCGCTTCGCTTCATCGATTTTTTCTCGATAGGATTCCGGCTGGGTAATATATAGATACAACGGCTTATAACGCGCCCAACCGACGCAGGCCGAAAGAAATCTCTGGACATTCTGCTCCTGTGTTGAGTCCACCATACTCAGTTGCATGGGAAGCACGCCGGAAAGCAAATAACTATATATGGAAAACCCGTCATGGAAAGTATAACATGGGACCCGTAGCACCCTTCTATCGCTCAGGCAGGTGCTCAAGAAGGTATCCTCTCCGCGAGCTCCCGGCGGGTTATAAAACGGGAATACACGCCGCGGGTCCGTTAAGTTGATGCACAAATTAGAACCTGAAATAAATTTTGCATGATTTTTTTCTGGTACATCAAAAAGTCTGTTTTCAATAAGCACATTTGTATCCGCGTATGTAACTCCACCGTTTTGCATGACTTCTTGAAAGCTGTCCCAATTGACGACGTCATTGCTCAGCGCCTCGATCAGCGATTTGGAGATGTTTTTTTCCTCTTCGTTAGAAAAATTCACAGTTGGAACGGGAGAAAGATAACCGCAATGATAGCCGTAAGTAATGTCCGCATCCCTGATATTTTGCAGATGCATTTTTAAAACGTGTTGACCGCTCCATATAGCAGCATGGCCGTTACATGTTACCGCGAGTGGATACTCGTCGTCGTCCAGAAAGAGCAAATAGTCAACGCTGTCCTGAATTGCATAAAACAGGATTAGGTTGCGCTGAGCTGCATATCCGCTTCCGAAAAGGAGACCGGCACTGGACAAATCCGCGATATCGTCATGTATCAATTCTTCTTTTGCTGCAGCGGTTTCCGCGGCACCCAGAAAACGAATCTGATGAGTCAGTGCGCCTATTTCTTTCGGGATTGATGTATAATCGCTGATTTGGGCTCCCTTATATGCGAGGTCATAAGCAATATAAATATTGAGTTCAACATTATTATTTAGTAATCCAGATTCCTGAAAGTTCAGTATGTAGCTCTTCAACACCTGCTGAAAACACTTTCGACCAGTGGCAAAGCCGACACCTACACGGATTTTACTCATTGGGATTCTCCCCCTAACCGCGAACACTCTTCGCTTATTTGAGCCAGATGGATGCAAACAGATATTGGACATCAACCGCGTCTTGCCAGCGTGAATTTTGATTCCGTTCCGGCAAGCAGACGTTTCATGTTCTCCTTATGCCGATAAATCATCAGCAACACACAGAGAATACTGATAACCTCTACAGTTGAAGATGACGTGCCTAAGATTCCAAGGGTAACCGGGCATGTCAACGCCGCGCAAATCACGGAAAGCGACATATACTTTACCGTAAACAGCAGAATCATCATCACGACCAGTGCTACCAGCCCCGCGCGCCAGTCAACAAACCAGATCGTAGCAGCTCCGGTAAGAAATGATTTTCCTCCTTTGAATCTGTACCATATGGGATATGCATGGCCGAGCATAACGCAAAGGCCGGCATACGCTGCGCCAAACTGGCGCATATTATAGAACTTTTTAAACAGAAGGCTGAATACCAGGATGGGGATTGCGGCCTTGCTTAGGTCAAGCAGCATAACGTACCATGCGTACCTGTCACCAAAGACACGTCTAAAGTTGGTAAAACCGGGATTTCTGCTGCCATATTCCCGAATGTCTTTGTGATAGATTGCCTTGGACAAAATAATGGCAGGATTGATACCGCCAATCAAATACGACGCCGCAGCTGTCACAACAAGTAATACATAGAACATTTTCTTTTGCCTTTCTTCCCAAAAGAAGTTACTTGCTCCTGCCTTTATCCGTGGCCGCGGAAAACAAGCTGCGAAGCCGGATTTTGACTGCTCCGATATTTGAGATCTCATCGATCTTGATCTGAGTATAAATTTTTCCAGCTTGTTCAATAATTGCGCGGGTTTCATCTGAAGTAATGGCGTCTACTCCGCAGCCAAAAGAAATAAGTTGGACGAGGTTAATATTCAAATCGGAAGGAGCATCGGCAACAGCTTTTGCCGCAGCATAAAGTCTGGAATGGTACGTCCATTGATTCAAAACTTTTGTTGGGAACTTTGAAACATTGCAGCTGATGCTGTCCTCGGACAAAACGACCGCGCCTAGTTTGCAGACCAACACGTCAATCCCATGATTGATTTCCGGGTCAATGTGATACGGTCTGCCTGCCAGAACAATTACCGGCAACTTCTTTTCCTGCGCAAAAGCGAGATATTCAGCTCCTTTTGTGCGAATCGCTTTCATGTACCGTTCATAGGCTGTATAAGCTGCTTTTGCCGCTGCCTTTACTTGCAGTCTGGAAAACGGACCAAAGTATTTATTTAGTATCGAGGTTATGTGCGTTATAAAAACTCTGCGGTTATGAAGCCCAATGAAATCGCAGATATACTTTGTCTGATTTAGTGCCCTTACGTTTGCTTTCAGCACCTGAGGGTAATAGGCTACAATTGGGCAGTTGTAATGATTGTCGCCCAGTCCTTCGTCTATGTTGTAGCTCATATCCGGGTAAAAAATGGCGTCAACATCTTCTCTCAGGAGCGCCTCTATATGCCCGTGCATGAGCTTTGCCGGATAACACACTGTGTCAGATGGGATAGTATGCTGGCCGTCTAAATACAGTTTCCTTGTTGAAACCGGTGATACAACGACATTGAACCCCAGCTCTTTGAAAAAAGTGACCCAAAACGGCAGTAACTCATACATATTCAGCCCCATGGGTATACCGATCGTAGGCTTTCCGGGCACGCGAGTGTCGTTCCTATACTGATTCAGCAACTGGGTTTTGTAAGCATACAAGTTATGTATTTCTCCTGCTTGCGGAAGACGCAGCGGCTTATCACAGCGATTTCCCGCGATATACCGGTCGCTTCCACTGAAAGTATTGACGGTGAGCCGGCAGTGATTATTGCATCCGTTGCAGGTCACAGCCGTCACCTCGTGACGGAATACTTCCAGCTCGCTTCTTTTCAGAATGGTACTGTTTCCTTTGTCGCCATAATGCTTCCAGGCGTATAAGGCAGCGCCGTAAGCACCCATAAGCGCTGAATACTTCGGCCTGATCACGTCATGCCCAATTTCCTGTTCGAAGGCACGCAGAACTGCGTCGTTCAGAAATGTCCCGCCTTGGACCACAATGTTTTTGCCAAGCGATTCCGCATTTGCACAGCGAATCACCTTATACAACGCGTTCTTAACAACGCTGATGGAAAGTCCAGCAGAAATATTCTCGATGGAGATTCCGTCCTTTTGCGCTTGCTTGACGGAGCTATTCATAAACACTGTGCAGCGTGAACCAAGGTCCACCGGCTGATCCGCGAACAGCCCAAGCTTTGCAAAATCGTCTATTTTATATTCCAATGCGCCGGCGAAGGTTTGCAAGAAGGAGCCGCAACCAGAGGAACATGCCTCGTTTAGAAAAATATTGTCGATGGCACCGTTATGTATTTTGAAGCATTTGATGTCCTGTCCTCCGATGTCGAGGATAAAGTCTACGTCGGGACGGAACTTCTTTGCGGCGGTGTAATGTGCAATTGTTTCTACGATGCCGAGATCAATATGGAAAGCACTGCGGATAATATCTTCGCCGTATCCGGTCACAGCGGCGCATTTGATCCGGATATCCGGGTAATCCTGGTACATCTTTTCCAGATATGCCTTGATTAAAGGAACCGGATTTCCGCTGTTCATGCTATAAAAGGGACGGAACAAATTCCCTTTCTCGTCACAGAGCACAGCTTTTACCGTTGTGGATCCTGCATCAATCCCAAGGCACATCGGCTCGTCTGGAGAATAAATCTCCTGAATACCTTCTGACGCTTTTTGGTGCCTCAATGTAAAATCGGCATATTCTTTTTCGGATGAAAATAACCGTCTGCAACTGCTATAACCAGCCGGCGCATGGTATTTCGCAATTTGGTCGGAAAGCATCTGAAGGTCGTACGTTTGCCCGACAGCGGAATATGCCGCCCCTAATGCTACAAAATAAAGAGCATTATCCGGGCACACTCCCTGAACCTTCAGCACATCATCGAAACTATTCCTCAGTTCTGACAGAAACGTCAGAGGCCCCCCAAGATATAAGACATGTCCATTTATTTCACGTCCCTGCGCAAGCCCGGCGATGGCTTGACTTACAACTGCGTAAAAGATACTTGCGGAGATATCCTCTTTCCGTGCGCCCTGATTGATAAGCGACTGAATATCCGATTTGGCAAACACACCACAGCGGGAAGCAATGGTATAGACCTTGTCATGACGCGCGGCAAGATTGTTCATCTCGTCGGTCTGAATATTCATCAGAGAAGCCATTTGGTCTATGAATGCACCTGTGCCGCCGGCACAGGTGCCATTCATTCGTACCTCTAGCCCATTTGTCAAAAATAATATTTTAGCATCTTCTCCGCCGAGCTCTATCACAACGTCTGCTTCGGGTCTAAGCCGTTTTATCGCAGTTCTGGTAGCGTATACTTCTTGGACAAACGGGAGCGAAAGGTTGTTTGCCATACCCATTCCGGCAGAACCGGACACTGTGACAGACATTGCTTCACTAGGGTAGCGCCGGGATAAATCTGCAATCAGTTCAGATGTCATCAGAGACACTTGAGACATGTGTCGCTTGTAAGAAGTGAATAGGATATTGTAATCTTCATCCAGCACAGCGCATTTCATCGTGGTGGATCCTACGTCAATCCCGACTTTCTTCATTCGTGCGTTTTTCCTCTCTCGCTATGGCCAGCATTAATTTTATCCGGTTCTCCTGGTTCACCTGAGAAGCACCGGAGTCATAATCGATGGGAAAAATATTTGCTTCCGGATACAAATCCCGTAGCTTCCGGACCATGCCTTTACCCACGATATGATTGGGGAGACAACCGAATGGCTGCGCACAGATAATATTGCTGTACCCTTTTTCAATCAGCTCTGACGTTTCTGCGGGAAGCAGCCATCCTTCACCCATCTTGACACCGCGATCGATTACGCATTCCGCCAAATCTTTCGTTTTTCGGAATGGAAAAGGGGCAACAAACTCCGGGAAATTCTTCAGTGTATCAAGCATTGCGTCTTCCAGCTTGTCGGAAACTGCTTCACCAATCGCACCGACTTCTTTGGTAAATCTGCTGCCGCCATAGTATTTATAGTCCGTTTCAATGTCAGCGAGGGAGTATTGAAAGAATCCAAGCACGCCGGGAACCATATATTCGCAACCCTGAGAAGCGAGGAATTTCTCCAGTCCGTTATTCCCCAAAGACGAATATTTTACGTAGATCTCACCGACAATACCGACCTTCGTCTTCTTTTCATGAGTTCTGGGGATTAAATGAAAATCATTTGCCATGCGAAACAGGTTTCTCCGCATGCTCTTATCCGTCAGGCCTTTGTTGCAACGGAACTGTTCTGTCAGTTCCCGAATCCATGACTTAACAACAGCTTGTGTATCGCCTATATAGATTTCGTAGGGGCTTGTCTGATTCTTCAGCAGGAGCAGCATGTCTCCGTAAACCAGAGCCCGGATGCCCTTTATGATCATAGCTGGCGTGATCCGGAATCCGCTGTACTTTTCTAAGCCTTTGAAGTTTAGCGAAATGACCGGAACATATTCCAGTCCCATGTTTTCCAGCGCCTTACGGAGCAGCCAGATATAGTTGGAAGCACGGCACCCGCCGCCGGTCTGAAACATAATCAGGGCGGATTTATGTACGTCGAAGTCTCCGCAGTTGAGCGCATACAGTTGCTGCCCCAGCATACAGATTGCCGGGTAACACATGTCGTTGTGTATGTATTTCAGCCCGGTGTCGATCACTTTCTTACCTTCATAATGGACGACTTCAACGTGGTAGCCGTACATAAGGAAGATTTCTCGTATCAGATCCATATGTGTCGGGAAAATATCCGGTGCGATGATCGTATATGTTTTTTTCATTTCTTTTGTGAAATCTATCGGGGGCACATTACCACCTCTAACACAAATTAAAAACGGACGTAGTCCCGGCAGGTATTCAGGTACCTAATACCGGATACCCAGGTGAGGATAACCGAAATCCAGATAAGCGTCTCGCTGAGAAGTGTGTCATTCCTTCCGGTACAATGCAAAAATAAAATCACAATGATGGTAATCAGAGTAAAGAATGTTTTCAGCTTACCGCTGATATCCGCTGCAATAACGGCACCTCTGGCTGCCGCAGTCATTCGGATGCCAGAAATCAGCATTTCTCTAGCAAGTATCAAAAACACGGCAACCGGATCAATCCAATGGCAATATGAAAAAATTACAAGCGCAGCTGCTACGAGAATCTTATCAGCAATGGGATCCAAGAACTTTCCAAAGTCCGAAATAAGGTTGTATTTTCTTGCGATCCTGCCGTCCAGATAATCAGTAACGGAAGCAAGCATATAAACAATCAGCGCAATCCAGAGATGACCGGGGATGGAATGGCAGAGTAAAAACGCAACAAAAATCGGCGTCAGAATTACCCGGAATATTGTCAGCCGATTCGGAAGGCGGGCAATGCACCCAGCAGAACATTTACCCGTCGTATTATTCTCATTTTTCTTCCCCATGTCTTATTCGAGTATCAGCATGAAGCTGTAAATGTCCTGACCGCCGTCAATTTCGAACAGTTCGACTTTTGAATGGTGTTCTGTCATATACCGTCTGACCATCCTTTTCTCTTCTTCGGTGACATCTATTCCATAGATGACAATTAACACCTGCTTTTGTGATATGCCGAGTTTCTCCAGCAGAATGCGGGCAGTATCAGTCTTGCTGGGAGAGGAAGCTATCATGTTTTTTTCGGAAAAGCCTATATAATCGTGCTCATGGATTGTCACACCGTTTAGTGTGGCATCGCGGGTAGACGTTGTCACAAGCCCCGTGACGACACCGTTCATAGCTTGGTTTAGTGTATCGGTAATTTCATTCACATTGCCGGAATCGAAACTAAGCATAGAGAGTGCAGCATATCCGTCACCGATGTTTCTGCTTTCCAGTACGCGGATATCGGACTTTGTATAGAGTTCTGCCGCCTGTCGCGCGGCCATAATAATGTCGCTGTTATTCGGTAGGACGAAAACCGTTTCCGCATTGACCACGTCAAACGCTTTCATAAAATCTTCCGTAGAAGGATTCTTTCCATCTCTACCGTCAATCACGACGTCTGCGCCCAGGTTCCGAAAGGCCTCCTGAACCCCGGCTCCGGAAGCTACCGTTACAACGCCGAACTGTTTTTGCTTTTGGGGAGGAACGCCGTCCGAAATCTCAAAGCGGTTCTGCACGATGCTATCATTATGCTGGATAGCCATGTTATCTATTTTTACAGACAAAAATTCACCATACTTTTGGCAAAACCCGAGTACGCTGCCTGGCGTCATCGTATGTACGTGCACTTTCACGATGGACCCGGTTTGAAAGGCAACGACGGAATCTCCAACTGTATCCAAATAATTCGTAATTGTTTTGATGGAAAAAGAAGATAAATTTACTTTGCAGGTTTGAAGCTGAAGCAGAAATTCCGTACAATATCCAAACTTCATTACACTGTTCTCATTGAATCCTCTTGTATCCGTTGATTTTTGCTTAGTCGTTATATTGTCAGTCTTTTCTGTTCTTCCATGCAGAGACCGGTTCATACCGTCAATAAGGTAGACGAGGCCCGCGCCGCCGCTGTCAATTACCCCGGCTTCTTTCAGAACAGAAAGTAACTCCGGCGTCCTTTGCAGGGAAGCATTCATCTCCGTAAGGTATTCGCCGAGGAAAGACTCCAGCGTACTTTCCGGAGTAATATCGGCGCAGGCTTGGTCGGCTGCTTCGCGCGCCACGGTCAGCATCGTACCCTCGGTCGGCTTCATGACTGATTCATAGGCTCTGCGGACGCCGGAACGAATAGCAAAGCCGACCGTTTTAATATTTGCAGCGTCTAAGCCATGAAAGCCTTTTGCAAGACCAGCAAAAAGCTGCGACAGAATAACACCAGAATTTCCACGTGCACAAAGCAGCATTCCCTGCGCAAGTTTTTCTGATATTTCTGAAAGAGAGCCTTCAGAGCATCCTTCAATTGCTTGAATGCCGCCAGCCATAGTAAGGCTCATATTGTCCCCGGTATCCCCATCCGGGATCGGAAAGACATTGAGATCGTTTACAATGGAGACATTGGCCTGTAAATTGGCCGCGCCTCCTGTTACCAGCTCAATGAACTTTTTCCCTTGCAGTTGCGCTGTTCCCATGTGCGTTCTCCTCAGGCTTCAAACTCAACCGTCTTTCCAAATCCGAATACGCCAACCGCGCTCGGACCAATGGATGCTCCGATGATCGGGCCTATGTAATTCATATAGATTTCTTTGCACGGAATCTCTTTTTCAACAAGGCTTTTCAGATATTCGGCATCATCGATGCAATCAGCATGCGCGATATAAATGCGCTGATTTTCCGGCCGGATAATGGATTCCTTCAGTAATTTTACAAGTTCATCCATGGAAGCCTGCCTGCCCTTAACTTTTTTGATTGGTGTCTGGTCGCCATTTACATCAGAAATCAAAATGGGCTTCACACCAAACATGTTTCCCAAGAAAGCCGAGGAAGCCTTGACGCGTCCAGCGCGCTTCAACGTATCCAGGCTGTTAACAGTAACATACTCATTCACATCATTCCGTACTGCAGTGATATGGTCAGCAATCGTCTGCGCGTCCATTCCGGCGTCACGGTATTCCGCGGCCTGTACCGCCAGCATTCCTTCTCCGAAGCACGCATTATACGAGTCAATGCAGAAGATCCTTCCATCTAGATATTTTTCCAACAGTGGTTTTGCCACGACGGCTGCGGTGTTGACTGAGCCGGACTGCTTTGTGGAACAACCGATATACACGATGTCAAAACCCTTTTCAAGGTACTCCGTGAATATGTTAGTAAATTCGTCCACTGGAACTTGTGTTGTTAAAACGCGGTTACCGGCGCGCATGACATCATAAAGCTCTTTCGGTGTGTAGTACTCCCAATCAAGACTTGCTGGCAGCTCTTTTCCGTCATACTCCGTGTTCATCCTGGCGTAAGCGATATCATACTGTTTACGGATATCTCCTCCAAGATCGGAACAGGAGTCCGTAATGATTTTTACAGGTCGCATTTTTTATCCCTCATTTTTAAAGCATTTTATTTCTGATACTTTCGTTTTTCCCTAGTGCTCTCATTTTTGAAAATGCCGATGTAAAACCGGCCATACAGCATCAGCGATATTATCATGGCGGCACCGCATAGGCCGATTAGAATATTCGTTGCCGTCTCCGGCATCCTGGGGAATAAAACCAGTATCATTATTACTGTATACAAGACAACGGTGCTTACTTTTCCGTGCCACTTGGCACTATTCACGGTATCCGTTAATTTTAGAGTCATATACCCGGCCATCAACATAAAGCCTTCCTTAATCACAAAAAGAATAACTAAGGCAGTCATCCAGCGGTACTTTGGTATGAGGCAAAGGATCAACGAGGCCTGGGTGAGCTTGTCTGCAATCGGGTCTATGATTTTCCCGAAATCCGTGACCATGTTGTACTTGCGGGCGATTTTCCCATCCGCTATATCGGTTACAGCGGAAATGGCAATCACAAAAGCCGCGATATTGTATTTTTTCTGTGAACAATATAGCCATACAAGCACCGGGATAAGGAGAAGCCGAAAAAAGCTAAGAAAGTTCGGTATAGTCAGGATATCTCTCTTTTTTAGTCGATTTCGCATAGCATCAGTCTCCGAACTTCTTCACTAATTTCTTTTGTTTTCATCGCGGAAATACGATCTTCGTCCAATATACCTACAATTTTGATATATACATCTGTACGACGCCACGGCGCCCTTTTTGCCACAAGCTCTGTGTTTTTTACAGTTACGGCGATAACCGGAACGTCGGCTTTTTTTGCAATTTGGAAAGAGCCTGCGTGGAATTCTTGAAGCCTGCCCGTCTTGGCCCTGGTACCCTCCGGGTAAATTCCTATGGATACCTCTCCGCGCTTGATCAGCTTTGCCGCCGCATTGACAGTTTGGAGTGCTCTGCGTGTGTTATCTCTGTCCATGGGCAAGAAGCAACATTTATGTATGATTCCGCCTACCCAAGGAAGCCGGAAAGTCTCTGGCTTCGCAATAAAGGAAACGTCTTTCCCCCTAAACGCAGTCAGGCAAACCATAGGATCGAAGCAGGAACGATGGTTGCTTACCAGCAGAAAACGGCGGTCTGGAATTAATTCGAAACCTTCTGTGTGAATACGTACCCGGCAAAAAGTCATAACAAGACTGAGTGTCTCTTCCATCACCCAGCGAAATGCACGGCTCTGTTTTTCCACCGGCTTTTTCTGATCAATCACACGCGAGATGATAAGAAACACTAAAAGGTACAGGAGTAAATAGGCTAGTATATATCCAGCAAAAAGAAGAATTGCAATCCACGTTTCCTGCCAGCCGTGTACAAGATTGCGGTAGATACATGTCAGCGCATCGCTGATGATTGCAATTGCTGTAAATACCCACATCAACATCATGCTTACCTTGTGCTCTCATCTTTTACGTCCTGAATTCTGCATATTGGAGGCTGAAAGGCTTGCAAAACTACTGCTGCCCGCTGAAGAAACTATTACCCCGCCGGATTACTCCGCTCGCAGGCAGCCAACAGCTTAAGCAAAAGATCCAGGAGAGTATTAAGAGGTGAGGAGTGAATAAGGGAGACAATTATATTTATCTTTGCGAGACTGTTCTATATCCGGATTGGATATCGAACAGTACGGGGTAATAGCCGGGGAAGCATTGGCATCAGCTGGCGGCATTAACGCCCGCGCAAATCTGACATTTTAATTCTTAGACAAATCAAAGCAAAAGCCAAGATACAGAATCCCGGATATAAAGAAATCTCAATACAAAAAGCTGAAAGTGTAACAAATTCGCTACACTTTCGTAAATCTGTATCTGTCCTTGACAACTGTTTTTCCATAAGATATAAACATCAAAGATAATAAGCGAGGTTTTGCTATGAAAATCTGGATGGTGCTAATGATCTGCATTGGCTTGTCTTTGGACGTGTATGCCGTGACGATCTGTCAGGGTGCCATGCTCGAAAACATTAGCAGAAAAACATTGCTTGCAACCAGCGGAATTTTTTTACTGTTTCAAGTAGCTGCCGTTGGGATTGGAAGTCTTTTGGGAGTCTTTCCTGTGGCAAAAAATATATCACACGATTTACTCTTGATCTGGCGTACGATTTCCATGGTAATTATTATCATACTCGGCTGTTTGCTGCTATATCGGGGTATCAAAAACAAGCTCGTTATGGAACACCGACAGGTATTTACTGCGCGCAAGGTTCGTTCTGCTGCTACCTGGACAAGTATCGACGTATTGCTCACCAGTGCCGGATTAAGCGCATGGAATATCAATGCAATTGAGCTCTTGATTACCATTGGCGCCACAACACTGGCCGCAGTTTTTGCAGGCCTATATACTGGATATCTTTTGGGGTACGAGCAGATAAAAAAGCATATATCAGCGGTGGGGTTATTCTGATCGTGGTAGGCGTCTACATTTCGGTTAAAGCATTTTTCTGAGGTGGACATATGGAAGCAAATAAGGAGCCTGCAAAACTCTTGATCACAAATGCCTTCAAGAAACTAATGATCGGCCACGATTTTGATAAGATAACAATTAAAATGATTGCTGATGAGGCCGGCATAATTCGCCCGACTTTTTACCGGCATTTTCAGGATAAATGTGATGTGCTGGAATGGATAGTCCAGACCCAGCTAATAGAAAAAGCCGAAATTCTTCTTGAAGGAGGCATGAATATAGAGGCCGTTACATTCCTGTTTAACGTTATGCTTGAAGAACGGCCTTTTTACAGGAAAGCATTCATGGTAACAGGCCAGAATGGATTCGCAGAAATGCTGACCCACAAAATCAGCCTTTTATTCATAAAACAACTGGATGCAAAAGCATTAACCATGCCGAATGGAAATCGTTTTCTTACGAAGGAAGTTGTGGCTGTAAAATATGCGATGGACTTATCAAACACTTTATCAATTTGGGTAAAAAATGCACCATCGGATGCAAGCGCTATCGAGGCGGCCCAAGCATACGTTTGGCTTGCTACACACTCGTTAATAGATTTGTTTGGACTGGATAAGCAAAAATAAAGTTCTGCGTCACTTTGACCCCGACTTGCCGAAAAAAGTATGAAGCAAACAACCGCTTATAAATGCAAAAAGGCTTCTTTGCCGGATGACAAAGAAGCCCACAATAAAACGCTCCCCGGTTTAGTTCATAACCACCGGGGAGCGTATATTCTTATGTGCGCCGTCAGCGCACGTTCTAAAGGTTGAAAGTCCCGAACCTACCCGGTAGCGGGAAGGGTACAGCTGAGCACCAAGGGTGTCCATCGTGAGGTGGAATCTGGAGAAGGGTGAAGGAAAAATCTCGTCCTCGATGCAGGTAGCACTTGCCGGGCAACTTTGAAATGTCACCCAAAATCGTAATACAATTAAAGCTGAAAATCTTTGTTAGTTAATTGACAAACAGATGCGTATAGTGTATAATATAGGAAGATTGATAAATTATTATCAATCACGAATAAAAATAAGAAAGGGATATCGGAATAATGAAAGCAGCTCGTTTTTATACCTCTAAGGATCTTCGTGTCGACACTGTGCCGGACGTTGCTCCCATCGGCGATGAAGTACGTATTAAGGTAAAATGGTGCGGGATCTGCGGGTCGGATATCCATGAATATCTTGACGGCCCAATTTTTACTCCGGGTAAGACACCACAGTACGTCACAGGTGCTACTAACCCTGTTACCATGGGGCACGAGTTCTCCGGCGTAGTTGCCGCCGTCGGCCCCGACTGCAAAAAGTTCAAGGTTGGCGATCATGTTATTCCGGAACCGCTGGTTGTCTGCGGCAAATGCCCCTCGTGCAAATCAGGCAACATGAACGTATGCGAGCATTTGAGCTTCCTCGGCTTCGTTAGCGATAACGGCGGTTTTGCCGAATATTGCAATTTTACTGAAAAGTTTGTTCATAAGATGCCGGACAATATGTCTTTTGAGAAGGGCGCTATTGTTGAACCTTTGTCCGTCGGTTATCATTCCCTGAAAGTCGGTCATTTCGCCGCAGGCCAGACGGCTGTCGTTGCCGGCGCGGGCCCCATCGGATTGGCTACCATCGCGTGCCTGAAGGCTTTAGGCGCCGCGAAGATCATCGCCGTGCAAAGGAAGTCCGTTCGTCAGACATACGCGAAAAACACCGGCGCAGACATAGTTCTCGATCCCGGTACGGACGATGTCCTAGCCAAGGTTAAGGAGCTGACAGACGGTAAGGGCGCCGACGTTGCCTTTGAGACCACTTCCTCCGAACAGTGCTTCCACTTATTGAGAGATTGCATTAAGCCGCACGGCTTTGAAGTAATTACCAGCATTTGGGTACAGAACGTTTCAATAAATCCCAACGTTTTGGTTTTGACCGAAAAGAATATTGTCGGCAGCATTTGTTATAACGGCTCTGATTTTGACGAAGTCATTGCTCTGCTGAATTCCGGCAAGCTGCAGGTACCCGGCTACGTCACGAAAAAGATATTCCTTGAAGATATTGTAAAAGAAGGCTTCAGTACCCTAACTGGCCCGGACAAGAAGGCGCAGGTTAAGATTCTGGTTACACCGGAAAAGGCTTTACTTAGCTGATTCATTATATTTGGTGTTTATCAGGTACGGTTAAATCACACATCGCAACAAAAGTCGGAAAAATTTTTCCGACTTTTGTCATTTTCTTGATGGTTTTGATGCCTGCCGGTGAAAAGGGAAGTTACAGTTCCAGAACTGACCTTAACCATATGCTCAATCCCAAATTTGATTGCTCCGGTAAGCGAATCTATCCCCTGATGCGCAGAACCGGCATATTCTCGGCCCGTTGCCGGGCTTATCGTGTCACAACTAACTTAAATCACGGCTATAAAGAATCAGAATGTCGCAATAACCTCGTCGGGGGAGGTGTAGGGTTTATTTTGCTTGAGGGCTGTCTCCAGCAGCGTTAACTTTCCGCCATATACGGTAAGACCATCACGCAAATGCTTGTTGTCAATCAGCGCCTGCTTTACGCCTTTGCCGGCGATCTCCAGCAGATACGGGAGCGTCGCTGTGGCAAGCATGGTGGATGCAGTGCGAGAAAATGCGGAAGGAATGTTGTCCACGCAGTAGTGCTTGATGCCGTCGACATAGTAGACGGGGTCGTCGTGCGTTGTGCCGCGGCAGGTTTGTATTGCCCCTTCGTCGTCACAGGCAATGTCCACAATCATAGAGCCAGGTTTCATCAACTTGAGATCATCGTGATAAACGATATGATCTTTGCGGGTCTTCGGCCACAGGATGCAGTTGAACAGAACGTCGGTATCCCGGAGGCATTTTTCGAGGTTCGTGCGGTTGGACATTAAAAAAGACACGTTTGGCGACAGGTGACGCTGCGCTTCCTGCATTGCTTTCATGCTTATATCGAGGATTCGCACGGCGTTTCCAAAGGCCGCCGCAAGTTCAGCACAGGCGATTCCGGAGTTGCCCGCGCCGAGGATCGTGATAACCGGTGCTTCGACGCCGCAGATGTTTGCCAGCAGGGTTCCATTCCCGCCGAACACGGCCTGCATGTGATGGAGCGCTGCAAGAAAACCTCCTTTGCCGGCGAGAACGCTCATCGGACTTAGAAGAGGAAAATGCCCCTCATCGTCTGTTACATCTTCATAGGCAAAGGCTGTCACACCACTTTGAATGAGTGCATCTGCTTCATTCGGATGCGCGTTGGAGTGGATGTAGGTGAAGACAATTTTGTCCGGACCCAAATATTGATACTCCTCCGGGAATAACTCTTTAACCTTGTAAAACAGATCCGCACGGTGATATACCTCCGAAGCGGACTCCATAATTTCGGCACCGGCCGCTGCATATTCCGCATCTGAGAATCCGCTTCCCAACCCGGCGTTGTGCTGGACCAGGACGGCATGCCCATGACGGACGATCTCGCTGACGGTGGCCGGAGTTGCGGATACACGGTATTCGTTATCTTTGATCTCTTTTAAAACTCCAATGATCATTATTTAGCCTTTCAAAACTTTTTTCAGACCATCTAGGTCGTATTTATCTAAACCCAGCGTACGCATACTGCGCGCTTCCTCCGCGCGGTAATCCCTGCCCATGATTAGGCAGGCAAGTTTGACCACAGCTTCCATAGCCGGAACCTCCACGCCGATTTGCTTGGCCAGCGAAATCAAGAATACCAGACCATAGCCCACATCTTCGTTAAAGTACCGGTAATCGAGCTGCGGCTGAGCTTTGATCCCGATGAATCCGGGCGCTTTGGAGTAGCCTTCGCTGTAATTTGCCACTGCCTGGTAGCCCTGGATCATCCCAAGTTCCGGATCCGGAATAACATTCACGCCAAGCTTTGCGCCGATGGAAATCCGTTCCCGGTCGAGGGCTTCGATCACACGGCCGACGCCGTCCGTGACGCCTTCTTCGTAGAACATAAAATCGCCGCCGGTCCGTTCGATTAGAGCTGTATTGCAGATGGTGACCGCTGGGTGGATTACGGGATTTGCATTCTGCAGAGTCGTCTGCAGAATATTATCAGCTTTGTCGCAGGTCTCGTGGGTTGCGTGGAAAATTTCAAAGATCTCTTCATTTTTGCTGCTTGGCAGAGTTGAGAGAAAATAACCGCCTTTTAGGCGATTGTATACGGAAATCTTCGCCGCCCCTGTGATACGCACAGCGAATGGAAGCGTAGATGTTTCGGAGATCGTCACGGAATAATCGTCAAACGACAGTCCGAGAGCGTTTTTAAATACGATGGCGCCCGCACAGGAGCTCGGGCAGACCACATAATGTTGACCGGGTCTTACGAAAGGTTTGCAAGCCAGCCCGAAAGGTTCCGTGCTGTATGCAGGACCCACAGCGAGGATGATGCCGGCACCATCCAGTACTTTTTCTATGTCATCGCCCGCATAGGCGATTTTTTGAAACCCCTCCAGTTCACCTTCCGCAAAAATGCCGCTGTGCGCGTTGATTTGGCCGATCATCTTTGGGAACTTGGCAAAGTCGAACATAAAGACTTCATGTCCTGCCTTGGCCCATTCGAAAGCCACTGCGCAGGCGCCGTTACCGGAACCTAAGACTGCTACTTTCATAATGACCCTCCATATCCGTATGATTGATCTGAATTTAAACAACAAGCTGTGCCACGGAGATTGTATCGTTCTCCCGGCGGCGAGACGCTCAGCCGCCGGGAGCTGCCCACGAATTACAAGCTGCTACCGGCAGTTAGGAAAGGCAAAATCCCACGATGACGTATGCTACCAGCGAGACGCCACAGACTGTGAGAGCATATGGTAGCTGTGTGCGGGTATGGTCTATATGGTCGGACCCGGAGCCAGTGGACGAAAGGATCGTGGTGTCGGACAGAGGAGAGCAGTGATCGCCGAAGCAGCCGCCGCCCATGACCGCAGCGATGGTAGCATAAATCAGGGGGCTGAGCGCACCACCGGTGTAGTTAAAAGCAAGAGGCAGGCAGATGGGGATCATAATGGCGTAGGTGCCCCACGAGGTGCCGGTGAAGAAAGAGATGAAAGAGCAGGACAGGAAAGTCATGGCCAGCAGGGTGACGGGGGTCATCCAGTTCTCCGTGATGCTGATGATGTAGTTGGCAGTACCCAGCGTCTTGCTGATGGAGTTGATGCAGTAGGCGGCACCGAGAATAAGAATGGCGCCTAGAACGCTTTTCGTGCCGGTGACCAAGAGACTCATAATCTCTCTCAGGTTTGCCATGCGGAAGACCAGCAGCATGATGGCCTGGTACAGGACGGCAAGCACGAAAGCTTCAAGAGTCTTGGCGCTGCCTTTGATGAAGTAAGTACCGAGCGTCCATGAAATGATAATGAGGGCGGGAACAATGAAGTGAATAAACAGATTGCACTTGACGCCCTCTTTGGGCTGAATGGTGTCGAGCTCACCGCTCAGCATGGGGTTGGAACCCTTGGCGTAGACTTCGCCGGTTTCAAAGGCGCGCTTTTCCGCCTTCTTCATCGGGCCGAAGTCGGGAATGACGCCTAGGGAGATCAGCAGGCAAAATAGAATGGTGAAGTAGCCATAGAACTGATAAACAGTGGCGTGAACAACGGCATTCGTGCCTATTTCGGCGCTTGCGATGGAGCCAATGCCGACGACCAGGCCGGCGACATAGACGCCCCAGGCGTCGAACGGGACGCAGATACACATAGGCGCGGAGGTGCAGTCGCATATGTACGCTAACTTTTCGCGGGAGACTTTCACTTTGTCGGTGATGCCGCGCATGACGTTGCCGGTAAACAGCGGGGAGAAGTAATCGCTGAAGAAGATGAAGATGCCGAGCAGAGTGCTGAGAAATTGCGCCATTCTACGAGTCATTTGGCGTTTCCCGTTGCTGAGCTTGGCTGCAAGAGTCTGCATGGACCCGGATTTCATGAAGAAAGCTACCATGGTGCCGACGAAGATTTCGATCAGCACAACCCAGAGTGAAGTCCGAATTGCCGCAGGCGGGTTTCGATGGGAAGAAGATGAAGATGCCGAGCAGAGTGCTGAGAAATTGCGCCATTCTACGAGTCATTTGGCGTTTCCCGTTGCTGAGCTTGGCTGC
>Ga0183099_1000143_pt1 | contig 67441 bp, 54 predicted proteins | sample Biomet1_FD_127788 | JGI IMG/M metagenome (GOLD analysis project Ga0183099, IMG submission 127788) | Microbial communities from bioreactor (seeded with anoxic lake sediment) at LBNL, California, USA - Biofuel metagenome 1 | ecosystem: Engineered > Bioreactor > Anaerobic > Unclassified ...
TCAAGAAAGCCGTTGCGCTTTTTCCCGACTTTTTGCAGGGGCTTTTCTTCCTGAAATTCAGCTAGCTCCTGAGGTGAATATTCTTTTGTTTTAAAAATTGTCCACAGGATGCTGAGCAGTAGAACCATGCCACCAATATAGAATGCGTATTTTACATTGTCGGCAACCTGTCCATCCGGTGCTGTATTGGATATGTGCAGCCATTTATTAAGAAAGCTGGGGAGTATGGATCCTATAACCGCACCAACTCCGATAAGAAATGTTTGTACCGAAAACCCGGTGGTATGTTGTTCGTCAGGAAGATTATCACCGACTAATGCCCGGAATGGCTCCATGGTCACGTTTATTGATGCATCCATTATCATTAACATTCCTGCGCCTATGAGTATTGGCGACAGAATTGCGTTGGCAGTATCAGGAGATAAAAAAAAACCGGCGTTTGGCATCAGGAATAATGCGATGGTAGTTAGTATAGCACCTACCAGAAAAAAAGGTCTTCTTCGTCCCAGTTTGCACCATGTTTTATCGGAATAGTGCCCGATAATGGGCTGTATTATCATTCCGGTAAGGGGGGCTGCCAGCCAAAAAAGTGAGAGATGTTCGACATCTGCTCCGTAAATCTGAAGAATTCTGCTTGAATTAGCATTTTGGAGGGCAAATCCGAATTGTATTCCCATGAATCCGAAGGTCATGTTCCATATCTGCCAGAAACTTAATTTTGGTTTTGTTTTCATTGGTATAGTTATTTTTTATTTTGTTGTACCACGTACCACAAGGTTGGTCTTTACTATTTTATTCAGACTTCTTTTTTGTTCATCTTTGTTGTTTAACTTTTCAATAAGAAGATTTATTGCGCTTTGTCCCACCTCTTTTCCATGCTGCTCCACAGTCGTTAATTTAGGATCTGTTGACTGGGCAATAGACCCGTCGGTAAATCCACAAATAGAGATTTCGTCAGGTACTTTAAGTCCAACCAGTTTGCATGAATATAAAATGCCGGAGGCTGTTTCATCATTGATAGCAAAAAAACCGTCAGGTCGATTGGAACTTTCAAGTATATCGGGAGTGATGGCAATAGCTTGCTCCCGGGTATCACAGACCTTAATCATACTTTCATCAACAGGTATTTTATATTTCCGCATGGCATCCAGATATCCGTTTCGTCTGTTTTTGGAAATTTCGAGGTTGAGAGGGCTACTATACAAAAATATGCGTTTACATCCTGTTTGAATCATATATTCAACAGCCGAAAAGGAACCTGCATAATCGTCTACCACCACACGCTCTGTCTGAATGCCTGTACAAATGCGATCGTAAAAAACGATAGGTATGTCATTATCCAGTAATTCCTGGTAATGTTCATAGTGCAAAGTATCTTTGGCTAAGGAGGTAATAACACCGCATACCCTTGCTGCAAGAAAATTATGCACAATATTTACCTCTTTTTCATATTCTTCATTAGATTGAGCTACTACTATGTTATATCCTTCTTTAGAAGCTATTTCTTCAATACCGCTTAGTACACAGGAAAAAAAGTAATGTATGAACTGAGGAACAATTATTCCGACGGTATTTGATTTACTGGTGCGCAGATTTAAGGCCAATACATTCGGCTTATAATTATGTTCGCGTGCATACGTATTAATGAGGTTGCGCGTGTCGATACTTATATCCGGATTGTTTTTCAGGGCCCTTGATACAGTAGATGGTGATACACCCAGAGCTTTTGCAATATCTTTAATTGTGATTTGAGGGTTGTTCATAGTACTTAATCTAACTTTCTGTCAAAGGTAATTATTTCTAAACAGAAAAGAAAAGAGAATAGATCTTATTTCTTTTCCTGTTGTACAAAAGTAAAGGAACAAACTATAAGTGTTTTAGTCTTTTACACATAACTTAAACAACAACCGTGCAATCGATTGCATGGCAAAAACAAATAATTTGAACACTAATTGATGTCTATAATAGTTAAGAAACTCTATTTTTGTTGTATCGTACTACGGGTGACAAAATCATCCATATATGATTGCTAAATCTATTATTCATTATATTGTTAACTTTAATTTTTAAATGCATGAAGCAAGTTAATCTTAGAATCTGGAAAACGATTCTTCCCCTATTATTAGGACTATTCTTGTCGGTGAACGCATTAGCACAGCAGATATCGATAAAGGGTACTGTTAAAGATGTGAAAGGCGAGCCAATAATTGGCGCGAATATTACTGTTGAAGGTACAACAACCGGAACAATTTCAGACATTGATGGAAACTTTGTTGTACAAGCACAAAAAGGTTCTACATTAGTTATTAAATTTATTGGGTATAAAACAGTAAAAGCAATTGCAAGGACTTCTACAATGAATGTGATAATGGAAGAAGATGCTGTACTTGTTAGTGATGTTGTTGTTGTTGGATATGCCATTGGTAGTAAAAGAACACTTTCCGGTGCTGTTCAGAAAGTAGAGCGTAAAGACATGAATACTGGTGTTATAGCCAATCCGCTCGCTGCAATGAAAGGTAAAGTGGCTGGTGTTAATATTCAAACAGTTGGTGGCGACCCTACTAGTTCACCGTCTATTCGTGTTCGTGGTACTACTTCATTGACTGGTGGTAATGATCCATTGGTTATTATTGATGGCGTATTTGGTGACTTGAATATGCTTAATGCTATCTCTCCATCTGATATTGAAAGCTTTACAGTGTTGAAAGATGCATCTGAAACAGCTCAGTATGGATCTCGTGGTGCTTCTGGTGTAATCGTTGTTACTACACTGAAAGGTAAATTTGGAACAAAAACATTGAGCTATGATGGTAGCTTTGGTGTTGAATCAGTATACAAAAACTTGAAGATGTTGTCGGCTGATCAATATCGTTCAGTGGCTGAGCAGTTAAAATTGGGAATTACTGACATGGGAGGTAATACTAATTTTATGGATGAGATGGAGAGAGGTGGTTATACTCAAACACATCGTCTTTCATTTGGTGGTGGAAATAGTGATTCAAACTACCGTGTATCTCTAGGCTTGATTGACCAGCAAGGAATCATTAAGAATAATGACATGCGAAACTATACAGCCAAGTTTGATGCTGCTCAAAACTTCTTTAACAATAAAGTTAAGTTTGAATTTGGAATGTTTGGATCTTACAAACAGAATCACTACGTAAATGACTATCAAAAAACATTTTATTCTGCAGCTTCCTTTAACCCAACATATCCTAACCATATAAATTCGTCTGGGTCATGGGATGAAAATGCTAATGCAAACGAAGTACAGAATCCATTGGGACGTTTAGATATCAATGATCGCGAAAATAATGCTTATATTAATACAAATGCTCGTATTACATGGTCAATTATTGATGGTCTTAAATTAAGTGCTTTTGGTTCTTATACTTATAATGTAAAAGAGAATATGAAATATATTCCTACTACAATTAAAGCTGGTTTAACTAATCGTGGTGAAGCTTATAGAGGTGATAATAAAGCACAATCGATGTTAGCTAACTTGATGTTGACTTATAAGAAAGATGTAAATAAGCATCACATTGATTTATTAGGATTATCAGAAATCCAGAAAGTTATCAATACAGGTTTTGGATCAACAGTTAATGGTTTTGCTACGGATGCTTTTAGTTATAATAATTTGAAAGCTGGGGCTGTACTTAATTGGGGTGGAACTACTTCATATTATAACTCCCCTAAATTAGCTTCTTTCATGGGACGTATTAATTATGTCTATGATGACAAATACATTGCTACAATTAATGCCCGTACAGACGGTTCCTCAAAGGTTGGTAAAAATAACAAATGGGGTTTCTTTCCATCTGCCTCTCTGGCATGGGTTATTAATAAGGAAGGCTTTATGAGTGATATTAAGGCTATTAATAATTTGAAAGTGAGAGCTGGTTATGGTCTTACAGGTAATCAGGATGCTATTGATTCTTACACTTCAATGATGTTAGTAAGCCCGTATAAAACTACAAGTTTTAATGGTACATCTTATGTAACAACTAACATAGCTCGTAATGCAAATCCTGATTTAAAATGGGAAGTAAAGAAAACGTTTGATACAGGCGTTGACTTAGGTTTATTTAATAATCGTATTACTTTAACTGCTGATTACTATTATTCTAAGACTACAGATATGCTTTATAACTATTCTGTAAGTGTACCTCCTTTTGCATACAATACTTTGTTGGCTAATTTAGGCTCTATGAGTAATACCGGTGTTGAATTAGCATTAGGCCTAACTCCAATAAAGAATAAAGATATGGAATTAAATATTAATACCAATCTTGCATTTCAGAAGAATAAACTTCTATCCTTGGAAGGTACTTATAATTACAATGGATCAGCTGAAGCCTTAACTACTTCTCAGTATATGTCACTTTCTTCAATGAATGGTGCTGGTTTTATTGGTGGTTATAATAATGTTGTTTATCAGATGGTTGGTCAGCCTGTAGGTGTATTCTATTTACCAAAATGTAATGGTTTAGTAGATAATGGTTTTGGTGATAAATCATATAATGTTGTTGATTTGAATGGAAATGGAGTCAGTCTTGCAGACGGTCAAGACCGCTATGTCGCAGGACAAGCTTTCCCTAAACTCCTTTTAGGAGCTAACATTAGTTTCCGATACAAAGCTTTTGATATTGCTGTTCAGATGAATGGTGCATTTGGTCAAAAGATTTATAATGGAACTTCTCTTACTTACATGAATATGTCTCAATTTCCAACGTATAATGTAATGGAAGCTGCCCCGGAAAGAAATATAAAAGACCAGACTGTTACAGATTACTGGTTGGAAAAGGGCGATTATTTACACTTTGATTACGTAACTTTAGGTTGGAATATTCCAGTTAAAAAGGCAATTAATAGTCTTAGAGTTACATTTTCAGTGAACAATTTGGCAACTATCACAAACTACTCTGGTTTGTCTCCAATGATTAATAACAATACAGTAGGAAGTGATCTTGGTATGGATGATAAACGTTTCTATCCGTTGTCAAGAACTTATTCATTAGGTCTTAGTGTTAACTTTTAAATGAATTCAACTTATGAAAAAAAGAATATTATATAGTTTGGCAATAGCTACTGCAGCTTTATCCTTTACTTCCTGCGATAATTTCCTGGAAGAACATCCAAAGGATCAGATAACTCAGGAGCAAGCTTTTCAAAGTCCAACATTGATTTATCTAAATGCTGTAGCAACCCTTTATACAAATGTTGGAGGTAATAGCGGAGGCAATGGTCTACAAGGGACTGATCGTGGTATTTATGATTTAAATACCTTTACTACGGATGAGGCTGTTCTGCCAACCCGTGGTGGTGACTGGTATGATGGCGGCTTGTGGCAAAATCTATTTAAACATAACTGGGGTACTAAAAATGACCTTGTAAAAGGTTCATGGGAGTATTTATATAAAGTTATTGTAATGTGTAATAACTCTCTTGCAACATTGGAGAATGTTCTGCAAAATGATCCTACTAATACGGCTGTTCCAACCTATATTGCTGAAGTTAGAGCTTTCCGTGCTATGTATTATTACTATTTGGTTGATATGTATGGAAATGTGCCTTTGATTACTTCTTCAAATGTAAAAATGGCCGATGTTATTCAATCAAAGCGTAGTGATGTCTTTAAATTTGTTGTAAAGGAACTGCAAGAATCAGTTGGCTTGCTCAGTAGCACTCATAGTAATCTTACTGGTGAATATTATGGTCGTATGACGAAACCGGTAGCTTATTATCTTCTTGCAAAGTTAGCTTTGAACTCTGAAATTTATACTTTTGATAATTGGAATACGGGTTATGCTAATCGTCCTTCTGGTAAAGATATTAAGTTCACAGTAGGAGGGACACAAATGAATGCTTGGGAAACAACTATAGCATATTGTGATTCTATTACTAACTTAGGATATTCATTGGCCAGCAATTTTGCTTCTAATTTTTCTACAACCAACGAAACTTCTCCTGAGAATATTTATACTATTCCGATGGATAGAACTACATATCCAGATAATCAGTTTTACAATCTAATTCGTTCTCGTCACTATAATCAAGCTAAAGCTTATGGTCAAGGAGGATGGAATGGCGCTTGTGCAACCAAGGAGGCCTTGGACGCATTTGGATATGGAACAGCTAGTGTTGATCCTCGTTTTAGCCTTACTTATTATGCAGGAAAGGTTACTGGCCCGGATGGGAAAAATATAAAACTTGATGATGGAACAGATTTGGAATATATTCCTTCAGAGGTTGCACTTGATCTCTCTGGTAAAGCAGCCGAAAAAACTGCTGGTGCCAGAATGAAGAAGTATGAGCTTGATGTTTCTGCCACTAATGATGGTAAGAACCAGAGTAATGATATTGTTCTTTTCCGTTATGCTGATGTTTTATTAATGAAATCAGAGGCTAAAGTTCGTAATGGCATAAGTGGTGATAATGAACTACTTGCTGTCCGTGCTCGTGCTGGGGCTTCACAAGATGTAAAAGCAACGCTCGATAACATTTTGGGAGAGAGAGAGAGAGAGTTTGCATGGGAAGGTCTTCGCCGTCAGGATTTAATACGCTTTGGTATGTTTACCAGAGCATATACCGATAGACCACAACTAGCAAATGAAGCTAATGGTTGGAGTACAGTTTTCCCGATCCATGAGGATGTGTTAGCTAAGAATCCTAAACTAGTTCAGAATCCTGGTTATTAACTAATAAAATGAAGAACTTATGAAAAATAAATTTTTATATACAGCTACATACCTGCTACTCTTATTAATTGGAACTGGTTGTGCACAAGATCCAGAAGCTTGGAATAAGATTGTAACTGATGCTCAATCTGGAGCCTATATTTCTGGAACTGCGACAATTTATAAAGAAGGTTCGTTAGCTTCTGCCTGCGCTCTTTCTAAAGCTGATCTTGACAAAGATTCTGCAGATATATCTAGTATTTATACTTGGTTGAAAAAAGATGGAACTTTTAATATTATAAAAGTTGACGCTAATGGAACCTCAGTAAGCTATGGTAAAGGAGATGCTGTAATTAATGCAGCAGCGACTGCTGGAATTGAAACAAATAAACTTTTAGAAAGTGGAACAGCATTTTCAGTTTCCAGTGATGGCTTATACATGGTATTAGTCAATAATAAAGATAATCAGATCTCTATTGTTCCCGTTGCTTTTGGCATTATTGGAGATGCAACCCTTGGTGCATGGAGCTCTGAAACTCCTATGGCTGCCCCCGTTTATGATAGTGAGCAAAATTATGTAACGTTTACTTTAACAGGTACTACTTTAGATAAAAAGTCTTTAAAATTCCGTTATGGTGGGAATTGGGGCGTTGAAATCCCTTCCACTGAAATCGCTGGTGGAACAGCAACTGTTCATACTAATATGGGCCTTTCTGCAGCTAGTGGTAACCTTACTCAGGCATACTCAGAATGTAAAGGCGGTGGTGGTAACTTTAGCATTGATAAAAAAGGTACTTGGGATGTTGCAATAAGACTTAACCTCAAGACAAAGACCTTTAGTGCTAATGGTGTTTGTACGGGAGAAGACATTTCTACAGCAGAACTTCCAACCAAAATGTTTATGATTGGTAGCCCATACACATGGGATTGGACAAAAAGTTATCAAATGACTCCTGTAAATGGTACAGATGGTGCATTCTGGGCAATTCAATATATGCCAGCTGATTCTCAGGTTAAATTTAATAATGCTATGGCATGGGATGGCAATGATTTTGGTGCAACTACTGAAGATAATTTAGCTATTGGAGAATATGATTCGGGTAGCAAGAATATTCATATTTCAACTGCAGGTTATTATTTGTTTATAGTTAAAACTTCTTTGTCAGCAGATAAGAAGATTGTATTGAAGAAGTTTGCAATTGCTAGTCCTGATGTTTATTTGATGGGATCAACAGCCCCAGATAATACTTGGACTGCCAATATTGCAGCTAATAAATTCACTATTGGAAGTGATAATATATTTGTATCACCTGCTTGTGCTGCTGCTGGAGAGGTACGTATGTGTGCTAATCTTAATAATTATATTACAGGCTGGCAATGGTGGCAATCTGAATTTATTGTTCTTGATGGTAAGATTACCTTCCGAGGAAATGGTGGTGATCAGACTCGTGTAAATGTAACAGTTGGTCAGAAGGTTAAATTGAATTTTATTGAAGGAACCGGTGCTATTGAATAATATTTTCTTTAGAGGTTTTAATTAAATGTATAACTTAGCGGAGTCACAAATTGTTGTTAATTTGTGACTCCGTTTTCCATAAATTTGAGATATGAAATACAACTTATCATTTATTTTTCTGTTTGTTAGTATAATTCTGCATGCTCAGGTTACTACAAATCCTGCAGTAATTACTAATAATCAAGTTATTGAAATTATTTTTGATGCCACTCAAGGTAATAAAGGAATGGTAGGAGCTACAGAATGTTATGCCCATACTGGATTGATAACCAGTAATAGTAGTAGCTCTTCTGATTGGAAATATGCATCAACTTGGGGGGTGAACGAAGAAAAGTATAAGATGACTTCAGTTGGAACAGACAAATGGAAACTAACAATTACTCCAAATATTCCTAGCTTTTACGGTGTCTCTAATTCTCTGGAGAAGATAAAGCAGCTTGCTTTTGTTTTTCGCAATGGAGATAGTACTAAAGAAGGAAAAACTACAGACAGTGGTGATATTTTGGTTAAGATACCTCAGAAGGTGGAATTTATTACTCCTGCCAATATTTCCGTAGTATCTCCTACGGAAAAAGTCTCTATTGAAATTGATGCAGCAAACGCATCAAATATTTCACTTTATCTCGATAATATTAATTCTACACCACTTGCTGCAGTGACTAATTCTACTGCACTTACATTTAGTCAAACTTTTGCAAAAGGAGATCATAATTTGATTGCTCAAGCAGTTTTGGGTGATCAGACTTATCGTGATACTGTTTATCTCTGTTCATTTTCTGCACCGTTCTCTAGAAAGGTACGTCCGGATGGAGTTAAAGAAGGGATAACCCGTAACGCTAATGGGGATATTACGTTCTGTTTTTATGCTCCTAGTACTTCATCGATGTTCTTGTTAGGTGATTTTAATGATTACAAGCCTAGCGTTAATTATGTGATGAACTATGATTATGAGAGCAATGCTCCAGCATTGCGTTATTATTGGTTTACAGTTTCCGGTCTTGATCCTGATACAGAGTATGGTTACCAATATTTGGCTAACCGTACTATTCGTTGTGCTGACCCTTATAGTGAAAAAATACTTGATCCTTGGGGTGATGGATATATTTCTTCCAGTGTTTATCCTGGACTTAAGTCGTATCCATTAGGAAAAACAACTGATCCTGTATCTGTCTTTACAATTAATAAACCAACCTATAATTGGCAGATAAGTAATTTTACCGCTCCTAATGCAAATAATTTGCTGGTTTATGAACTTCTTGTTCGTGATTTCACTTCTGAAGGAACAATCAAAGCTGCTACACAAAAGCTTGATTATATAAAATCATTAGGAATGACTGCTATTGAATTAATGCCAATACAAGAGTTTGATGGTAATGATAGTTGGGGATATAATCCTAATTTTTATTTTGCACCTGATAAAGCTTATGGAACTTCGGATGACTACAAAACTTTTATTGATGAATGTCATAAACGGGGATTAGCAGTGATTCTTGATGTTGTATTTAATCATTCCTGGGGACAATTTCCTTGGTGTAAACTTTATTGGGATTCAACAAATAATCGTCCTGCAACGAGTAATCCATTCTTTAATTCAGTAGCACCTCATCCATATTCTGTAGGAAATGATTTTAAGCATAGTAACCCAAAAGTTCGGAACTATTTTAAGAACGTACTTGCTTATTGGTTAAAGGAATATAAAGTAGATGGTTTTCGTTTTGATCTTTCAAAAGGATTTACAGATAACGTTAGCGATGAAAGTACTGTTTCCAATTACGATGCAAGTCGTATTTCTTATATAAAAGAATATGTTGATACAATTAAAACTGTAAATTCTAATGCATATGCTATCTTGGAACATTTTTGTGTAACAAATGAAGAAGCGGAATTGGCAAATGATGGTGCTATACTTTGGCGAAATTTAAATAAAGCATATTGCCAGAGTGCTATGGGATATGTTACAGATAGTGATTTTTCGGGATTATATTATGGAACTAGTATGCCTGCAGGAAGTTTGATGGGTTATATGGAAAGTCATGATGAAGAACGGACAGCTTATAAAGCTATGACTTATGGAGTAGCATCTCTGAAAGGCAGCTTAGATGAACGAATGAAGCAGGAAGCAAATAATGCGGCTTTCTTTCTTACAGTACCAGGCCCGAAAATGCTATGGCAATTTGGAGAACTTGGATACGATATTTCGATTAATCAAAATGGTCGTACAGGGCGTAAACCTGTTTTATGGGATTATTACGATGTTACTTCCCGCAAAGGTTTATATGATAATTATAGCAAATTGAATGCCTTGAGGAATTCATACCCGGATTTGTTTTCTTCCAATTCAACTTTTACTTGGCAAGTTGGTATATCTAATTGGGATAATGGCCGTTCTATAAGTCTTGAATCTTTTGATAAACAAAAGCACGTGTTTGTAGTTGGCAATTTTAGTGAATCATCAAATAGTTATACTCTGACATTTCCTCATGCTGGAATATGGTACAACTACCTAGACAAGACTTCTATTACAGTAACTTCTAACCAGATTCTGCAAATTTCTGCTCATGATTTCAGGCTATATACCGATTTTATTCCGCTTTTATCAGGAATAAAAGATGTAATTCTTTCTGAAAAGGAAGTAAACTGTGTAGATATATATTCTATTAGTGGAATGTTTATAAAGAGATTGAAAGAAGCTTCTGCTTTGGATGGACTCAATTTGAATAAAGGATGTTATATAATTCGTACTAATTATGTTGATGGTACAGCTAGTGTAAATAAGATTATAAAGTAGAGAGTCATAGCATTTTTTTTAATAAAATACCCGTATGTCGAAACATACGGGTATTTTATTACTTATTTATCCTCATCAAAAATCGGCTACATTTCCCGATCTCTTTAATACCCCCCATGTTTGAAGTTCGCCTTTTATAGCTTTTCTGAAACTTTTGAAGAGTACAACATACATTATCCAGCGATAACAGAATCTTTGAGGAATGATCCAGATCAGCTTTGTAACTTTCTCTCCCTCAAAAATAAAGGCTACCACAGAAATGCTTATATCAACGAGCATAAATATAAGGTAATATAATCCTATCCTTTCTGCATTACCAGTGAAAATACCGAAAAGCATAAATATATCCGCCAAAGGAGAGAAGAACGGAATAATGAACTGGAATATAAGAATATTTGGCATAGCCCAGATTCCCAGACCTTTGTATTTCTTATCCAGCAAGGTGTCTCTATGTTTCCAGAAAGTCTGCATAACTCCGAAACTCCATCTGGTTCTCTGTTTAATAAACTGCTTGATCTTTTCCGGAGCTTCTGTCATTGCTATAGCATTGTTCTCATTCTCTATTGTATATCCGGCCTTTAAGATACGAATTGTCAAGTCACAATCTTCTGCCAATGTATCGGTTGTAAGTCCTCCGGCTTCATCAATAGCTGCTTTTTTAAATGCTCCAATTGCACCGGGAACTACTGTAATTGCATTGATATTTGCAAAAGCCAGGCGGTCAAAGTTCTGGCTGGTTATATATTCTATAGCCTGCCATTTAGTAAGAAGATTGATTTGATTACCCACTTTTACATTTCCGGCCACCGCACCTATTTTGTTGTTTTTATTATCCAGAAAATGTAACATCATTAATGAAACAGCATTTGGATAAAGTTTGGTGTCGGCATCAATACATACCACATACTCTGCATCTGTGTGCTGAATACCGAAATTCAATGCAGAAGCTTTACCGCCGTTTGGCTTAGTGAAGATTTTCATCTTCTCGTTTTGAGACAAGGCTTCGCAAACTCTTTTGTAGGTTTCATCCTTACTACCATCGTCAACAAAGATGATATTAAAGTTCGGATAGTCTTGTTTTAAAAGGTTGTTCAGTGAAGATACTGCATTTACTTCCTCATTATAAGCCGGAACTATAATAGATACTAATGGTGCATCTTTCAGTGACTTATAATCATATACAATATTTCGGTTCTTATGTTTTTCTCTTACTGTCAGCACCATCATGAAAACTAATCTGCAAATTCCCATGATTATAAATATAATGAATAGTGCTGTCAGGAAGTTAGTTATGCCATAAGTAAGAGCTGCCAAAGCCAGATTGGCTTGCATAACGTAGTAACCATTCCCTTTTGGAACCTCAGGCATTAATACTTGTTTGTTCTTTTCAAGAATAGAGGAAAGGGTGGTGAATGTATATCCTTTTTTCTGGAAGTATTCAATAATCATAGGTAAAGCTTTAACTGTTTCAGCACGAGTGTCACCTCCGGCATCATGTAATAAAATAATGTGCCCTTTACCTTGTTCAATAGCTTTAACTACTCTAACAAAGATTGTATTTGCTTTTATGCCAACTTGCCAGTCTTCAGGGTCGATGGTTTCACCTACATCAAGATAATTTTGTTCTCTTGCCCATGCAACAGGAATAATTTCTTCCATACTGGCCGGTTCACTATCGGCATTGTATGGCGCTCTAAAGAGGATTGTGCTGTGTCCGGTTATACATTCAATTAACAAACGGGTAAGTTTAAGCTCAATGAAAGTTCGCTCAGGAGTATTGTTTGCCACATTTCTATGAGTAAATGTATGATTTCCTAACAGATGTCCTTCATCATAGATCCTTTTAATTAACGGAAGATTCTTTTCTGCTTGTAAACCAACAACAAAGAATGCTGCAGGGATTCGATATTTTGCAAGAATATCCAGAATCTGAGGAGTATATGTCTCATCAGGTCCGTCATCGAATGTAAGCAATAACTGTTTTGGACCAGCTTCACCATATTTTCTTATCTGATAGGTACTTGGTATTTTTATATAATTTTCCTCAGAGATAAGCATATCAGTGCTGTCTATTTCTGTTTTGATCTTTCCGGGATGTGGTGTGTTTAATACGTCGAGAACTTCGCCATCACCTATATAGTCTACGTCATTGACCATTTTTACATCCTCAAGATCTTTCTTGCTTATTTTTGCTACAGCACTCTTCTGAATGTCTTTATTGTAAAATTTCCAAACTCTGCTATCTTCACTACCTAAACGCCATAAACCAAAGCCTGCCAAGCCATATTCGGCTCCAAATCTCATAGTATTGAAGTGAGTAGCTGCATCTGTAAAATATACTTGGTGGATAGTATTTCTATCATCCTTATAAGCATAATTAAGATTGTAAGTATCATTATCAAAGTTGATTCTTGATCCACTAGCTGATGCTTTTGAAAGAGCTTGTTGGTAAGTAAGGTTAGAATTTGAATTGGCTGTTGCTGACCAGTCATAACCAAAGGCACCAAGACCAAGAATAATTTTCCCTGCCGGTGCTTTCTTAGCTAAATCGTCAACTGTAGCCTCAATCCATTTTTGCGAACTGATAGGACCCGCATCACCGTCAGAAGAGTATTCATCATAAGCCATTAAAAACAAATAGTCGTTGTATTTGGCTAATTCTTTAATATTATAGTCATTATTAAAAGGCATGATGTCTTGCGTAACCAGCAATCCTTTTGAGTGAAAAGCTGTTGATATCTCTTTAACGAACTGAATTAAGTATTGATCGCTGCTTTCATTTAATCCTTCAAAGTCAATGTTAATTCCCACAAATTTATTCCTAAGGCATTGAGCTAAGACCTGGAATATCATCCTTTTTCTTTTCTTTTGACTGTGTAGGATTCTTCCAATAGCCTCCGGCCTAAATTCACGGTCAAAGTTATTACTTAACATTGGCATGATAGGAACCCCGCTTTTCTTCATTAGATTAAATCCTTGTGGATCGACATTTGTCTTTAATTCATCTGTTTTAGGATCAATGAAGAACCACTCCGGCATTATTAAGTTTAGGTTGCGGATGTTTCTCTTTAATGAAAAGTATGATTGAGGATCCCAGGCAACATAGAATGCAGAACGGATCCCTGCAGGAAATTTACCCCAGCTGTCTATTATCTTGCTTTTACTTGTATCGCTAGTACTACTTTGATATCTTCTATATCTGTTTAAAGTAGCTTCCCTTTCCTTTTCATAATTGGTATGCAACTTTTTATCAGAAATATAATCTCTAAAGCCCTTATACTCTTTTGATAATTTTGTTTCCTGCATAAATGGCTTAGAGGCTGTTACAACACTTCTATAATCTTGTCTGAACGGAAGTGAAGGACTTCTGTCAATGATTAGCATGATAATTAAAGCTGCTATAAGAATAGCGGCAATAAAAAACACAAACCTCATGCTCCATTTAAACTTCCTCCACCTTGAAGTGCTTTCTGTTTGGAAAATCTGTTTACCCATATTTTACTCTATTATATTGTGCAAATTTTACATAATCTCAAATTGTCCGCAAATATAGACAAAAGAGTTTATATGAGTTAGCATTATTGGATTATATAATATTAAAAAGATATTAGATTTCTTTTTTTTATACTTAGAACTTTTATTCGGGGAATTTTGTTCAAATAGTGTACCTCTAATTGATGCATAGCGTAGAGTAAATAACTATTTGATGTACACCTTTTAATGAATAATACCTGAATAATAGCCTAACTAATGCTTAATAAATTATTAATTATAAAAGAAAACAAATCTATTATAAAGAATATTTTAAAGTATTCTATCTCCAAATAAAATCCTTACCTTAGCACACTGTTAATTTATTGTGTAAAATGAAGAAGTATTTATCGATTATCTTATCTCTTTTATTCCTGTTGTTTTCATCTAACGTAGATGCAAGAAAGAGGAAACATCATCATCGCCGTATAACAAAGAAGCATATACGGATTGTTGAAAGGATCCCTGTTGCTCCAAGAATTGTAGAAGGGATCTGTGGAATTGATGTTTCTCATTATCAGGGAAGTATTGACTGGGATAGGGTGTCTTGTTATGAAAATAACCCCATAAAATTTGTGTATGTAAAGGCTACGGAAGGAAGTACTATTAAAGATGATTATTATCAAAGAAATATTAGTCTGGCTAAAGGAAAAGGTCTTTTAGTAGGCAGCTATCATTATTTTACTTCCAAGTCGACTGCTGAAGAACAGTTTGAAAACTTTAAGCAAACTGCAGAAAAAGAGCATCAGGATCTTATTCCGGTAGTTGATATTGAAGAATGTAAATACTGGACTCCGGATGTTTTTCATAAGAATCTTCAGGTTTTCTTAAATGAAATTGAGGCCTATTATGGAAAGAAGCCTGTGATATATACTTTCAGTGCTTTTTATAATAGTTATCTGATAGATCGTTATAAAAATTATAAAATATTTATTGCTCAGTATGGCGACGGTAATCCCGAATTAAAGGATGGAAATAGCTGGCATATATGGCAATTTACCCGTAAGGGAAAGGTTGAAGGCATTCATGGAAATGTAGATGTAAATGCCATTAATCCGGGATGTGATCATAATGAGATTTTGCTTAATGGCAAACCAAATGCAAATGAAAGCGTTGAAAAGAAAGAACTTGTGCCTAATCCGGTTCCAGTGCCTGTAAGTTAATAGCTAAAAGGATAAAAAAGGAAGTGGCTGTATCTTAATTGATGCAGCCACTTTTTGTTACCCTTCAAATCTATTTTTACCTTATAACTCAATAATCATTGATTGTTTGGGTGAGAGGTTCAGATCTTTGGTTAGATCTACGGTCTCATCACTTATAATATCTTTGCCGGTTGTTGCTTCTTTTATTACTTCCTTATAAGACTTAATAGGAAGTATTTGTTCTTTACTTGTCCCGTTAAGAATAACTAAATCTGTTTTTCCTTCAAAACAACGTGCATAAACATAAATACCGTTTTGAGGGAGGAAATGTTTCATTGTTCCTTCCGAGATAACAGCATTATCTTTTCTCCAATGCAGAATTTTGCTGATATAGTTGAAGGCTTCATTCTGAAGTTGAGTGCGTCCTTCTTTAGTAAAGGCATTTTCTGTGTCTTCTTTCCAGCCTCCGGGGAAGTCTTTGCGCACGTAACCATCGCTAACATTCTTTCTACCGTTCATCATTATTTCTGTGCCGTAATATAGTTGAGGAATGCGTCGGGTGGTAAGTAACAATGTAATAGCTTGCTTTAGTCCTGCAATATCACTCCCATCTCCCAGAAAACGGTCGGTATCATGATTCTCAATGAAAGCCATCACAGACAATGGGTTAGGGTAGAGGAAATCGTACACAAAATTGTTATAGATACGGTTCAGCCCTTTGCCATCTTCATTGCTCTCTTCGTTCTTTGCCTGATTTATTTTATCGTATAAACTGAAATCCATTACAGTTTTCAGGTTGGAGTTACGTGGAGCTGCCAGCTTAGAATCTTTTTGCCAGTAAGCAGTATACGCTGGTTCAGTAACCCATGATTCGCCAACTACATTAAAATTAGGGTATTCCTCATTCAACTCTTTCATCCATTGTGCCATTGAATCAAAGTCAGCGTAAGGATATGTATCCATACGAATACCATCAATCCCTGCAAATTCAATCCACCAGAAACTATTTTGGATAAGATAACGAAGAACATGTGGATTGCGTTGGTTTAAATCGGGCATGGAGCGCACAAACCATCCATCGTTCATTGTTTTAAAATCATATTTCGATGCATAAGGGTCTACGTGTGGAGTTAACTTAAAATTAGTCTGAACAAAATTCTTTTCATAATCAGGAGAATTAAACCAGTCACGTGATGGCATGTCCTTTAACCACGGATGTTCAGAACCACAATGGTTGAAAATCATATCCATTACAATTTTAAGTTTCTTGCCATGAGCTTTATCAATCAGACTTTTATATTCATCATTGGTTCCCAGGCGAGGATCTACTTTATAGTAATTTGTAGTAGCATATCCGTGGTATGATCCGCCTGTCATACTGTTTTCAAGAACAGGAGTAAACCACAATGCGGTAATACCCAAATCAGTAAAGTAATCCAGATGATTTTGTATTCCGGCCAGATCACCTCCATGACGGGCATTTGGATCTTTACGGTTTGCAGTGGAAGGGGACAATGTTTTATCATTATCATTTTCCTGATTGCCATTGGCAAAACGATCGGGCATTAACATATACAGTACATCGGATGCATCAAAACCAATTCGTTCACACCCCTTCATTGAGCGTTGCTTAAGTTCATAGTACTGAATATTTTTCTTCTTTCCTTGTGTGAAGGTCAGTTCAAGCTTCCCAGCCTTTACGTCTTTGTCAAGTGTGAGGTATACCAGTAAGTAATTGGGACTTTCCAGCTTAACTACACTGCTTAAATATACTCCCGGATAGTGCACATATACATCTGACGAAGCAATATCTTCTCCGTACACCATCAGTTGTAATTCCGGATTCTTCATTCCAACATACCAGAACGATGGTTCTATCTTATCTATTTTTCCAGCTGCATTCATACTAACTGTTATTATAAACAAGATGAAAGTCAAAAGTGTTTTTCTCATGGTCTTAATTAATAAAAAATTATATAAAGGCGAATATACATAAAATAATCGTGTTTTGTCAAGATATACTTTTGTTCTCTTTGCCAGAGTTTGTGCAAACGTTTTCATAAGATAGGTAATACAAAAAAAGCGTCTGTATTCCTTTGGAGTACAGACGCTTTAATATATCTGAAATCTATTTTACATTAAGAATCCTAAAAGTATACCGGCTGCTATTGCAGAACCAATGATACCTGCTACACAAGGACCCATTGCATGAACTGATAAGTAGTTTGTGGAATCATATTCCAGAGCAACTTCTTCAGAGATACGTGCAGACACAGGTGCAGATATTCCAGCATTACCAATAAGCGGGTTAATCTTATTTCCATTTTTAAGGAACAGATTAAATAGCTTAATAAATAATATTCCCGAGGCAGTGGCAATAACTATAGCTAAGAAACCAAGGATAATGGTGTACACTGTATCTGTAGTAAAGAAGTTACTAGCAGTAAGAGTAATACCCACGGTTAATCCTAACAGAATAGTTACTATGTCGAGCAACGCTCCACTAGCAGTTTCTGCTAAACGACGTGTAACGCCGCTTTCTTTAAGTAGATTACCAAAGAATAGCATTCCCAGCAATGGTAGAGCAGCAGGAACCAACAGGCAAGTTAGCAACAATCCAATGATTGGGAACATAACTTTTTCTGTATGCGATACCTGACGTGCAGGCTTCATTTTGATAGTTCTGTCGCTGTCATTAGTTAATAATCGCATAATTGGAGGTTGTATCACCGGAATCAGAGCGATATAAGAATAAACAGATATAGCAATTATACCAATTAATTCAGGAGACAACTTAGTTGCAAGGAAGATAGCAATTGGACCGCTAGCACTACCAATAGTACCAATACCGGCTGCATGATTTGGATCAAGCCCTAAAACCATAGCTAGTATATATGCACCGAAGATACCAAACTGCGCTGCAGCTCCTACCAACATTAATTTGGGATTGGATATCAGAGCAGAAAAGTCTGTTATAGCACCAATGCCTAAAAGCATTAATGGAAGATACCATCCGCTTTGTACACCTTGGTATAAGATGTTGAGTACTGATCCTTCTTCATAGAATCCAGCTTCATCTATTCTAAAAGGAAGAATGTTACCGATAAGAATGCCGAAACCTATAGGGATCAGTAACATCGGTTCAAAGTCTTTTTTGACTGCCAGATAGATAACAAACATTCCGACAAGCAGCATGATAAGCTCGCCCGGCGTAGCGTTTGCAAATCCAGTATAACTCCAGAAGTCAGCTAAGTTATTTGTTAGAAATGTTCCAAGTTCTCCCATACTATTATTCGATTATGATCAGATCTGTACCTTCAAGAACAGAATCTCCATTGTTTACATTAATAGCAGTAACTTTTCCATCTTTATCCGCATGGATATTGTTTTCCATCTTCATTGCTTCCAGAATAAGAACAGTTTGTCCTTTCTTTACAGCATCTCCAACTTTTACTTTGATGTCAAGAATGATACCTGGGAGCGGAGATTTAACAGCACTCTTATTTGAAGCTGCTGGTTTGCGGGTAACAACCGGAGCTCCACTCTCTGTTTTAGGAGCAGCCGCCGGACGAGTTACTGGTTTAGGAACTACAGGCTTGTCAATCTCCACCTTATAAGGTGTACCATTTACTTCAACTGTAGCGATATTGTTTTCATCAATGTCATTAACCGTAACTTTATAGAGGTTTCCATTGATTTTATATTTATATTGTTTCATCGTTTATTAAATTAAAGAATTAATATTGAATTGCTTTTAACGTCTACGCGGGGTTTCAGTTAAAGTATAAATTTTAGAACTCCATGGAGAATAGTTACGTTTAACTTTATCAATGGTTAATACGGTGTCTTCCACATCATGTACATTGTCCTGATATTCATGTAATGCCATAGCTATAGCAGCTAATATATCTCCGGATTCTGAACCGATAGATTTTTCTTCTGCAATTTTCATATCAGTTATTCCATGAACTTTCATTGCATTTCTTTTCGTCATCTGAATTGAAATGTTGGCAATAATTTTGAACACCAATGAAAAAAGAATTAGACCGATAAAAATAGCAATCATTGCAATAATGGCCATGCCTATGCCTGCAGAATCACCCTGGTTGGTGTTCTGAGCATTTGCACTTATGCCAACTGCCAGTAACATGATGATTAATACCCCTTTATTTATTTTATTCATAACTTTTAGTTTTATAGTTACTTATAATGGAATATTACCATGCTTCTTAGCAGGATTGATTAATTTCTTGGTTTGCAATTGCTGCAATGCGCGAATAATACGGAAACGAGTGTTTCTAGGTTCAATTACATCATCAATGTAACCGTATTTTGCTGCATTATATGGATTAGCAAACAACTTGGTATATTCAGCTTCTTTCTGTGCCATAAATGCAATTGGATCTTCGGCATCTTTTGCTTCTTTAGCGTATAATACCTCAACAGCTCCGGCACCACCCATTACGGCTATTTCTGATGTTGGCCATGCATAGTTCATGTCACCGCGAAGTTGTTTACAACTCATCACAATATGTGAACCACCGTATGACTTTCTTAATGTTACAGTTACTTTTGGTACGGTTGCTTCACCATAAGCATAAAGCAATTTCGCTCCGTGAAGAATTACTCCGTTGTATTCCTGGCCGGTACCTGGTAAGAATCCAGGAACATCAACCAAAGTAACTATAGGAATATTAAAGGCATCGCAGAAACGAACAAAACGTCCGGCTTTACGAGAAGCATTGCTATCAAGTACACCTGCCAGATATTTAGGCTGGTTAGCTACTACACCAACAGACTGTCCATTGAAACGGGCAAATCCTATAATAATATTCTTGGCATAGTCTTTCTGAACTTCAAGGAATTCTCCGTTATCAATGATTGCACCGATAACTTCGTACATATCATATGGTTTGTTTGGGCTATCCGGAATAATTTCATTTAATGAATCTTCCAAACGGTCTATTGGATCTTCACATTTTACAAGTGGAGCTTCTTCCAGGTTGTTTTGTGGAATAAAGCTAAGTAATTTGCGGATAATGCTTAAACCTTCTTCTTCTGTTTTGGCAGTAAAGTGAGTTACACCTGATTTAGAAGAGTGAACACTTGCACCTCCCAGTTCTTCCTGAGTAACATCTTCACCAGTTACAGTTTTTACAACTTTAGGCCCTGTAAGGAACATATAAGAAGTGCCTTCCATCATTAAAGTAAAATCTGTTAATGCAGGAGAATATACAGCACCACCGGCGCAAGGGCCAAAGATTCCTGAGATTTGAGGAATAACTCCAGATGCAAGGATATTACGTTGGAATATTTCAGCATAACCACCTAATGCATTGATTCCTTCCTGAATACGTGCACCACCTGAGTCATTGATTCCAATAACCGGAGCACCTACTTTCATAGCCTGATCCATTACCTTACATATCTTTAGCGCCATTGTTTCAGACAATGAACCGCCAAAAACGGTGAAATCTTGTGCAAAAACATATACTAATCTACCTTCAATGGTTCCGTATCCGGTAACAACGCCGTCGCCTAAATATGATTTTTTTTCTTGTCCGAAGTTTGTACATCTGTGTTTAACAAACATATCGAATTCTTCAAAACTACCATCGTCTAATAATTGAGCAATACGCTCACGTGCAGTGTATTTTCCTTTCGCGTGTTGTTTTTCAATCGCTTTTTCGCCACCACCTAAGCGAGCTTGAGTACGTAGTTCAATAAGCTCTTTTACTTTTTCAAGTTGGTTACTCATGAATTTATGATATTAAAGTTAATAAATTTAGTGTTCGCAGAGTTCGGTTAGTACACCGAGAGTTGATTTTGGGTGAAGAAAAGCTATTTGCAATCCTTCTGCTCCCTTGCGAGGTGCCTTGTCTATTGTCCGAACTTCTTTTGCTTCTACTTCTGCCAAAGCATTAGCAACTCCGTCTTCAACAGCAAACGCCACATGGTGAACGCCTGCACCCTTATTTTCAATAAATTTGGCAATAGTACTTTCAGGACTTGTAGGTTCCAATAGCTCTATTTTTGTATCACCTACTTTTAGAAAAGCAGTTCTAACTTTTTGGTCCTCAACTACTTCTATGTTGTAGCATTTTAAACCTAATACATTTTCATAGTAGGGTAAAGCTTCTTCGATACTCTTTACAGCAATACCTAAATGTTCAATGTGAGAAATCTTCATGACTATTCTATTTTTCGTTAGTATATTAATTATCCTTGATTAGATAAACAATACAAAGAAAGTCAATTACTTCTTAATAAAGAAATATTTCTGCAATTTATTTAGGCTGTTATGCAGTTAAAACTCTAAAAGTAAACGGATATTAATTTGACGAGATGTAAGGTAATTAGGTACTGCATATTGGTTATTATATACGTCGGTGACCCAATAATAGGAGTTTACGTTGCTTATTCCAAGCAAATTGAAAACATCTATTCCAAGCCACATGTTACGTATATGGCGACTGATACGTCCGTGATAGTCTCCGTTTTCATTGTCAATAAGCTGTCTTGACATACCTATGTCTACTCTTCGGTAAGGGGGAGTACGAAATGCAATTTCTTCTCTTCCTGAATGAGGAGGACCAAATGGAAGTCCGTCTGCCCAAGTGGTTTTCAGATTCATTTTCCATTTTTTATTTCCCGGAAAGTAGTCACTGAAGTAGAATGATATGTTATATCTTTGGTCCGTTGGACGGGGTATCCATTTTTCATTAATTTTTTCTTCCGTTTGCATCAATGAAAGGCAAAGCCAGGAATCAGTTCCCTGAACAAACTCACCAAACAGTTTCATATCAAGTCCTGCAGCATATCCGCTAGCCATATTTTTGCCATAATAGCTCACACGCACATTATTGATATTGTATGGAACCAGATCGCTTAGTTTTTTATAATAAAGTTCTGTGGTGAATTTAAATGGTCTTCCAAGAGCACGGAACTTATAATCGCTGGCCACAACAAAATGGATGGAACGCTGAGATTTAATATCTTTATTAAGTGTCACAAATGTATTTCCATTCACTGTTGTAGTATCACGAAACTCTTTGTAAAAAGGTGCCTGATAATATACTCCTGTAGCAACACGAAAGGTAAAGTCTTCATTGAACCGAGGAATCAGAGCTACAGAAACACGAGGACTGAAAATGAATTCTTTATTCCAGCTCCAGTAGCTTCCCCTAATTCCTGCATTGATTGTATATAGTCCTAAGTTTGTGGAGAATTTATAGGTGTCTTGTGTATAGAATGAGAACCGGTCACTTCTTATTTCATTCTTTGAAGCTAAACTGTAAATAAGTTCCACGTCATTGCTGGTATGAGGAAGAGAATAACCTGCCGAATCTCTCATTTCCCACTCGCGAAGTTTGTCTTTTATGAATTCTTTTTTGAGTTCCAATCCCCATTTGATATTATTACTTTTTACTTTATGATTGCCGGTGATGGAGTAACTCTGTACGTCGGCATTTAAGTAATTACGGGCATGTTCCATATATGTTCCCACGCCAACAGTCTGATCTTCACCAGCTGTTTCTCCGGATGAGCTTCCATCTAGAGAACTTAACCAATATTGCCCTGTAATATCATAGGTCTCTTGTTCTTTTGTGTGGAAAGCTGATGCAATGAAAGCTATATCATTATAAGAATTCAGATGATACGTTATGTTGCCCGAACCAAAATAAGTTTGAAATAAATCTCGTTCCTGCCCTCCAAAATATACTTTAAATTCTTGAACGGACGAGATTGTTCCGAATTTAGTTGTACGGTCTTTAGGGATAAAATTATATCTGTTTTGTGATATATTGCCTATAAATCCAAATTCCCAACGTTTGTTTGGTGCCCAGCTCAGATAAGTCTGGTAATCAAGAAAGCTTGGATCATATTCTCCTTTTGTTTCCAGACTTCCCAGGAGATATCGGTTGGTTTTATAACGAATACCATGAGTCATGGAGAAATGTTTTGTAGCAAAACCAATGTAAGCACTTGCTCCCAGCAAACTGCCTGAGAAAGATCCTTCCAAGTGTTCAGGCTTTTTGTAGGTTATATCCAGTACTGAAGACATCTTGTCTCCATATTTTGATTCATAACCTCCGGAAGAAAATCCTATATCCTGTACCATGTCCGGGTTTATGAAGCTTAGACCTTCTTGCTGACCAGAACGAATGAGTAAAGGTCGATAAATTTCCACGCCATTTACATAAACAATGTTTTCATCAAAGCTTCCTCCACGCACATTATACTGAGAACTTAGCTCATTATGAGAACTAACTCCGGCCTGTGTTGCTATTAATGATTCAATATTTCCCCCTGAAGCATCCGGCATTAGCTTTGCGTTTTTTGCTTTAATTTTTTCAGTCATCCCTGTTTGCCGTTTAGTATCGGTAACTGTAACTTCCCCCAGTTCGTAACCGGAATTAAGCAACACAACGTTAAGAGTGATATTTCCATGAGGATTCCTGAGAACTCGCTTTTTTGTATTATAACCCAATCGGGAGAAAATGATGACCACGCTGTCTCTGGATGAAACAGTAAGTGAATAATGTCCTTTTAAATCAGTAACTGTACCTGTTAGTTTTCCTTGAACCCTTACATTGGCTATTTCAATCGGACTATTATCCTGATCCATTACAATTCCGGATACTTTCGCAGTTCCCTGAGCCATAATTGTCATAGGAAAGAATATAATTATAAGTGCCAGAAGTGCACAATATTTCATAACTAATGTGTTCTTTTTTGCACAGGATGGTCTGCGCTTTCTTTATGGATAATAACGTAAAAAAAGGATTATGTGTATATTCTAATAAGGAAATTATTTAAAAAAGACCATTTAAGGCGGAACCATCGTCGTGAGCTTTGTTGTTTTCCACCAAAACGAAGAACAAAATCTCTGAATCCATGTTTCCTGAAAGGTAATCCCACATCCATATATTCCAGATGTTCATAACCTTCATTTTGTGCAAATTTTAATGCTTCCCATATAGCTAGTACACCGGGGTAGAGTTTCTTGTGAGTTTTCCTTATTCCTCCGGAAAATAGCAGGTAGGCATTTTTTCCTGAAAAGACAATAACAGAGCCACCGATAATCTTTTCTTTGTATTTCACAATAAAGACTTTAATTATTTTACTGTGTATTGCCTTTTCGTCTAAATACTCAAAGAATTCAAGACATGGAAAATGCTTGCGTATATTATACGAATAGTTTGTTTTAAGCATTTGTGAAAAAGAACGTATATCTTCCAGTTTGTCTACTACACTGACCCGTGCTCCGTTAGCGTATCCCTTCTTTATTTGTCTTCTTCTTGATACGCTGACTTTATTCAGTAAATCAGAAGTATTGTGGAAAGAGTTTCTCACCCGCAGCCAGTTGACAGGGAAATATTCATTTTCACGGAACGCTTTATACCCGAATAAAGAGTTCTCCAGATTTCTAAATTCTATCAGAAAAGATTCTTGAGCACCTATGCTGGTTATATATTCAAGCATATTACCAAATACCTCTTCCGCATCAATCTTTTCATCAAAGAATTCGCCAGTCCCGTATATTTCGTATTGATTGATAAGACTGGGAGGAACAAAGCGGATACACTTTCTAACAACAGTAAGTATTTTGGCAATGGGTATTATTCCGTCGTAAGCAACAATGAGAATAGGAGTATACCCGGGAGTTGCTTCATAAACATGAAATATCTCTTTTGAGTAGAAAATGTTAGTTCCGGGCAAATCCGGAATATCATTCGCATGGTAATATGTAATGAGTTTTAATAACATACAACTGCAAATTTATAATTTCTTACCAAGAATTCAAATTCCTAGTCGTATATTTGTAGGTGATTAACGAATATGTAGAATATAATTATGGAACAGTTCAGTGAATTGATAAAGAATAGACGCAGCATCAGAAAATTTACTTCTGAAGAAATTAACCAGGAAGAGGTGGTAAGCTTGCTGAAAGCTGCTTTAATGTCTCCTTCGTCCAAAAGATCAAACCCCTGGCAATTTGTTGTTGTGGATGATAAAGAGGCGTTGGATAAACTGGCTCATTGCAAAGAAAACAGTTCAAGCTTTATTGCAGACGCGGCATTGGCTATTGTTGTGGTTGCAGATCCTTTGGCAAGCGATGTATGGATAGAAGATGCTTCTATTGCCTCTATTATGATTCAACTACAAGCGGAAGATTTGGGTTTGGGAAGCTGCTGGGTGCAAGTTCGTGAACGATTTACGGCTACCGGAATGTCTTCCGATGAATATGTGCATGGAATACTGGATATTCCGTTGCAACTGCAAGTGCTTTCTGTTATTGCTATCGGACACAAGGGAATGGAACGTAAACCATTTAATGAAGACCATTTGCAATGGGAAAAGATACATATCAATAAATATGGAGGAGAATAAAATTGTTTTTATTGGTGCCGGGAATCTGGCTACCAATCTGGCAAAAGCTTTCTACGATAAGCATATAAAGATCTCTCAGATCTATAGCCGCACGGAAGATTCTGCAAAGTCTTTGGCAGAAGCTGTGAGGACTGATTATACCACTACTCTGGAAGATGTCATAAATGATGCTGATATTTATATTGTATCATTAAAAGACGATGCTTTAATAGACCTGATGCCCCGGATTATTGCCGGAAAGGAGAATGCTTTAATGGCTCATACTTCCGGTAGTCTGCCTTTAGATATATGGCCGGATTCAATAAAACGTAAGGGCGTTTTTTATCCGCTTCAAACATTCAGTAAACAAAGGATAGTTGATTTTCGGAATATTCATACTTTCATTGAAAGTAACAATTCTGCCGACTATTTACTTCTTGAAAAATTAGCAAGTAGTGTAACGGATGAGGTTAGTGAGCTTTCATCAGAAAAGCGCAGACAAATCCATTTAGCTGCTGTTTTTGCTTGTAATTTTACTAACCACATGTATGCACTTGCCGAGAAGTTACTGAAACAATACGATATGCCCTTTAGTTATATGCTTCCTTTGATAGAGGAAACAGAAAAGAAGGCACATGTCCTTTCTCCCCGGGAGGCGCAAACGGGTCCTGCTGTTCGTTATGATGAAAAGATTATAAACAAGCATTTGGAGTTATTGTCGAACGAACCCGAGATGCAGGAAATTTATCAATTAATTAGCAAGAGCATACATAAACTATGAGTACAATAAATTACGATTTAAAGAAAATAAAAGCAATGGCTTTTGATGTGGATGGAGTCCTGAGCCCTGAGACAATTCCCTTGCATCCAAGTGGTGAACCTATGAGAGGAGTGAACATTAAAGATGGCTATGCTATGCAATTGGCTGTGAAGCATGGTCTTCACATAGCAATTATTACCGGTGGACGGACAAATGCTGTACGTATTCGTTTTGAAGGTTTGGGAATAAAGGATATCTACATGGGATCGTGCATTAAAATTAATGATTACAAGCACTTTAAAGAAAAATATAATCTGGAAGACGACGAGATTCTATTTATGGGAGATGATATTCCTGACTTGGAAGTACTTCAGAGTTGCGGACTCCCTTGCTGTCCTTCAGATGCTGTTCCTGAAGTAAAGGCCGCTTCACTTTATATATCTCATAAAAATGGAGGTTATGGTTGTGGCCGGGATGTTGTGGAACAAGTGTTGAAGGCCCAAGGTAAGTGGATGAATGGAGAAGCCTTTGGCTGGTAAATGATAAGATTTTGAAAATGCTGGATAACTTAGAAAAATATAAGATTGTGCTTGCCTCTAATTCTCCAAGAAGAAGAGAACTGATGACGGGGCTGGGAGTGAAGTATACTGTAAAAACGTTGCCCGATATAGAAGAGTTGTTTCCTGATGGCCTTACTGCAGAAGAAATACCTGTTCATATTGCTAAAGGAAAAGCGGATGCCTATATGCATCTGATTAAACCCGATCAACTTATTATTACTGCCGATACAATTGTGTGGCTGGAAGGTGATGTGTTGGGAAAACCACAAGATGATGATGAAGCAAAAAAGATGCTTCGCTGCCTTTCCGGTAAAACACATCAGGTGATTACGGGAGTTTGTCTCACCACAAAAACATTTCAGAAGAGTTTTTCATCCGTTAGTGAGGTTACATTTGCCAAACTTAGTGATGAAGAAATTGATTACTATGTTGGTCACTACCATCCTTTAGATAAAGCTGGTGCGTATGGTGTTCAGGAGTGGATTGGTTTTGTTGGCGTTGAGAAAATTTCGGGTTCGTACTTTAATGTGATGGGTTTGCCTATTCAGCGCCTATACCGTGAACTAAAAACTTTATAATTTTATTAGAAGCTATGATAAGAAACGTAAAAGTGGAAGATGCTGAAGCTATATGCAACATCTACAATCATTATGTATTAAATACTGCAATTACATTTGAAACAGAAGCAGTATCAGTTGAAGAAATGGGTAATCGAATTCGTGAAATATCCAGTAAATATCCGTATTTGGTATATGAAGAAAATTCTCAGGTAGTGGGCTATTGCTATGTAAATACCTGGAAAAACAGATGTGCTTACAGCAGTACTGCCGAAGCATCTGTCTATTTAAGCAAAAACTGCACAGGAAAAGGCATAGGTCGTAGTCTTTACAGTGCATTACTGCCTGAATTAAAGAAGACTTCGCTTCATGCAATTACTGCGGGTATTGCGCTACCTAATGAACCAAGTATTAAGCTTCACGAAAGTGCAGGTTTTAAAAAGGTTGCCCACTTTGAAGAAACCGGAAGAAAGTTTGATCGATGGATTGATGTTGCCTACTGGGAACTTATAATCAAATAATAAAAAAAATCGGGTCTATGCTCTGATAAAGCTATAGGCCGGATTGTCTTTATTCGTTCAATTTACTTTGTATGTATTTTTTGCCGGTGGTGACAAATTCTGAAAATAACTTCTTTTATATGTCCCGTGCTAAAATTTAGCACCGCGGCTATCACGGCGTTTCAGAAGGTACCCCCTTGTTACCCCCTGAATTTATTCTAGCAATAAATCTGTTTTTGGAAAGTAAAACTGATTAAAAATAAATTTGAAGTTAACTTGTTGACAATCTATTGTTTAGTGTCCTGTTTTTTTTGAACGGTATAAAAATGAATATGAAATCAGTTCTTTAAGGAGTACAAATAATTTATCTCAATAAAAACAAAAAGAGACTTTCTATCTTGAAGGCCTCTTTCTGTTTTTATATAATTATCGGTAATATCTTAGCAGGTCAAGCATCAGAGGAATGTCGTCTTCTTTAATTCCTTGTTTAATCAGGTATTCTTTATCCTTATTAAATAATTCAAGGAAATTTTCCTGATTATCGCTCATAGCCAGACTTGTGGCATACATTTTTACGGCTTTTTCCAGTTGACCCAAAGTCCATGCAACGTGTCCGGCATTTAGGTAATCCAGCAATTGTGTTTCTTTCTCCAGTAATTTAGTATAGTACTTCATAGCCTGTTCATGTTTGCCAATAACAAAAGAGCACCAGGCAATAGCACGCCATATCTTTGGCAATTCAGAATCGAGATATTCTACCTTGAAGAAATAGTTTAATGCTTCGTCATATCGTTTTAGTCCCACCAAACAGTGTCCTATTTGTGACAGAACATTTAAATTATCCGGTTGCGCGGCTTCAACTCTTTGATAAAAAGTCAAAGCTTTGTCCAGCTGATTTAATTGACGGTAGCACATAGCCAGATGACGATTGGTCCATATACTGTCTGGTCTCAGAATATCGGCCTGAAGATATGCTTCAATTGCTTTTTCATAACCTTTATTCTTTTGCATGCAATAACCCATCTTCTGGAATATTTCCGCATCGCCTTTGTTATCCTTTACTATTTCCTCGTAGAGCAACCATGCCTCGATCAAATAGTTCTTATGGAAGAAGTATCCTGCAAGAGTCAGCTGATTGGTTCTGTCACAAACAGTATCTTTCAATGTGACGCAATGTTGCAGGTTAAGTGATTCCATGAACGGATCTTTAAACTCATGTCTGCGGGGGTGAATTCTGAAGAATCGATATAAGTCATGAATGTACTGATTGCTAATGGTATCAGCATGTTGAGCGAAAGCCAGAATTTTATCGTAATTCTTCTCTTCATTGATTGCCTCGTTTTGGGCTTCAAATTGCTGTGCCATCATTTCCCGTTGAGCTTCGGGCACCTGCATCATGGTGAAGCAGAATGAATACTTGTCGCTGTTACAGAAGAACCCCGACTGATAAATTGTATCCAGTAGCACATCCCGTTTTAAGGGAGTGATTGAGAATGTTTGTACAACAGAGGAGTGCTGTATGTCAAACGGATAAAACCAATTGGCCATTTCCCGGAAGAAAGGGTAGGTTTTCAGTTGGGCAAACGTACTCATATATACATCAGCTCCTTCCATCTGAAGGTCGTTCATCTCTTTTAGCTTGTCGCTCAAACCAGATTGATCCATCCAATCCTCCCAATCGGGGTTTTTATCGTTTTGTCCGCTTTCCTCGTCGGGAGCATCATGATTGAATTTAACATTTCTAAGATTTGGATTCTTCATTAGCTCAGGAAGAATCTCTTCACGCATCTTTTTATCTATCTTTTCTGTTTCCCGGCAACGCAGAAGCTGAATCTGTATGCAATTCAGATTGTTGGCAAATATAGTATCCTCGTTCAGTAATTTCAAACGTGCTGCTACTTCCGGATAAAGAGCCAAACGTTTATCGTAACGGTAAATGATAAGTGCCAGTCCCACAATTGCCCGCTGATTAATATCATTTGAGGTATGTTGGTAAGCATCAAACAGTATCATCAATTTGCGGATGTCGAAAAATCCCATTAAACTGAGTGTCAGTGCGCTCACAAATAAAGAAAGATCATTGATTTGAACCAGTGATGATTGCAGAAAATTGCGTGCCTCTTCTTCATCCTGTGCTTCCCAGTGTTCTGATAACCAAAGAATATAGAAAAGTTCGGATACTGCAGTTTCATGACGTTTGCGGATGGCTGCCAGATCTGCTGCCTGCTTTTCTGTATAGTTAAGTAATTTGCCTACAGCCATGTCCTCAGTGTAACTTTCCAGCTCCATTTGCACAGCAGGGAGCGAACGAAGTGGCACAAACTTATGATATCTTCTCCGGTCGTAATAATACTCTGATGAACTTGGAGTTAGTTTAATGATACGTGCTTTGTCTGTTATCTTATATGCTGTGGCCAGTAACTTTCTGTATAAGTTATTGCGTTCCGGATCAGTAATGCCTTGTTGCATATACTGTAACATGTATCTGTAAGAAGTTTGTAATTCTTCCAGGGAGTTCTTTAATGCCCAGTCGGACAAATCCTGAGTAAAGACCTCCATGCGATTTAATGCTTCAGATAATCTTTTCATATCCAGAAAATGGACAATCCGTTCATATTCTTCGTTTATGGCTGCTTCGTTCATTGTTTTGTACTATTAGTTATCTTTATAACAAACAAAGATAAAAAAATATTCAGATTAGCCGACTTAATTTATCCTAATCTTTATTCCTTATTCAGGTAAGCTTTTTCTGCATTTTATCTATTGGAATATGTTTATGACTTTCCATACTTCAAATACAGAAAGTCTGTTGTTTGGGAGTAAGAGCGGTAATTTGTTTTTTTATCTCTTTATAATGGCAGTTTTAATTCCAGTAAATAAAATAGCCTTGTACAAAAGAATGTATTCTTCTGTACAAGACAATTAATTCTTCTGTACAAAAGAAAACAATCTTTTGTACAATAATCCAAGAACGTAACTTGAAGTTTTCTAAACTTAAGGCAAGGGCTTTTTAACGAATGTACTATCAATTATTTTTTTCTCGTTATAGCTCTCCGGAATCAATTGTTTTATCTTTAGCCAGCCAATGCTTGCTTTAATGTCTTTTTCTTTTGGAAGTTCAGCCTGCTGGTAGTTGGGCAAAGGTATTTTCTTAATTATCGATTGAGGCAAATCAGTATCTTCTTTCAGTATATCGCTCCATTCTTTTAGAGGGTGCGTTTTGATGAATTTTACTCCAAGATTATATCCTATTACCAATGCTTTAATTTCTTCTTTTTTATCCTTTATTGCTCTTTCGGTAAAAACAGTTTCTGTTGCATTGATTCCTAAGTCTTTTGTCGAAATTAATGATTTATGCCCGTTGCTTTTAGCAACCGTTGCGTAAGGGTCGGGGAAGAACGAAGCATCGATCTGCCCATTTTGAAGCATTTCAAGGCGAACCGGCATTTTTGTTATATTTGGTTTGTTTACATTCACGGTTAAAATATTAGCCAATTGTAAAACCATATCTGTAGAGAACTCAGTAACTGTGTTTTCTGAAATGCCAATATTTGTCTGTCTCAAATCAGAAAGATTTTTTATTCCCGATTCTTTCCCTACTATCAAATAAAGGATTCCATCATTTTTCATAATGATTTTTAGCCCCAAACCATTAGCCTGCATTGATATTGCTCTTGTTAAATCAGTTATAGCCCCATCTAACTTTCCCCATTTCAAATCATCGTCGCGGTCATTGGGTGAGAGGTATCGAACAAAGTTAACGCTTAATCCTAATGAGTCGTAGATACCCATCTTTTGAGCTACTGCGAAAGGAATATAATCCATTGAAGGCATTACGCCAAGATTTATTTCTTGTAATTCATTCTTTTCAGCAATCTTCTCTTTCCCTTTGCAGGAAGCGAAAATTAGTGCAGTAAAGATAATTGAAATGACAATGATGTGTTTTTTCATGAATATATAATTCCTCATAATGTAAATCTATAAAAAAAAGAAAAAGAGAGCGTCTCAAAAGTTTTCCGAATCCATTACAGAATTCGTTTCAACTTTTGAAGCACTCTCTTTTAATTATATATTTGCTCTCTTAGGAGTAATTATGCTTCTTGAATAGCAGCGATTCCCGGAAGAATTTTTCCTTCGATAGCTTCCAATAATGCACCACCACCAGTTGATACATATGATACGCCATCAGCTAAACCGAACTTGTTTACACAAGCTACAGAGTCGCCACCGCCTACAAGAGAGAATGCTCCGTTTTTAGTTGCTTCAACAATTGCTTCACCTACTGCACGAGAACCTGAAGTAAAGTTTTCAAATTCAAATACACCTGTAGGACCATTCCAAAGAATAGTTTTAGAGTTCTTGATAACGTCAGCGAATATAGCTTCAGTCTTAGGACCGATATCAAGACCTTCCCATCCGTCAGGAATTTCATCTACTGGAACAAACTGAGTGTTAGCATCGTTTGAGAAGCTATCTGCAATTTTAGCATCTACAGCTAATACAAGGTTCACGTTGTTAGCCTTTGCTTTTTCAACTAATTCAAGAGCCAGATCAAGTTTGTCATCTTCGCAAAGAGAGATACCAATCTTGCCACCCATTGCTTTAGTGAAAGTATAAGTCATACCACCTGCAATGATCAGGTTGTCAACTTTAGAAAGTAGGTTTTCAATAATTTCAATTTTGGAAGAAACTTTAGAACCACCCATGATAGCAGTGAAAGGACGGTTAATGTCTTTCATTACTTTTTCTACAGCTACAACTTCTTTGTTCATTAAGAAACCGAACATCTTATTGTCAGTGTCAAAATATTTAGCGATAAGTGCTGTAGAAGCGTGTGCACGGTGAGCAGTACCGAAAGCGTCGTTTACATAGCAATCAGCATAAGAAGCAAGAGCTTTGGTAAAGTTCTTCTGACTTTCTTTTACAGCTTTCTTAGCTGCAGCTTTTTCTTCGTCAGTTGCATCATCAGCAAGACCTCTTGGTTTGCCTTCTTCTTCAGCATAGAAACGAAGATTTTCAAGCAACAATGCTTCACCTGGTTTCAAAGCAGCAGCTTTAGCAGCTGGCTCGTCACCCATGCAGTCACTGGCAAATTGTACTTCTACGCCAAGTAACTCAGAAACGCGGCTTATAATATGTTTTAATGAGAATTTGTCAGTTGCTCCTTTCGGACGTCCGAGGTGAGAACCAATAATAAGGCTACCGCCGTCAGCGATAATCTTCTTTAATGTAGGAAGGGCGGCACGGATACGATTGTCGTCTGTGATGTTGAAGTTTTCATCCAATGGAACATTAAAGTCCACTCTAACAAATGCCTTTTTGCCGGCAAAGTTGAATTTTTCAATTGTTTGCATAATTCTCTTATTATTTAAATTCTGATTTTCTTAAATGCGAATGCAAAGGTATTAATTATTTCCTGCTTATCAATTAAATATTATTCAATTATTTCCTGTTTTTATGCCTTTTATCTTTCAATTTATCACATAATATTCTCTTTTGTAATACATACATAGCAATTTTAATCCGCAGATGTCACATTTAGGATTTCTTGCCGTGCAAACATATCTTCCGTGAAGAATAAGCCAGTGATGAGCAATGGGAAGTAATTCACCAGGTATGTATTTTACTAATTCTTTTTCCGTGGTAAGCGGCGTTTTGGAATCTGTAGTCAGACCAATGCGGTTTGATACCCTGAACACATGTGTGTCTACCGGCATTGCCTCTTTGTTGAAAATTACTGCACGAATCACGTTGGCAGTCTTTCTTCCTACTCCGGGCATCTTTTCCAATAAATCAAGATCGGATGGCATTTCATCATGGAAATCATTATGCAGCATTCTGGCCATCCCTACCAGATGCTTGGCTTTGTTGTTCGGATAAGAAACACTTCTTATATATTCAAAGATAACTTCCGGCGAGCTTACAGCCATTGCTTCGGCAGTAGGAAAGTCCTGAAATAGTTTGGGAGTAATTAAATTTACTCGTTTATCTGTGCACTGTGCAGAAAGAATTACTGCAACCAACAGTTCATAAGGACTTTTATAATTCAATTCAGTTTCGGCCACAGGCATATTCTCTTTGAACCACTCTATTACTTTGTTGTATAGCTCTTTCTTTCTCATTTTATCTTAATTTGTTTTTCTCAAAGTGAGGGGCAACCTTTACCTTGAAATAGATTACGGAAAATACAGTGAGGCATGCTCCAAAGAAAAAAGCTTTGTCAAAGGTCGCTATTTGCCCTATATAACCTCCAGCGAGCACTCCGGTTCCAATACCCATATCCCATGAAGTAAGGTAAGTGGAAGTGGCAGTTCCCCGTTGAGCGTTTGGAGCCAGATTTACAAAAAGGGTATTGAATGCAGGAAACATGGTTCCAAAGCCAATACCTAATAAAAGTGCTATGGCAAAGAATATTCCGGTAGTAATCAAACTATTATATTCCATTAATATGTTGCAGGCCGCGAGTAGGAAGTAACAGAGGCAAACCAGATACATTCCCCAGGAAATCACTGCCAATATTCGTCCTTTGTCAACTTGCCTTCCGGAAAACAGGCGTGAAACAGCCATGCCAATTGCCATAAAGGTGAAGAACAAACCAGTTCCACTGGTTATCCCCATGTCTTTTGCATATATTGCCACATAGGTGGTTGTCATACCGTAAGGAACAGAAAGCAACATTAAGTCTACCCCAGCCGGAATTCCTTTCAACAGAATAAAACGGTCTAATGAAATAGCTTCCCGTTTTACAGGTTGTTTTACCGGCGTTTTTACCAGAAGGGCCATCAAAAGACCAATACTACAGGAAATAAAGGCGCAGGTGAAGATTACCTCAAACGAGTAAACTTCGTGTAAAAACAGTCCAACCATAGGGCCTATACTCATGGCGGTATTGTTCATCATGCCATAATAGCCCAGTCCTTCCCCTCTTCGGGATGAAGGCATAATATCTATCACAATGGTATTTCCACCCACTGTTACTGTGCCGAAAGCAAAGCCGTGAAAAATTCTCAGGATAGTGAATAATGTGAGTGCACCTGCAAACAGATAGCCTGCAAATATTCCGGTAAAGATGAAATAGGCAAATAGATAGAGCGGCTTTCTGGCAAATGTATCAAGCAGATATCCCGAAAAAGGACGTATACAAAGTGCCGCTATGGTATAGCAGGACAGAATAAGTCCTATAGTAGCATTACTTGAATGAAAAACTTCCGTGAGATAAAAAGGAAGTATGGGTAGTAGTAGATAAAAGCCAAAGTACAATAAAAAATTCGCCGCAAGGATAAAGATATAACTGCGGGTAACCAGTTTGTCTTTTGCCATAAGATGATTATTAAGGGGAGATAATAAACAGGGATAATGAATAATTCAGTTTCTTGAGCTATTCATTATCCCCATATTCATTACCTATATTAAGTTAGTTTGCCGCTTCGAACTCTTTCAGAAATCGCGTATCGTTCTCTGAGAACATTCGAAGGTCTTTTACCTGATATTTTAGATTGGTGATTCGTTCAATACCCATTCCCAAAGCATAACCGGAGTAAACCTTACTGTCTATTCCGTTACTTTCAAGAACGTTAGGATCAACCATACCGCAACCAAGGATTTCCACCCATCCGGTGTGTTTGCAGAAAGGACAACCTTTACCGCCACAGATGTTACAGCTTATATCCATTTCGGCACTAGGCTCAGTAAATGGGAAATAACTTGGACGGAGACGAATCTTTGTATCTGCACCAAACATCTCTTTTGCAAAAAGTAGAAGAACTTGTTTCAGGTCAGTGAAAGATACATCTTTATCAATATAAAGAGCCTCTACCTGATGGAAGAAACAGTGTGCACGGTAGCTTATTGCTTCGTTACGGTATACACGTCCCGGACAAATAATACGGATAGGAGGTTGTGTAACTTCCATAACACGGCTTTGTACAGAAGAAGTGTGTGTACGCAAAATAATATCGGGATGCGATTCAATGAAGAATGTATCCTGCATATCTCTGGCCGGGTGGTCTTCTGCAAAGTTCAGTGCAGAGAATACATGCCAGTCATCTTCAATTTCAGGTCCCTCTGCAATGCTGAATCCCAGACGGCCAAAAATATCAATGATTTCATTCTTGACAATAGATAATGGATGGCGGGTTCCCAAATCTACAGGATAAGCAGAGCGGGTTAAATCTAAATCGCAAGCACTATTGTCCTGACTTTCAAAAGATTCTTTCAGAACATTGATACGTTCCTGAGCTTTTGTTTTAAGCTCATTCAGTCTCATTCCAACTTCCTTTTTCTGATCAGCTGCTACGTTACGGAAATCAGTCATCAGATCATTGATTGCTCCCTTTTTACTTAAATACTTAATGCGGAGAGCTTCTAATTCTTCTGCATTAGCAGCTTTTAATGTTTCAACTTCTTCAAGTAGTTGCTTGATTTTAGCTATCATATTTTCTTAATTAATTCCATTCCTTTTTGAATAGCGGCTTCATTCATCGGAATCAAGTGATGATGACGTTCCGGAAGAGTCTTTTTCAATCCCTTAATAACACTTTCTATGGTTACAATAGGACGAAGTTTTAATAATCCTCCTAATACAATCATGTTGAATGCTTTAGCATTGTTCATCTCGTTGGCAGCATCCATAGCGTCTATGCGGTAAATTTCAATATCTGTACGTGTAGGTGGAACTACAATACCATATCCATCATAAATCAATATGCCACCAGGTTTTACCTTATTCTCGAATTTCTCCAGAGAAGGTTGGTTTAAAATGATCGCAGTATCATATTTGCTTAAGATAGGAGAGGAAATTTTCTCATCACTAACAATAACTGTTACATTAGCTGTACCTCCTCTTTGCTCTGGCCCGTAAGCCGGCATCCATGATACTTCTTTATTTTCCATTAAGCCGGAATAGGCAAGGATTTTACCCATAGACAATACACCTTGTCCACCAAATCCAGCTATGATTATTTCTTCTTTCATTGCTCTGATTTTTAGATTTATTCTTTATCTTTTAAATCGCCTAACGGATAATATGGGAACATGTTCTCTTCCATCCATTTGTTAGATGCTTCCGGACTCTTTTTCCAGCCCGAACTACAAGTTGAAACAACTTCCACTAAGTTTGATCCTTTTCCGTTCATGGAATTTTCAAACGCTTTGCGGATTGCTTTTTTCGTTTTACGGATTGCAGCAGTTGTCTGAACAGACTGACGGGTTACATAAGCAGTACCTTCCAGTGTGGCAGCAATTTCAGTCATCTTTAACGGATAGCCATGTATTGCTACATCACGACCGTATGGGCTGGTTGCAGTTTTCATACCAACAAGAGTAGTAGGAGCCATCTGACCTCCGGTCATACCGTAAATAGCATTATTGATAAAGATAATTGTAATATTCTCGCCTCGGTTCAAAGCATGAATAGTTTCGGCCGTACCAATACAAGCCAGGTCACCATCTCCCTGATATGTAAATACCAGTTTTGAAGGCCACAGACGTTTAATTGCAGAAGCTACAGCCGGAGCACGCCCGTGAGCTGCTTCCTGCCAGTCAATGTCAATGTAATTGTAGATAAATACAGCACAACCTACAGGAGAAATTCCAATAGCATTGTCTTCCAGACCCATTTCTTCAATTACTTCAGCTACTAATTTATGTACTACACCATGACTACATCCCGGACAATAATGCATCGGGTTGTTGTTCATTAGTTTTGGTTTCTTATAAACTAAGTTTTCGGGTTTAATTATATCTTCTTTAGTCATTGTCTTTCCTCCTCTTATTACGATTCAGGCTATTTTGAGTGAATCGCAATGCGTATTCTATAAATTTAACAAAAATGGTAAAGCAGCAGACCATAAACATCACCATCTGATCCTCTACAGTAAAGTAGACTACAATGGTACTTAATGCTCCAATCATAAAGATGATGTTCAGAATCAATCTGATCTTATCGAGATTCAACATGCGTCTTTTTATTTAATTAGTTTTTCTTTGATTGCTTCAACAACCTCATCAGGATCAGGAACAATTCCTCCAAGACGTCCGAAATGTTCTACTTTTACACGACCATTAACAGCTAGACGAATGTCTTCTACCATTTGGCCTGCATTAAGTTCTACAGAGATCATACCTTTTACTTTCTCTGCGTACTTAGCAATTACCTTAGTTGGGAAAGGCCATAGAGTGATAGGACGAAGAAGTCCCACTTTAATACCTTCGGCACGAGCCAGTTCCATAGACTTTTGACAGATACGGGCACTAGATCCAAATGCAACGATTAAATAATCTGCATCTTCACAGTTTATTTCTTCATATCGTACCTCGTTTTCCTCTATCTCTTTATATTTAGCCTGGAAACGAAGATTGTTTTGTTCCATCGCTGCAGGATCTAATTCCAGAGAAGTGATGATGTTAGGCTTGCGGCCATTCGCTTTTCCGGTAGTAGCCCAAGGACATTGAGCAATAACCTCTTCGTCGGTGCGGCGTTTTCTTTGTGCAGGAAGTACAACTTTCTCCATCATTTGGCCAATCACACCATCAGCAAGGATGATAGCAGGGTTTCTGTATTTAAAAGCCAATTCAAAACCTAGTCCTACAAAATCGGCCATTTCCTGTACGGAAGCAGGAGCCAGGGCAATAAGTCTGTAGTCACCGTGACCACCACCTTTCACAGTCTGGAAATAGTCAGCCTGACTTGGCTGGATAGTTCCCAGTCCAGGACCTCCACGCATTACATTTACAATTAAACAAGGAAGTTCAGCACCGGCAATATAAGATATGCCTTCTTGCTTTAAACTAACACCGGGGCTTGATGATGAAGTCAATACCATTTTACCGGAACCGGCACCACCGTATACCATATTTATAGCTGCCACTTCACTTTCAGCCTGTAACACAACCATACCGGTTGTTTCCCATGGCTTCAGATCAGCAAGCGTTTCTAATACTTCAGATTGAGGAGTGATAGGATAACCGAAATATCCATCAGCTCCGTAGCGAATAGCTGCATGAGAGATGGCTTCGTTACCCTTCATTAAAACAACTTCTTCTTCCATATATTCAAGTTTTTTTGAGTTCTTTACTGTTGATTACTTAAAGTTTTACCTTGTAAACTGTAATACATCCATCGGGACATACAGTTGCACATGAAGAGCATCCATTGCAAGTGTCTTCTAATACTTGCTCTGCAAAATTGTATCCCTTTATGTTTACTTCTTTTTTTGTCAGAGACAACACATTTAGCGGGCAGGCTACCACGCAAAGATTACATCCTTTGCAACGTTCGGTGTCTACTACTATTGCTCCTAAAAATTTAGCCATAATTTAAGAATTTATTGGTTGTACATATCCTTATTGTAGAAATTCAGGATGTCCATCATCATTTTTTTTGCTTGAAGGGCGGGGCTTTGGGGGTTAAGTTCTATAGCAGAGAGGTAATTGTTTATTGCCACTTGCCAGTTTCCTTGTTTACGGTAAGCATTTCCGCGAAGATAATATGCCTCATCACACGTTGGATTGCTTTCAATAAATTGATCCAATGCGTAAATAGCAGCTTCCACTTCACCTTTTTCTATGAGTCCTTTTATAGCGTTAAGTTCTTCCATCTTTTGAATTTCCAATGCTTTAGACATGCAAAGATACTTTTTATTTTTTGATTTATGTATTGGGAGGAATGAAAAAAGAAAAAAAGAGATGCTTGAAATAAAGAAAAGAGATAATTTTAAGAAAAAGTATTACTATCTTTATGATACTAAATCATTCTAAGTAATAGATTGTTTATTGCAGGCAGTTTCTATAAATTATTTTTAATGATTAAAACGTGTGCAAAAAGAAAGAGACTATCTTTGTAAGAATAGCCTCTTTGAATTATTTTGTTTAAATTATTGTATGTGATATTAAAAATGTCATATTTTTATAAAATGAACTGCAAAAATATTTTTTTTATTTCTTGACTTCAGTTCCGTTTATATATAATCCTTTATAGTTAATATCTTTTGCTCCGGTTACTGAGTTTCCATCGGCTACATTGCTAAAGTGAGAATCTTCCACATTTATATTATATACATGGTCGTTATCCTCTAATCCAACAACACAAACACCAAACTTACTCTTTTCGCAGGTTACATTCTGAAGATATACATTACGTACTGTAGGATCAAATCCACGGTTACATTTCTCACGGCTTTCGTATTGAAGGTTGATATGAAGCACTGCTTCACGACATTGGCCAACAGTAATATTCCTAACAAATACATTTTCTATCAAACCTCCACGGCATGTACTTGATTTGATTCGGATTACACGGTCCAGATTTGGACTGTCCATTTTACAGTTCTCAACAAACAGGTTTTTGTATCCTCCAGAGATTTCACTACCTACAACAACACCTCCGTGTCCGTCTTTCATGGTGCATCCACGCACAATAATATTCTCACTTGGCACATTCCATTTGCGTCCGTCACCGTTACGGCCTGATTTAATAGCAATACAGTCGTCTCCGGTGTTGAATATGCAATTTTCAATTAATACATTTTTACTCGATTCAGGGTCGCAACCATCGTTGTTTGGTCCATGGCTCAGGATGTTCACTCCACGTACAATCATGCTTTCACAAAACAGGGGATGAATTACCCAGAATGGAGAATTGCGCAAGTTTACATCTTCAATCAGGATAGTATTGCAGGAATAAAAATTAATTAATTGAGGACGCATACCATCTTCAGGAGTCATTACGCGCTTGTAAACAGGCATACCTGTCTCACCGTACATCAGCAAACGTTCACGTCCGCCATTCTTTTGAGCAACAATTCCTTCTTTCCATCCAAATTGTTTGGCACCACTCATTCTCCACCAGTTTTCATTGGCACCCTGAGCATCAATAGTACCTTTACCAGTAATGGCAATGTTAGTTTCGCCATAGGCATAAATCATTGGATGCGCGTTCCAACAGTCAATTCCTTCCCAGCGGGTAAGAACTGCAGGAAAATATAGTTTCTGATTTGTAGAAAATTTAAGTGTTGCTCCATCTTCAAGATGAAGATTTACATTACTCTTTAATGTAATTGGTCCGGTGTAGAATACTCCTTTTGGTATCACTACTGTTCCACCGCCTGCCTGATTGCAGGTAACTATTGCCAGATTGATAGCATCGTGGCAAGGTTCCGTTTCATTTCCGGCTTTTGCACCAAAATCAGTAATTACGAATGTGCGTTGGGGAAATGATGTTCTTTTTATTTGTTTTTCAATCTTTGCACACTCTTCCCAGGCTTTGTCTATTGGATTAGCGTTGGCATACAGAGTAAACAAAAGCAAGGAAATCATTCCGAATACTTTTCTCATAGTGTCGTTTCTTTTATTGTTATTAGTTATTTACTGCAAAGATACTAAAACCGGAAACGAAAAAATGAGGAGTATTTGGCATAAATAGTGCAATAATTGATACTCGTAATTTTATTTTTTTCTTTTTCTGTATTTTGAATATGCAAAACCGACAACTAAAAGCAGGATAGGAGGAATGGCTATGTTTATTACTTCCCATAAAACCCTCTGCTCTGTAACAGCTTGTTTATTAAGCAACCGGAGCTTATAATTATGAGAACGTAGGTTTAGCCATTGATCATTTCCTGCCAGATAATTCACAGCATTGGTTAGAAAATCAGCATTGCCCAATTGTTCGCCGGATACTTCATCAAAGCCAACCGGAACAGGTTGTGCCTTCTCACGTTCTCCTTTCCATTCATTTTTTATGATACTCCCTGTAGCAACAATAATCATTCTGGTGTTTTTACTTTCCGATAATCTACCTTGTGGCAGTTCTATGCAACTGTCCGGAGTAAGCTGGTTGGTAAATACAGAAGTGAACTTGCCTTCTATTAGTCCGGCCACAGGAAGATTTGGCTCGTTGAAATAAGACTCTTCTGCCGGCATTTCCACATAACGCAGACTCACTTTATCCGGTACACGAAGGGTATGTGCGTTTGGTGAAGTGGTAAGTAACACCTGTTTCTTTAGCTGACTGTTGCCCACAAAAGAAATAGAGCTCACAAACTCCGATTTGAGCGGTGAAATATTTCGAGTAATCACGTTCTCGGCCGAAGGAATAAGTAACGGTGCAAAATACCACGGAAGGGTGGTAAAGGACTCTTTTGATCCGGCTTCTGAGGAAGCTAAACGGATGGCAGTGCATTGCATGTCCTGCACCGTTACCGGATTAATCCTCACACCGTAAGTGAAAAGCATATCGTCCAGATTTACATCCTGTTTCAAGGTTGAAGATTCTCCGGTACCGTCAAATTCCTGTTGAGAGATCTTTATCCCGTCCACAAGCCAAAGGATACTTCCCCCGCTCATCAGATATTGATCCAGTGCGAACTTCTCTTTTTCGCTGAAAGCCTTTTGAGGAGAGGCAATAATCAGTACTTTGTATGGAATCAGCTCTTCAGGATTTCCGCTTAATTGTCCTCTGTCCACACTGTAATATCGACTGAATAAATTAGTAGCTTCGTACACATAAGGCTGGCTCCACTCTCCGTGCCCCTCAATAAAAGCAATCCGTTGTGGATTAGTAACAGTCAGCACTCTGATTCCTTCCGTAATATTGTATTCCAATTCCCCGGCAGAAGTATTAAGCACTTCCTGTGGAGTAAGATTCAAATTCTTTTTAAGCAAGTTCACCGGAATTGTATCTCCGTTGTACACCAGCTCTATCCAGGGATAGATTACCTTTGATGAAAGTTTACCCTCCCGGCCGTGCTCATTCACGGAAAGTCCTTTCATTCCCAGGCGGTCCATTCTGAGGTAATGTTCCTGACGGGTTTTCTCATCGGGAGCTGCCGCCGGATTTACTTCCCGCAAAGTAATGCCGTGAGAGGCATAAACAGAAAACTCGTCCAGCACATCTTTTGTAGATGTTCTCAGACGGTCAAACGCCGGATTTAAATCTCCATTCAGGTAAAGAATCACCTCAAGTGGTTTATCCAGACTTTTAATCAGTTTCTTGCTCTGGTTGGATAAGGTATATCGCTTTTCGGCAGTAAGATCCATTCTAACGAAGAGACGTGAAGACAGCAGGTTTATAGCCAGAAGTAAAGCCAGCAATCCGATTCCTTTTATAGTTTTACTTTTCATCGTTTGCGTGTGTTTACTTGTACTGTGAGATAAATAAAGAAGAAGGTGATAGACGCAAAGTAAACCAGGTCGCATGTATCAATTACACCTCGTGTCATAGATTGGTAATGAGCCTGAATTCCTAATTCCACCCAACCATTGTGCATGCTGCCACTGGTGGTGAGGGAGGCAATCAGTTCAAATCCGTAGAACGTTATGAAGGATAAGAGTATAGCTAGCAGAAATGCAATCAATTGATTGCTGGTCAGCGAAGAGGTGAATAATCCGAAGCTCACAAAAGTAGCCAGCAGGCAAAATAATCCGCAATATCCGCCCATCACTTCTCCCCAGTCAAGTCCGGCCATGCTTAATAAATAAACACTAATCACATAAAGCAGGGTAGGGATCAGGGCTATGATCATCAGCAGCCACGCCGACCAAAATTTACTCATTACAATGGTGCTGATTTTTAGTGGACGAGAAAATAGCAGTTCCAGTGTACCCATTCTTTTTTCTTCAGCAAACATTCGCATGGTAGTAGCCGGCACTAACAGTAAAAAAAGGATAGGAGCCAGTGAAAAGAACGGACGCAGAGTAGCGTAACCCCCATCCGGTAAATTGTATTCACCGGCAAAAAACCATAGCATAAAAGATACAGCTAATAACCAGACAAAGAGTATCACATATCCCATTGCAGAGCTAAAGAATCCTGCTATCTCTTTTCTAATCAAATATTTCATTATATTTCGGAATTTTTGTTACTTTTGTGTGTTACCTGAAATAAATAACGACACAAAGATACTTATATTGTATTGAACACGCATAGCTATGGATCGGAAATTGAGGATAAAAACATTGATCATTTCGCTTTTTCTGCTCTTTCTTATAGGAGTAGGAGCATTCTTCTACACGGGGATAAGTTTCCGTGAAAGAATTACCGAGGTCAATCTTTATTCACTTGTCCCTTCAGGTTGCAATGCAGTGTTTGAAACCAATGACCTGACTTCGCTGATCAAAGAAATAAAAAGCACAGGCTATATAAAAGAATTTCCATCCCTTAAGCTTTCCCGTATTGCGAATGATTTGATGGCACATTTTGACTCATGGGCAATCTCTGCACCTCATGGAGTTAGCTCTGGGATGAACAGAATGCTAATCAGCTTTCATTCTCCCGGAACAGAAACAGACCAGGTGGCTTATTTTGGTACAACTCCTCAGGATGATGACTGGATTGAACAGCAAATAAAGAAAAGCCGTCCTATGGATTTTCCCATTAAAACAGTTTCTTATAGAGGCAAGAAGATAAAAATATGCCCCATGGGAGGAGATTCGTTTCTCTGTTATTACAAGTCGGTCGGCTTTATTGCTGCAAGCTATTCTGAACGACTGATCAAGCAAGTTATTGATACCCATGTTGATGGAAAATCAGTTCTCGCCGATCCAGTGTTCAGGCTCTCTCAGGACTATAAAAATTTTAATAGCATAGCCTCTTTGCATTTAAAGATGAAACAAATGGGGTGGAGCGAATTAAATATCAAGTTTGGCCGTGATGCAATCCGTCTTTCGGGAACCAGTATGGATGCGGATACAAGTTCCTCGTTTGTCAATGCGCTCAAGGAGCAATCTTCCATTGAACTGTTATCAAAAAGAGAACTTCCCCGTTACACTTATTATGTAAATGAGATGGGTATTTCCAGACTCGAATATATTGCGGCAAATTCCTCGCAACAGGAATATGCCCTTACATCCTATCCGGATAAAGTGAAAGCAGTGGATATCCATCTGGTGCGTTTTCTGAAAGGATATGCAGCCAACCGTTTAACAAGTCTCTCTTTTTATCCGGAAGATTCAATTCGCCGGCCACTTTCTTTGTTGTATATCCCGATGAAAGATTCCATCAAAGCAGAAAAAGACTTGCAGCAGTTTATACAGGAAAAGATGCAATCCGGAGGTAAAACTCAATTATTGTATGCCGGAGTAAAGAGTTACCGACTCTATTCACTACCCAAGAATACCATCTTTGCCCAGCTATCCGGAATCAAAGATGCAGATCTCAACTCTTATGCCGTATTCTACAAGAACCTTTTGTTGCTTGCTCCTGATCCTGTTAGCATACTTTCATACATCACCCAAATGGATAACTACAACACCCTTAAGTTTGATAGTCCGTATAATGAGTGCATTACCCGCATGTCTCCACATCTCAATTATATGCTAATGGCGGATCTGGCGGAAGTAAGCTCTCATCCGGATAATCGTTCACGCTTTATCCCTGAGTTCTTTTTCCTGCATGCAGAATTCTTTAATCATTTTATCCTTTCTACTCAGTTTGTTTGCAAGAATAGGATGGTTTATCCTAATTTGACGTTGACTTATAAAGAAAATTAATCAGGTATCTTTTTATTTATTAACTTCTACAACAGGCTTTAATACTTTTCTGGTACATAATAAAATAGAAACACAACAAAGTATTATAATTATACTTGTTGAATATAGTATATTTCCCATACCTGTTAGTGGTGAAATAATTCCGCCCGATACAAAAGTAAGGAATCCAATTATAGCAGAAGCATTTCCTGAATTCTGCTTTTCCATGTCCAGAGCCAATGTTGTCGATGTTGGCAAAATCATACCTAAGAAGAATAGGAGGCAGAAGAATGTTATCTCAATAACAACGATTGAACTTGAAATACATAAGGCCATCACTGTTATAATACTCATGGTAATGAATCCTTTTACACCAATCAATAGTCCTTCTTCTGTTGTAGAAAATTTTGTTATGCTTAAATTTCCAATCATGATAGCAATAGCATTTAATCCGAAACATAAACTATATGCAATAGGTGACAGATGATATATCTTTTGATAAATGAAGGGCGATGAGGCTATATAGGCAAACATAACTCCCATGGAAAGAGACTGTATTAGTACATAATATATGAATATCTCATTTTTTAGTATCGGTTTATAATATGAGAACTTTGTTGCTATATTCTCATTTAACCGATTCTCTTTTGATAAGGAATCTCTGAACCTTGTGAGAACTAAAGTTGTAAGTACTCCAATTATTAGTAATGCTAAGAAAATACCTCGCCAGTCTGTAAATTTTAGTAATATACCACCAAGTACCGGAGCACATATAGGAGCTAATCCTTGCACACAACTTAACATGGAAAAGAACTTGGCAAGTTCTCTGCCGGAATATAGATCAGTAGCAATAGATCTTGAAATAACAATGCCGCCTGCTCCGGTAAAACCTTGTATAAACCGGCTGATGGTAAAACTTTCAATATTCCATGAGAACAGACAGAATATTGTAGAAATAGTAAACAGTAACATTGAGATAAGTAAAGGCATTTTTCTGCCATACTTATCGCTCAATGGCCCTATAAATATTTGTCCCACAGCAAGTCCTATCATGCTAAAGGTTAAGCTCAACTGAGTCATAGAAGAGGTTGTGCCAAAAAATGTCATTAACTCCGGAAGTGCTGGCAGATAAAAATCAGTAACGAAAGGGCCTATAGCAGAAACAGTGCCAATAACTATTAAAATATAAATCCTTGAATTCCTTTTCATTTGATTCATGATGATGTGTTCTTAATTTTGTGCAAATGTAATCATGCTATTTTATCTGATTTCATCCAAATAATCATTAATATTGTTCTATTATGCTCCTTTTTAATTGATCGTTAGATCTTAATATTTACTTTTGTAAGATATAGCTAACTTATGAAAAGGAATAAAGAAAATATTGAAGAGCAGTTAATGTCTGATATTGCAAATAATTTTACAATATCAGGGCAGGTAAATGATGTTTCACAACTATTTCCATTACAGACTTCCAAACGCAGCCTCCAAAATGGTCTGATCTTTATTTTAGTATTAAATGGCGAGGGAACAATCAAGATAGATGAGAAAGAACATCCTGTTTACAAAGGAATTCTAGTTTCTGTTCTTCCTTTCCATCTATTAGAAGGAATTCATTTCTCGGACGATTTTAATTGTGAATTCTTATCATTCAGTTTTGATTTTCTGGCAAATTATCCATTTGCACTCAAGTCATATACCCTTGAAAAGATAGAGCAACAGCCATATTTTCAACTAGACGAAGAAGAAGGTAAAATACTGATGGAATATTATGCTTTTATGTTGATGCAATATAAAAGAGTTGACCATCCTTCACGTACCGAGATATTGAAGGCGCAGCTATTTTCTTTTGCAGCAGAAGTGAGCTACATTTATTCCAGGGAGGCTGTTTTAATTACAACAACACGCCATCAGCAAATTGTAGATAATTTCTTTCGGTTGCTTCATACTTTTCACAAAAAGGAACGTTCTCCTCTTTTTTATGCGGATAAACTCTGTGTAAGTCCCAGACATCTTTCTAATGTGATGAAAAATATAACAGGACATTCTTTGTATTATTGGATATCTGAATTCAGTATTAAAGAAGCTAAGATTCTTCTGAAATCGTCCGATATGAGTATCACTCAGATCTCAGAAGAACTTAATTTCCCGAACTCTTCTTTCTTTGCTAAGTTCTTCAAAAAGAAGACAGGCTTTTCGCCATTGCAGTTCCGACAGGAGAATATTGGGGAATAAAAGTCTTTTATTATTGCTTACAATAGCTCGATACTATTTTATTAACGAACTATTGATCAATGTTATAGATATTTTTTTATATTTATTTATCCGAGCTCACCATATAAGATAAGCCCGGACGAATTTTTACCCAATAATCTTCTTAGCCTTAATTAATAACCTTCATTCTGCCACATAACACTGGTATTGTCATAACGGTCCATTTCGGTCTGCGGTATGGCAAATATTGAACGGAAAGATTGCACATTCTTTGAATATCTACCGTTCCCTTCGTCTGATTCGTTAAGGAAGTTCGTCATTACAGATACGAAATCGCCCCAACGTACCAAATCAAACCAGCGCACACCTTCAAACATAAATTCGGCTCTGCGTTCATGTTTGATAGCAGTAAGGAAAGATGCTGCAGTTGCAGTCTGCAAAGAAGTAAGATCAGACAATTTAGCACGATTCCTTACAGCATTAACATATCCTATAGCCTTCGATGTAGGACCTTCAGTAGTATTTATCGCTTCAGCTTCCATCAATAAAACATCCGAATAGCGGATTATTGGCAGATTGTTAGCCCAATCAGTAGCTGATTGCGGCTGGTATGAATGACGACTGAATTTTGTACACCAGGTATAACCTGCTGCACCAGTACCTTTAATTTGATTTGACGTGGCAATAGTCTGACGATAGTCGCCAGTTTCATAAGTACTTACCATATCTGTTGAAACTTGCATTGCTGCACTTGCTCCCCGCAAAGCATATCCTTCAGTTCCGCTATAACCTTCCGGCATACACATTTCACTGAAAGTCTGGCCTTCACCTGTCAATCCTCCTATATACTGAACCTCCCAAACACGGTCTTTTGCAACATTATTATCATAAGCATCTGTGAAACAATCCTCATAATTTGTAGCCAACGAATAAATACCCGAATTGATAACCGCCTCAAGACATGTTTTTGCATTAGCCGGTTCATTCATAAACATATACAGGCGTCCTAAAGCAGCGTCTGCTGCATACTTTGTTATTCTGCCAGCATCATCACTACCCCACTTTTCAGGAAGAATATTTATTGCTGCCTTATAATCACTTACAGCCTGAGCAAATATTTCGGCTTGTGAAGAACGCTTTATTGAATATGTTTGGGCAGTGGTATATTCAGCATCAACAATCAAAGGCACTCCACCAAAGAATTTTCCTAAATTGTCATAAGCCCAGGCACGCATAGCATAAGCCTCACCTTTAATATAATTCTTAGTAGATTCATTATCAAAAGTTACGTTATCGATACGTATTAAAATACTGTTGCAACGTGCGATAATCACATACATACTTTGCCAAATATTGGCCAAAGGTGTACTGTTGGAAGTATCAGTAAAAGTATCAGCTCCGTCAGAGTATGTATTTGTATTGACTGCATTAGAATCATCACTACGTGCTATAAGAAAATGCAACAGACCTGTTTGTCCATCGTAAACATCCTGCTGTTTTGCATAAACAGCTGAAATAGCCAATTTAAAATCGGACTGGGACGTATAGAATGTTTTTGTCGTATACAATGACTCCGGGTCCGGATTAAGTAAATCGCTGCAGCTTGTGAGCAACGAACCCGAAATACATAGTATAAAAAGCCAGATTGTTTTCGATATATTCTTCATTTTGTATATTATTAAGGGTTAGTTAGAAAGTTAAATTGGCACCTATAGTATATCTTCTGCTAAGAGGATATGTACTGTAATCAACACCAAGCTGTGTGGTTCCATTACCATAACTGCTTGTCTCTGGTGTATAACCTGGATAATCACTGAAAGTATAAACATTATCAACTGAACCGTATATCTTCAATCTCTGTACCTTCAGATTCTTAAGAATCTTAGCAGGCATGTTATAACTTAAAGTTATATTCTTGATTCTGACGTATGTAGCATCATAAACACGTGAGTTTGTATCATCAGCCCAATTGAAGTTATTCTGTGTTTTACCATCCCATGACATATCTATACCGTGAGCTTCACAATATTCTGTTGGAATTGCAGCCTGTAAATAATCCGGTTTATAGCATCTAACCCAACGGCTGTAAGATGTACGTCCTGCATATCCGCAATCAATATGACGGGCACCAAGGAAATAGATGTCGCCACCGAACTGACCTTGCAGAAGAACGCTTAATTCAAAATTCTTATATGAAAACTTATTAGTTAAACCCCAAGTCAAATCAGGCAAGTTACTTCCGTATGAGACAAAATCACTTGAATTTATTTTACCGTCACTATTGGTATCCTTATATTTGTAGTTACCTTCCTCTTCTCCTGCCAAAATAGGCACTAAGGCTTTACCATTGGAGTCAAAGTCACTTGCTGACAAAAAGCCATCAGTAGGCAATATATAGAACTGTGAAACCTGGCCGCCGACCTTTGTAATAAACTGTCCGCCATTTACCGAAGAAATTATCTGAGTAGTATTTGTTCCCATTTCAAGGACCTTATTACTGTTGTGCGATAAATTTAAATTAGTATTCCATTTAAATCTTCCATCGATATTATGAGAGGTAACATCAATTTCCCAACCTGTATTACGGATTTTACCAATATTTGTAAGGGTTGATTCGAAGCCCGTGGTATATGGTACCGGAACATTAAACAACAAGTTCTTTGTGGTATTCCTGTAATAATCAAAATTAAACTGCAGACGGTTACGGAACGCCGATAGGTCAAAACCTAGATCAACTGATTGCGTCTCTTCCCATTTCAAGTCAGGATTTGCAATGTTAGAAGCGGCCGCTCCAGATTGTTTGGTTCCGCCATAAGCAGAATAATATGTAGCTAATTGAGACAAATACTCATAATCACCTATACGGTCATTCCCTGAAGTTCCCAAAGAAGCACGCATCTTCAGTAAATTAATCCATTTTATGTTTTTCATAAATTTTTCCTCATTAATTTTCCATCCTGCTGAAAAAGAAGGAAATGTACCCCATTTTGCATCAGCACCGAAACGGGATGAACCATCACGACGTACACTGGCCGTGAAAAGATATTTCTCCATGAAATCATAACTTAGACGACCAAACATAGAAGCATTAGTGTAGGTAGTCTTTTTAGTGGATGCCGTTACTGCTGTTGAAGCCATATTCAGCGTAGTAATATTTTCATAAGGCCATCCGGAAGCCTCTAAATTCGCAATATAATAATGTTGTTTTTCTGCACTTTGTCCTAACAGTAAATTTATATGCTGTGTTCCGAACTGCTTATCAAACGTAAGGATATTTTGGAGTACCACGTCATTTGTACGTGAAGAAGAGCTGTTACCAGAAGACTTGTATGCACTTCTGTTTACAGATGCTGGTTGGAAATATTCATAAGTTATGCCGTCATAATTGTTGCTATACTGTATCTTATACGTCAAAGATGGCAATATTTTCCACTCACCCCATAATGAGGCTTGCATGCGTGCAGTTTTTGTATTGTCAGTAGTATTTTCCAACTGAGCTAACGGATCAACCCATGTAGCTCCCCAATCATCGGACGTTTCTGTTGACGTGGGCGCACCTGTATAATTATTCGCTGCAGTCCTTATGCAAACACCCGGTGCCACCAATGGAGACATCATCAAAGCATGATGAACAGGTGAATCCTTTCCCTGACGATCACCTAAATTGGTACTGGCCTCATCTTGATTAGAGTCTGAAAATGACATATTAGTCCCTACCTTGAAATTTTTGGTAATGTTCAAAGTTCCATTCAAACGGATATTGTAACGGTTATACTGTGTAGCCTTTATTATACCCTCCTGATTTATGTAACCGAGTGACATGAAAATACTGCCCATATCACCGCTCGCTGATGCAGATGCTTCATAGTTCTGAATCGGAGCTGTATGCAATATTTCGCTCTGCCAGTCAGTAAAGTCATTAGTTGTGTTCCAAAAACTAGGTATCTGATAAGCAGTCGGTCTGGAAGACATAGGATCACTCATAGAACCTCCGGAACGAATATATGATGCATTTCTGCAATACATATTGTAAGCTATCCACTCATTACCGTTCATAAGATCAAGTTTTTTCTCCGGAGTCTGCAAACCATAATAAGTATCGAATGTTATTGTCGGTTTGCCAGAACCAGCCTTAGTCTCAATGAGTACAACTCCATTTGCACCACGTGAACCGTAAATAGAAGTTGCCGAAGCATCTTTCAGGATTTGAATAGTTGCAATATCTGAAGGATTTATATCACTCATGTTATCGCGGGGAACACCATCAATTACATATAGAGGACTGCTGTCTCCATTAATAGTATTAATACCACGGATTCGTATTGTAAGTTCCTGGCCTGGTGTGCCGCCACCGGTGGCCTGTGCGTTAACACCTGCCAATTGACCCTGAAATGCCTCACTTATATTAGAAACAGGTCTGTTTTCCAACGCTTCGTTCGTAATTTTAGAAATAGAAGAAGTCAAATTTGATTTCTTAACACTACCATAACCAATTACAACTACTTCTTCCAATATTTTGTTGTTTTCTTTTAAAACAACATTAGTAGGGTTTTTAGCTTCAACTTCTTGAGAAATGTATCCTATATAAGAAACAACAATTCTGGATTTTCCTGAAAATGGCAAAGAGAAATTACCATCAATATCCGTAATTGTACCATTTGTCGTTCCTTTTTCCAAGACACTAGCTCCAATTATTGGCTCACCTTTTTCATCAACAACTTTACCTTTTATCTGATTTCCCTTTTGTTGAGACTGTGATACATTTGTATTTTCACTTACTTTATTAGAAAGAATAATACTTTTATCCAGTATTTTATAAGTAGTATTCGTTCCAGAGAAGATTTTATTCAACACTTGAAAGACATTCTCGTTTTTAACCTTCAAATTCACTTTCCGTGACAGGTTTATCTGTTTGTTGTTATAGAAGAATGTGAAATCGGTTTGTTTTTCTATGTCATTCAATATTTCAGAGACGGTTTGTGTTTGCGAATTAAGGTTTAGTAACGTCCTCTGCGCATAACTGTTACTTGCTGAAAGCAAGCCGACAAAGCAAAAAAGCATAAAAAAAGTTACTTTCATCGATAAGGGTATTAGACTTAATAGTTTTTTCATATTTTTGTATTGGATTTAGTAAAAAAAATAGGTTTGTTATCTGTCGCCAAACAGATAGTTAATCAACATGATTTCATGCAGGAAGGTACGCCAATACTTTTCTGCATGTTTTCTTTTTTAAGGTGAATGCATCAACATAGTACTAGGTTTTAAGGGTTAATAGACTTCTATAATTTGTTTCTCTTGATGAATATTATTATCATCAATATATCTGAAATGCATATTTGATGATATTTTAAAATATTCCAGAATCCTATCAAGACGCTGCTTTTCAAGGGTTCCGGTAAATGAACCCTCATTACATTTTGGATTCTTTATTACAAAATCTACATCAAATCGTTTGGATAAGCTGTTTAAAACTTCATTTAGCGGAGTATTTCTGAATATCAACTTACCGTCTTTCCACGATATTGCTACGTCTACAGCGGCTTTTGCAACCTGTATATTTTGTTTTTTAGCTGAATAGACGATTTCTTCTCCCGGACTAATTTTACGTTCACACCATTTGTTATTTTCTCCCGCGTAAGCCATGGCAATGCTTCCTGTAACCAAAGTAGCTGTCACCTTTCTGTCCTTTGCATAAGCTTCCACATCAAATTGAGTCCCATATACGCGAATAGCCACTTTTTGAGGCGTTTTCACGATAAATGGATGTTCCTTGTTTTTGGTAACCTTGAAATACGCTTCACCATTGAGCTGAACTTTTCGGCTTTCTCCTTCAAACCGTGACGGATATATAAGAGACGAGTTTGAATTCAACGTAACCACTGTCCCATCCGGCAGAGTTGCCGAAGCTATCATTCCTGGATTTGTTGCCAATCGAATATTTCCAACCGGATTATCCTCCTTTGAAAAATATTTCAAGGAAGAAACAATCAGCAAAGGAATAAATAAAATAGCCGCCACCCGCTGTGCCCAGATCCAGATTCTATAATTTTTTCTTATATTCATCTTTCCGTGTACCACTTTCAATGTATTTTCCGTATTAACATGATTCAAAACGTAGAGTGTATCTGTAGCCTGATAGATTTCTTTCATCTGAAGAGCAATATTCCGGTTCTCATCTGATAAGGCTATCCATTGTTCTACTTCCGAGACTTGATCCTCATTAAGTTTTCCTTCATAATACAGAGGAAGCATATTGCATATTTGAGATTTTTTTTGGTTCATTATTATTTGGTCTTTATTAGTAAGACAAACGAGAAAAGAGGATTCCTAAACAAAAACATGTTTTTCTTCAAATAATTTGGAAGAGAGGAGTTTTTTAATACTTTTGTGATTGTAACCTACCTTTTATTATGAAAAAAGAGACTTCCATCCAACAAGACAAAATATTGCTTTGTGCTTTATGCAAAAGTGATAATAAAGCCTTTGATACCCTTTTTAGAAAATATTATAAATCGCTTTGTGCTTATGCCTATCGTTTTGTGGATTTGACCGATGCAGAAGAAATCGTTCAGGATATTCTGTTATGGTTGTGGGAAAATCGTGAAAACTTTTCCATTCAATCCTCTTTGTCGTCCTATCTTTTCCGGGCAGTCTATTACCGATGCTTGTCATGCATTGAACAAAAAGACATCAAGCACCGCATAGAAACACTTTACTGGGGAAAACAACCACAAGAATCTCCATCGGACATGGACGATTTACAAGTCAATGAACTAATTCACCGAATCCGTCAGGCTATCGAAAAACTTCCTGAAAGTTATCGGAAGGCCTTCGTTCTTCATCGCTTTAAGGATAGTAGCTATAAAGAAATTGCTTTGCAGTTGAATGTTTCTCCAAAAACCGTGGATTACCGAATTCAGCAGGCACTAAAGCTGCTTAGAGAAGATCTAAAGAATTATTTTTCACTGTTTTTTTTTTAACTTTTGCCCTAATGATATATATCACAGTATTTTCTATAAACTTCAACTTTTAGCAGGAAGTTTTCAAATGATACCTTCATCTCTTAAACACATTTTCCGTTTCCTTCTTCTCTAACCTTACATGATAAACCTTTCAGTACTTGTTTTAACAATATGCGATGTTGAATATTTATTCGTTTCGTAACCAAAATATGCCATTTGGTAAACTAAATTTGTTTTTGCCCTTAGCTCAAACCATCTTTGTAGAAAAATAAAATGTTATGAGATATGGAAAAAATAAATATTGCAGAACAATCATTTATTTATGGATTTTCTTTGAGTGCAGATTATTCAGAGTGTTATCAAATGGCTACAAACAAAAAATCAGTAACATTGGAATCATGTTTATCATCATTTTCGTTCCGGCCAAAGTGGGTTGATTTTCTTTTTAAGTTACGCAATATATTAGTAAAGCCTTTTAATTTGGATACTTCTACAGATGAAGTTACTAACAACAACCCTGAGAAAGGTGAGAAACTTGGTTTTTTCGATGTTCTTGAAAGAAGTGAAACAGAAATTCTGTTGAATGCAAATGATAAACATCTTGAAGGCTGGTTTTCCCTGCAATATGAAACAGATAAAGATAAGCACACAGTAAAGATAGTAACGGTTGTCAAATTCCACAATTTAATGGGGAAGATTTATTTCTATACAATCAAGCCTTTTCATTATCTGATTATCAGAGATGCATTAATCAAAATGTGTAAATACTAAATAGAAATAAAAAATGAAAACTCAGACTCTTTTACTACGTGTTGCTGGTTGTATCAGTTTGCTGTTTGTTGTCTTCCACTTACTCTTTTATCCGATGTTTAATTGGGGGAATACTTTGAATGGCTTATCAAGTATAAATAGGGCTATTTTCCTGACATACCATGCCATTTGTATTTTGATGTTGTTTTTTATGGGTATTATCCCTGTTTTTCAAACAAAAGCTCTCTTGGGCAGTTCTCTCAGATATCCTATTCTTAGCCTCTTTTCATTTTTCTATCTGATTCGTATTGTGGCAGAATTTACTCTTTTCGGCATTAGTTCCAGTAGTCCGGCCATACTGATAATGTGTCTGGTTCCAATGTTATTTTATGCTATCCCTTTGTTTTCAAGACCGAGGGCCTGATTGTAACAATGTGGAACAGTTCCTTTGCATATACAACTTTTTTAATAGCTTTGTAGATTAAATGAAACTATGAGATATATTCTGAAAATACTTATTCATTCTCTTTTCTGGCTGGTTTACGTACTGTTTTACCTGGTAATGGAAGTAATGCCAAGAGGAGAACTCTTTGTTGCGTTGCAGGATTTGACTCCCCAATTTTATATCAATTTTGTTTGGGCTGCTGTGATTTTTTATACATCCTATTATTGCCTGATACGTTACTTTGAGAAAAGTCAGCTTGTAAAGTATCTCATTCTGTCTATTACTCTAAGTGTAATGGTTTTAGCCATTTTTTTTGTGTTTATAAAGTTTTTCTTTTCTGATTTTAATTTGTTTGATTACCATATCTTTTTGCCACCAATGGTTGGTTCGTTCATTATTGCTCAGTGTGGATGTCTGGTGAGAGGCTTTGAAAAATGGTTCTCCAATATTCAGGTGAAATCAGAGATTGAGAACAAGAATCTGAAAAATGAACTAGAGTTGCTCAAATCACAGGTCAATCCTCATTTCCTATTCAATACATTGAATAACATTGATTCCCTGATCATTAAATCACCAAAGGATGCTTCGAAAATGCTTATCACTTTGTCCGGGATGCTTAGGTATATGATTTACGAGACCAAAACAGATGCTGTGCCTTTACAAAGGGAAATTGATTACCTTACAAGTTATATACAGCTTCAGCAATTACGTTTTAAAAATAGTGATTATATCAGGTTCTCTTTTCCGCAACCGGATGTTAGCAACATACAAGTAGTTCCAATGTTGTTTATTCCTTTTGTGGAAAATGCATTTAAACATTCATGTTATGCAGAGCCAATGCCGGTAATTGATACAAGTATTCGTTTGGATGGAAACGTATTGGAATTTACTTGTGTAAACTACTTTGATACAGAAAGAATACTAAAGCCGGATATTCAATCAGGCGTTGGACTGGAAAATGTAAAAAGACGTCTTGTTTTGCTGTATCCGGGGAAACATGACTTGCAAATAATTAAAAAATCAAATACCTTTAAGGTTCAATTAACCATTAAATTATGACTTTATCTTGCATTATCGTAGAAGATGAACCCTTGGCAGCAGAAAAACTGGAAAGCTTTATAGCGCAAGTACCCCTACTTAAGCTGGAAGGAAGTTTTGATAATGCTTTAGAGGGACTGCAATTTCTAAACACACGCACCATAAATTTACTTTTTCTCGATATTCAGATGGAAAAGATTACCGGTATTCAGTTGCTTGAAAATCTGTCCTCAAAACCTTATGTAGTCATTACCTCTGCTTATTCAGACTATGCCTTAAAAGGGTATGAGTTAAGTGTCTTTGATTATTTGCTCAAACCCTATTCTTTTGAAAGATTTCTGGTGGCGATTAATAAAGTCTTTGATGATTTTAAATTGAAGAGTACCCTTAATAGTGAGAATAGCGGATCACAAATCTTCATTAAAACAGAATATCGTCGTGAAAATGTACATCTTGACGATATTCTGTATATCGAAGGAATGCAAGGGTATTTAAAGATCTATCTCCCTGGGAAAAAGATCTTAACCAAGCAAAGCATAAAATCTATGTTAGAACAACTTCCTGAAGATCGGTTTATTCAAGTTCATAAATCCTATGTTGTGGCTCTATCCAAAATTGAATCTATTGAACGAAATCGCATTAATATCTCCGGTAAGTGTATTCCTGTTGGAGATTTATATAAAAAGCGTTTCTATGAAAGGATTGAGAAGCTTTGAAGAAATTTCATTGAAAGACTTTATCTATACATTTTTTTATATTGTTCTATTCCATGCATACTAACAAGTGCTACTACTTTTTTGGTACAAAATCATATTGATACGCAGCAGAGTACTATGCCTGTCAGTGACTACTTATTCTTACGCCAGTTTTCTACAATATTCTTTTATTGCTTGCTTTTGAACTAGTTAATCTCCTTTCTTACATTGCTCAGATAGAAGATTTTCATATGATTGATCTTGATAGGATAAATTAATGATATTAAATAAATATTACCTGATTGTTCTTTCTTATCAAAAGAATAATTACTTTTGTTTGGAAGATAGAATACACAAAATATCTACTGATTATTATCAGTAATACTTATCGGATTTGGAATTCTCCAAATAATCCTTTTCTTCAAAGTATGAGGAATGATGTAAAGAATATCAAAAAAGAAGTAGAACAGTAACCTAAACAAGCAGATTGTATTATTACTGAAGCTCAGATTTATGTATTAAATGATGAGAAAGCGAAAGTGTTTCCTAACAATTATAAAGTATTACGTTTTTATATATAATTGTTTGTTCCCTCAATTCCACGAACAAGACAAAGGATATTATCCTTAGCTAGAGATAAAGAATTGAATAATTAACCAAAATATTTTATTATGAATTAAAATGGTTTATACCGATTAGTCATTTAATTAATTAAATCTAAATTGATGAAGAAATTTGTTTTTTTATTTATCCAGCTTGTTTTTGCATTAACTATAAATGCTCAAAGTAGCGTAAAATATGCCACTGTAGACCTTAATTTACGCACAGCTCCCAATAAGGCTTCTCATCTTATAATGGTTATTCCTCAAGGCACTTCCGTCACCATTGATGAGGATTGCAACTGTAAATGGATTCCAATCCGGTACGATGGGAAAATCGGATATGTATCTACCAAATACCTCACAAAGCATAAAAATAACTATTCAGGCAACACTGCGAGAACTTATGTAAAGCATTATACTAATTCAAAAGGAAACAGGATTCAATCTCCTACTCGTTATGAATCTGCACCAGCAGGGGCAACAGCCTTATGCCGGGATGGATCATATAGCTTTAGCCAAAGCCGGAGAGGTACATGCTCACATCATGGTGGAGTTGCTAGATGGCTATAGATAGAATTAAACTTTTATTCAAATAACAAGGCCAATCAATATTGACTATAACTAAAACGCTACTATTATGGAAAACTTACTGATTAAAAATGAATTAATTGCTATCTCAGATCGTTTAGGGTATTTGACAAGTGAAGCTTTAAGAGCGAACACGTTATTTCAATTAGTGGCTGTTGGGCAACAAGGTGCAAAATCCGGCGAAAAAGTCGAATATGCAGCCGTTATCAGGCTATTAAAGAATCATATAAAGAATGGTGATTTTAAGATTTCGGTTACTGATCTTGGACTAAGTAAAGAAAAAATAGATTTGATTAAGGGCTTGTTAACGGGAATAATTGGTAAGGAAGAGTTGGATACTCCGGTATTCATGTAAAATTAGTACAAAACACACATTAAGATATGGCAGAAGCATTATGATATTTATGGACGATTGCCTCTTTGGAATAAGTCGTTTTAAAACGGAGTGTTTTTTGGTGATACAGCATTATATTATTGTAATTGTCGCAATAATGATACGACAATTACAATGTTTAAATCTTGTCAATAGAGACAGGAATCTTCATCTCATTAAATCTACTAAAATGTAATTTCCCATTGTGTTGCAAACGCCCTACAACAAAAGAAGGATGAATGTCTGCTTTATGAGCAATATCTAGAATTGCTTCTTTTGTTATTTCACCCTTTGTGTTTTTCAGGTACTTATTTGGTATAAGGAGCTCGGAAGCAAATGCATCGGCTTCATCTTCTTTCTGTCTGTCTATTTCTGCACCTTTTAAGTCTTCCAGAAAAATATCCTTTTTGGGATGAAGCAATACATGCGCTACTTCATGAAAGAAGGCAAACCAAAAGTGATCATTTGTTTTATATCTGTCAGATAACTGAATCAATGGTTTATTTGAGAACCATCTTGTAGCTCCGCTTATTGGAGCTTTAGGCAAACAGGATGTAAATACACAAGCAACACCATTATTGGCGCAAATAGATTTTAGCTCTTGTAAAAAGTCTTTCGGTTGTTTAATTGCTATCTCTCTTATTAGCGGAAGACAAGTTTTAAATTTGCCTGCATTAAATTCTGCACAGCTTAAATTCCTTGATTGTAATTCTCCCATACGCAACCATGAAGAAACTGCATAAGGATCAGCTGTACTAGCTAGAGATATACGAAATGCTACCGACATCTTGTCATTCAGATAAATCTTTTCCCATTCCTTTTGTGAAGCAATTCCAAAAAACTTAAGAAGTTCAGATACTAACTCTTTCATTGTTTTGTCTTTGCTTAAATACCCTAACTTTTTTAATTGCGCCAAAGGGAATTTCTTTATCCAATCAATCATTAATTCCTGCGCTTCTTGCTGCTCAATACGTGCAAGCTCTTCCCGGAAATTAGCTTCTCTGGCAAGCCAGAATTTAGCAGGGATACCCAAAACAAGTTCTAATTTTAATGCTGTGCTTACAGTAATGGGTTCTTTTCCTTTTATGATATCATTAATTTTACTTTCGGTTTTGCCCATGCGTTCAGCTAATTCATTTTGACGCATTCCCATCACATCAATAGTTTCTTGAATTGTGTCTCCAGGAGGTGATAACAACTCTTTAGCTAAAATTAAATTTGCATTCATGATTTTATTCTATTAATGATAGTCTTCCGTAGTAATTATTTCTATCTCTGTTATTAAAATCCATTCCAGTCCACTATTTTTGTTATCCTTTAGTTTGTGGCAATTAGTTGCAAGATAGAAACCATTTTCTCCAATAATTGTATTTAGTCCTTTATTAAACAAGAATTTTACATTTGCGATATTCTTATAATTTACGAGACTAACTTTTGATATGAACATTTGATTTTTGTTTTTAAACTAAGGTTTGTTTTTTTTGCATAATCCCTAATACCTAATTATATTCTAATTGGGTAATCTACCGAATTAAAATTTCGTCTTTCTCTCCATCATACCGATACTTCACAATCTCACCGGAAATAATCAACTGAACTGCTTGTTCAATTATGTCTAAGGGAGCAATAAACCATTCCCGGGGTGTATGACGGTTGCCAAGGTTGTCAAATACATCGACATTTAAACATGAGTTGCCAAAGAAATTGTGCAACAATAGTTCAAGCTTATGTGTATTCATGTTAAAGCACTTGTAAGTCATTACAATTCGGACTTCAGCCATTAAATAGGTTGGCTCTTGTACTGCATTTTTTATTCGCTCTTCAACTGTTGTTGTGGAGAATCCGATTTTATAAAGGTGTTTTATGTCTTTAATTTCGGACTTATCACTTTTTGATTTCAATATGTAAATGAAACCGGATTCTTTATCTTCGTCTGTTATTCCAGAAAAATTTTGTTCAAATTGCTCAATGCTTGTTTCATTTTTTTCTGTAATGGCGTTGCCATTAGCATATAATATTTTTTCGACCGAACGTTTCAGCATATTTGATTCAGTACCATTTTCAAATATACACCTTGTTCGTCCATCTGTTCTGACTCTAGTTCCATCAGGTTTATAATGGTCATTTTTTGTGATATTTATTTTTTCAAGATAGAAAAGAACACCATTGTGCAGATAATAAGCACCTTCTTTTAGATTTCCAAGTTTAAAATCTATAATGGAGCGATTACCTTCTTTCAACTCTTTCTGAACCTCCTTAAATCTTGATTGATAGTTTTCAAAATCAGGACAAGGTTTCCTACGTGCCACAAAATCGGTACTGGCTCTTTCGTCGGGTCGTTGAACCAAATCAAAATCAAACAACCCCATATCATCCTCGTCCAATAATCCAAGCGGATCATCTTCCAAAATATCATCTATCGTAAATACTTTTTTTTCTACCGGTACTAATAGCCCGAATTCGTCGAATTGTTCCAGGATTTTTCTTTTTGATTCCGTTTCTCTGAAATCACATAAACGAGAATATAAGGTATGTTCATTTACTCCATTATTTTCAATCGGAAGACGTTGGTTTTGTTGATAGAAATCAATTATCTCCTGAAACTTGCTGACGAGTATATTGTCTTCGTTCCTAACAGCAGCTAATGGTTTAACGTCCAATAAACCCAGCGGGTCGTTATCAAATAAATCCTGTAGCTTTTTCTTTTTTTCAGTATTCAACATAACTCAAACTAATTTTTGTTGTCATATTTATTTCTTCGTTTCAAATCTTTCAAAAACAAAATGGCTTCAGCCATTCTACGTTCATTAAAATCGGTAGATTTTATATTTGGAACATGACCATAAGTTTTCATGAATTTTGAAACTTTATCAGGATAATAATTCAAAGCTTCTTCTTCAGTCATTTTGATACGAGAAGTTTCAATAACATCCTGAATCACTTTCAATACTTTTGGTGTTACCGATTTTGAAAGGATTTCGTAAGCACGTTGGAATGGATTGACCTGATCTATGAGGTCAATATGAATATCGTCGATATTTACAAACTGACCTGCCATGCGGATAAACCGTTTGTCTGCCTGAGCTTCGGTACTATCAATAATGTTTGTATTGATATTTACTCTGTTTAATGCATTTGCTTCGTCGTCGGAAAGTTCGGGATAGATAGTTTTGATTACTTTAGGAATCAGCGTATTGATATCCTCTTTCGATCTGTTTTCTGCAATGGCTTTTTTAATGCTTTCATCGTTTTCAATTGCCTTTTTAAGGTCCTTCACATTGATTTGCAAGGTGTTTTTCATCACAGAATCCATCACCACATATTGACGAACTTCTTCCACTTCGTCTTCGCTCAGGTTCGGATATTTTTTTTCAATAACCTGTTTAATCAACACTTTATTTATCACTTCGGCATCGATATTGCTGGGTATGGCTGCTAAAATGTTATTGTCCTTTAATATATTCGCTTTCAAATCATTTATATCCGATTTGAGGATATCTTTTACCCGTTTGGAACTTGGAGTTTTATAACCTCTAACTAAAATTTCGCCCGGCTTTGCTTTGTCGTCAGGCGAAAAACGAGGTTTGAAATTAAAGTTTGGCGCCAGCACCTGTTCCATTAAAAGTGAAGCAGTAATTGCTTTCAGCATATTGTTTACAGCAAATTTCACATCATCATTTGTTGCATCGGGTTGAGCAATAAGATTTGTAAATTGAGCGTGTGTTTTATTATTGCTGTCACGGGTACAACGACCTATAATCTGGACGATTTCAGTCAAAGAACCCCGATAGCCAACAGTCAATGCATATTCGCACCAGGGCCAGTCGAAACCTTCTTTTGCCATTCCCAATGCAATAATCAAATCAATATCATCTACTGACTTCATTTCCCGCAGATAATTCACAATCAAATCACGTTCACGGGAATTGTCATTTACCAAATCGGCTACTTTAATGGTTTTACCGTCGGTATGTCGTTTCAAATAAATAACTTTTGTTTCGGAATCTACCTTTATCACATCTCCAATAGCATCTAAGATGAAATTTACCTCATCGTATTTTCGTTTAAGTGACTCTCCCGAATTGACATTCGGAATATGTAGTATAGTTTTTTTGTCTGTATCTAAAACGTTAAGAATGGCTTCGGTGTAATTTCCCTGATAGAAATTATATCCTATTCCCAATGATTTTAGATATGTATAACCGTTTAGCTGCTCATAATAGGTATAAGACACATTCGTAAACTTATCTTCGTCTTCCGGCTGAAGCACCAGTTTATTATCGCCACGGAAATAGGAACCGGTCATAGCTACAATGTGAGCCGTTGATTTTTCCATAATCTGACGCAATAATTCGCCTAACTTACTATCACCGTCAGCAGAAACATGGTGAAATTCGTCAATGGCCAACAGACAATTGTCGAATTTTGTTTCTTCCAACTCTTCAAAAGCAAAGCGCAATGTGGCATGAGTACAAATCAGAATTTTTTCATCATTCTCCATGAAATCACGGAATGCTTGTACTTTGCCTTTGCTGCCATCATTACCCGGAGTACAAAGATTGTAATTGTCGTGTAATTCCCAATCAGCAAAGAAGCCATGACTTTTGAGGTCAGTAGCACGAAACGAACCACCGATTGATTTCTCCGGCACGGCAACTATTACTTTTTTTAGTCCTTGTTTTATGAGCTTATCTAAAGCGATAAACATCAACGCACGTGATTTACCTGAAGCCGGTGGGGCTTTCAACAATAGATACTGTGCATCTCTTTCTTCAAAGGCTTTCTCCTGCATCTCACGCATACCAAAATGATTGGTTTGAGAGCTTTGCCCTGTTTGGGCGTAGGTTACGTGGACTAAATCTGGCATGGTGGTTGATTAGTTAATTTGTTATTTCGTTTAAAAATTCGTCTAAACAATGTCTGGTTTTTGAGTTTAGACATTCGCCAAACCTTACCGTTTACTTCGACATTGCCTTGTTTTCTAAGCAATTGCAAGTTGTTTTTTATTTTGTTCTTTTTCTGTTGAATGTCTAAAATATCTGGAAGTTTGTCTAAAAGTACTTTTTCAAAATCTTCTCTTAAAGCTGAACTTGATAGTACTAAATGGGACAAAAGATTATTTTGTGTTTGTTTTGAGTTATTTTTCATGTAAAATAACATATATATCACAATATCAATACTATACACTTTTTTATTCGTGATTTATTTTTCATTTGTTTTTTTTTGAACAAGATTGTAGGTTCTATTTCTTTTTCCACCACTTGGTAATAAATCGCCATTTTTCTCCATTCTATAAATCGTTTTTTGAATGTCATATTGAGTAATCTCCTTATTTCTGTTTTGAATATCAGACATTTTACTCGCACCATTATATTTTAAATCCTCAGCAATTAATGCTTCCAGTTTATAGGGCTCTAATGTGCGTAAAGACGGCTTTATATCCAATCTAGCTTGTGCAAATAATTCAGGGTTTAGAAGATATTCAGTGCCTTTTTTTACACCTTGGGTTACAATCACTTTATTTTCAATCAATTTTCCAATCCACGAGCGCATTTTATCCTCTTGGCTGAGTTGTAATTTTGTTGCAAGTTGGGTTGAAAGAATTTTTTTCTCAGTAGCAATTATACCCAACGTTATGTATTCCTTTTGAGTAAGTTGGTAGTGTTTTTCAATATAATCTAAAATAGAAATAACGCCGGTGTCAATTACTCCCGAATAAACCGTAACGGCTACCTTGGTGAATTCGCTCACAATATCGGGTAAAGGTTTAGCGTCACGGGCTAATTTCTCATAAACCAAATCATATCCAGAGCCTTCACCTTCCATTAGTTTCAAATCGCTGAGTGTTTGAATAAGATGTGGATTTCTGCGATGACGTTCGTGTAATATATTTTCCTTTGTTATTCCTAAAGGTAAACTGCCCGGATTGGTAATAGTCATTCTATTTGGATATACTTCAATAAAAATATCACCCGAAATTGTATATTTTTTATGGGCAATGGCATTAATCAACAATTCTCTTACTACCTCTTTGGGATATTGTCGCACTGTTTTTCGGAACAATCCATCAGGAAGTTCGGTGCTATAGGTAAGCTCAACAGCTTCCTTTTCAATTTCCTGCAACAATTCTTTAGGACTGTGCAAATTATAATGCCATCCTTTTTCTTATTTTTTCATCCCGTTCGTTGTAAACAATATATTGAACAGTTACCGGGTAGTTTAAGCGTGCTCGTTGTGCAGGCGTTCCGAGCCACAAAATACCTAAATTTGTAACAAAGCCATCAGGGTCAATCATCTGATAGAAACCAAGTAATTCTGGAATCTCTTTGTTTTTTATAAAATCGGATACCTTATCGGACCGCCTAATATCATCAATAAAGTGTGCAAGACTATCTTTATCAATCTGCTCCAATGTTATTTTTTGGCTTGCTATAATTTCCCATTGAAAAGCAGATTTTTCGGCTGCCAAGTTAGTTAACTCATCGCTGCCTACAGGACAACTATTGTCAGAAATACGAATAAATACTTTACCCGACGAAGTGGTGGCAATGGTACGCAAAGAAGGGAAAACTCTTATCACAAAATACTCAGCCCCATTGGCATGTGTTATTATTTCGGGATTTACTAACCCCACTCCATCAGTCAAACTACGCAGTTTAACCACTACGGCATTCACATCCTCAATATTTACTTTTTGGTTTATAGGAGGCTCACTTTGCATATTTTCAATGCCAATGATAAGTTTACCGCCTTGTGCATTGGCAAAAGCCACACAGGTTTCGGCAAGCGATTTTAAATCAGCCTGTTTACCAATTGCTTTTCTCAAACTTTTATAATCGAGGCTGTTATTTTCTTTTTCCATTTCGTAATTGGTTATTCAACTTGTTTGCAACTATCCCAAAGCATTGTTATTGGGTTGATGATATATATACCTTTCAGCCAATTTTCCACCACTCTGGTGGAAAGTATCAGCATTGTTGACTGTTTTAAATTGGTCAACAGCCTGTTGACCAATTATTATTATCTCGTTTTCTGTTTGGGCAACAGCTTGTTGCCCAATTGCATATTTTAAGTCTATGTCGTTTATCTTCTGTTTCATCCCCCAGATAAATCAGGAGGTTTCCATCAAGTCGGAATCTCGAAATACTTGATATGCATATTGAACACCGCTGGTGTTCTTTTTCGAATACTCTTTAAATACGTTTTTTGGTTGATTTAGCAGGCTTTCCAAACAACGTCCCTTTCTCTTTTTCATCTTCAATCATTTGCTCATAGAGCTTAAACAGATATTCCAACCGCTCTTCGTCACTTTCAAACGGGCGACTTCGATAACAACGCTCTACCGCCAAATCATTTTGACGGTGAGCTTCACGCAGACCATCTGGCATTTTATCGGGGTCGTAAAGTTGTGCCATTGTTTTTTCACAATATTTTTCTCGCTCGGTTATTATATTATATGCATATTGTTCCAATTCTTTTTTCTGTTTATCGGAGATTGGGGGAAAAGGGAAAGTGTTGTAACAAAGAGTATTTGAATATTGCATATCCATTTTTAGTCTACCAGCAACAGCTCTAACCCAGGTAATATGCATCATAGACGATAGTATTCCTAATAAATATGGTTGTGCATTATAAATTACTCTTGCAGCATTTGAAACAATAGTGTCAGAATTAAGAAAACCAACAGGAAGATATATTCTTCTTTCTGAGCCTGTTTGAGGAACAATAATTGAATTGCTTTCAATATATTTCCTTTCATCGAAAAAATATGGAGTTTCAGCTTTTTTAATTGTTGCTTCTTTTTTACTGTTTGTTCTAAACTCTTTACATCTTGTAAATCTTGTATTTAATTCGGGAATTGTTTTTGCAAATTCAATTTGTTCTTCGATTACCCAAA
>Ga0183099_1000144_pt1 | contig 67272 bp, 68 predicted proteins | sample Biomet1_FD_127788 | JGI IMG/M metagenome (GOLD analysis project Ga0183099, IMG submission 127788) | Microbial communities from bioreactor (seeded with anoxic lake sediment) at LBNL, California, USA - Biofuel metagenome 1 | ecosystem: Engineered > Bioreactor > Anaerobic > Unclassified ...
ATGAACCTTCTTTCGAGTGTTATCTACAGTATATCAGGTTCATTATAAACGTGTTCAAAAAATGTCTTAATTTACGAGACCATTATATTAATGGGTGGGCGGCAACAGAATACAACTACTGGATAAGTGGCGATATATTTAAACGAGCCAGGAGCAGGTGGATGATTATTCGATTTTAGCAAAAATCAATGCACATGCTGACCGTAAAAACGGGCTGCGGTTTGAGGCGGCCATAAAAATTGCGGCCGGGTGAAAGCCCTCTATTGCCGACTCATTTTAGCGGGAATGGCAACTGCATTCTGTATAAAGAACCAGCCGCTGTGCAAAGTGCCGCAGACAAAGAGTTCTTTATATAAATGGAAATGCCTTTCGCCCGCACCATTTCGAATTATAGACCTCCCTTGGTTGGGAGGTTTTTTTGTGTCTTAAAGCAGGTATATATTTCATTTTTGTGGAAAATAAGCATAGAGCAAAAGTGTCACAATAAAAGAAAGCTTATTTTCTCATAAAACAGTGAGGTGTTTCAAAATGTCTATTTTGGAAGAGTGTAAGGCAGAGCTTTTGAAGAATAATTTTGCTTGCGATATTGTACCAAATGCAATGGCGGCAAAGGAATTATTGAAGGACGAGTTAAGGAAGCTTGCACCTAAGACCGTTTCTTATGCAGATTCGCAAACACTTAGGGGCACGGGGATCTTGGAGTATTGCAAAACATGTGAAGATTTTACCTTTATCGATACGTTTAATGAGGCGGATTCTTTTAAAGAACAAATTGCAAGAAAGAAGGAGGCTCTTACGGTAGATCTGTTTTTGACGGGTACGAATGCGATAACGAAAAATGGCCTTCTCGTCAATCTTGATATGCTGGGAAATCGTATTGGTGGAATAACTTTCGGTCCGAAAAAAGTCATCTTGACTGTTGGGCGAAATAAAATCGTATCGGATCTTGAGGCAGCATTTCAAAAAATTCGTGAATACACAGCGCCGCGGAATGCAGCTAGGCATCCGGCACTTAAAACGCCTTGCATAACTACGAAGCATTGCATGGATTGTTCCTCACCGCATCGGATTTGCAACAGTTGGTCTATTATAGAAAAATCATATCCTAAGGGGCGAATACAGGTTGTTTTGATTGATGAAGATCATGGTATTGGCTGAGGGCGTTTCTTATTATAGAGTTAGGCTGGTATCGCTATGACCTTGATAATCGCGTAAAAAATAATTTCCTAAAATAGATTGACAATAATTAAAATCTGAACTATAATACTAAACGTAGCGCGAATACATGACTCTGTAGCTCAGCTGGATTAGAGTACTTGACTACGAATCAAGGGGTCGCAGGTTCAAGTCCTGCCAGGGTCACCATTTTTTAGCGTTATTTTGTTTACGGTGGTTGTGGTGAAGCGGTTAACACACTGGATTGTGGCTCCAGCATTCGTGGGTTCAATCCCCACCAGTCACCCCATACAATGAATTTGTTGACAGAACTAGAAATGATGAATTTCTAGTTCTGTTTTTTTTATTTATTATTTTATAACTTTGAAGAATACTTGATATAGCGAGAAAGAATTTTGATATTTAAGAAAATTCTGCTATTATAAAAATAAACAAGGTGTAAGACATAATCTTATAATATGGAAGGAAGAATGATCTTTATGCTAGATGAATTGATGAAAGAACCGGGTTTGGTTTTCATAGCTATAATTTTTTTGATTGCAATTATTATGGATGGAAAGCGCCGTAAAAGAAAAAATTTGATAGCTAAAGAACAGTTTCCTGTCCTTGCGGTGAAAAAGAAAAAAGTTGTCCCGCAAATTATTCGGCAATGCAGGCAAAAGGATTGGCCAGAAGCAGGGTTGATCAAGCAAATGAAAATGCCTCGACGTTAACGAAGGAAAGAGTTATTGGCAGATTTGTATAGTTAAAAGTAGTTTGTCTGATAATGCGAGAAGTGTGAAGTATTTATAGAAGAAAAGAATATAAAATATTTGCAGCAACAGATGTTTTTCTTACATGGTAAAAGGGATGGTTCTGGAGATGTAGGAATAAGACCCACATTATGCATAGGCGCAGTGAGAAAGCTTTTTGCGAAAGAACATATTTTACACTTGCTGTAAGGCGATATACCATAAAGGATAAATAACAAAGAGGTGAGCTTTCATGACAACAGATTATGAAAAAATACTTTCGCCAGGGAGAAATGCCTTGGTGCGGCGGGTCGTGCAAAAATCGGATACGGCAGAAAATTATTCGAGCGATTTAAACGGATTATTGGCAACACCGGTATGTGTGGGACTGGCGATCAAGGCGGCGATCGAGGTCATCGATCCTTATTTGCCGGATGGCTTGATCAGTGTAGGTTATAGTGTTGATTTTAAGCATACTGCACCGACGAGCCTTGGCATGACGCTTAGTGTGCAAGCATCCATCTTGGCGGTGGAGGAAAATGAAGTTGTCTTAAAAATCAAAGCATGGGATGAACAGGGGGAAATCGGTCATGGTGTTCATCGCCGCATTATTGTAGACCAAAAGGATTTGATGGAGAAGGCCAAAAAAAGAACGCAGTTTTTGACAAATCGTAAAATATAGGAGGAAAATATCATGAAATTACCAGATACGATGGAAGGGGCTTTTGTTTTAAGCGTGATTGATTTTTTTCTTTGCTTTGTATTTATTGGCGCGATCGGCGGGGTGTTGGCATTATTTCCTTGGCTCAATCGGTTGGGGGAAATCAAAGAAGAAAAATATTGAATTGAAAAGCTGCAACGTATGGAGGTATTGATATGTATGATCAATTTATGGGCTTGATGTATGATTTGCTTTTACAGACAGGCCTAACGCAGTTATGGTGGGGCAATATCGTCATGATCATTGTCGGCGGTATTCTGCTTTATCTCGGTATCTATAAAAAATATGAGCCGTTTTTGCTAGTTGGCATCGGCATGGCCTGTATTGTGGCCAATGTTCCGGGATCGGATCTAGTTAAACCGGGTGGACTTTTTTATTATGCGTATGCTGGCGTGCAATCTTTGATTGTGCCGCCTTTGATTTTTCTCGGCGTCGGTGCGATGACGGATTTTGGTCCGATGATTGCCAATCCGAGTCTTGTTATTTTAGGGGCAGCGGCTCATTTAGGGATTTTTGTGGCTCTGATCGGAGCGAAGGTTCTCGGTTTTACCTTGGCGGAATCCGGAGCTATCGGCATTATTGGCGGCGCCGACGGGCCGATGGCAATTTATATGGCGATGAAGCTCGCGCCAGATCTTTTGCCGCAGATTTCGGTAGCGGCGTATTCTTATATGGCGTTGATGCCATTGATTCAGCCACCGGTGATGCGTCTGCTCACAACAAAAGAGGAACGGGGCATCATTATGGAGCAGCCTCGTTATGTGTCTCGTTTGGAAAAAATTGTGTTTCCAATTGTCATAGCGATTATCGTCAATCTCTTCTTGCCACCAGTAGCGCCGCTGATTACCATGCTGATGCTTGGCAATCTGCTTCGCGAATGCTTGGTGGTCGATCGGTTGGCAGATACAGCTGGCGGAGCACTTCTCAATATCATCACCTTGGTGTTGACGGTGGCGATTGGTTCAACGATGGGAGCGGAAAATTTTCTGAATATGAAAACGTTGCTGATTATTGCACTGGGGTTAGTGGCATTTTTGGTAGGGACTGGATCGGGGGTCCTTTGTGCTAGAGTCATGAATAAAATCAGCGGTGGTAAAATAAATCCGCTGATTGGTTCTGCGGGCATTGCTTCTGTGCCGATTGCAGCTCGGGTATCGCATGTAGTCGGGCTGGAAGAAAATCGCAATAATTTTTTGATTATGCATGCGATGGGGCCTAATTTGGCGGGAGTATTTGGGACTGCGATTTCTGGTGGGATCATGCTGGCACTGCTTGGTGTTTAGCAAATTTAAAAGAAATATCCGCTCGTTTAGTTGAGCGGATATTTTTGTTTTTTTGTGCGTTAGGGCAAGCGTGCGATCGGTATTGACAGTGGAATAAAGAAAATGATATAATACCCGCTATGGGGTAGTGGTACTAATTTGTCAAAGATAATTTGGTGAAAAGTGCTGCTGAACAGAATAAGAAACAGGCGATGAGAAAGAGAGTACGTGATTTGGAGCAGTTTTAGAGAGGAAATTCGTGGCTGAAAGATTTCCCTGTCGGAATCATTGAAAGTAGCTTTGGAGCCGCTTCGCTGAAGTTAGTAAGCTGAGCCGTCCAGCCGCGTTAAGGCAGTGAGTCTGGTTTTTGTTTGCCAGAAAAATTAGGTGGTACCACGAAAGTGTTCTCTTTCGTCCTTTGGGGATGAAGGGGATTTTTTTATTTCAAGATTTTATTTGGGGGAGATTTTTATGGAAGAAAACAATATACCGAAGGTTTATGATCCACAATCATTTGAAAAAAAATGGTATAAGTTTTGGGAAGAAAGCAAGCTTTTTCATGCGGAAGTCGAAAAAGACAAGAAACCGTACAGCATTGTAATACCGCCGCCAAATGTTACCGGGCAGCTGCATATGGGGCATGCGATGGACAATACTTTACAGGACATACTGATTCGTTGGCGCCGCATGCAAGGCTACAACACGCTTTGGATGCCTGGGTGTGACCATGCAGGTATTGCGACGCAGGCCAAAGTGGAAGAAGCTTTGCGCAAAGAAGGCAAGACACGTTATGATCTTGGCCGCGATAAGTTTTTGGAAAAGGTATGGGACTGGAAAGAGGACTTTGGCAGCCGTATCATGTTTCAGCTGCGTTCATTAGGTTCCTCTTGTGACTGGGACAGAGAGCGTTTCACGATGGATGAAGGCTGTTCGGCAGCTGTAAGGGAAGTATTTGTCAGCCTTTATGAAAAAGGATTGATTTACCAAGGAACGCGTATCACGAATTGGTGCCCGCGCTGTAATACGGCAATCAGTGATATTGAAGTAGATCATGAGACGGAAGCAGGGCATTTATATCACTTGCGTTATCAAGTCGAAGGTACAGATGAATACGTGCAGATTGCGACGACTCGTCCGGAAACGATGTTTGGTGATACCGGTGTTGCGGTTCATCCGGAAGATGAACGCTACAGCCATATCATAGGGAAAACTTTGATCTTGCCATTGGTAGGACGCAAGATTCCGCTGTTTGCCGATTCGTATGTAGATCCAAAGTTTGGAACGGGTGCAGTCAAGGTTACGCCGGCACATGACCCGAACGACTTTGATATGGGACAGCGTCATGATCTTGAGCAGATCGTAGTCCTGGAAAACGATGGAACGATGGCGAAAAATACAGGCAAATATGCTGGTATGGATCGTTATGATTGCCGTAAACAGCTGCTTGAGGATTTGAAAGAAGCTGGAGCGCTCGTTAAAATCGAAGAACACGAGCACGCCGTCGGTCATTGTTCGCGCTGCCATACGACCGTTGAGCCGCTGGTTTCAAAACAGTGGTTCGTCAAAATGGAATCTTTGGCTAAACCGGCAATCGAAGCGGTGACGAGTGGTCAGATCAAATTCGTGCCGGAACGTTTTACAAAAATTTACATCAATTGGTTAGAAAATATTCGCGATTGGTGCATTTCTCGTCAGCTTTGGTGGGGGCATCGCATCCCGGCTTGGTACTGTGATGATTGCGGAGAAACGATCGTTGCTCGCACCGATATCGACACTTGCCCAAAATGCGGCGGCAAGCATTTGCATCAAGACGAAGATGTTTTGGATACTTGGTTCAGTTCGGGGCTTTGGCCGTTTGAAACGATGGGCTGGCCGGAAAACACGGAAGAATTCAAACAGTTCTATCCAACCAGCGTATTGGTCACGGGCTATGATATCATCTTCTTCTGGGTGGCCAGAATGGTTATGATGGGCTTGGAATTTGGCAAGGATATTCCGTTCAAGCATGTATTCATTCACGGGCTTGTACGCGATTCTCAGGGACGTAAGATGAGTAAGTCGCTTGGCAATGGCATCGATCCGGTCGAAGTCATTGATAAATACGGCGCAGATACTTTGCGCTTTATGCTGATCACAGGCAACACGCCAGGCAATGACATGCGTTTTTACTGGGAGCGCGTTGAGGCAACGAGAAACTTTGCCAACAAGCTGTGGAATGCTTCTCGCTTTATGCTGATGAATCTCGAAGGCTTTGACAAATCGTTCGTGCCGTCAGATGCTGATTATACTTTGGCGGATCGTTGGATTTTGAGCCGCTACGCCAAAACGGTCAAAGCGGTTACCGATAATCTTGAGAATTTTGAATTGGGTGAAGCTGGGAAGACAATTTATGAATTCATTTGGAATGAATTTTGCGATTGGTATATTGAACTTTCGAAAGCACGTCTTTATGATGCGGAAAATCAGCGTCCTCGCCAGACGGCCCAGTATGTTCTCGGTTACGTGCTAGAACATACGCTTCGACTCTTGCATCCGTTCATGCCGTTTATTACAGAAGAAATTTGGCAGCATATTCCGCATGAAGGACAAAGCGTCATGGTTTCGGCTTGGCCGGCCGATGAAGCTGGTAAAGAAAATGATGCAGCCGAAGCAAATATGACGGCAATCATGGAAACGATCAAGTCCATCCGTAATATGCGAGCAGAAGTCAATGCCGCACCGAGCAAAAAGAGCGAGGTCATCTTGCAGATCGCAGATGCTGGGCTCAAAGCTGTGTTTGAAGAAAATACAGGCTATTTGACGGTACTTGCCTCGGCACTTCCAATCACCATCGAATTAGCTGCTGCGGATAAACCAGAAAATGCTATGGCAGCTGTTGTCAGCGGCGTAGAGATTTATCTGCCGTTAAAGGGACTGATCGATGTTGCTAAGGAAACGGAAAGACTGCAAAAAGAACTTGATAACCTGGATAAAGAAATAAAGAGAATCGCTGGGAAACTTTCTAATGCTGGTTTTGTTGCAAAAGCACCAGCTGATGTCGTAGAAAAAGAACGCGAAAAACAACAGGGCTATGAAGAAAAGCAAACGGCAGTAAAAGAACGTTTGGCATATTTGGCTACTTTATAAAAAAAGATCCAGACAGAAAGCAGATGGCGCGCAGGCTGTAATTGTTACAGCCTTGCCATCGATGCTCTGTTTAGCAGATAAGAGGATAAAAATAATGAATTATCAAGAATCAATGGTTTATTTGGAAAGTTTGAATACGTTTGGCATAAAGCTTGGTTTAACGAGAATAACACGCTTGTTGGAACTTATGGAACAGCCGCAAAATCGTTATAAAACCATCCATATAACCGGGACGAATGGGAAGGGCTCTACTTCGGTGATGCTGGCGCAAATGCTTTCTCAAGCAGACATTCGGACGGCACTTTACATATCGCCTCATCTTCTATCCTATACAGAACGTATGCAAATTGACGGACAATGCATTACAGAAGAAGATTTTGCTCAAAACCTTACGGTTGTACGAAGTTATGTTGAAAAGATGATTGCAGAGGGCGAAGAAAGCCCGACACAGTTTGAAGTCTTGACGGCTATGGCTTTTTTGTACTTCGCGACAAAAAGTGTAGAGTATGCCGTCATCGAGGTCGGACTCGGCGGATTGCTCGATTCTACCAACGTGATCATTCCAGAAGTGAGCGTCATAACCAATGTTACTTTTGAGCATGCAGATCGTTGTGGAGGGACCTTGGAAGGGATTGCTGAACACAAAGCTGGCATCATCAAGGATGGTGTTCCGGTAGTGACTGCAGCCAAGGGAATCGCTCTGCAAATCATACGCGATACTTCACAGGATAAGAATGCGGATATTTTTATTGCTGGAGAGGATTTTCAATCATCGTTTGTTCGTTTTGATGGGCAGAGACAATATTTGCAATTTAGTTCGGATTTGCTCGGCGTATCGGAGGAATATTCGTTGCAAATGCTCGGTGAACATCAGGTGGAAAACAGCGCGTTGGCACTTATGGCACTGCATTTGCTTCATAATCAAGACGAAAGGATCAATCGGGTCAGTGCCGAAGAGGCGCTAGCACATGCTTGCTGGCCGGGGCGTTTTGAACTGCTTGAAAAAGATGGGCAGCAAATCGTTATCGATGGAGCACATAATCCAGCAGGGATGGAGGTCTTAAGGCATAACCTCGATACATATTTTCCGGTGCAAGAACGTGTGATTTTACTTGGCATATTAAAGGATAAAGATGTAGATACGATGGTTGAGACCTTGCTTCGTCCGATGGATACCGTAGTGGTGACGATGCCTCATTCAGCACGGGCCGCTGAACCGGCAGCAATCGGTCACAAAATCAAGGCGCACCATATTGAATTACAACCGGATACGAAAGAGGCATTGGCGCGTGCACTCGAACTTGCCGATAAAAACCGATTGCTTTGCATTGCCGGTTCGCTTTATTTGATTGGCGGAGTTCGACAGATGCTTTTAGCGGAAAAATAAATCGGGTAAAAAAAGGAAATTGGCAACAGTGGTAGAAATATTATTGTTGACCGGTTTCCTTTCGCTTTAAATATGGAGTTTAAAATAAGGCTAAAAGGTGAGAATGTGAATATATTTAGAAAAAAACGGTTTGCAGAAGATTTGGATCGATTGGTGTTTTATACAATTTTGTCTGTAGGATTTTTCCTGGCATTGTCTCCGTTTATGGCAACTGCATCTCTTTTAGTGGGAATTGTTTTGTATGTCGTGAAGTTCAAGATGTCAGGGCAAAGTTTTCGTCGGACTCCGTTTGATTTGCCGATTGCGGCGTTTGTTTTGATCAGCGGGCTCTCTGTGTTGGTATCACCCGATCCGGCATTTAGTTTTTATAATTATTACAATTTGGTTGGGCGGTACGTTCTGCTTTATATTCTGCTGGTTCAAAACATCACGACCTTCCAGCAGATGAAAGCTTTGCTCTACGCGCTGGGCAGTTCAGCCCTGCTCGTTGTATTGTACGGTTTTTATCAATATATTTTTGGCATTGATATCAGTACGATGAAATGGGTGGATGGGGCGGCTTTTCCTGAATTGAAGACGAGAGTGTTTTCTACTTGGGAAAATCCAAATATCTTAGCGGGGTATTTAGATATCGTCTTGGCAATTGTTTTCGGCCTTTTTTGCACATTGGACGATAAAAAAACGAGATGGATACTCGGAGGCTTTTTTTGTCTGACGGCGGTTTGTCTGGCAATGACATATGCTCGAGGCGCGTGCCTTAGCATTGCTGTTGTCATTGCCGGCTATGGACTGCTGAAGGATCGAAGGATTTTACTGGCTTGCATTTTGGTTGCGGCGATCATACTCACGGCGGATACCGCTCTTGCTGATCGGCTTCTTTCGGTGTTCAATCAGATGGATACATCCTCTGAGATGCGTCTAGCTTTGTGGGAAAGCACCCTGGCAATGGTAATGGACCATCCTTTGCTTGGTATCGGCTGGGGCGCTTACTGGATGGTATATCCAAACTATGATTTTTATATCAATGATGCTGCGGTCAAGATTGTTCATGCGCACAATATGTATTTGAACTTTGCGGCAGAGATCGGCGTGTTTGGATTTTTTAGCTTTATGATCTTTTTCTTTGGTATTTTGTGGCGGGCATTGTTTTCTGCTAAACGCCGCGAGAAAAAATTGCTCAACGGTTTGATACTGGGCATCGGTCTGGCTGTTTTGTCGATCGCACTCAATGGCCTGACAGATTATGTGCTGTTTAATATAGAGTCATCTATGCTTTTTTGGCTATTGGCAGCGCTCGTTGTTTTGATTGGGCAGGAAAGGCTCGATTGAGCAGCAAGGTTTTTTGTGAAGAATAGAGTTTTACAGGTAAAATAGAGCGTGCCCAAAGGGTGTGCTTGAGGAGGATTTATCTTGAAGGGACAAATTGCAATATCAAAGGCAACGATCGATCGGCTGCCGCTATATTTTCGGACGCTCCGTTTAGCGCAAGATGAAGGCATTGACATTATTTCATCAGATGATTTGGGGCGCCGCTTGGGCATTACACCAGAACAAATCCGAAAGGATTTAGCTTCTTTTGGCCAGTTTGGCAAAAAGGGTGTAGGCTATTATGTCAATGAATTGAAACGCAATGTCGGAGAAATCCTGGGTCTCAATAATCATTGGAACATTGCGGTGATCGGGATAGGGCATCTTGGTGCAGCTTTGGCAAATTACCAGAATTTCGTGACGCTTGGTTTTAACTTAGTGGCACTTTTCGACCAGGACCCGACGGTCATTGGTTCAACGGTCAACCATATAAAGGTCGAAAATATTGAAAACCTTGAAGAGATCATCAAGGCCAAAAACATACATATTGGCATCATTTCTGTCCCGGCGGCGTTTGCTCAAGGGATTGCCGACCGGCTGGTTGAAGTTGGCGTCAGAGGCATTTGGAACTTTGCTCCGATCAAGATGAAGGTGCCAACTACGATGCACATTGTTAATGAAGATTTGTCCGTTGGCTTAAGCAGTTTGTCCTATCATATTACAAGAAAATAAAATTGAAGAAAATTTTAACGATTATGTGAAAATTTTGTAAAATCCGCAACCCTAGAAAAATCAAAAGGGGATTGAACAACTTTTCACAATCCGATAAGAAAAAGCCGTTGAGAAGAGAAAATATCTATCTTGACGGCTTTTATTTGTAGTGGTATGCTTGTCAATGGGATATAACTGATACATGTTCCTATGATAATCTATAATTATAAATGACTTCATCAATAACTTTTAATTATATTTAGATAGAGTTTGATGAAAAAGCTTTTTGGTGATGGAGATATTATAGCAGCAGTGTTAGGGAAAAGACTAAAGATCAAAGATCGATAAGGAACTTGATCTAATGAGGGAGGATTTTATCAATGGTTGATATTCTCGATCGCGTGCGCAATAAAGCATTGCAGGCAAAGATCGTTAGTGCGGAGGAAGCAGCAGCTTTCATTAAGCCTAATATGAACATTGGTACAAGCGGATTTACCCCTGCTGGGTATCCGAAAGCGGTTCCATTGGCACTTGCCAAAAGAATGGAAAAAGAACCGTTTAAAATCAATTTATGGACCGGAGCTTCCGTTGGCCCGGAACTCGATGAAGCCTTGGCAAAAGTCCATGGCATCAAGAGACGTATGCCATATCAGACGAATAAAGAACTTCGTACACAAATCAACAGCGGCGAAATTGAATACTGTGATTTTCATCTGAGTGAATCAGCACAGCTGGCACGTACAGGCTATGTTGGCGGTACAATCGATGTCGCGATCGTTGAAGCTTGTGCAATTACAGAAGATGGCAATATTGTGCCGACAACTTCGATGGGGAATGCAGCTTCTTATGTTCAGTCTGCCGATGTAGTCATTGTCGAAATCAATACTACACAGCCAGTTGATCTTGAAGGTATGCATGATGTGTATGTTCCGCTTGATCCACCGCATCGTCTGCCGATTCCAATCGTTAAAGCAAATGATCGCATTGGTACGCCATATATTCCTTGTACACCTGATAAAATCAAGTACATAGTGGCTTGCGATATCAAAGATCATACGCGTCCTTTTGCTGATATAGATGAGGATTCCAAAAAAATGTCAGGCTTTATGATTGATTTCTTGAATAACGAAATCAAAGAAGGCCGTATGCCAAAGAATCTTTTACCGCTTCAATCCGGTGTTGGTAATGTTGCCAATGCAGTAATCAGCGGTTTTGTTGATTCAGATCTTACCGATTTGACCGTTTATACAGAAGTTATCCAAGATGGAATGTTTGACTTGATTGATGCCGGCAAACTCAACTTTGCGTCGGGCACGTCTTTGTCACCATCACCAGATGGACAGGAACGCTTCTATAAAAATATAAAAGAATATCGTAAACATATTCTGCTTCGTCCACAAGAAGTTTCCAATAGCCCAGAAGTAGCCCACAGAGTTGGTGTTATTGCGATGAATACAGCAATCGAATGCGATATCTATGGCAATGTTAACTCCACTCACATCATGGGAACAAAGATGATGAATGGTATCGGTGGTTCGGGAGATTTTGCCCGTAACGCTTACTTGACATGTTTCTTTACTGCTTCGACAGCAAAAAATGGCAAAATTTCTTCGATTGTACCGATGTGCTCACACGTCGATCATACCGAACATGATGTTGATATCATCATTACAGAACAGGGATTAGCAGATTTGCGTGGCTTGTCGCCAAGAGAACGTGCTCGTGTTATTGTCAATAACTGTGCACATCCTGACTACAAACCATTGCTCTTGGATTATTTAAATAGAGCCGAAGAAGCTACCAAACATGCCCATACACCGCATATTATCGGTGAAGCATTATCTTGGCATGAAAGATTTACACAAACAGGCACAATGCAGAAATAAGTAGGAGGGCAAATTCCATTATGAGCAACGAAAAAATACAAGCTGAATTGGATCAATACCAAGCCAAAGTAGAAAAAGCAATTGCAAAATTCCCAGAACGGGCAAATATTCCAGAACAACGTATTTATACGCCTCTTGATATCAAAGATACAGACTATAACACAGAAATCGGTTTCCCAGGAGTATATCCTTTCACTCGTGGCGTACAGCCGACAATGTATCGTGGACGTTTCTGGACAATGCGTATGTATGCAGGTTTCTCTACTGCTGAAGAATCCAACAAACGTTATCGTTATTTGATTGAATCAGGTGCTACGGGCCTTTCCTGCGCATTTGACTTACCAACACAGATTGGTTATGATTCCGATGATGAAATTTCTGAAGGTGAAGTTGGTAAAGTAGGGGTTGCTATCGACTCCTTAGCTGATATGGAACTTCTCTTCGACAAAATCGATCTTGGCAAAGTTTCGACTTCGATGACAATCAATGCTCCGGCATCTGTATTGCTCGCTATGTACATTGCTGTTGCTGAAAAACAAGGTGTTTCGGCAGATCAGCTCAAAGGAACGATCCAAAATGATATCCTCAAAGAATATGCTGCTCGCGGTACATACATCTTCCCACCGCGCCCATCCATGCGTTTGATTACAAACATCTTTGAATATTGTTCGAAAAATGTACCGAAATGGAATACGATTTCTATTTCTGGTTACCATATTCGTGAAGCTGGTTCGACTGCTTCGCAGGAAATCGCTTTCACTATCGCTGATGGTATCGCTTATTGCGAAGCTGCAATCAAAGCAGGCCTTGATGTCGATGCATTTGCTGGACGTCTTTCCTTCTTCTGGAATGCACATAACAATGTACTTGAAGAAGTTGCGAAATTCAGAGCTTCCCGTCGTGTATGGGCTAAAGTCATGAAAGAACGTTTCCATGCAACAAACCCTAAATCCTGGATGCTTCGCGTTCATACGCAGACTGCAGGTTCCATGTTGACTGCTCAGCAACCAAACAACAACATCGTTCGTGTAGCTCTTCAGACAGCAGCTGCTGTCATGGGCGGAACGCAGTCCCTTCATACGAACTCCCGCGATGAAGCATTGGCGCTTCCTACGGAAGAATCTGTAATGGTTGCATTGCGTACACAGCAGATCGTCGCTTACGAAAGCGGCTTAGCTGATGTAATCGACCCATTGGCCGGTTCTTACTATGTAGAAGCTCTCACCAACAAAATTGAAGCAGAAGCTTGGGATTATATCAAAAAAATTGACGATATCGGCGGCGCTGTTTCGGCAATTGAAAAAGGTTATATCCAAAAAGAAATCCAAGACAGTGCTTACAAATGGCAGATGGATGTTGAATCCGGCGCTAAGACGATTGTCGGAGTCAATAAATTCCAGGTTGAAGAAAAACCAGTTGAAGGCCTTTTACGCGTAGATGCTTCTGTTGGCGAAAGACAAAAAGCAAAATTAGCTGATATGAGATCGAAACGTGATAATAAAGCGGTTGAAGAAGCTTTGGCAGCTATTCAAAAAGCATGCCAGGACGAAGACGAAAACCTCATGCCGCATATCTTGACTGCTGTTAAGACTTATGCAACCCTCGGTGAAATCTGCGGTGTTATGCGTAAGGTATTCGGTGAATACGAAGCACATGTGAATCTGTAATCAATAGTGAGAGTTGGAGGGACAATACGATGGAAAAACGCATTAGAGTATTAGTAGCAAAACCAGGTCTTGATGGACATGACCGTGGAGCTAAAGTAGTAGCCCGTGCTTTGCGCGATGCAGGCTTTGAAGTAATATACACAGGCCTTCGCCAAACGCCGGAACAGATTGCTGAAGCAGCACTTCAGGAAGATGTAAACGTTGTAGCTATGAGCATTTTGTCAGGAGCTCATCCACACCTTTTCCCAAAAATCGTAAAATTAGTAAGAGAAAAAGGTTTGACGGACGCTTTGATCATCGGCGGCGGTGTTATTCCTGAAGGAGACATCCCTGCTCTTAAAGCAGCGGGCGTTTCTGAAGTATTTACACCAGGAGCAACGACAAGTGCAATTGTCGAATACATCAAAGAAAACGTTAAATAATTTGACATGATATAGGGCCCTCTTAGATTTATTTAAGAGGGCAAGCTTATGCCAAAGGCGGTGCATAGTAATGGATATAGCACAGGAACTGTTAAACGGCTCCCGTTTGGCTTTATCACGGGCAATCACAGCGATTGAGAATGAATACGATGAAGCCACGGATATTATGAAAAAATTGTATCCGCATACAGGGAATGCTTTTGTCCTGGGCATCACCGGCCCTCCGGGGGCAGGTAAAAGCACTCTGACCGATAAACTTGCCAAAGAGTATCGTAAAAGAGGAAAAACTGTAGGCATTGTAGCAATTGACCCGACCAGTCCGTTTTCAGGCGGAGCTATTTTGGGCGATCGAATTCGAATGAATGGCCTTACTCTTGATGAAGGGGTATTTATTCGCAGCATGGGGACCCGTGGCAGCCTCGGTGGTTTGTCACAAAAAACGGCAGATGCAGTCAAAGCGATGGATGCTTTTGGCAAAGACATCATTTTTGTCGAAACCGTGGGAGTCGGTCAGTCTGAAGTCGATATTGTAAAAGCGGCAGATACGACGATGGTCGTATTGATACCGGGCATGGGCGATGATATTCAGGCGATTAAAGCCGGGATTCTTGAAATCGGCGATGTGTTTACAATAAATAAAGCAGATCATGATGGTGCAAATAAGCTCGAAGTCGAACTGAATATGATGCTTGACTTAGATGGCAATATGAAAGATTGGCGTCCGCCAATCAAACAAGTCGTTGCCAGCAAAGGCGAAGGCATCGAGGCTTTAGTTGAGACAATCGATAAGCATTATACGCATATCAAAGAAAATGGGCAGTTGACTCAGAAGCGTACAGAACGTATAAAAAATGAAATGCTCGATATTTTACATAGCAGTATCGGTTCGTATATTGCAAAAAATATCGTAGATACCGGCAGGCTCGATGAATTTGTGAAACAGGTAGAAAATCGAGAAATCGATCCATACAGTGTTGTACATGGGATTATGAAGAGCATGCTGAAATAATAACAGGTGTATTAGAGGGGGATTTTTCATGTTTAACGTTGATAGAGTAGACCATATCGGTATCGCAGTCGCTGATTTGGCCGAAGCAAAGAAATTTTACACAGATATGCTTGGACTAAAAGCAACTGGTGAAGAAGTCGTTGAAGAACAGAAAGTCAAAGTTTGCTTCATTCCTTCGGGCGACAGCGAACTTGAACTTTTGGAATCGACTTCACCAGATGGTCCGATCGCTAAGTTCATCGAAAAAAATGGTGGACGCAATGGCATACAGCACATTGCTTTGCGCGTTGATAATATCGAACAGACCATTGCAGACCTTATTGCAAAAGGCGTTCGTATGATTGATGAAAAACCACGTTATGGTGCCGGCGGATCGAGCATAGCGTTCGTTCATCCTAAATCTACAGGCGGCATTTTGGTAGAACTTTGCCAACGCAATAAATAATATTCATTGTAAAATAAGTTTTTCCGCAAAAGCTCTCGGGCTTTTGCGGCAGACTATACAGATGGATAAGGCATTCCATCGAAGAAATAGCTAGTTTGTAGGAGGTAGAAAATGGCTACAGTTCAAGAAAAAATTGACCTTATGAATGCAAAAAAAGAAAAAATCATGCAAGGCGGCGGTGCAAGCCGTATTGAAAAACAGCATGCTAAAGGCAAGATGACAGCTCGGGAACGCATCGAGATGTTTTTCGATGAAGATACTTTTGTTGAGCTCGATCAGTTTATGAAACATCGCTGCACGAATTTCGGTCAGGAAAAGAAAGATCTTCCAGGCGAAGGCGTTGTCAGTGGGTACGGTACAGTCGACGGTCGTTTAGTCTATGCATATGCGCAGGACTTCACGGTTGAAGGCGGTTCACTTGGCGAAATGCATGCAGCTAAAATCTGCAAAGTCATGGATATGGCAATGAAGATGGGCGCACCGGTTATCGGGATCAACGATTCCGGCGGAGCACGTATTCAAGAAGCCGTTGATGCATTAAGCGGTTATGGTAATATATTCTTCCGCAATACAGCAGCATCGGGTGTCATCCCACAGATTTCAGTAATCATGGGACCATGCGCTGGTGGTGCGGTTTATTCTCCAGCCATTACAGATTTTATCTACATGGTAAAAAATACAAGTCAGATGTTCATCACTGGTCCTGCAGTTATTAAATCTGTTACGGCAGAAGAAGTTACAGCAGAACAGCTCGGTGGCGCAATGACACATAATTCGACTTCAGGGGTAGCACATTTTGCTGCTGAAAATGAAGAAGACTGCATCAATCAGATTCGCTATTTGCTCAGCTTCCTGCCAAGCAACAACATGGAAGATTCTCCGATTATCGAAACTGATGATGATGCATCCCGTATGGATGAAAGCCTCAATACGGTCATTCCTGATAATCCAAATGCGCCATACGATATGCGCGATGTCATCACTTCGTTAGTCGACAATGGCGATTTTTATGAAGTACATGAACATTTTGCGAAAAACATCATCACTTGCTTTGCTCGTTTTGATGGCAAATCCGTTGGTATCATTGCCAATCAGCCAGCTGTAATGGCAGGCTGCCTTGATGTAAATGCATCGGATAAATCCGCTCGCTTTATTCGTTTTTGCGATGCGTTCAACATTCCTCTCGTCAATCTTGTTGACGTACCGGGCTTCTTGCCAGGGACTGATCAAGAATACGGCGGAATCATTCGCCATGGCGCAAAAATGCTCTATGCATACAGTGAAGCAACTGTACCAAAAATCACAGTTATCACTCGTAAAGCATATGGCGGATCTTATATCGCTATGTGTTGCCGCGAACTTGGTGCAGATCAGGTTATGGCTTGGCCTACAGCTGAAATCGCTGTTATGGGTCCTGCTGGCGCAGCAAACATCATTTTCCGTAAGGATCCAGATGTAGAAGCAAAAACAGCTGAATACGTTGAAGAGTTCGCAACTCCTTATAAAGCTGCTGAACGCGGTTATGCTGACATGGTTATTGAACCTTGTGAAACAAGACCTCGCATCATTACGGCATTGAACATGCTCGCTAGCAAACGTGAAGAACGTCCAGCTAAAAAGCATGGCAATATTCCATTATAATAAGGGAGTAATCTGCAATGAAAATTGACGCAAACAACATTAGCCCGGAAGTCATTGCCGCTATAACAGCAGCAGTACAGATGATGGTCGGCAAAAAAGTGGTGGCTGTACGTATCCAACGCAGTGATGCTTGGACAATGGCTGGCCGTCGCAGCGCAATGTGATCATCCAAATTCTAAAAAAACATTTACATTTTGGAGGAATAAATCATGAAAAAATTCAATATTAAAGTTAATGGCAGTTCTTATGAAGTTGAAGTTGAAGAAGTAAAAGCAGCTCCTGTTAAAGCCGCTGCACCAAAAGCAGCTCCTGCACCTGCAGCAGCTCCGGCAGCACCTGCAGCCGCACCAAAAGCAGCTGTAGCAGCTGGCGCTGGCGAAACTGCAATCAATGCACCAATGCCTGGCAAAATCGTAAAACTTATTGCAGCTGAAGGTAAAGCTGTAAAAGCTGGCGACGTTGTCTTGATTTTGGAAGCTATGAAAATGCAAAATGAAATCACAGCTCCTGTCGATGGCACATTGAAAGCGTTCAATGTAGCTGCTGGACAGAGTGTAAAACCAGGTGAAACTTTAGCTGTAATCGCTTAAGTTCTCCAAATAGGGAGGCGTTGATGAAGTTTTTGTCAACGCCTCTTCTTTTTGTGTGTAGATATATGCTTTGGAAAGATGCCTGTTTTGAGGGCATCTTTTCTTTTTTTGTGGATCGTTGAAAAGACACCGCAGTCTGCTTATGAATTTTGTGAAAATCTTATGCAGAAAATTCCCTGTGCCGGTGGAAAATCAAGGCAGGGATGTGGTATAATGACTTTTGGCTATATATAGCAGAAAGAAATGGCTATAGAGCCTTTCTTTAGAAAATCCAAAGAGCATTACAAATAGTTTGGAGGATATTAGATTGCGTGGAATGACAAGAGGTTATGGAACATGTATTTTATTTGTCATCGTAGGGGCGATTCTCGGGGGTATCTTAGGTGAACTGATGAGGAATGTCGCGGCATTGGCCGGGCTGATACCGTATTTGGTTCAAACGTATCCAGTGTTTAATTTGCCGATGGTAACGATAAATCTATATGTGATTCAATTTTCTTTTGGTTTAGCTTTCGAACCGAATATCATGAGCATTTTGGGTGTGATATTGGCCATTGTTCTGTTTCGCCGATGTTAAAATAATAAAAGGGGAAGAGGGGGCGTTTTTTTGTTTGTATTGGCTTCAGCTTCGCCGCGACGAAGAGAGCTGTTAGAGCAAATTGACTGTAGTTTTCACTGCGTTGCCAGTGATGCTGCGGAGGAAAAAAGACAAGATATATCTCCACAGGAATTGGTTGTGGTAAATGCCTTACTGAAGGCAAGGGCAGTGGCGGATATGCCGCAGTCTCAAAAGCTTCCGGTACTGGGAGCGGATACCGTTGTATCATTTGAAGGTAAGATTTTTGGCAAGCCGGCAAACAGGGAAGAGGCAAAAAATATGCTTCGGGCCTTGTCCGGGAAAAGCCATGAGGTATGTACAGGAATAGCTTTTATTCAGGGGAATAAAGAGTGGTCCGATGCAGTCACGACAAAAGTCCGGTTTTCACAGCTGACAGAAGCCGATATTGATGCTTATGTAAATAGCGGTGAGCCCGATGATAAGGCAGGTGCTTATGCCATCCAGGGTAAGGCGGCTGCTTTTATCGAGGCGATTGAAGGCTGCTATACTAATGTTGTCGGACTTCCCTTGCAGCGATTGAAAAAACTTGCTGAGAAAGCTGGTATCGAATTGAAATGATAAAAGCGACGATGGTCAAAGATTTGCCGATGGCAGAACGACCTAGGGAAAAGCTCTTGGAAAAAGGAGCCAGTGCTTTAAGCAACGCGGAGCTGCTGGCAATACTTTTGCGGACGGGAACCAAAGAAGAATCGGTAATCCATGTTGCAGAGCGGCTTATTGCAAACTGTAAAGAGCAAGGCATATCTTCCATCGTAAATTTATCAGTCAACCAGCTCAGCTCGTTTAAGGGAATTGGCTTGACGAAAGCAGTGACGATACTTGCAGCCGTGGAACTTGGCTGTAGGATCAGTTCAAAGGCTGCCGTTGAGCGCTATGTGATCCATGGGCCTGAAGATGCAGCGTCATATGTGATGCCGCGTCTTCGCTATGAACGCAAGGAGCATTTTATGACATTGCTGCTCAATATGAAAAATCAAGTTCTTGCCCTTAAGTGCATATCGATAGGGAGCTTGAATGCTTCCATCGTGCATCCGCGAGAGGTTTTTCAAGCGGCTATCGAAAATAATGCCGCGGCGATGATTTTGATCCATAATCATCCCAGTGGTGATCCTGAGCCTAGCAAAGAGGACATAAACGTTACGCATCGTCTTGTAGAAGCGGGCGCTATCATGGACATTCCTGTGCTCGATCATGTCATTATCGGAGATAAGAAATATATTAGCTTAAAAGAAAAAGGTATGGTAAAATAAAATCTGTTTGATTGGTCTATATTGAAGGGAGTTTTTTTGTAAAATGTGGAATCTTTTTGGTGGTTTATCGCATGATATGGGTATCGATCTCGGTACTGCAAATACATTGGTGCATGTAAAGGGGAAGGGTATTGTCCTTAGAGAACCTTCTGTTGTAGCAATTAAACGTGAAAATGGTGAGGTTTTGGCGGTAGGGGCAGATGCAAAACGCATGATCGGCCGTACTCCTGGGAATATTATTGCCGTTCGCCCAATGAAGGACGGAGTTATCGCTGATTTTGACGTGACACAGGCTATGCTTAAATATTTCATTCGCAAAGCAATGAATACCAAGTCATTTGTCCGTCCACGCGTTGTTGTTGGCGTTCCGTCAGGTGTTACTGAAGTTGAAAAACGCGCTGTCATCGATGCTGCTCAGCAAGCAGGTGCCAGAGAAGCCTATCTTATCGAAGAACCTATGGCAGCGGCAATTGGTGCGGGTCTTCCGGTAGAAGAAGCTACGGGCAATATGGTAGTCGATATTGGCGGCGGCACAACAGAAATTGCTGTCATCTCACTTGGTGGTATTGTAACGAGCCGTTCAATCCGTATCGGCGGCGATGAAATGGATACATCAATCGTACAGTATATAAAACGCATGTATAATCTCTTAATCGGTGAACGCACAGCAGAAGAGATTAAAATAAAGATCGGTTCGGCTTTGATTTTGGGTGCTGATGGAACTATGGATATCCGCGGCCGTGACTTGGTCAGTGGTCTGCCGAAAACATTGACGATAAAGGCCAGTGAAGTCAGAGAAGCTTTGAGTGAACCTGTGCAAAAAATCGTTGATGCAGTCAAGAGCACTTTGGAAAAAACACCACCAGAACTAGCTGCTGATGTTATGGACCATGGCATTATGATGACCGGTGGAGGCGCTTTGCTCAATAACTTGGATAAGCTTTTAAGCCGTGAAACAGGCATGCCGGTTTTGGTCTCTGAAGATGCACTTTCTTGTGTGGGTGAGGGGACAGGAAAGTCCTTGGAAAATATTGAACTTTTGAAAAGAGTAGTGATGACCACTAAGAAGTTGAGACAATAATGAGCAGAGTAAGGCGAAATACGGATTCAAATAAAAAAATATGGATTATCATATTTGTCATTTTTAGCGTGTTCTGTATCATTTTTTTCGCCGCTAGGGGCAGATTTACTGCGCCTTTGGGCGAACGGGTAGCGATTACCGTTTTGGCACCGCTGCAAAATATCGTTTCTAAGATTGGTAATGAAATCCATTATGCAACAGCAGGTATTTGGGAAGTCGTTACGGTATATAAGCAAAACCAAATGCTCAAATCTGAAGTGGAACAGCTTAGGGACCTTAATCTACAGTCCAACGAGCTTGCTTCAGAAAATGAACGTTTGCGTGCGTTGCTCGGTTATAAAGACTCGGCTAAGCAGTTCGATCTTGTTACGGCAGAAGTCGTTTCGAGGGATTCAGCCACTTGGACGGATATGATCATCATCAATCGTGGTACAAATGATGGTGTCAAAAAGGATATGGCAGTCATTACGCCCCAGGGTCTTGTAGGAAACGTTGCCGAAGCCTATGGCTCTTATGCAAAAGTACAATTGCTTTTAGATCCGCGATCGGCAGTTGGAACGATTGTGCAGCGTCCAGAGTCCAGAGTCGCTGGCATTGTTGAGGGAAACCCGGGCGATAAGACCTTGGCAAGGATGGTCAATATACCAAAAGACGCAGATGTTGTCGAAGGTGACCAGGTTGTCACTTCTGGTTTTGGCGGCATTTACCCAAAAGGAATTGCTGTTGGTAAGGTACAACGCATTGAAAACGATGAAGGCGGACTTTTGAAGTACGCTTTGCTTAAGCCAGCTGTTGATTTTCAGAGGATTGAAGAGGTAGCGGTTATTGTCAATTCACGAGAGGCTTTGCCGTTGCCGATAACACAGCCGGATGTCAAACCCGCGGCAGGTGCTGCTAAATGAAATACTGTTTGATTTGGGGACTCGTACTTGCTGGTGGCTACGTTTTGCAAACGGCCTTTTTGCCATTGATCAATTTCTATGGTATCGGTGTAGATGTGCTCCTTTTATTGACGGTTTCCTTTGGTTTGCTGAATGGACAACGCTTGGGCGGCCTTTTTGGCTTTATGGCGGGCTTATTGCAGGATTTGGCCTCAGGAACTTTTTTAGGGACGAATACGCTCAGTAAAATGTTGATCGGGTATGTATTTGGCTTGGCTTCGCAGCGGGTCTTTAAGGAAAAATTTTTTTTACCGATCATGTCGGCTATTGTTGCAACCTTTTTAAACTATTTTATTTTAGCTGTTCTTATGCTATTATTAGGATATCGTTTTAACTTTTTGCAGCATCTTCAGATGGCTTTTTTGCCGACGATCATATATAATAGCGTCGCAGCGTTTCCGGTGCATCTTTTTGTATGCTGGCTTTGTGATAAAATGAAAGAAAAATAATTTGTTTGCACGAACTAAGGCACCTTATATTATGAGAGGGTGCCTTAATTCTTAAAATTGTGGAAGAGGGATACTGTTGGTCACAAAGGATTTTAATGGACGCCTTAAGGCGATATCTATTTCAATGATACTGGTTATTTTTATATTGATTGTCAGATTGGGATTCTTGCAGGTATATGAAGGCGAGTATTATGCCGGATTAGCCGATGGCAATCGCATTCGGTTGATTCCCTCTATGGCGCCGCGTGGGACTTTCTATGATCGCAACGGCAATTTGCTTGTGACGAATCGGCCGGGCTTTACCGTATCGCTTTTGCCGCTCACTGCGCCGATTTCTGATGATGTCGTAACGCGCTTGGCGGCTTTGCTGTCGGTTGACAAAGAAAGCATTGAGACCAAAATAGCGCAGCACAGCGGCTTTGATCCGATTCGGATCAAAAATGATGTCGGTCCGGAAATATTGACGATAATCGAGGAACAAAAAGATGCATATCCAGGTGTTGTCATCGAAGTGCAGCCGATTCGCAATTACATAAATAAGGAAATGGCGGCACATGTCTTTGGTTACGTGAGCGAAATCAGCGATGATGAACTAGAAAAGCGCAAAGATGAAGGCTATAAGTCGGGGGATATCATCGGAAAGTTTGGCTTGGAAAAAGTTTATGATGCACAGCTTCGCGGTGTCAATGGCGGCGAGCAGGTTGAAGTAGATGCCGCTGGTAAACCGGTGCAGATCTTGGGCAAAAAAGAGCCGATTCCGGGAAATAACCTCGTGTTGACCATCGACGAAAAAATCCAAAAAGCAGCAGAACGCGCAATCGATGAGCAGCTTGTTAAAATCAATGCCAAGGCCGCAGCTGCTGTTGTAATGAATCCTAAGACTGGCGCTGTGTTAGCCATGGTAAGTCGACCGGCATTCGACCCTAATCTATTTGCGCATGGGATATCGACAAAGGATTGGAAAGCAATCAATGACAATCCCAATTTTCCTATGGATAATAAGGCGATTACCGGAGAATATCCTCCAGGATCAACGTTTAAAATCGTGACGGGATCGGCAGCCTTACAAGAAGGCAAGGTCACTCCAGAAGAAAAAATCCTCGACACGGGCAGACATTGGCTCATTCCTAAAGTCAATGCAGATGGTGAAGCCTTGGGGTGGATCAATTTCCGCCAAGCATTGGCGCACTCTGATAATGTGTATTTTTATGAAATGGGAAACCGTGTGGGCATCGATAAGCTCGAAAGCTATGCCCGTATGTTTGGGCTGGGAGCAAAAACAGGGATAAATCTTCCTTATGAGGCCGATGGTCTAGTTGCGAATCGTGCTTATAAGCGCAAGGTCTACAACGATGATTGGTATTTGTCAGAAACGTTTGATGCGGCGATTGGGCAAGGATTTAACCTAGCGACACCGCTTCAGATGGCGGCTGTTATGGGGGAAATTGCCAGTGGTGGGATTCGTTATAGACCATACCTCGTGCAGAAAATCGTTGCTCCGGATGGAAAATTGATAGAGGATTTTGAACCTGAGGTCGTAAAAAAACTCGACATTTCGCCGCAGTTCATCACCTTGATACAAGAGGGGCTCCATGATGTTACGACTTTTGGTACAGCGGCTTCTATGTTTAAAGATTTTCCTGTCGATTTAGCTGGAAAAACAGGAACGGCAGAAAACCCGCATGGTAAAGATCATGGCTGGTTTGTTGCTTATGGACCGTTTGCCGATCCAAATATTGTGGTTGCTGTTTTAGTTGAAAACGGTGGCTACGGAGCTCAATCAGCAGTCCCGATTGGTAAGAAAATATTGGAAGCGGCATTTGACATTCCGGATCCTGAGCAAGTAGCTGCTGACGAAAAAGCGGCAAAAGAGGCTGCGGCCAATGCGGCGGCAAATGCTGCCAAGCAGGATTCAGCGCAAGCCCCTCCTGTCCAGTAAACGGTCATTTTTTTGCTAGAAGCAGGAATCCGCGCTAGAAAAGCGAAGTAAAAAAGAATGTTGATATAAATTGTCGATTTTCTGACAAACAGCAAAGTGGGAGTAAAAATGAGCGAAGACGTGATGTTTAAGGGCAGTCGCTATGGACTGCAGCTGGTTTTGAATGATCAAGCCGATTTTTCGATTATAGAAAAACAGCTGAAGGATAAATTGGAGTCGGCCTTTAATTTCTTTTGTCAAGGCACTGTTATACGAATTGCCGAGGATCGGCTTACGCAGGACCAAATGGCTAAGTTGGGGTCACTGTTGGAGCGTTATGGACTCTCTTTGAAGGCTGTTGACATCAAATCGGTTGAAAAAACGATGAGAGCAGGGCAAACAGCTGCTGAAGAAATTCCGGGGATTCGCCAGACTACGATTGTCGAGCGGACTTTGCGAGGCGGCGATGAAGTCATTTGCAATGGATCGGTAGTGATCTATGGGAATGTAAACCCAAGCGCTACTGTTATTGCCGGTGGAAATATCGACGTGCGAGGCACTTGCCGCGGGGTTGTCCATGCTGGGGCGTTTGGCGATACAGATGCCTTTGTCATTGCTGATCATATGATGGCAATGCAGGTTAGGATTGCCGAGCTCATTGCTCGCGCACCAGATCATATTGAAAAATCTGAGCATGTAGAAAAAGCTCTTGTAAGAAATGGACAGATTGTTATTGAACCGGCACAGCGAAATGAGGAGGCAGGCAAATGAGTGAAATTATTGTAATTACGTCCGGTAAAGGTGGAGTCGGCAAGACTACGACTACTGCCAATCTGGGCGTTGGTTTGGCGACGCGCGGCAAAAAAGTGGTTCTCATCGACACCGATACGGGACTGCGCAATTTGGATTTATTGCTAGGCCTTGAAAATCGCATCATGTATGATTTGATTGATGTGACGGAAGGGCGGGTGCCTTATAAAAAAGCATTGGTACGCCATAAGAAACATGATACATTGTACTTGCTGCCTACCTCACAGGTGAAAGATAAAATGGCGCTTAATCCTGAGCAGCTCGTTAAGCTTTGTGAGGAAATGCGTGCAGAATTTGATTACATATTGATTGACTGTCCAGCCGGTATCGAACAGGGCTTTAAAACAGCGATTGCAGCAGCTGATTGTGCAATTGTGGTCACTATGCCAGAAATTTCAGCTGTTCGTGATGCTGATAAGATTATCGGTGAACTTGGACGTGCGGACAAAGAAAATATAAAATTGATTGTCAATCGAATTCGTCCGCAAATGGTTCGCCAAGGTGATATGCTCGATATGGATGATATAGATGAGATCCTTTCGATTGAATGTATCGGGCAGGTCCCGGATGATGAACTTGTAGTTACTTCGACAAATCGGGGGGAGCCCGTGATTAGCAACAAGGATTCATTGGCTGGCAAGGCATATAGCAATATTGTCGGTCGTATCTGCGGCGAAAATATTCCATTTCTGGAATTCTCCGAAGAGGGTTTCTTTGTTAAGTTAAAACGCGTTTTTGGCTGGTAAGGAGGCAATCGTATGTTGGATGCTATTATGAAAATATTTGGAAAACCCGATAAATCCTCGAAAGAAATTGCTCGAGACCGTCTCAAAGTAGTTTTGATCCATGATCGGGCAAATATATCGCCGGAAGTCATGAAAATGTTGAAAGATGATATCATTAAAGTGATTTCAAACTATATGGAAATAAATAAACAGGATATGGAAATTACATTGGCAAATGATGAAACTTCAGTGGCCTTAGTGGCGAATATCCCTGTTCAACGCATGAAACACAGCTCGAAGAACCCTAAATAATGAAATGGTCTTTTATGATGCTTTTTTGCAGGTGCGTTTCATTTTATAAGTGAGATGTGTTGTTTGGATGTATGGATGCAAACGGCAGCGTAAAAGGCCATTTTTCTTTATGTTAGGATATTCATAGCTGTTGCGTTTCAAGACATTGTGGGAGGCTTCGAGTTAGTAAATTATGAATAATAGAATGTTACGCAGAATGGATTTTACTTTGATTGGCGCGGTGGCGGCAATCATTCTCATCAGTTTGATCGTCATTGGCAGTGCGACGCATATAAATGCACCAGGGCAGGAACGCTATTGGTTTGTTCAGCGCCAGGGGCTCTTTGCCATTGTCAATTGTGCTTTGCTCTTTTTTTTGATGAATTTCGACTACAAGATATTGCAAGGCTATGGAAAACGGTTGTATATTTTCAATATGCTTATGCTCGTAGCCGTTATGGTAATGGGGCATTCAGCTCTTGGGGCGCAGCGTTGGATACAGATTGGCCCGATCACCTTACAGCCATCTGAATTTTCGAAGATCATCATGATCATATCGATGGCTGCAATCTTGGAAGATAAAATCGGTAAGCTCAATACTTTGCGAGATTTACTACCCGTGGCTGCTTATGTCGGGGTTCCGTTCTTGCTCGTTTTGAAACAGCCGGATTTAGGAACTTCTTTGGTCTTTATGGCGATTTTTTTAGGGATGACCTTTGCTGCAGGAATCAATTTGCGGCTTTTAGGCATGATCTGCGGCGCGGGGATTGCTGTAATGCCGATTTTTTGGCATTTTTTGAAGGATTACCAAAAAATGCGTCTGACTGTATTTATGGACCCGAATGTCGATCCGCTCGGTTCTGGATATCATATCATCCAGTCTAAAATTGCGATCGGTTCAGGAATGCTTTATGGAAAAGGCCTTTTTGGCGGAACGCAGAGCCAGTTGAATTTTTTGCCGGAAAATCATACAGACTTTATCTTTGCCGTAGTTGGAGAAGAGCTGGGTTTCATCGGCGCTGCGATTTTACTGGTTTTGTACTTAATCTTGCTGCGCCGCGGTGTCCAAATTGCCCGTGAAGCCAGCGATAACTTTGGCATGCTGCTCGCTGTCGGCATTACGTCGATGCTGGGATTTCACGTATTGGTCAATGTGGGAATGACGACTGGCATCATGCCGGTTACAGGAATCCCTTTGCCTTTTATGAGTTATGGGGTTAGTTCATTGACAACGAATATGATGTCAATTGGTATTTTGCTTAATATATATATGCGACGACAAAAACTTTTGTTTTAAAAAGAGGGAGCCAATGGCCCCCTTTATTCTGTTTTGCGCGATATAAAAAGATAAGAAATGTAATATGGAGGAATTTTATTTATGGTAAATTTAGACCCGGCGTTGCTGCAAGCTGTAGTTAAGCCGGCACGGTATACAGGTAATGAGATCAACGCCATCCATAAAGACTGGGAGACCGTTGACTGCAAATTTGCATTGGCATTACCCGATGTATATGAAGTAGGAATGTCAAACCTCGGTTTGAAAATACTATATCAAGTGCTCAATAATCGAAAGGACACGGTCGCTGAACGCGTATATGCTCCTTGGATCGACATGGAAGAAAAAATGCGGGAAAAGAATATACCGTTATACGCATTAGAGTCTTTCAATGAGATCAAAGCATTTGATTTTCTGGGATTTTCTTTGCAATATGAAATGATTTACACGAATATCTTGAATATGTTGGATTTGTCACATATCCCAGTATGGGCGGCAGAGCGTACGCTCGAAGATCCGTTTATTGTCGGCGGTGGCCCTTGTGTCTATAATACGGAACCAATTGCTGAGTTTTTTGACTTTTTCATTGTTGGCGAAGGCGAAGAAGTCATCGGTGAGGTCGTAGATGTGTTCATTTCCTGGAAAAATGCCGGAAAACCGAACGGGCGAAAGGGCTTTTTACAACAATTGGCGCAAATGGATGGAATCTATGTGCCTTCCTTATATGATGTTCATTATGATGAAGTGGCGGGTGTTTCGGTCACGCCCAATTGTACACAGGCAAAACCGAAAGTTTTCAAGCGCGTATTAAAGGATATGGATGCAGCTACGTTTGTTGAAGAGCCTGTAGTTCCCTATATTGATATTGTTCATGACCGTATGATGCTGGAACTTTTCCGCGGTTGCAGCCGTGGGTGTAGATTTTGTCAGGCGGGAATGTCATATCGTCCGGTTCGTGAACGGACTCCAGAAAGATTGCGGGAATTGGCGAAACTTATGCAGCAATCTACCGGTTACGATGAGATGTCCCTGACATCTTTGAGTTCGGCCGATTATTCTTGTTTGGGTTCATTGGTAGAAGACTTATTGGCCGATTTCAAACAGGAAAAGATCAGTTTTTCCTTGCCTTCGCTGCGGATTGATAGTTTTTCTATTGATTTGGCCCATAAGCTCCAGCAGGTCCGTAAAAGCGGCTTGACCTTTGCACCAGAAGCCGGAACGCAGCGCCTTCGTGATGTCATCAACAAAGGCGTAACGGAGGAAGACCTTGTCAATGCAGTTACGGCGGCATATAAGCAAGGCTGGAAGACGGTAAAGCTTTATTTCATGATGGGACTGCCAACGGAAACGGACGAGGATATCATAGGCATTGCTCGTTTGGCACAAAAAGTGGTCGATCTTTATCGTGAGGTCAATGGAAAACGCGGGGTTAAGGTCACGGTCAGTGTGGCTTGTTTCGTACCGAAGCCATATACGCCATTTCAATGGTTTGGGCAAACTGAACTGCCGGAATTTGAACGCAAACAGAAGCTGCTGAAGGAACACATTCGCGATCGATCGATTCATTTCAGCTACCATGATGCGCGCATCAGCTATCTTGAAGGTGCGATTGCCCGCGGTGATCGCAGATTGAACCAAGTGATTTATCAGGCATGGCAAGATGGAGCAAAATTTGATGGTTGGTCAGATCAATTCAAATATGATGTGTGGCTCAGTGCTTTTGAAAAGTGTGAGATCAAGCCAGAGTTCTACAGCCAGCGCCATCGGAAAAAAGAAGAGCTTTTGCCTTGGGAACACGTTACACCAGGGGTGAGCAAGGAATTCCTTTGGCAGGAAAATGAAAGAGCTCAGCTCGAATCGTTGACGGAGGATTGCCGCCGCGGGAAATGTTCTGCATGCGGTGTTTGTCCGAGTCTATCTGTTAAGGTTGTGGACTGGGGGAAAAAGAATGATTAAATTTCGTACAGAAATAACCAAGGGTGAAGAAATCCGCTATATATCTCATTTGGATTATGCTTCTTTGATGGAGCGGGCAATTCGCCGGGCGAAGCTGCCGGCTGCGTATTCGGAAGGGTTTAATCCTCATATGAAGATCGCATTTGCATCTGCTTTGGCTGTAGGGGTGACAAGTGACGCGGAATACATGGATATTGAATTGACAAAGCCCGTTTGCCAACCGGAGTTTTTTGATAAACTATCAGCGGCTTTACCAAATGGTGTAAAGCTTCTTAAGGCACGTGAATTCGATGGCAAGGCAAAGGCACTCATGGCAGTGGCTGATTTGGCAGATTATGAAATAAAGACGAAATTAACGGGTGCTTTTTCGGCAGCAATAGAAGCAGTCAAGGCATTCAATTCTGCCGATGAGGCAGTTTATACCCGCACGATGCTAAAAAAAGTAAAAACCATAGAAGCAAAGCAATATATGCTCGCCCCCATTGAGTTAAAAGAATGCGAAGAAAATCTGGTTCTTGAAATGCAAATTCGCATAACGCCAAGTGGCAGCATAAAGCCAGGCGAAGTCTTGTCGCTGCTTAAAGAACAGTTTTCACTGACCGTTGATGTCGAGGGTGCTAAGATCAATCGGAAAGGTCTTTACAGCGGAAAAAAGACATTGATTGATTTAGTATAGATATAGATGTTGGAGATGAGGCAATGAAGTCCATTATTGTAAGTATTGATCCGGAAGAGACAAGGATGGCTATAGTTGAAAATGAGGAACTGCTTGAAATGGAAGTTGAGCGCCCGGAGAGCTTGCATCTGGTGGGCAATATCTATAAAGGGCAGGTACAAAATGTACTCCCCGGAATGCAGGCAGCTTTTGTTGATATTGGCCATGAAAAAAATGCTTTTTTATATATAGGCGATGGTCTGCCGCAAGAAGCGCTGCAGTCTGTTCCTAAACAGGCTAAAATTCATATCGGCCAAAAACTGCCAATTCAGATCGTGAAGGATGCTGTGGGTACGAAAGGACCAAGGGCGACCATGCACTTGACCTTGCCTGGCAGAAATGTCGTTTTAATGCCATTGGCTGATTATATAGGAATTTCAAGGCGCATTGAAAGTGAAGATGAACGGCTGCGACTTAAGGATATAGCCGAAAAACTTTGCCCGGCGGGAATGGGCCTTATTGTTCGAACGGTAGCAGCCGGTCAATCTGAGAAAGCGCTCCAGCAAGATGTGGAGTATCTGGTCAAACTTTGGCAATCCTTGATGGCGCGTTATCAGTTATCAGCCTCGTCAACCTTGCTGTATCGTGATGCGGATCTTCTTATACGCCTTGTCAGAGATTACTTTTCAGACGATATTGATCTATTGGTCATTGATGACAAAGCTGCCTATCAACGCATCTGCGATCTCATTGAATATATATCGCCATCGATGCTAAACCGTGTCAAGCTTTATAGCGGCTCACGCCCTATTTTTGAAGAATACCGTATAGAGCAAGAACTCGAAAATGTCGGCAAGCGTGAGGTGGATCTAAAATCAGGTGGGTTTATTGTCATCGACAAGACCGAAGCTCTTACGGTCATTGATGTGAACACCGGAAAATTTGTTGGTCAAACGGACTTGGCTGATACGGTATTTCAGGTGAATTTAGAGGCTGCTGCCGAAATAGCTAGGCAAATCCGTTTACGTGATATTGGCGGAATCATCATCGTCGATTTCATCGATATGGAAACGCAGGCACAAAAACAAACTTTACTTCATTTTTTGGAAGAAAAAACGCGAGCGGATAAGACAAAAACAAATGTAGTGGATATAACTTCTTTGGGCTTGGTCGAAATCACCCGGAAAAAATCCCGGCAGAATTTGGAAAGCCTGGTGTATACGCAATGTCCATGCTGCGGTGGCCGCGGGAGCGTGGAATCGCCAGAGACGATAAGCATCAAAATCAGCCGTGCCCTTCGGCGTCTAGAAAAAAAGCGGCATGAATCTGCCGGTTATACAGTGCAAGTTCATGTTGAAGTCGCCGAAGCACTCAAAAAGTCAAAACTTTTGGAGCAGCTGACACGAGAGTTTGGTTGTAAAATCCAATTGGAACCCAAGCAAGGGCTTCATCTCGAAGTTTATTCTATTTTGCATAATGGCAACGAATAAGATTGACAAGCTTAAGGTGATATGGTAGAATTTCATGTTGTAAGCACGTTTGAAGTGCTTTTCCCCAACCGCACGGTGAGGTCGTAAAAATGGCTCTTTGAGGCATACCGTAATCGGCGAGTAAATTTGCAGGGAGGTGTAATCATGTACGCAATTATTAAAACAGGCGGCAAACAATATCGTGTAGCAGAAGGCGATGTTATAACCGTTGAAAAATTGATAGCTGGTGAAGGCGATGTCGTTACGTTTGACGAAGTTCTCACAGTTGTTAAAGATGATGAAGTTGTTATCGGCAAACCATTGGTTGATGGTGCTAAGGTAACGGCTAAAGTTGAAGCTCAAGGCAAAGATAAAAAGATTCTTGTTTTCAAGTATAAAGCAAAATCCAATTATCGTCGTCGCCAGGGTCATCGTCAGCCGTTCACTAAAGTAGTTATCGAAAAAATCGAAGCTTAATGATTAAGATTAAGATTTTTCGTCAAACAGAGGGTAAGATTTCCGGCTTTTCGGTTACTGGACATTCTGGTACAGCGAAGCATGGAGAGGATATTGTATGTGCAGCAGTTTCAAGCTTAGCACAGACTTCTCTTTTAGGCGTGGGCAAGCATTTGCATCGTCAGCTTGATTATAAAGTGGCGAGTGGAGACTTGTATATGAAGCTAAAAGACGAACCGGATGATTTGACCGAAGCTATTTTAGAAACGATGCTTTTAGGACTTTTAGAGATCGAAAATATAAATCCGCAAGGTGTTCGAATTACAGAGCACAGGAGGTGAAATGAGTATGTTTAACTTTGATTTACAGTTATTCGCCCATAAAAAAGGGGTTAGCAGCACGCGTAATGGACGCGACAGCGAATCCAAACGTTTGGGTGTAAAAGAACATGACGGCACAGTTGTAACAGCAGGCAGTATTTTAGTTCGTCAGAGAGGGACTCACTTCCATCCGGGCCAGAACGTTGGAATCGGTAGAGATGATACTTTATTCGCTAAGATAGCTGGGAAGGTTACGTTTGAACGTGCCGGCCGCTATAACAGACAGATTAGCGTTTATGCTGTAGAATAAGCTATGTGAAGAATGAATACCTGCGCCTTTTATAGTCGCAGGTATTTGTGTATTTAGCGGCTGAGTTGTTTGTGATGTATAAAAAGCTGGTATTCAATCAATACCAGCTTTTTATACATCACAAGAAAGGTTAGGAAAAAGGAGAAACTATGCAATTTATAGATAGAACAAAAGTATCGGTCAAGGCCGGTAATGGAGGCAATGGCAAATCAGCTTTTCGCCGCGAAAAATTTATCCCAAAAGGCGGTCCGGCTGGTGGTGACGGTGGACGAGGTGCCGATATCGTATTTATCGTTGATAATAACATGAATACATTGCTCGATTTTCGCTTTAACCGCAAGTTTGTCGGAAAAAATGGCGAAAACGGCGATATAAAAAATCAATACGGGCATAGTGCCCCGACTTGTTATATTAAAGTTCCGCAGGGAACGTTGATCAAAGATGAGGAAACAGATGAGATTCTGGCAGATTTGACAGAAATTGGACAGCAGGCAGTGATTGCCAAGGGTGGCCGCGGTGGTAGAGGCAATGCTAAGTTCTCAAGCAGTGCCAATCGCGCTCCAACTTTTGCGGAACTTGGGGAACCAGGTGCAAGCCGTCAGTTGATTCTAGAACTTAAACTGCTTGCAGACGTTGGCCTTGTAGGCTATCCAAGTGTCGGCAAATCAAGCTTGATTACTGCTGTTTCAGCAGCACGTCCAGAAATTGCCGATTACCATTTTACGACGATTACACCGGTTCTAGGTGTCGTGAGTTTGGATGAAGGCCATAGCTTCGTCATGGCAGATATTCCAGGCCTCATAGAAGGCGCAGCTGAAGGCGTGGGCTTAGGCCATGACTTCCTTAGACATGTCGAACGCACAAAGGTTATCATTCATGTACTCGATGCCTCGGGAATTGAAGGCAGAGATCCAGTGGAAGATTATTATAAAATCAATGCCGAACTCAAACGCTATAGCGAACGCATCGCAAAACGTCCACAGGTAATTGCTGCCAATAAGATGGATTTACCAGAAGCTAAAGAAAACTATGCTCGATTAGAAAAACTGGCAGCGGATGAAGGCGTGAAGATATTCCCTGTTTCGGCGGCTACCAAGGGTGGCATGCAGCCATTGCTGGAGACCGTATCCCAGATGGTCGATGAATATGTCGAAGAGCCGGAAACAAATGAAGGCGTCAAAGTCTATGAAGCTAAAGAAGAGGATGAGATTGTCATTTCTCGCGATATGAGTGGCGAGTTTGTGGTTTCAGGAAAATCATTGGAAAAATTAGTTGCGATGACGAACTTTGCCAATGATGAAGCGGTTCGCCGGTTCCAATATATTTGGCGCATCAAGGGCATTGAAGAAAAGCTTAGAGAAAAAGGAATCAAAGAAGGCGATACCGTGCATATCGGCTTGATGGAATTTGAATATAGAGTTTGATTTGAGGAGGAAGAAAGTTTGATCCGTAATACATTGACAGGAAAACAAAAAAGATTTTTACGTTCTATGGGGGTTACCATGGAGCCTGTTGTCCAAATCGGCAAAGAGGGCCTTACTCCGGCAGTAGTTGAAAGTGCCAGAGAAGCAGTCAAAGCTCGTGAATTGATTAAGGTTCGCGTGTTGCAAAATTGTCTGGAAGAACCCGAAGCAGTATTGACGATGCTGGCTGAAAGAGCTGATACGAATTTGGTACAGGTCATAGGTCGCAATGGACTTTTGTATAAAAAGAATTTCAGTAAGTCTAAAATAGAGTTGCCAAAGTAAGACAAAGGCTTTAGAGGGGGCGGCAGGCATGGAGATACGGAAAGAGTTAATGACAGCCAGACGTATCGTCGTTAAGGTAGGCACGAGCACGTTGACACATGCGACGGGCAAACTGAATCTTTACCGAATCGAAAAACTTGTCAGAGAGTTGGCCGACTTGGCCAATGAAGGCAGAGAAATTATTTTGGTTACGTCTGGTGCAGTGGGTGCTGGCCTTGATCGAATGGGCTTAGCTGAAAGACCGAAGACGATTCCTGAAAAGCAGGCTTTGGCAGCTGTTGGGCAGGGAATCTTGATGCATATATACGAAAAAATCTTTGCCGAATACGGTCAAACCGTGGCACAGGTATTGTTGACCAAAGAGAATTCTTTGCGTCATAATCAATATATGAATTCACGCAATGCCCTGCTTACACTTCTTAAGATGGCGGTTATTCCGATTGTCAACGAAAATGATGCCATTGCTGTGGATGAACTCAAAATCGGGGATAATGATACTTTGTCCGCTACTGTGGCCACGCTTATCGATGCAGATGCGTTGGTCATTTTGTCCGATATTGAAGGTGTTTATACAGCCAATCCACAAACGGATAAAAATGCAAAGTTGATTGAATGCATAGAGGAAATAACGCCAGCGGTAGAAAAATTGGCTGGTGGCGCTGGCTCTAAGCTTGGAACGGGTGGTATGTACACGAAGATCCAAGCGGCTAAAATAGCAGTCAACTCTGGAGTTGCTATGGTGATTGCCTCCGGGCAGCGTGATGAGGTTTTGAGGCAAGTGCTAAAGGGCCAGGTCGTCGGTACGTTATTTCCGGCAAAAGAATACCATTTGAAGGTGAGAAAGAGCTGGCTGGCATTTGGTCGTTCTATTGCAGGAGACATTGTTGTTGATCGAGGCTGTGAAGCGGCGATGCTCAAAGATGGGTCGAGCTTGCTGGCAGCTGGGGTCTTAGGTCTTGAAGGTGAATTTTCTGCAGGTAATACCGTGCGTGTCCTTTCCGTCTCGGGGCGTGAAATCGCACGAGGCATTGTCAATTATAAGGCAGAATCACTGGAAAAGATCATTGGCAGGCAAACCAATGAAATTGCTGATATATTAGATGGGACTGTTCATAAAGAAGTTATTCATCGAGACAATATGGTTTTGATGGTTTAAATATCTCTTAGAGGGGGTTGTTCGTATGAGTTTACAAGAAGAAATCAAAGCAAAGGCTGTTATGGCACAAACTGCGGCGACAGAACTGGCCATACTTTCGACTGAAGTGAAAAATCAAGCTTTATTAGCGATGGCAGATGCCTTATTGAAGCGGCAGGAGCTGATTTTGACAGAAAATCTCAAGGATTTGGAAGCGGCTAGACAAAAAGGCATCAAACGATCCATGCTTGATCGGCTGATGCTCAATGAGGATAGAATTGCTCAAATGGCTGAAGGTCTCAGGCAGACAGCTGCTTTGCCGGACCCAATCGGCCAAGGGTGCAGTTCTACGCGTCGCCCCAATGGTTTGGAAATTCGTAAAATAAGGGTCCCTCTAGGTGTTATTGGAATTATTTATGAGGCTCGTCCCAACGTGACAGCGGACGCAGCAGGACTTTGCTTGAAATCTGGCAATGCTGTTGTGCTTCGGGGCGGGTCGGAGGCAATTTCTTCGAATTTGGCAATTGTCTCTGTTTTGACGAAGGCAGCCTATACTGCAGGAATACCAGAAGGTGCTCTGCAGTTCATCGATTCAACCGATCGAGAGGCTGTGCAGCATATGCTGCGTTTAAATGGACACTTGGATGTTATCATTCCTCGCGGTGGTCGCTCTTTGATAAGAGCTGTAGTGGAAAACAGCTCGGTGCCTGTCATTGAAACCGGCAGTGGGGTCTGTCATACTTTCGTCGATGCGACAGCGGATCTTGCTATGGCAAAAGCGATAGCAATCAACGCTAAGACGACGCGTCCGGCTGTTTGCAATGCGATGGAAACACTATTGGTGCATGAAGCGATTGCCCCTGCCTTTTTGCCGCTCGTCATTGCTGGCATGAAGGATAAGGGCGTTGAAATTCGCGGCTGTGAAAAAACCAAGAGTTATGTGCCGGATATTCTTACGGCAACGGAAGAAGACTGGGCTGAAGAATATGGAGATTTGATTTTATCGGTGAAAGTCGTCAGCGACATCGATGAAGCGATTGCCCATATTACTAAATATAATACGAAACATTCGGAAGCTATTGTGACGAAAGATTACGACAATGCGCGTAAGTTTCAGCAAAGGGTCGATGCAGCGGCTGTTTATGTCAATGCGTCGACACGTTTTACCGATGGCTTTGAATTTGGTTTTGGTGCAGAAATTGGCATCAGTACGCAGAAATTGCATGCTAGAGGGCCAATGGGTCTGGAAGAACTTACCAGCACGAAATATTTGATTTATGGTGAAGGCCAAGTGCGGTGAGACTATGCGACTTTTTTTTCGCTATGTCCAAACCCTTTGTCAGTATATAAAAACTCCGAAGGGTCGGCACGACTTTTTTGATGATTTGCGGGCGATTTTTATTATTGCTGTGACAATCATTATTGTGCTTGTATTGATGAAACTAATAATACGTTTATAGGAGTAATGTTATGTCGGAGCAAATACAAAGAGTTGGAATTTTAGGTGGTACATTCGATCCAATCCATGTAGGTCATCTGATGACAGCAGAAGCTGTACGTGATGAATATAAATTGGACAAGGTGCTATTCATACCGGCAGCGAACCCGCCGCATAAACAAGAACAGCAGGTAACTCCTGCGATTCACCGGTTTGTGATGACCTTGCTCGCCACTTGTTCGAACCCGCATTTTCAAGTTTCTTCTTTAGAGATGAATCGGCCAGGTCCGTCTTATACAATTGATACGATTTATGAATTATCAAAGCGTTTTGGGAAAACGTCAGAAATTTATTTTATTACCGGAGCGGATGCAATTCAAGAGATACCGACTTGGGATCGGATTGAAGAGCTTTTGGGGATTTGCCAATTTATTGCTGCTACACGCCAAGGCTGCGTGCCAGATGTCGATAATATTCGCGAATACTTTGGTGAACTCGGGCAAAAAAGAATCCATCGATTAGCAACACCGGAACTGGAAATTTCATCGACAGATATAAGAGAGCGCATAAAAAAAGGGTATTCAATAAAATATATTGTTCCCGAGCAGGTTGAACAATATATTTACAAAGAAGGTCTGTATTTACAAGGACACTGAAAAGCCCGTCACAGGGCTTTTTTTCTGTGGTCGTTACAGGAAAATACTGCATTGGCAGCGAATTGTTTATAAAGGACTTGATGTATATGGAAAGAAAAGATTTAGAAATGAAATTGGCAGAGCGGATAAAACCCAGTCGCTATGAACATTCAATTGCCGTTAGCAAGATGGCAGTTGAATTGGCCAAGCAATTCAATGTTTCCCCAGATAAGGCTTATTTGGCAGGGTTGCTGCATGACTGTGGCCGTGCTTTTGGGACAAGTGAGTTGGTGGGGATTGCTCGAACTCGAGGTATTTGTGTATCGAAGATTGAAGAGGCAACGCCGCTTTTGCTGCATGCGTATATAGGTGCTGACATATTGCCGGAAGTTTATGGCATAAAGGACCCTGACGTGCAGCAGGCCATTTGGCGCCATACAGTCGGCGGACTTGAAATGACAACTTTGGATAAGATCATTTATTTGGCGGATATGATTGAACCGAACCGCAAGTACGCTGGAGCCGGTGATCTGAGGCAATTGGTATCGCATGGTAAACTTGATGACGCGATGCTCTTAGCCTTTGACCAATCGATATCCTTTGTCTTGGCTCGCGGCAAATTAATTCATCCGTATACAGTAGATGCCCGTAATGAAATATTATTGAGGAAATAACTGCCAATGGAAAACGATACGAAGCAAAATATCATACGAAAAAAGAAAACAAAACGGCAGCGCCGTCGTTTGAAAATAGGTAGAGTATTGGTTTTCTTTTTTTTGCTGGGAACTTTTCTACTTGTTGTGGGATGGGGCGGCTACCATATATATATTTGGGGATCGGGTGCTTATCAATCCTTGCATTATACCTATGAAGAGCATCAGCGTCAGATTGAACTGAAAAAACAAGGACAAGGTCCGCGCTTTGAAGGTTACACGAATATATTGCTCTTGGGTATAGATGACGGTGTGACGGGCAATGAAGGCGGAACCGGACGCTGGGCAGATACGATTGTTTTGATCAGCTTCAAAAAAGACACCGGGGATGTTCGGTTCTTATCGATTCCGCGGGATACACTGGTTGCAATTCCTGGGCGGAAGAATCCTGAACAGATCAATGCAGCTTATCATTATGGCGGAGAGGCTTTAGTGCAAAAAAGTTTAACGCAGCTTATCAATGTGCCGATCCAAGAATATATTTCAATCGATATAGCTGGCATGACCGCTTTAGTTGATGCCTTGGGAGGAATCGATCTTTATGTTGAGATGGATATGGACTATGACGATCCTGAAGCCGATGTAAGCATTCATTTAAAAAAGGGCTATCAGCATTTAAATGGAGTTCAAGCGCAGCAATATTTGCGTTATCGCAGCGATGATTTAGGCGATCTTGGCAGAGTGCAGCGTCAGCAGCGTTTTATCAAGGCAGTCTACGAAAAGTGTACGCAGCTCCAAACGTTGACAAACTTGCCGGCAGTGATTGATGTTTTTCAGCATAAGCTTGATACAAGCTTAAAAATGGTGGATACTAGTGAAGCTATAATGCTTTTAAAAAGTTTGCGGATAGATAATCCACAGACGACGATTCTGCCGGGATCTTTGGCACAAGATGATTCGGTTTGGCTGCCTGATGCAGCGAAGATTGAAGGGAAGATGCAGGAATTATTTCCTGTGGATACAAACCAATAAAGAACAAATAACAGGAGGAAGATTACGTGTTTAAAACAATAGAGGATATGAGCCAGGCTATAGCGAAGGCTGCTAGTGACAAAAAGGCAAGAGACATCGTTATTTTATCGATGAAGGAATTGACGGCAGCAACGGATTATTTTATTGTCTGCAGTGCAAATACTGGTTTGCAAGCCAGAGCGATTGCCGATAACATCGAAGATGAAATGAGAGCGCAGGGGCTGGAGTTTCTTCATAAAGAAGGGTACCGCTCTGGAGAGTGGGTGCTTCTCGATTACGGTGATTGCGTAGTACATGTGTTCACAGAAGAAAGCCGCCAATTTTATAATTTGGAAAGTTTGTGGAGTGCAGCAACACTCAAACCTTACGAAGATTAGAGGTTTATGATGGAAACAGAAAAGAAAGAAATGAAATATGGACCGAGTACCGTGGTGGTACTCAAGATTGTCCGCCAGGGCGAGATGGGGGTATTTCTTGATGCGGAAACAGGAAATACTTCAGATGACATTTTGCTGCATAAGACGCAGCAAACGGCACCAGTTGCCGTTGGTGAAGAGGTAAAGGTATTTTTATACAGAGACCCTAAAGGACGTCTTACGGCCAGCATGCGAACGCCTAAGATGAAAGAGGGGCAAATCGCCAGACTCAAGGTCATCAATGTCAGCAAAGATGGCGCTTTTCTCGATGTAGGAGCAGAACGCGGGATTTTCATGCCATATGCGGGGATGCGCGGAAACTTGCAAATCGGTGAAGTTGTTTGGGCAAAGCTCTATACCGACAAGTCGGGCCGTTTGGCGGTCACCATGAAGGTTGAAGATGAAATGAGAAGAGCATCTAAACCGGCAACTGAACTGAAGCTTGGCGATATGGTACATGGTGCAATCTATAATTATACAGATCAAGGGGCTTTTCTTTTTACGGATGAGCGTCATATTGCGTTCATTGACAATAAGGAAATTCCAATCAAGCCGCAGGTCGGCGAAGAAGTGACGGCTAGAGTGACCTATATTCGCGATGATGGACGTATCAATGTTTCTTTGCGTCCAATAAAAGAAAAGGCTATTTTGGCCGATGCGGCGAAGGTTTTGGCGCTTTTAGAGCAGCGTCAAGGGAAAATGCCATATAGTGATGCGACCTCAGCGGAAGTTATCATGGATAAATTCCAAATTAGCAAGGGTGCTTTTAAGCGTGCTCTAGGTCATTTAATCAAAGAAGGTCAGATAAAAGAGGCAGATGGATGGACATATCTTATTGAGAAAAAATAATTTCTTTGCTAGTAGGCAGGAGTTATCTAGAAAATAAAGAATTAAGAAAACTAGTGATAGATTTTGCATTATGCAGAAGTTCTGTTCATTGGCGGCATTTGTTAGCACGAAGTTATTAGGACATGGAGGAGATTCTATGGCAGGAAATATTACGGATAAACAGGGAATTCTTTTAGAAACAGGAACAAATGAGTTTGAAATCGTTGAATTTAGCATCGGCCAAGTCAATTATGGCATTAATGTGGCTAAAGTTCGTGAAGTTATTACGCGGGTGCCTGTAACTAAAATGCCAAAAGCACATCCGTATGTGGACGGTTTATTTACTTTGCGCGGTGGAGTTATGCCGCTGGTGAATTTGCCACGTTGTTTGAATGTGGAAGGAAACAGTGACCCTAAAAACATTATTGTAACGGAAATCAATAATTACAATGTAGGCTTTTTAGTGGATAATGTATCGAGGATTCACCGGATTTCTTGGAAGGACATGGAACCGGCACCTGAGTGTGGGGATCAGTCCATGGTCGTCGGCATCATAAAAATGACCGACAAAATTGTCATGCTTTTGGATTTTGAAACGATCATCGCGGAAATCAATCCGGAAATCAATGAAAAGCTGACTACTGTGGAAGCGGTAGAAGGCACAATCAAAGAGAATCGTGAAAACATGCATGTTGTTGTGGCGGAAGATTCGCCAATGCTGCGAGAACTCATCGTTTCTACTTTGCATCAAGCTGGTTATAAGTTCGTTCGTGACTTTAACAATGGACAGGCAGCTTGGGATTATTTAGAGGGCTTATCTAAGCAGCCAGGGTCGATTGAAGACAAAGTCAAGATTTTGATCAGTGACATTGAAATGCCGCAGATGGATGGACATAGACTTTTGAAGCTTGTTCGTGAAGACGAGGTGCTGGGGAAAGTTCCGGTGGTACTATTCTCTTCGTTGATCAACGAAGAAATGCGCCGCAAGGGCGAAGCTTTGGGGGCCAGTGGACAGATTTCAAAACCAGAAATCAATCAGCTTATAGATTTGCTCGATTCACTCATTTTTGAAAGTGCGAAAGCAAAAGCTGAAAAGGCTGAATAAGCCCTTGTTTTTGGAGAAATATAGTTGTTGAACAAAAGCTGCGATAGATTATTTGTCGCAGCTTTGTTCATTGTTGGAAGATATCGCAGATGCTGAGATTTTGGTGTATAAGAGGGAGGGCCTCATTTTGAATTTAGTGAAAGCACTGAGAGAAGGAACCGATTTTTCGCCAACAGAAAAACAAATCGTGGAATATGTCTTAACAAATTATCAAGAAATAGCGTCTTTGTCAGCTAGAGAGCTCGCCATAAAAACATATACGAGCTCGGCGGCAGTTGTTCGTTTTTGCCAAAAGCTCGGACTCAAAGGTTATGCGGAATTTAAGATCAAATTCGCCAGTGAAGCTATGCGGGATAATATTGCTATTGGCAGTGGGACGAATACGATAAGCAATCGAGATACGATTCTTTCGATCTTGGATAAGATTACGAGAATTGAACTTGAAGCGATTGCCGAAACGCGCAATGATGTCGATTCAGGGCAGATCATGCGGGCTGCACAGCTTTTGGATCATGCCGAACATATTGACTTTTACGCAATGGATAATAACTTACATATAGCGGAAGTGGCTTGTTATTGCTTTTTGCATGCGGGAAAGATGTCGACCGTGACGCTTTCTACATCGGCGCAGTACGTGCAAGCATTGGCTTCACAGAAGGGTCATGTGGCCTTTATCATCAGCCGTACCGGGGAAAACAAAAAGTTGATTGAAATAGCATCGATCGCGAGGCAGCGGCAAAACAAGATTATTTTACTCACGGCGGTCAGAGATTCAAGTCTGGCGAAACTGGCGGATGAAACGCTTTGGGTAGCGAGTGAACAAAACTTCAATAAACTCGGTACGATGGTGTTTTTTACCGGAGCAAAATTTATGACGGATGTGTTATTCAGTGTTCTATTTGCCAAGCATTATGATAGTACGCTCAATCGCAATGAAATCTTCGAAAAAATGTTCAGAGTATGATTTGATACAATTCATAGAATTGATTAATTATTGAAACAATTTGCACGAATCATACGCTTTTTTCCAGTAAATGTTTACCTATGATGAAACAATGAATCGAAAGCCATTCAATCCGTTGAATGGCTTTTTTTCATGTGTTATATTCAGAATGTCTTATAAGAGAGATACGCGTATCAGATTTCTGAGTAAAACCATTATGCCGCAAAACGGTAAAAAGAGGAGAAAAGCAGAATGAGCACTAAGCAGGAGTTGTTTGACAAGTTTTTGGATTACATGGTGCGTTTTGCCAGCATCAAAGCCATCGTGGCCTTGAAAGATGGGTTTATCCTGACTTTGCCGCTGACGTTGATTGGGTCGTTGTTTCTATTGATTGCTTGTTTACCATTTGATGGATACGGTCCGTTTATGGCAGCACAGTTTGGCAAAGATTGGGCAGCACCGCTTTTTCAGGTTTCAGATGCAACATTCAATATTTTGGCTATTTTATGTGTCCTTGGTATTACGTATAAATATTGTGAAGCAGAAGAGTGTGATGCAATCACTGCTTCGATGCTAGCCTTAGCATCTTTTTTGATTTTAACGAAGGGTACGACGCTGACAAAAGCCGGTGAAGTCGTCGGTGGAGTGATTCCACGGCAATGGGTAGGCGGCAATGGCGTAATTACAGCAATTTTAGTAAGTCTTATCGTATCATGGGTATTTTGTTATTGTGAGAAGAATCATCTAGGGATCAAGATGCCGGCGGGCGTGCCGGAAGGTGTAGCCAAGGCTTTTGCTGCACTTATGCCAGGAGCCATTGTTTTTACAGGCTCAGCGTTTATCTATTTTCTCTGCCAGTTCACAGCCGGCATTACTTTTCCCGAAATTGCGTTTAAAGTTTTACAGACGCCTTTGCAGAATTTAACGGATACATTGATCGGCGGCATTATTATTGCTGGTCTGCAAAGTGTATTATTTTGGGCGGGTATACATGGACCGAACATCGTCGGTGGCGTTGTAAACCCGATACTTATGGCAAATGCACTCGACAATCAGGCACTTTTGGATGCAGGTCAGCAATTGGTCGGCAATCCACAAGCAAAGATCATTACGCAGCAGGTAACCGATGTGTTCATCAAGGGCGGTGGCTGCGGCTTGACCTTGGGCTTTTTGATTGCGGCTTTCATTTCGGCTAAATCAGCACAGATGAAATCCATTTCAAAATTGGCTTTTATTCCGGGATTATTCAATATCAATGAACCGATTATCTTCGGTTTGCCGATTGTATTCAATCCGTTTTTCATCGTTCCTTTTATTGGCGTACCAGTATTGGCTTTGATTTTGACATACAGCGCTATTGCCGTCGGCTTTTTGGCACCATTTGCAGCAGTGCAAGTTCCATGGACTACGCCGCCGGTCATTGCCGGATTCTTGCTTGGGGGCTGGCAGGGCGCGGTTGTTCAGCTTTTGACAGTTGTTATGTCTGCTGTAGTATATTTCCCGTTTGTTCGTATTCAAGATAATATCTACTACAAAGAAGAACTTGCCGAGGAAACAATTTCTTCGGAAACTGTGGGTCTCAAGCCAAGTACGTCGAATAAGATGTGATTTTTTAACTTCAGCAGCGTAATAGAAAATAAAAAACATAAAAGGGGTCAGAATATGAAAAAGACATTGAGCACAGCAATTGCATTGGCATTATCTTTAGGTATTACGGGGACGGCACTTGCCTCCGATAGTTTTTCTGATGTACCAAAGGATCATTGGAGTTATTCAGCAATCGATCAATTGGCAAAAGATGGGATAATCAGCGGCTATGGGGATGGTACCTTTGCTGGTGATCGCTTGATGAGCCGTTACGAAATGGCCAGTGTTGTCGCTAAGGCGATGGATCATTTAAAAAATGCGAATCCGGCAGATCAGGCCCTGGTTGAAAAACTGGAAAGAGAATATGTCGGGGAGCTTGATACTTTAAATAAAAGAGTCACGACGAATGAAAATGATATAAAAGATCTTAAAGCGCGTGTAGATAATGTTATGCTCAGTGGTTTTGTAAGAGCTAAATACGATAATGACAGTGCAAATGCACTTGGTGCAGAAAATAACAATAAACATTTTTATATGGATTTTGAAGGCAAGATGAAAGTTGCTGATCAATGGGATGCTCATTTTCAGAGTGAAACAAGAAAAGGATATACGACGAATCAGTCATGGCGTACCAAGCAATCATCAGATGATCAGGATGGGACAATCCAGAGAATTTGGGTGGAAGGCAAGACCGGCACTTTGGGCGTGACTTTAGGAACGAAATGGTGGGGCTATGGTTTCCAAAATGTCATCATGGGGCATGCGGCAGATGGCGTGCAGCTCGATTATAACTTGACGCCAGACTGGAAAGCATCCGTATTCAATTTGCGTCCACGCCAAGGCGGACTTGTTACCTTGAATGATGGTGATAATGGTTCGGATACTACACTTTATGGTGGTCAGTTGATGGGCAAACTTGGACATAATCTCGAGGCTGCACTTGTCTATGGTGCTAACACGAATAAAAACAATATCCAAGGACATATAAGCCGCTGGGGTGAAGTCGATTTGAGGACACAGGCAGCTAAAAATGTAAAACTCACCGCTACTTATGCTAGAACAAATGCCGATAACAACAATACTTCACAAGAATATCGCATTGATTATAAAGGAACTGACTTAAAACATGTAGGATCATTTGGCTCGTATGCTCGCTTCATGAAATTCGATAAATATGGGGATGTATCTCATGATGATGAATGGTGCTCCTTACCAACGAATATGAAGGGCTGGGTTCTTGGCGTGACCTATGTGCCGTTCCAAAATGTACAGTGGGAAACCTTCTACTCTAAACAAAAACAGGTCGAAGGTTCGCTCGATAGAAAGCTCATTCGCACCCAGATTGATTTCCATTTCTAAGAGCAGCGTATAAATAAATCCAAATAAAATACAAGGTACAGCGAAATCTCTGCTGTACCTTGTATTTTTGCGTCTATAAAGTTGGGGAACAGGTAAATAAAAAAGCACACAATACTGTGTGCTTAAATTTCATATGGTGGCGGCGAAGAGATTCGAACTCCTGACACTGCGGGTATGAACCGCATGCTCTAGCCAACTGAGCTACGCCGCCGGGATTGGTGGGCAGGGATGGATTCGAACCATCGTAAGCTAAGCTGACGGATTTACAGTCCGTTCCCTTTAACCACTCGGGCACCTACCCACTATTTTTGGAGCTGGCGAGAAGAATCGAACTCCCAACCTGCTGATTACAAGTCAGCTGCTCTACCAATTGAGCTACACCAGCATAAAATACCCATTTTTATAAATTGGTTGCGGGGAGAGGACTCGAACCTCTGACCTTCGGGTTATGAGCCCGACGAGCTACCAGCTGCTCCACCCCGCGATATCATTTCAACCGGTTCAGTATCACCCGGCTGACAAGAAATAATGATATCATACCTCAATACCTTTGTAAAGCACTTTTTTCATTTTTTTTTGCATTTATTAAAAAAAGTTGGAATTCCGCTGCCTTTTCCACTTATGAAAACAAGTATGAATATCGCTCAGTGAATTCCTCGACACTCATTTTATAAGCATTTGCAATCCCCGGATCTAATAGATCATCCTTTTCCAGTCGAACCATGAAACCCCTGGCAATACGGTAGTTGACTGAGTCAATATTTACGAACCGCACTTTGGTTTTCCCCGTTTTCGGGTCATTGATTTCAGGAAAATACAAAGGCAGGGCCTGATTCCCTTGAATGGTTATCATCGCGCCGGTACCACCGGCCAATAAAAACTGAACTGCCTCATAACCTAATGAACGGGCATAATCGATATCATAAGAAATAGGAGGTGCACAACGAAGCTCATACCCAATTTCTTTATCAACAACAGAAATTTTTATACCAATTTTTTTCAATTCAGCCAAAATCGCCATTTTTAATATTTCGCCAAAATCCAGTTCAGCATAGCGAATATGTCCGTGCTCATCAAAGCAAGCTTCTCCCAGCAAAGCAAAATCCTCAGCTGCTATCTTTTCCATGACACCTTCCGCAATAACTGCTACCCCATAATTTCTGCCACTTAAGTAACGTTTCACAATAGATCCGACCAATAAATCGACGATTTCCTGCAAATGCACCTGAGGCTTTTTAAACTCCTCTGGAATGATCGTTATCATCGCCCCGGCCGATCTTCCCATACCAAGCGCCAAATGCCCCGCTGTGCGTCCCATAGCAATCGTCAGGTACCAGCGGTTGTTCGTCGTTCTCGCATCTTCCATCAGGTTTTCTATTTCCATGGTTCCCATTGCCCTGGCCGTTTCAAAACCAAATGTTGGAACGCCTTCTGGCAGTGGCAGATCATTGTCTATCGTCTTTGGCACATGGACGACATTGATTGTTCGTCCACAAGCTCTAGCGTACTCAGAGACCTTGGTTGCACTGAAGGCCGTATCATCACCACCTATTGTCACCAAATGTGTAACACCCAGCTCTGTGAGTGTATCTACGACTCGTTTCAAGTCGGCCTCGTCTTTTGTCGGATTAAATCTCGACATCTGTAAAATACAGCCACCCGTGAGATGAATTCGGCTCACATCATCATAGGTCAATTTTTTGTATTTTTTCTCGCCTTTTGCCAAATGAGAAAACCCATCGTAGATGCCCAGAACTTCCCAGCCCTGGCGATTCCCCTCCAAAGTCACCGCACTGATTACACTGTTTATCCCCGGTGCCGGCCCGCCTCCGCAGACAATGGCAATCACATTTTTCGCAGAATTATTCATCTAAAATCCCCCCAGCATCTATTTGAATATCAATTATATTATCTACTTTTAAAAATTCGTTGCCAATGCTATTTCCCCTGCAATTTTTGAAATTTTTGCAAATATCATTTTATTATACAATACATAAAAAACGCCGCCTTCGCGAGAAGGCGGCGTCATAAATAGCCATCTATTTATTTTATTGTCTAATCATGCAGATTAAGGCCATCGCCCAAACCATGCAAGCGTTTGTTGATTGAACTCAGTCCATTGTAAACACTGCTTACATCCATATCCTCGCCACGATTTTCCATATACTTTTCCAGTTTGCGTTTAACTCGCTGCAAAGCATTGTCAATCGATTTGACATGTCGATCTAAATCGACAGCAATTTCTTGATAGGATTTCCCGTCCAAATACGACATCAAAACTTTCCATTCCAAATCGCTTAGAATCTGTTCCATCTTAGCCTCGATATCCATGAATTCTTCTCGGCTGATCACGAGCTCCTCAGGATCTGAAATCTTCGATCCTGACAAAACATCCAGTAAGGTCCGATCCGAGTCTTCATCATAAATAGGCTTGTTCAATGAAACATAAGAATTGAGTGGTATATGCTTTTGGCGTGTAGCTGTCTTGATGGCTGTGATAATCTGGCGCGTTACACATAGCTCAGCAAAAGCCCGGAACGAAGACAGCTTATCATTACGAAAATCCCTAATGGCCTTGTAAAGGCCTATCATGCCTTCTTGAATGATATCTTCGCGATCCGCTCCGATCAAAAAGTATGAACGGGCCTTAGCTCGGACAAAATTACGGTACTTGTTGATCATGTAATCGAGTGCAATATTGTTCGGACATTCCCTGATTTCCGAAACAATTTCTTCATCTGTCAAATTCGCAAACACATTGACTACTTCTTCACTTTGCATATCAGCACCCATCGCACCGTCTCCCCCAAGTCAAATAAAAAGGAACCGCCCATTGACGTCCATTTCTGTTTAAAGAAATTATACCTTAGCAATACGCTCTCGTCAAGCGATGAAGCCCGATAATTCGCGGCTTCATCGCTTGCTTTTTCTAATTTTATCCAATTGTTCTGCCATTTTGCTATCTATACGAGCACCTAGTTCATGCCGATTCAAAGGAATGACGTGTTGTCCCGTATATTCTTCAACGATAGCTTTCTTCGCTTTTTTGACAAGCTTTTGCAATTCCAGCGAAGGCATTCTATAGGCACCCGCCCCCAAAATCAGGCTTTGTTCTGCCCCATCAGAAGTCACGACATGAACTTCTTTTCCCATTCTGACTAAATCATACGCTAACTTTTCAATATAGCTGTCAGCGGTCTCATGCTCATCTGTATAGACAATTTTCAACTGATCATTTATTTTTTCACAAGTTTTTTCAGTCTCGGTAAAAAGCGCATCAAAAACAATGGTAACATCATACTCTTCATATGCACCATATTCTGCCATTATATGAACAAGCTGGTCCCTTGCATATCCGAGATTATCCCGTAACGCGATAAGTTCCGGCCAGGCATTAATGACATTATAGCCATCAATGATAAAATGCTCCCGCCTCTGTTTTTTCATTTGACGCCGACCTCGCCCTCAATTTATCCATTATTTCGCAGCAATTTTCCGCTGTTTCAATGACTCATAAAGTAATATCGAACTTGCTACAGATGCGTTAAGCGAGTTTATTTTGCCCTGCATCGGAATCTTGACCAAAAAATCACATTGTTCTTTTGCCAAGCGGCTAATGCCCTTGCCTTCACTGCCAACAACAAGTAAAAGTGCACCCGTCAAATCTGATTCATAATAATCCTTGTCGCCATCCATATCGGCACCGACTGCCCATATATTTTTTTCTTTGAGTAATTTTATGGTCTGAGCAACATTGCCAATCCTAGCTACTGGTACATACTCCATAGCACCTGCAGATGTCTTGGCTACAGTTGCTGACAAAGGGCAGCTGCGACGTTTAGGAATAAGTACGCCATGGACTCCCACTGCATCTGCCGTTCGCAAGATTGCGCCAAGATTATGCGGATCTTCCAGCTCATCGAGCAAAATCAAAAATGGCGGTTCACCTTTATCTTCCGCAATCTTCAAAATATCATCGAGTTCAACATAGTCAACCGGCGCGCCATAGGCTACAACCCCTTGGTGGCGAAGGCCTCCGCTGATTTCATCGAGTTTCCGATACTCTGCTTCTTGCAGCATGATTCCCGCATCTTTTGCCAATGCAATCAATTCTTTGATGGATCCTTGACGTTCGCCTTTGGCAATCAATATCTTATTGATGGATCGACCACTTTTTATCGCCTCAGTCACTGCATTGCGTCCAATTACCATATCGTTAGGCAATTCTTCCGAAACTTGCGTCAAGATCACTGGCGCTTCCTGCTGCTTCTTTTTGCTGAAATTCTCTCTTTTGTTTGCCGGCAGAGCCGCTGATTTATGATTGCGCTCTTTATTTTTATTCGTTTGCATATCTGATCCTTTCTTACCGCTCGCTTTAAACTTCACGCTGTTTTACCATCTCTTCAAATCGTCCACAAGTCATCGCACCTTCAGGACATCTTCCCGTGACAACGCAAGATGCTCCTGCATTCTTAAAGAGCAAAGGGGCGACTTTCTTGACTTCGGCGAGCATCATATTGGCCATTTGGCGAATTTCCCACTGGGCGCGATTACAACAACGCAGTTCTAGAAAATGCTGCAAAGAACGAGCATTGAATGTCATGACTACCTTCGTCTCCGTTGCATTCGCTAAGACATACCTGGCATCTTCCTTGGCGACACCTAAGGATACAAGTTCATCATACGTTGAACGGATCTGACCCATGAGCTGTTCAAATTTTTCTTTTGCCTTTGTGTCCGCTGCAATTGTTGGCGGCAATATATATTCAAAATCATGTTCACTCACATAACGCTGGGACTGCTGAGAATATGATGCAATGCGATGCCGAACGAGCTGGTGTGACAAAACCCTTGATATTCCCTCTGCCGCAAAAGTAAAGGAGACGTGCTCAAGCGTTGATGCATGCCCAAGGCTCACTATTTTCCCAACTAGTTTATTGACTTGTTCGTCTGTCATTTTTTCCGAAAGCTCTTCTGCGCCGATCGGAGAATAACAAAGCCTGGCCGCCATCGCCACAACTCTTTCCGGATTTTTAGTATACTCGATTAATTTTACTTTCATGCCTATTCCCTCACTTTTTTGCCTGTACCTGCTGCATCATCGCCTCTGATATGATTTCAAAAGAAGCTTCTGCCAGCTCGTACAAACGGTCATACTTTTCTGTCAGATACAAAGTTCCGAGCAAAGCCTCAAAACCGGTACTCATGTGATACTCACCAACACTAGCACTCTTTGGTGCATGGCTCTTGGCATTTCTGCCCCGGCGAAAAATCGCCTTTTCTTCTTCCGTCAGCATTTTTTCTATGCCAAGATACGCTTTAGCCTGCCAAACCGCTGAAACGATCTGTGCACTGAATTGATGCAGGATTTGTACTTTATTCTGTTCATACCCCAAAAGCCTGCCTCTGACAAACAAATGGAAATATGCGTCACCGATATAAGCAAGAACTAATGGATTCAGCGCTTTCGGATCTACAGCATCATATTTTTTATGAACGTTCCCCAGATCATCAGGTGCAAACATACTATCTACCAAAAATTTAAAATGATCAAATTTCATTAACGTTTCCACCTTACCCCTGTAGGTGAATCTTCTAAAGAAATCCCTAGTTCTTTTAACCCATCACGGATTTTATCTGCCGAAGCCCAGTCTTTATTCGTGCGAGCCTGTTGTCTCAGTTCGATGATCAACTCCATCAAACCATCGATTAAACCATCATCTTTTGCTCCAACGGAAGTTTCCTCTTGTAAAATCCCAAGAATTTCTGCCATATCTTCATAGGCAGCTTCTACTACCTTGAAATTTATTTCATCAAAAGCAGCTTTGCCAGTCGTCACATCATGATAATATACATTGATTTCTTTAGCTAAGGCAAACATATGGCTCATTGCCAATGCCGTATTGAAATCATCCGCCATGGCTTCATAAAAACCTTCTTTTTCCGTTTTTGCGATAGCCGCCAAAGATGCTGCGGTCGCTTCATTACCAGATTTCATAGCGGACAAGCTCACAATATTTTCTTTTGCGTTTTCTAAACGGCCAAGGCTTGCTTGTGCCTCTTTTAGTCGATCATCGCCAAAATCAAGCGGACTGCGGTAATGCGTCGCAACAATAAAGAATCGCAACACTTCTGCTGGATATTTTTTCAAAATATCTTCTACCGTAAAGAAATTATTCAGCGATTTACTCATTTTTTCCTGGTTTATTGTAATGAACCCATTGTGAAGCCAATACTTGGCAAAACCTTCGTCGTTAGAACAACACGCTTGTGACTGTGCGATTTCATTTTCGTGATGCGGGAAAATCAAATCACTGCCACCGCCATGGAAATCAAATGTTTCACCTAAATATTTCAGCGACATAGCTGAACACTCGATATGCCATCCCGGACGACCATTGCCCCAGGGACTCTGCCAATAAGGTTCACCAGGTTTCGCTGCTTTCCAAAGGGCAAAATCCATCGGATTTTGTTTGCGTTCATCGACCTCAACCCGAGCACCTGCCTGCATATCTTCTAATTTACGCCCGCTCAGCTTGCCATAGCCAGCGAATTTTTCTACACTGAAATAAACATCGCCGTCCATCGGATAGGCATAGCCTTTCTCAACCAGTGTCTTGATCATATTTACAATATCTTCTATATGCTCAGATACCTTCGGATAATAATCGGCTCTTTGCACATGAAGCTTATCCATCACTTCAAAATAAGCGTCGATATATTTTGTCGAGATGTCCTTCCAAGTAACACTTTGTTCATTGGCTGTACGAATGATTTTATCATCGACATCCGTGAAATTTTGTATGTGTTTTACTTCATAACCCGATTTACGAAAAAAGCGTTTGATTACATCCCATGTGACAAAAGGACGGGCGTTGCCTATATGTGGATGGTTATAAGGCGTAACACCGCATACGTAGATACTGACCTTTCCTTCTTGCAGTGGCCTAAATTCTTCTTTTTGCTTTGTCAGCGTATTATAAACCTTTATCATCTTTACTTGCCAACTCCTTTTCTAACTTGCCTACCTTTTCTTCCAAACGTTGCATATTTTTAAGCAAGCACATCATCATCTCCGAATCCGGATCCGGTAAATTGTCATGTGCCAAATCAACATCTTTTTCTTCTTCGATTTCTTTTATTTTATCATCAAACAGAATTTCGCGCCGCTCTTTTTCTTGCTTTTGAGCACCTATTTTTTCGCCTCGCATCAACACCACTTTGCCTGGAATACCGACAACCGTTGAATAAGCGGGCACCTCTTTTAGCACAACTGAACCTGCGCCTATTTTAGCATGATCGCCGACAGAAAAAGACCCGAGTACTTTCGCCCCTGAAGCAATGACTACATTATTGCCAACCGTTGGATGCCGTTTCCCCTTTTCTTTGCCCGTTCCGCCTAAAGTAACCCCTTGATACAAGGTAACATTTTTGCCGATTTCTGCCGTTTCACCAATGACGATTCCCGTACCATGATCGATGAACAGCCCTTCGCCGATGGTTGCCCCGGGATGAATTTCAACCCCGGTCAAAAACCTGCCTATATTGGAAATGATTCTTGGCAGCAGGATCCACCCTCTTTTATACAGAGAATGCGATAAACGATGCAGCCAAATTGCATGCAGTCCTTGATAACAAAAAACGACCTCCCAAACACTTCTTGCTGCAGGATCTCGTTCAAATACTACACGAATATCTTTTTTAAACTGGGAAATAATTTTCACAGTGCTCCTCCTCCCAAACAAACAGAAAGAGCCCGCATCTCAATGCAGAGACGCAGGCCCGTGGTTCCACTCTGTTTAGATGATTGCTCATCTCACTCAATACAGCTAACGCCTGCCTACGGCCACGCCTAAAAATTCAACATGGCAGCTCCCGGGTGCACTTCCATGCGTTGTTACTCAGCTGTTCACAGCATTACCAGCCTCTCTGAAGAGCAACAACCCATGTACTTTCCCGTTCTTCGCTTTTATGTATTAATTTTTCTGTGCAGCCTGCATCGTCGCATCGATTCTCCCGAGTACGCGATCACGGCCAAGCACTTCAATGATTCTCGCTAAATCAGGCCCATGCATCTGTCCTGTTATAGCAACACGAAGCGGCATATAGACCTTTTGCCCCTTAACCTTCAAACCTTTCGTTATTGCCTTAAATATCGGTTGAACATTTGCCGCATCAACAACAGTTAAAGCATTGAGGCTGTCTTTAAATTGCCCGATAACCGCCGGCGCAGTTTCATCAAGCAAAGTTTCACGTGCTTCATCGTTTTCGATAGTTACATCATCTTTAAAATAGATATCCGCAAAATCAACGACCTGAGCCGCATAACTTAATTGATCCTGAATAACAGAAACAAAATCAACCAAATTTTTCATTTCTGCTTCATTGAGCGGTCCTGAAATATATCCTTTTTCCACCAGATGCGGAACTGCTAGCAATGTAATTTGTTCTGGTTTTGCTTTTTTCATATAATGGGCATTGATCCAATTGAGCTTATCAATTTCAAAAACCGCTGGATTTTTAGCAACATGATCCATCGAAAAAGCCTCGATCAATTCTTCTTTAGAAAAGATTTCTTTTTCATCTTGTGGCGCCCAACCCATCAAAGCCAAGAAATTGACCAATGCTTCTGGCAAATAACCCAATCGGCGATATTGATCTACAGATGTCGCCCCATGACGTTTGCTCATCTTAGTATGATCCTTGCCTAAGATCAAGGAAATATGTCCAAAAGATGGCACTGGCAAGCCCAAAGCTTCATACAAAACAACCTGGCGAGGTGTATTGGATAAATGTTCTTCTGCCCGAATGACATGCGTAATGCGCATCAATGCATCATCGAGAACTACCGCATAATTGTAGACCGGCATACCATCAGCTTTTACAATGACAAAATCACCAACGCCGCTGGATTCAAAGCACATATCACCACGAACCAAATCCTTGAAGCACACCTGCTGATTTTCCGGCGTACGGAAACGGATGACCGGTTTGCGGCCTTCTGCTTCATACTGTGCCTTTTGTTCATCGGTCAAATGACGGCAATGCCCCTGATAAATCGGCATTTCATTTTTTGCCCGCAAAGCTGCACGTTCAGCTTCAATTTCTTCTTCGCTGCAATAACAATAATAAGCTTTTCCTTCTGACAAAAGCTTATCCGTATATTCTTTGTAAATAGAAAGGCGTTCTGTCTGACGATACGGTCCGTATTCACCACCGACGTCAATGCCTTCATCCCAGTCCATGCCAAGCCATTTAAGGGCTGCTTTTATATTTTCTTCTGACTCTCTCGTCGAACGCACCCGGTCGGTATCTTCAATCCGCAAAATGAATTTACCTTCTGGATACTTTCTAGCTAAAAGCCAATTAAACAAGGCGCTGCGTGCGCCGCCAATATGAAATGGTCCGGTTGGACTCGGTGCGAACCGAACTCTGATTTGTTCTGACATCTATTATTCCCCTCCAAAATTTCATATAATTTCTATTTTAGCAGAAAACAGTAAAATCGACAATTGTTATTTGCGTTCGATACCGACAACTGCATAAGCAGACATACCCTCTTGTGCTCCAGTAAAACCAAGTTTTTCCTCCGTAGTAGCTTTTACATTGACTTGGTCTTCTGCTAGCCCCAAAGCCTTGGCTATATTTTGGTTCATCTGCAAAATATAAGGTGCCAATTTCGGACTTTGCGCTACGATAGTCGCATCAATATTGCCGATTAGATAACCTTTCTGCTCCAAAAGTTCTCCGACTCTTTTCAAAAGAACTACACTCGATATCCCGCAATAAGCCGGATCGCTGTCAGGGAAATGTCTGCCTATGTCGCCAAGCGCAGCTGCCCCCAAAAGCGCATCTGAAATTGCGTGTAAAAGGACATCAGCATCTGAATGCCCTAGAAGCCCTAACGGATGATCAATTGTCACCCCGCCTAAAATAAGCTGCCGTTCTTCTACTAATTTATGCACATCATAACCCATTCCAAACCTTGTCATAGCATTACCTCTTCTTAAACAATTTGTCTTTCACTCCAGATACTGCCGCAGACACGGCCGCTGGTAAAGTCTTTATTTTCTCTTCTGTCTTTTCACGCAAAAATGCCTCCGCTACAAACAGGTCTTCCGGTGTCGTCAATTTGACATTTCGATAATCGCCCTTGACTACCTTGACCGGCACGCCCATTCTTTCAACCAGGCTGGCATCATCGGTCCCCAAAAAACCATCTTGTTGTGCCTTTTGATAAGCTTGCACCAACAGGTCTCTTTGGAATCCTTGCGGGGTCTGCACCGCCCATAACGTGCTGCGCTCTGGTGTCGCCGTAACCGTCTTCTCCTCATCGACTACTTTGATTGTGTTTTTTACCGGAACAGCCGCGATTGCAGCTCCACTGATTGAAGCTTCCTTAGCCACAGCTTCGATCAATGCCGTTGAAACCAAAGGCCGAGCTGCATCATGAACCAAAACAACATCGGTTTGCGGTGTAACATGCGCCAAACCGTTATAAATCGAATACTGCCTTTCCTCAGCTCCAGCAACAACCTTATACGGCTTTAGCCCCGGAACAATCTTCAACGCAGCCTTTACGAAATTAATCTCATCTTTAGCTACCACAACAATCAACTGATCGATCAGCGCACAACGAGAAAAAGCCAACAAAGTGTGTACCAATATCGGCTTGCCGCAAAGCTCTAAAAAGACTTTATTTATGCTGGCTTTCATTCGCCGCCCTTGTCCTGCCGCCGGAAATATCGCAGTTATCATAATGATCCTATCGCCCCTTTGAAAAATCCTTTGTCTTTATATCATACACAAAGAGCCTCAAAATGAAAAGCCCCTCTACAAAAAGAGCTGCGGAAATCCGCAGCTCTCATATTTATTCTCTTCACTTATATCAAGGTTTCGGCTTGGCAAAAATCATTCGGCCGGCCGCCGTTTGCAAAACAGAAGTAACAAGCACTTCTAAATTCGTATTGATGTAGCGACGTCCGCCCTCAACGACAATCATCGTGCCATCATCGAGATATGCCACCCCTTGGCCTTGTTCCTTGCCTTCCTTTACAACCATAGCCATCATGGTTTCCCCCGGAATCACAACCGGTTTGACTGCGTTCGACAACTCATTGATATTCAAGACAGGCACACCTTGAAGGTCTGCTACCTTATTGAGATTGTAATCATTGGTTATGATTTTGCCGCCAACTAGCTTACCTAATTTTATAAGCTTAGAATCCACCTCTGTAATATCATCAAAATCGCGACTATCGATTTCTACGAACATATCAAATTCAGTCTGGATGCGCTTTAGTATATCAAGACCTCTTCGTCCACGTGTACGTTTCAACAAGTCTGAAGAATCGGCGATATGCTGCAACTCCTCCAAGACAAACACCGGAATCAATATCGTGCCTTCGATAAAGCCGCTTTGGCAAATATCTGCAATGCGCCCATCGATAATGACGCTCGTATCAAGAAGCTTATACAACGGTTTTGCCGGTGGTACTTCCACAGGAGCAGGCACCGCCGCCTCTTTATTCTTTGCCGAATCCTTTATCAATCGAGGGATAAAATCGAACAATCCCGTAATTTCTTTGCGTTTTTTAATCGTAATGTGAATTCCTAGATAACCTAATACAATACTGAACACAACCGGAATATAATCCCCAACAATTGGGACTCTTGAAAAAGCTACCCCTAATAAATTTGCAATAATAAGTCCGATTGCCAGTCCACAAGCCCCTGCAATAACATCATGAATCGGCATTTTATTAAGCTGACTTTCTACCCATACAGAAAACTTCAACAACTTCTTTATAAGGTATGGTGAAATCAAAAAACCTATTGCTCCCCCCACTAAAAGTCCGATCAATATCGACACGAGGTTCGTCATAGTCATTCCTAAAATCCCCATATCAATATCCAAAAGCTCTGAGTTAATCATTATAGTCAGCAATGGATTTGCCAAGCGTATTAAAACAACACCGAAAATTGCCATTAAAGCGGTAATCAAAAAACGTAATACTTTATCTAACAATACACTTTCGCCTCCTCTTGAACAAAATATATACCAGGCAGATCAGACTGCACAAAGCAAATCCGTCCACCTGTACTTCTTAACTTTCCAGTAAATTGGCATCGAGCAAATCATACATCCACTGCTCGATATCCTCTGGATTCTTTTCGCAAGCATAAACAAGTTCACTGATCAAAATCTGTTTCGCGACATCAAGTAAACGGCGTTCGCCTGTAGAAATCTTCTTTAAACGATCTTGTAAGATCAAATTTCTAACAACCGCTGCAACATCACAGATATCGCCACTCTTTATTTTCACAAGGTTTACGTTGAATCGTTTATTCCAGCTCCCACCTACATGTTCTGGCGCACTTTGCAACACATTCTCTACCTTTATAACGTCAGCCTGCGGTATAACGTCCCGTAAACCAATGCTGCCTACATTATCTGTAGGAATCATGACTTTCATGTTTCCCAAGGGCATCTTCAACACGTAATACGACTTGTTTTCGCCCATGACTTCACATTGCTCCACTCCTGAAACAACACCAGCACCATGCATTGGATATACGACCTTATCACCTATGTTAAGCAAAGAAACACCTCCCAAATTTTAACTTAAGACATATTCCCATTATACCATGTTATTGCTGTTTATAAAAGTCATTATTTTATCACGTTAGATTTCCCCTGTCAATAAAATATCGTAAATTCATGAAAAACCTCTGAAAGTCTTTTTCTTCAAGGCAAAATTACAACGCGCAAGGCATCTCTCACACTATCTACACCGTGGAGATTTATCGGTAGATTTTTCGGCAAACGTTCGAGATTTTTCCGTGGCAGCACCACATGTTCAAAGCCCATTTTGATTGCCTCGTTGATTCGCACTTCTGCCTGACTTACAGCCCTGACTTCACCGGATAATCCCACCTCACCAAAGATAATGGATTTGGGTAAGAGCATATTATTGCCAAAACTTGAGGCTAGTGCCACACTTAAGCCCAAATCAATAGCAGGTTCATCTATTTTTATACCACCGGCAACCTTTACATAAACATCGCAGGCCCCAATACTCAAATGAACACGTTTTTCCAGCACAGCCAGCAAAAGCTGTATCCTTTTGATGTCCACATAGTCCGACGTTCGTCGTGGCGGCATATAAGGGGTCTGCGCTACCAAAGCCTGAATTTCTACTAATAGAGGCCTCGTCCCTTCAACCGTCGGCACAACAACATTACCTGATTCCGCTTGCATTTCAGATAAAAATAATTTGGAAGCATCTGGAACATCTACCAAGCCAATATCTCGCATTTCAAAAAGGCCGATTTCATTTGTGCTGCCAAAACGATTCTTCACGGCTCTCAAGACACGAAACTGTGCATTGCGTTCGCCTTCGAAGTAAAGCACCGTATCGACGATATGTTCAAGAACTCGAGGTCCGGCTAAAGTTCCATCCTTTGTCACATGACCAATCAAAAAAACTGCAATCCCATTTGTCTTGGCAATGCGCAAAAGCTCTACTGAACACTCTCTGACCTGACTTACGCTGCCAGGTGCACTTTGCACATCTGAATTGAATATCGTCTGTATAGAATCAACGACCAAAAGTTTAGGTTTTACCGCAAGGACTTGTTGCTCAATTGTAGCTAGATTGGTCTCGCTCAAAACCAGCAGATCCTTCGCTAAAGCGTCCAATCGATCTGCACGCATACGAATTTGCTGCGTGCTTTCTTCGCCAGTAACATACAAGACCCGATTATCCATTTTTGCTATGTCAGAACAGACCTTCAATGTCAAACTCGATTTACCAACACCCGGATCACCGACAATAAGTACCATCGATCCTGGTATTATGCCGCCCCCAAGGACTCGATCAAGCTCGCCTGAGCCCGTCATAAAACGAGGCATGTCCTCTATCTGAACTGCTTCAATGGATTCAGGCTGCGAGGACATTGATAGCCCCAAACGAAGTCCTGAGCCCGCTTGGGGCGTCATCGTTTCCTCAACCATAGTATTCCATGCCCCGCAGCCCGGGCACCGTCCCAGCCACTTGAGCGTATCATACCCACACTCTTGGCACACATATGCCGTCTTTTTTTTCGCCAAAATCAACCACTCCCTGAACCAACCCTATTTTATTTCTGAATTTTATTTCTAAAAGAAGCTGCCACAATACGAAAAAAAGAGCGTATCAGCCAGACAATCGCCAAAATAAAATTCAGCAAAAAGTTCCCTATACTTGCCCCTACTGAATCAGATCCTAACGTATTTATTTTTTTTCTTTTCATTCACAAAAGAAAAGGCTGGATTTCCCAGCCTTTTTCCCTTTCTGCTTTCTAAACAAGAACCGGTTCTATCTTCTTAGAAAAGCTTAGTTTTCCATCTATGAAGTCCACAAAAATAACATCATTTTTATTGAATTCTTTTTGCAATAGCCGCTCTGCGATCTCATCTTCTATAAGTCTTTGGATAGACCTCTTTAGCGGGCGAGCGCCAAAACCGGAAATCCGATCCTTCCTCTACAATTTTTTCTTGGCTGCGGCACTGACCTCGAGTTTCATGCCCATTTCAATCAAGCGTTTTTTAACATCGGCCAACAAAATATCAACAATCCGAAGCAAATCTTTTTTCGCCAAAGCATTAAAGACCAGCATGCCATCCAAACGGTTCAAGAATTCTGGCTTAAAGAGTTTTTTCACCTCTGCCAAAACTTGCTTTTTAGCAGTTTCTGTCTCTTGCTCATTATTTTGCTTGCCAGCGGCAAACCCAACGGTCGGAGTTTCCGGCTTCAAATGGTTCGCTCCAGCATTAGACGTCATGATAATGACCGCGTTGCGAAAATCCACCGTACGCCCTTGACTATCTGTCAATCGCCCATCTTCTAATACCTGCAATAAAATATTGAAGACATCATAATGTGCCTTTTCAATCTCATCTAACAATATAACTGCATAGGGTTTACGGCGAACTGCATCCGTAAGCTGTCCGCCCTCTTCATAACCAACATAGCCCGGAGGAGCCCCTACCATACGTGAAACCGTATGTTTTTCCATGTATTCAGACATATCAAAGCGAATCATAGCACTTTCATCGCCAAACAGTGCTTCTGCTAACGCCCTGGCAAGTTCTGTCTTACCTACCCCCGTAGGTCCTAAAAACATGAACGAGCCGATTGGTCTCTTTTCATCTTTAAGCCCTGCTCTAGCCCTACGAACAGCTTTTGATACAGCCTGCACGGCTTCTTCTTGCCCAATTACTCTCTCTTGCAGGATGTCTTCCATATGAAGCAAGCGTTCTGATTCTGTCGAGGTCAATTGCTGCACAGGAATTTTAGTCCAAGCAGCCACAACATCGGCAATATCTTTGGCTGAAACAACAATACGGCTATTTTCCTGCTGATCCCATTTTTTCTGTGCACCTTCGAGTTCTAGTTTAAGAGCCGCTTCAGCATCTCGTATCTTAGCTGCCGACTCATACTCTTGTGCCGTAATAGCCGCTTCCTTTTCCATGCGGAAAGAATCGAGTTTCTTTTCCATTTCCTTGATATTTTCTGGTTGCACCACAGCCGCCAAGCGAACTTTAGAAGCAGCTTCATCCATCAAATCAATGGCCTTATCCGGCAAAAAACGATCCGTAATATAACGGTGAGATAAGCGCACTGCCGCCGCAATCGCATCATCTGTGATCTGAGCCCGGTGAAAGGCCTCATATTTGTCACGAATTCCCATCAAGATCTTAACAGCATCCTCTTTGCTTGGCTCGCCGACCATGACTGGTTGAAAGCGCCGCTCCAACGCAGAATCCTTTTCTATATATTTTTTATACTCCTTCAACGTCGTCGCGCCAATAACTTGAAGCTCACCTCTTGATAAGGCCGGTTTTAATATGTTAGCAGCGTCGATAGAGCCTTCTGAGGCTCCTGCACCAATCAGCGTATGCATCTCATCAATAAACAAAATGATATCGCCTGAATTCATCACCTCGTCGATGATATTTTTAAGTCGGTCTTCAAATTCTCCACGATACTTCGCTCCAGCGACAATCGAGGCCATACTCAAAGACACTACTTTCTTATCAATCAACAACTTAGGGACGCTTCCGTGAACAATCCTCTGAGCTAAACCTTCAGCTACTGCTGTTTTGCCGACACCAGGTTCTCCAATCAGCACCGGATTGTTTTTTGTCCGGCGACTTAAGATCTGAATGACTCGTTCAATCTCTTTTTCCCGGCCTACTACCGGATCAAGCTTATCTTTTGTTGCCAATTCATTGAGATTGCGTCCATATTGATCTACGGTCGGCGTAGCTGACCGGGATGGATGGCTATGACTGCCTGACTGTCCACTTTCCCCCGTAGAAGCATCATATTGCTCGCCGCCGAGCATATCGATAACGGTTTCTCGAACAATATCAAGATCTGCGCCCAATGAAATCAATACTTTTGCAGCGATTCCTTCGTTTTCTCTGATCAAACCCAATAAAATGTGCTCTGTTCCGATATAATTGTGCCCCAAAGACTGCGCCTCATCGATAGCCAGTTCCATGACTCTTTTTGCCCTTGGTGTATAGGAAAATCGTTCTCCCTGCGACTCATCGACCGGCCCTAAAATACTTTCCAGACGGTTGTGGACCGCAAGCAAATCTATTCCCAAAGAAATCAGTGCCCTCGCTGCGATTCCTTCCCCTTCATGAATCAATCCTAATAATAAATGTTCTGTTCCTATATAATTTTGGCCTAACTCGCCAGCCTCATATTGTGCCAGCTCTAAAACCTTTATTGCTCTAGCCGTAAATCTGTTGTTCATTTTTCACACCTCCACTGTTGATTTTATGAACGCGGCACGAATAATCTCCGCCCTCTTTTTATCTATTTCATTTTGCGACATATTTTCATTTTCCTGCAAGTTTTGCAAATAATTTGTTTGCCCTGACACCAAAAGTTCATTGAAAATTTGCGCCTGCGTCTCTTCGATAATACCTAAATCGATTCCAAGGCGAACCTTACTTAATAATGCCAACACCTCATGATCAGAAATCGAACGTGCATACCTAAGTATTCCAAAAGAACGCCACACATCATCAACCACGCGGTCTTTTGGATATGCCATCAAAGCCTTGCGTGCAGCGCGTTCATGGGTAATGATTTCTCTGACCGTTCCTGTCAGATTGGCAATTAGCTCACTTTCATTGAATCCCAACGTCAATTGGTTTGATATTTGAAATATATTTCCGGTAAATTCTGTTCCTTCACCAAAAAGACCTCGAACAGCTAGACCCAATTGAGGCGATATATTGATGATTTTTCCAATCTGCTGCGTAAATACTAACCCGGGAAGATGAAGCATTACAGATGCTCTTAATCCTGTACCAAGGTTCGTCGGACAAGAAGTAAGATATCCCATCTTTTCATTGAATGCTATATCTAATTTTTTTTCAATTACATCATCTAACTTCGATGCTAAATCCAACGGCGTTTGCAAATCAAGCCCTGAAACCATGCACTGCAGTCTTAAATGATCCTCTTCATTGACCATAATGCTCACGTTCAAATCTTCACTGATCAAAGCAATTCGATGGACAGGATTTTTTATATGATTCTTACTGATTAAATGTTTTTCAATCAGTACGTTTTTTTCCAGTTTACCTAATGTATCCAAGCTAATGCATTGGCAAGAGCAATTCATCGCAGACTCTAAATCCGGTAAAATACTTTGAACCATTGTCTTGACTTTTGCCAACTGCGCCAAATCTGCTCTATTAGGAAACGGAATATCCCGAAAATTTCTAGCTAACCGAATACGACTCGACAAAACGATATCGCCTTCTGCTCCCCCGCCATTAAGCCAAGTAACTTCTGGATTCGTAAACAATGCATCCTTTGACATCGCGCAGCCCTCCTATTCTGTCTCTCTCGCTAAATTTTTTTCCAATTCCTTGATCTGATCCCGCAACTGGGCCGCCTGTTCATATTCCTCATTGCTCACATGAGCTTCCAGGTCCTTACGCAAGGCAGCAATATGCTGTTTTGCTTCTATTTCACCGCAACAACGATGCGGAATTTTTCCACTATGTGTACTTGACCCATGAATTCTGCGCAATAGCGGCTCCAGGCGTTTTCCAAAGGTTTCATAACATATACTGCAGCCAATTTTTCCGGTATGCATAAAATCATTGTAGGACATGCCGCAATTAGAGCAAACAAGCTCTGGCTGCGCAGCCGCTGCCTCAGGCCTCGCTTGCCCACTACTGAATATGCCCTTCAAAAAATCATTCACCGAAAAGCCTTTGTTTCCATCAAAAACTAGATTTCCATATTGAGCTGCGCATTTTTCACATAGATTCTTATCAAGCTTTCCCTCGCTGCTAATCTGTACCACATGAACACAAGCTTCATTTTCTTTACAATCATCGCACAACATCTCAATCATCCTCTCAGGCAAAATTTGCCAACGTCAAAAAAATAGATCGTAACATCTCTACACGTTCTTCTGCTGGCAGTTTCTCATACATAAACGTAACCATTTGCATCACTAAAGCTGCCTCACGGTGCAAAACAAGCTGATGCTGCAACAAATAACGAAGCATTGACTGAATTTCACTACTTGTCGTTTCTGTATCGATCTTATCCAAAATATCTTGATAAATCAAATTTTGCAAAGGTATCTGGGCAATTCTGATAAAGCCGCCTAAACCACGCCGTGATTCGACAATAAATCCCTTATCATGCGTAAACCTGGTGCTAAGCACATAACTGATCTGTGATGGTGCACAAGATATTTCATTTGCCAGCTGCGTGCGCTGCAACTCGATTCGCCTTGTCTTTTCTGCCGCCAATCGGCGCAAAATATATTCTTCAATCAAATCTGCAATATTGCTCAAAACAATCACCTTCATTTTCTGACCATTTGATTTTTATTCTCATTATATTTGTCTTTTTGACTTTTTGCAAGTGCTTTGCATAAAAAAAATCTGCCCCCTTAATCGAGGCAGATTTTTCAAATATCACTGTAAAGCTTCACGTAAAACCTTTGCATTTTGTCTCATTGCATTTATATATGCATCCGCTGCATTTTCATCAGCATCTCCCGTTACAACCGGATCAAGAGCATATACCTTTGCTCCGCTTTCTCGCGAAATCGTCTGTGCAGCATCGGCTGGATACTGCGGTTCAGCAAAGAGTGCTTTTATCTTCAACTCTTTTATTTGTGCAACCGTTTCTTCCAGTTCCTGCGGTGTTGGCTGACTGCCTGGTTCGCGTTCAATTACAGCTGCAATATGCAAGTTGAATTCCTTAGCAAAGTAAGGAAAAGCTTCATGGAACGTTACAATATTTCGATTCGGCAAACTATCAATTTCTGCATGCATTTCCGTTTTCAAAGTTTCAAGCTTTTCAACATACTCTTTCGCATTCGCTTCATAAGCACTGGCATGAGCCGGATCTGCTTTTTCGAGCTGCTCTGCAATATTTTTCACCTGCAAAATCGCATCACTGACACTAACCCATACATGCGGATTATCACCCTCAGCATCTTTTATCAATTCAATACCCTGCGATGCATCCACAATCTTCATGTCCTTTTGTTGCTTTACCGCTTTATCCAAGAAAGCTTCCATTCCTGCACCATTGACAACAAAAGCATTTGCTTTTTCAAGCTTCTTCATATCTTCTGGCGTAAGCTGATAATCATGCAAGCATCCTGTTTGCGGCTTTGTCATGTTCACAACTTCTACCCCATCAATTCCTTTGGTGATATTAATAGTTGCAATATACATAGGGTAAAACGACGTAACAATTTTAAACGTATTGTTCGCTGAACCCGCTTGCTCACTTTTACCCGAAGCGCATCCACCTAAAATCAGCATACTCGATAAGGCGATTACTAAAAACTGCCATATTTTTTTATTCAAGACCATTCCTCCAATTAAGAAAATTACTATTTAGTATATTACAACAAAAACAGTTTTTTTGCAAGCAAAAAGAACTGCTCAAAATGAACAGTTCTCTTTTTCTACAATTTATTATAACTTTATGTTTCCAGCATTGTCCAAAACTTCCTGTGCCTGTTTTATGATTGTTTCCACAATTTTTTCTACAGGTTCGATTTTTTTCAATGGCAGCAAGCTTTGTCCAGCCTGCATCATGCCGTTTTCAATATCGCCGTCAACAGCCGCCAATTTATTAGATCCTGTTGCAAGTTTTATCAATTGCTCCTCTGGCGCGTGTTCATGCTCTAATGTGACAAAATTCTGGGAGAATTTATTTTTTAACCCACGAACAGCATGCCCTAGCGATTGGCCCGTTACAATTGAATCCGTATCCATAGCCTCTAGAATCTTTGCTTTCATATTCGGATGTACCGTACATTCTTCTGAAACCAAAAAACGAGTCCCCATCTGAATACCAGCAGCCCCCATCACTAAGGCTGCAGCTAAGCCTCTTCCATCAGCAAAGCCACCGGCAGCCACTACAGGCAAAGTAACCTCTGGGATTACCTGCGTCATCAAGGCCATAGTAGTCAGCACACCAATATGTCCGCCAGCTTCCATTCCTTCAACAATGACTGCATCAGCCCCAGCTTCCTGCACACGTAATGCAAGCTTCACATTTGGCACCACTGGCAATATCTTAATTCCAGCTCCTTTTAATTGTTCAAAAAAAGGTACTGGGTTCCCTGCCCCCAACGTCACAAAAGCTGGTTTTTCTTCACAAATAACATCAATAATTTCCTGTTTATTCGGTGCCATAAGCATCACATTGACACCAAAAGGTTTGTCTGTCATCGTACGTGTCAACTTAATCTGCTCTCTGACATACTCTGTAGTGCGGCCGCCACTCGAAATAATCCCAGCCCCGCCTGCATTCGAAACCGCGCTTGCCAAATTCGCTTCTGAGATCCAAGCCATTCCCCCTTGGATAATCGGGTATTTTATTCCTAAAACTTCTGTTATACGCTTTTGCATAAAGCAGCCCCCTTAAGCTTTTATATGAATTTACTTTTTATTTCTATCTTTCCTTATTCTAGCACACTGCTCAAAAATTATCAGTAAATTATTTTACTAATCCCCTCTACTTCCTCTATCTTTACAATATCAGTAAAATATAATATAATATTAAGATATATTAATAGCCTGGCCATTTGTTGTCTAGTCACTATCGTATATAAAGGAGCGATTTGAAAATTGAAAATTCTTGCCAGACATTTGACCATCGATATGTATAATTGTAAAACAAATAAATTAGTGGATACAGAACTATTACAAGCCTCTTTGCGTGATGCTATTGAAGCTTCCAGTTTTACTGTTATAAACTCTGATTTTCAAATTCTCGAAGGTGAACAAGCAGTTGCATTTATTCTACTTAAAGAAGGACATATCTCCATTCATTCCTTCCCGGATCTAAAATACACTGCAGTTGACGTATTCATTTGCGCAGAAAATAGTCCCCCGGAAAAAATCATTGCAGCCCTGCGCAAATTCTTTAAACCAGAAAAAACAAAAACTACATCTCTTAAACGCGGTGACTTTGGAACCGTAAAAGATATGAAACCAAAAATAAAAACAAGAGTTGCTCCATTCCGTCGCATTAAGAGCACTGGCGCTAAAGTAATCCATTTTTTAGCTCGCCGCAAAATATCGAAACATTAAGAGACAGCTTCTGCTGCTTTTTTTATTTCCATAAAAACATCCGACATCCCTCATCATAACATGCAAATCTATTCTGCAACTCCCTACGCCCGCCACCCAGCGACCCGCTGCGCAGAGCAGCGTGCAAATCTTT
>Ga0183099_1000145_pt1 | contig 66329 bp, 58 predicted proteins | sample Biomet1_FD_127788 | JGI IMG/M metagenome (GOLD analysis project Ga0183099, IMG submission 127788) | Microbial communities from bioreactor (seeded with anoxic lake sediment) at LBNL, California, USA - Biofuel metagenome 1 | ecosystem: Engineered > Bioreactor > Anaerobic > Unclassified ...
TGCTTATGAAATGAAAACAACCGGAAAGGCATGGGATGAAACTGAAAGTGGTTATGATCCTCAAAAACCATATACAAACAGAGACCCTCGATTAAGTATGACTGTTGCTGTTAATGGAGAAAAGTGGCCAAGCACAAATGCTAATTTATTAGAGACATATATTGGTGGTAGAAACGGTTTGCCTATATCTGGTGCTACTCCAACAGGATATTACCTGAAAAAGTATCTTGATGGAACAATTGATATCAGTGCTCAAAATAGCAGTGGTGGAAAACGACACAACTGGATCACTTTCAGACTGGGAGAATTTTATTTGAATTATGCTGAGGCTGTATTTAAATATTTAGGTTCGGCAGATGCGACTGATGCACAATTTACAATGTCTGCTAAAGATGCGGTTAATGTTATCCGGAATCGTGAAGACGTTAAAATGCCGGCATTCCCAGCTGGATTATCAAATGCTGATTTCTGGAAAAAGTACGAACGCGAACGTACGGTTGAGCTAGCTTTTGAAGGACATCGTTTCTGGGATATTCGTCGCTGGAAAGAAGGTGATAAGTTTAAGAGTATTGTTAGAATGGAGATTTCAAAGGATAATAATAATTATACTTATAATCGTGTTATAAAGAATCGTATCTGGGACGATAAGATGTATTTATTCCCTATTCCGGATGTTGAAATAAGAAAGAACCCTAATCTTACTCAAAATCCAGGTTGGTAATCAGGTATTATTAAATTATTAAAAGATGAAAACCATGAAACTAAAATTTATATATTCATTAGCAGTAATATTTCTTCTGCTAATGAATGCATGTGATGATAAAATAGAGCAATTCGAACAAGTTGGAACTACCGGTACACCTGCTACTATAGATACCAAAACAGTATCCTCTGAAGCATTACCCGGACAAATAAAACTTAAATGGAATGCTCCAAATGGAGATTTTGCTTATTTGCAGATTAAATATTATGATCCGTTACAAAAAAAGGATATGTATAAAATAGCATCGAAAGGTACTACCGAGATGCTTATAAGTAATACAAGAGCCCGTTATGGAGCATATAAATTTTATTTCCAGACATTTAATTCGGCAAATGAAGGTGGTGATATAAATACGGTTGAGGCTACTTCTGGAGCAGCACCTTCTGTTACTACTGTGGCAGATAAAACAAAAATTGCTCTGACCGAAACTCAATTAAGTACTAATGCACAGGAACCAACAGAGGGGCCAATAAAGAATCTTCTTGATGGAAACTCAGGGACTTTCTTCCATACAAGATGGAGCTCTCCTCAAATTTCATTGCCTCAATATATCCAGATAAACTTTAATGAGGCTCATGAAAACTTTTTGATTTATTACATGAATCGAAACAATTCGGGAACATCTGCAAGACCAAGTAGTGTTGAATTACAGATAAGTAATGATGGTCAGAATTGGGAAACTGTAACAACCCTTTCAGGTTTACCAAGTGCAGCAAGCTCAGAGTATACATCAAGCTATGTTGCTCCAGGCAAAAAGTTTACCTACTTTCGTTTTAATGTGATTGCTACCGGTGGAAATACTAAATATTTTAATATGGCAGAATTTGCAATATATGATGTAAAACTGAATATATTTAATCCGGAAACAGACGAAAAGGATTAGTCCTTTGCAAAAATCATGAAAAAATCTATTATAAGTATTATCGCAGTCATTTCAATGGCTGCGATAGTATCTACATTTTCTGCATGTGACGACAAAGATAGTCTCTCAAAAGACAATGTAGACACTTCATTGCTTTGCTTGAAACAATCGGCCGATTCTTGGGATGGCTCAGAGGCAGCCATATCAATGAAAATTGCATCTTCCGAAAAAAAAGATACAGTTATTAATTTGAATCTTGCATTATATCAGAACAGAGTAGCTGATCGGGATGTTAATACCGAACTTTTTATTGATAAAGATTCATTGGCTTCATTAATAAGCAATGCAGAAAAAGGAAGTTTATATGAAAAGGCACAACTTTTACCTGATAGTTATTACGAATTATCATCTAAACAATTATCGATAAAAACTGGTGAAAAAGAAGGCTCTTCATTGAATATAACCATTCATAAAGATAAATTATTAGCCGACGATATTGTGAGAAGAAACGGAAAATTTGTTTTGCCGGTTAAGATCCAAAACTCAACTTCTTATACGATAAATAAGAAAGTGAACTCTTTAATGCTGGTATTTAAGTTTGCCGATTTCGATGAAACAAAACCCGACCCCGCTTTGCCTGAAAGTGAGAAAGATGGCATGCAATTGATCTGGAGTGATGAATTCAATACCAATAGTGCTCCTGATTCGAATAACTGGAATTTTGAAAAGGGTTTTGTTCGGAATGAAGAACTGCAATGGTATCAGTCGGATAATGCTCAATGCAAAGATGGTGCTCTAATTATAGCAGGGAAAAAAGAAAGAGTTCAGAATCCTAATTATGTGGCAGGTAGTTCTAGTTGGAAAACAAATCGGCAATATGCAGAATACACTTCAAGTTCGATGACTACACACAGTAAATTCGATTTTCAATACGGACGATTGGAAGTACGGGCAAAGATACCAACAGGGAAAGGTGCCTGGCCGGCCATATGGACTCTTGGTAATTGGTATGATTGGCCGTCATGTGGTGAAATTGATGTGCTTGAATATTATCTGATAGGAGGTGAACCTCATATTTTGGCTAATACAGCTTGGGGAACAGATAAAGCATGGACTGCTCAATGGAATTCAATAAAGACAAAGTTCTCTGATTTTACAGCTAAGGATCCTGATTGGGCAAAGAAATTTCATATCTGGCGTATGGACTGGAATGAAGATGAAATAGATTTATATGTTGACGATGTTTTGTATAATACAACAAAACAGTCTCAAACACAAAATGGATCTGCTGCTAATTATACATGGCCGTTTAAACAAAAACATTATATATTGCTAAACCTGGCTATTGGTGGTAACGGTGGTACACCGAGTGATGATGTTTTTCCTATGCAATATATGATTGATTATGTTCGGGTATATCAAAAGAAATTGTGAACATAGATTTTTTGAGTATTGATTAAAGTTTTCTTAGGTATTAGTTTTTTATTAGTAAATAACATGAAAAAGTATAATGATACTGATATGAAAATGTATAAGCTTTTATTGCTATGTCTTTTTGTTCCAGTTTTAGCTTTTGGACAAAAATGGAAGCTGGTGTGGAGCGAAGAATTTAATTATAAAGGGAAACCTGATGCGAAGTTCTGGAGCTTTGAAAAAGGATTTGCGCGCAATGAAGAGTTACAATGGTATCAGGATGAAAATGCATATTGCAAAAAAGGTGTTTTAGTTATAGAAGCACGTAAAGAAAAAGTTTTGAACCCTGAATATAAGAAAGGTGATGTAAATTGGAAAACTTCAAGAGAGTATGCTGAATACACATCTTCTTCTATAAATACTGAGGGTAAAAAGAATTTTTTATACGGACGTGTTGAAGTCAGAGCAAAGATACCTACAGCATGTGGAGCCTGGCCTGCAATCTGGACTTTAGGTAAAGATATGGAATGGCCGTTGAGCGGTGAAGTTGACTTGATGGAATTTTACCGGATAAACAATGTCCCTTCTATATTGGCCAACGCTGCGTGGGGAACGAATGTGAGATGGAAAGCTAAATGGGATGGTTCAAATAAACCTCTAAGCCATTTTACAGAGAAGGATCTTAATTGGGCAAAGAAATTTCATATCTGGCGTATGGATTGGGATAAAGATTTTATCCGCTTATATCTTGATAATGAATTATTGAACGAAATAGATCTCTCTAAAACTATAAATCCGGATGGAACCAATCCATTCCATCAACCTCAATATTTACTTTTAAATCTTGCAATAGGGCGTAATGGCGGTGATCCTTCTCAAACAAAATTTCCATTAGTTTATGAGATTGATTACGTGCGGATTTATCAGCAAAACTGAAAGCTTTTTTATTCGGTTTATTGTTGATTCAACAGAATTGTTTTCCAGGGTTTAAATAACTATTTCTTTTATGAGGTTGCCTGACATCAGTTGTTACAGGCAACCTCTTTTTTATATATACTTCTTCTCTTCACTGCTTTTCTATTTAATAGCAGCATTCTATAATAGTTATTCAGGAGACTGTAACTCAGTAAGCTAGAATTATAGTTCTTTTATGTGTATGTTTTGAGAGATTGTCTAAAAACGGAACTTAAAGAGCTATTTTTGGTGTATATACACAGTTTGTGAACCTATATTTGCGTATAATCTTTAAAATTTTAATAAATGATATCGCAAAGATTTTTTAAAATTATCAGTCCGGTTTTACTGGCTTGCGTTACATTCTTTAGTGTTCAGATGAATGCTGCGAATAAATCGTTTTATCCTGGCAAGCAATGGCCTGATGATAAAGGAGTACACATTAATGCTCATGGTGGTGGAATGCTGTTCTATCAGGGCAAGTATTATTGGTTTGGTGAGTTTAAGAGCGAGACTACCAGTAGTGCATTGGTAGGAGTAACCTGTTATTCTTCTTCTGACTTGTATAACTGGAAGAACAATGGTATTGCCATGAAAGTGTCTGATGATGAAAAAAGTGACATTACCAAGGGATGTATCATTGAACGTCCCAAAGTGATATACAATAAGAAAACAAAGAAGTTTGTGATGTGGTTTCATCTGGAGCTGAAGGGACAAGGATATGTAGCTTCCCGTGTTGGAGTGGCTGTCAGTAATCAGGTAACCGGACCTTATAAGTTCGTCCGCTCGTTCCGCTCTAATCCGGGCATTTATCCTGCTAACATGACGGATGGTCAGAAGAGCATGTCTCTTGATGTAAAGGACTATGAAAAATGGTGGACTCCGGAATGGTACAAGGCAGTATCCGATGGATTGTTTGCTAAGCGGGATTTGAAAGATGGTCAGATGTCGAGAGATATGACGATATTCGTTGATGACAACGGAAAAGCTTACCACATATATTCATCCGAAGAGAATCTTACCCTGCAGATTGCCGAACTGACCGATGATTATCTTGGTCATTCAGGAAAGTATATCCGTATTTTTCCGGGTGGACACAATGAGGCTCCGTCTATTTTCAAGAAAGATGGAACATACTGGATGATTACTTCCGGATGCACCGGCTGGGATCCTAACGAGGCACGTATGTTCTCTGCTAAAAATATTTGGGGACCTTGGAAGAAACACTCCAATCCTTGCGTGGGAGAAGATGCCAAGCTGACTTTCCACTCACAAAGTACTTATATTCAAAAGGTAGAAGGCAAGAAGGATGCCTATATTTTTATGGCGGACAGATGGACACCGAAGCATCCTATTGAGGCTCCTTATATTTGGTTGCCAATTCTTTTTGAGAATGGAAAGCCTGTTTTGAAATGGTATGATCAATGGAATTTGAATATTTTTAAATAGAAATTGGCCCGATATATCATATTGTATACCTTTTTGCATTATTTGTGGAGTAAAGATTGTTTTTTAAAATATATCTTTGTTCCACAAATCTAAAAAACAAAACCTTAGGTGTTATATTATGAAAAGATTAATTGCAATTTTGTTTTCCTGTTTGCTCGTCCTTCCGGTAGTGAAGGCAGCCACAGTGCTGAATAATGTATACGCACGCCACACACAAACACTTAACGGATCGTGGAATTATATTGTAGATCCGTTTGATAATGGGTATTATGACTATAGGCTTAATGTGAGCAATAACGGCTTTTTCAAAAATCAAAAGGCCAAATCAAAATCTGATCTCGTGGAGTACAACTTTGATACTGCTCCGCTGCTGAAAGTTCCGGGCGACTGGAACACACAGAACGATAAACTATTTTTTTATGAGGGGAGTGTTTGGTATAAGAAGGATTTTAATTACACTCCCAAACCGGGCAACCGTGTGTTTTTATACTTTGGTGCGGTGAACTATCTGGCCAATGTTTATCTGAATGGGGAACCAATTGGTACACACGAAGGTGGATTTACTCCGTTTCATTTCGATGTAACTGATAAATTAAAGGCTGGGGATAATTTTGTTATTCTTCGCGTGAACAATGACCGTAAGCCGGAAGGTGTGCCTACGGTGAATTCCGACTGGTGGAACTACGGTGGCATTACGCGTGACGTGATGCTGGTAGAAACTCCCAATGTTTTTGTGGACGATTACTTGGTACAACTTCCCAAAGGAAGCTATGACCGTGTGGAAGGATACGTTCAACTTAATGAAAAGATGGCCGGAGTGGAAGTCTCTTTAGAGATTCCAGAACTGAAACTTCAGAAGAAACTGATTACGGATGCCGGGGGAAAAGCAACTTTTGTGTGCAAGACCAAACCAAAACTCTGGTCGCCTGACTCTCCTAAACTATATGATGTGGTAATTCGTAACGGAGAAGAGGTGCTGAAAGACAAGATTGGTTTCCGTCAGATCGAGACACAAGGAAAAAGTATCTTGCTGAACGGGAAGAAAACTTTCCTTCGCGGAATCTCCATTCACGAAGAAGCACCTTACCGACAAGGACGTGTGTTCTCGAAAGAGGAATCTGTGACGCTTCTTAGCTGGGCAAAAGAGCTGGGATGCAACTTTGTTCGCCTAGCTCATTACCCGCACAATGAATTTATGGTTCGTGTGGCCGAGGAGATGGGCTTGATGGTCTGGAGCGAAATTCCGGTTTACTGGACTATTCAGTGGAGTAATCCGGACACTTATAAGAATGCTTCCACACAACTAAACGATATGATGGAGCGCGATAAGAATCGTTGTGGCATTATAATCTGGTCCGTTGCCAACGAAACTCCGCACAGTGAGGCACGCGATAAATTTCTTGCCGATTTGGCCGCACAGGTTCGGACAAAAGACAACACCCGCCTGCTGAGCATGGCTATGGAAGTGACCGGAACAAAAGGAAATGTGAGTGAGGTAAAAGATTACATGAGTAAGTATGTCGACATTATCAGCTTCAACAATTACCTGGGATGGTATAGCGGCACGCCCGAAGATTGCAAAACCCGCCAGTGGAATATTCCGTATAACAAGCCATTCTTCATCAGTGAATTCGGTGGAGGCGCATTGCAAGGTAAACACGGCGACAAGGATGAACGCTGGACAGAGGAATATCAGGAGGAGCTTTACAAAAACACGCTGGACATGTACAACCGTGTTGACGGATTTGCCGGAACTTCTCCATGGATACTCATGGATTTCCGCTCTACCCGCCGCCAGTTGAACGGAATACAGGATTTCTTCAACCGAAAGGGAGTTATCTCCGAAAGAGGGCTGAAAAAGAAAGCATTTTATGTTTTGCAGGATTTCTACCGGATGAAAAAAGAAAATGAAACGAGACACTAACAAATCACTGATTATATTTTCTTGCTTAGATATACATCAAACGTGTGCTTTGATATATATCTAAGCATCCATTTGATGTATATCAAAAGACCGTTTAGACCCGGGTCTAAAACAATATGTTTCTAATAGTTTTTAAAAAACTTTGTTATGATTGGATTTTTATTTCAATGGGTATTAAAAAGATGTTTTTTCGGATTAACACAAAAATAATATAGTTACGGCTATATTATTAGCATGGCCCCCTAAAATCCTTCAGTAAAAACATACTGCAGGCTAAAAAACAAAAAAGAGCTGCGGATTACTTTGTAATTCGTAGCTCTTTTTTTACCTTTACAAGCAGTATAAAAACAACATAAAAATTTATAGATATGACATTAGTCGAACGTTTTTTTAAATATGTCACTTTTGACACTCAATCGGATGAGCTTACCGGACTCACTCCAAGTACTCCGGGACAGATGATTTTCGCCGAATACCTTAAAACAGAGTTGGAAGCTTTAGGGCTTGAAGAGATTACTTTAGATAACTACGGTTATCTTTTTGCCACTCTTCCTGCCAACATTGACAAGAAAGTTCCAACCATCGGATTTATTGCTCACCTGGACACAAGTCCTGATATGAGTGGCAAGCACGTTAATCCACGTATTGTAGAAAAATATGACGGAAAAGATATTGTTCTTTGCAAGGAAGATAACGTAATTCTCTCTCCGGCTCAGTTCCCCGAACTGCTTGATCACAAAGGGGAAGACCTTATTGTGACTGACGGAAAAACTCTTCTTGGTGCAGACGACAAGGCAGGTATTGCAGAAATCATTACTGCCATTGCTTACCTTAAGGCACATCCTGAAATTAAACACGGAAAGATTCGTATCGGATTTAATCCCGATGAAGAGATTGGCGAGGGCGCTCATAAGTTTGACGTAGAGAAATTCGGATGTGACTGGGCTTACACCATGGATGGTGGTGAATTAGGCGAACTTGAATTCGAGAACTTCAACGCTGCTTCGGCTAAGATTACCTTCAAAGGACGCAATGTTCATCCGGGATACGCCAAGCACAAGATGATTAACTCTATTCGCATAGCAAACCAATTTATAGCAATGCTTCCGCGCCACGAATCTCCTGAGCATACAGAGGGTTATGAAGGATTTTATCACCTGATTGGTGTAAATGGTACTGTGGAACAATCAACTGTATCTTACATTGTCCGCGATCATGATCGTGCTAAATTTGAGAACCGTAAGAAGGAAGTTGAACATCTTGTTCGCAAGATAAATACTGAATTTGGTGAAGGAACAGCCACTCTTGAACTGAAAGATCAGTATTATAACATGCGCGAGAAGATAGAACCGGTGATGCACATTATCGACACTGCTTTTGCAGCAATGAAGGCAGCAGGTGTAGAGCCTAAGGTAAAAGCCATTCGTGGTGGTACGGATGGTGCACAATTATCATTCAAAGGTCTGCCATGTCCTAACATCTTTGCAGGAGGACTGAATTTCCACGGCCGCTTTGAGTTTGCCCCTGTTCAATCATTGGAAAAGGCAACAAAAGTAATTGTGAAGATTGCAGAGCTAGTAGCAAATAAATAAACTAATACTATGAAAAACACACCATTTACAGAAACACACATTGCTTTAGGTGCAAAAATGCACGAGTTTGCCGGCTATAACATGCCGATTGAATATTCCGGAATAATAGATGAACACCTCACTGTTTGCAACGGGGTAGGGGTGTTCGACGTGTCTCACATGGGAGAGTTCTGGGTAAAAGGGCCCAATGCGCTTGCTTTCCTTCAGAAGATTACTTCTAATGACGTGGCAACTCTGTCTATTGGCAAAGCACAATATACCTGCTTCCCGAATGAGGTAGGCGGAATAGTTGATGACTTGCTGGTGTATTACTACGAGCCCGAAAAGTATATGTTGGTTGTTAATGCGTCGAACATTGAAAAGGACTGGAACTGGTGTGTGAGTCACAATACCGTTGGAGCCGAACTGGAAAACGCTTCCGATAAAATGGCGCAGCTTGCCGTTCAGGGACCAAAGGCTATAAATGCTTTGCAAAAGCTGACGTCCGTGAATCTTTCCGAGATTCCTTATTATTCATTTGCCACTGGCGAGTTTGCCGGACAGAAGAATGTGATAATCTCTAATACGGGATATACCGGAGCCGGTGGCTTTGAACTATATTTCTATCCTGATTGTGCAATGAAGATATGGGATGCGGTTTTTGAAGCTGGGGCTGAGTTTGGCATTAAGCCGATAGGGCTTGGTGCACGTGATACGTTGCGTTTGGAAATGGGATTCTGTCTTTACGGCAACGATCTGAATGATTCTACTTCACCAATAGAAGCAGGATTGGGATGGATTACCAAGTTTGTGGATGGAAAGGAATTTACCAACCGTGCATTCCTTGAAAAACAAAAAACTGAGGGCGTGGCTCGTAAACTGGTAGCTTTTGAAATGATTGACCGTGGCATTCCCCGTCATGAATATGAACTGATAAATGCAGAAGGAGAAAAGATTGGAGAAGTAACCTCCGGAACTATGTCGCCTACCCGTAAGGTGGGAATTGGTATGGGATACGTGCAGACTGCTTATTCAAAGCTTGGGACTGAAATATATGTCAGCATTCGTGGAAAAGGTATAAAAGCGGTTGTTGTAAAACCTCCTTTCAGGAAGTAATCTGCTTTCTGAAAATAAATAAATAAAAACAGGCGATATTATGGCTAAATGCTGTAATATCGCTTTTTTTATAGCCAGAGGCTTTTCTTTTTGCTCGGAAAAATGTATTTTTGTAGAAACCAACCTGAAAAAAGCCGATGTCACACTTACCCAATCTTATAGCAGACTTAGCATTAATTCTTATATCAGCGGGGGTTATTACGTTGATATTTAAAAAGCTGAAGCAACCTTTAGTTCTGGGATATATCGTTGCAGGATTCTTAACCGGCCCGCATACATTTCTCACTCCTACTATCGTCGACACGGCTAATATACAAACCTGGGCCGATATAGGTGTAATATTCCTTCTTTTTGCTCTTGGGCTTGAATTTAGTTTCAAGAAAATACTGAAAGTGGGGGGCACGGCAGTTATTGCAGCCTGTACCATTATGTTCTGTATGATTATGCTGGGAATAGTTGTCGGCATAGGTTTTGGATGGCACCGGATGGACTGTATATTTCTGGGGGGAATGATTGCTATGTCTTCTACAACGATCATCTATAAAGCCTTTGATGACCTTGGACTGAGGAAAAAGAAATTTGCCGGAGTGGTGCTTGGCATCCTTATTCTGGAAGATATTCTGGCCATTGTTCTTATGGTGGTTCTTTCCACTATGTCGGTAAGTAATAATTTTCAGGGAACCGATCTCATAGAAAGTATTGGTAAACTGGTTTTCTTCCTCGTTATTTGGTTTGTAGTCGGGATATTTCTTATTCCTGGTTTCCTGAAAAAAACGCGTAGCTTGATGAGTGACGAAACACTTCTGATAGTTGCTCTGGGAATGTGTTTCGGTATGGTGGTACTTGCCTCTCAGGTAGGATTTTCACCAGCCTTCGGAGCTTTCATCATGGGATCTATTTTAGCAGAAACCATTGAGGCTGAACATATAGAACATCTGGTAAAACCGGTAAAGGATCTGTTTGGAGCAATCTTCTTCGTCTCTGTTGGTATGATGGTAGATCCCGCAATGATTGTAGAATATGCCTTGCCCATAGCAGTTATTTCTTTAGTAGTTATTATTGGTCAGTCGGTCTTCGGAACTTTTGGAGTTTTACTTTCCGGTCAGCCGCTGAAGACTGCCATGCAGTGCGGTTTTAGTTTGACACAGATTGGTGAGTTTGCTTTTATCATTGCCTCTCTGGGTGTAAGTTTGAAGGTAACCAGTCACTTCCTTTATCCTATCGTTGTAGCTGTATCGGTAATAACTACATTCCTTACTCCATACATGATCCGTTTGGCCGAACCGGCTTCCAATAAAGCCGAGCATGCATTGCCCCGTTCATGGAAACGCTTCCTCGACCGTTATTCATCTGGTTCGCAAACAGTGAACTATGAAAGTAACTGGAAAAAGCTGATTCTGGCTATGGCACGTAATATTGTGATATATTCAATTATTTCCATTGCAACAATTGCGTTATCTTTCCGGTTTGTAATTCCTTTGTTTGAAAGTCAGCTGCCACGCTTCTGGAGCTCCCTGGTCGGTTCAGTCTTTACCATTATCTGTATCTCTCCATTCCTGCGGGCTATTGTGGTAAAGAAAAACCATTCGGAAGAGTTTACAACACTGTGGGATGACAGTAGGGTGAACCGTGGTCCGCTGGTTTCCACAATAATTTTGCGTGTGGTAATAGCTGTTATTTTTGTTGCATTTGTTATAGCTCATTTCTTTAAATCTTCTGTTGGTATTGTTGTGGGAGTGGCTGTAATTCTGGTGTTTGTGATGGTATATTCCAGAGTATTAAAAAAACATTCCATCCTCATAGAACGTAAGTTTCTCCAGAATCTTCGGTTACGTGATATGCATGCGGAATATATGGGTAATAAAAAACCTGATTATGCTGGTAGTTTGCTCTCGCGTGATTTACATCTCACCGATTTTGAAATTCCTTGCGATTCGGTTTGGGCGGGCAAAACTCTTTCAGAACTAAATCTGGGAAAGAAATATGGTGTGCATATCGTTTCCATTCTTCGCGGAAAGATGCGGATTAATATTCCGGGGGCTTCTGTCAGACTCTTTCCTCTTGACAAGATACAGACAATAGGTACCGACGAACAGCTGAATGTGTTCAGTGAACAAATGATGCAAACAGAATCTTCCTGTGAAAATGTGGACATTGAAAGTAGTTTGATGACACTGAAACAGTTTATGATTGATTCCCGTTCCGGCTTTTTAGGAAAATCTATTCGTGAATCGGGCATAAGGGATAACTATAAGTGCTTGATTGTGGGAATGGAACGCAATGGAAACTCTCTGAGAACCCCCGATGTAAATGTTCCTTTTCAGGAGGGAGACGTGGTATGGGTTGTTGGCGAAAAAGAGGATGTTTACCAATTAGTAAGTCAAAAGAACTAATTATTCCACATTTTTTTGAGAATTTATTTCTACTTTTACACCATTAATATATAAATAGATTATAACCATGAGTGATCCAAAAGACTGTCTGTATTGTCAAAACAATCAGACTTTACACGATTTAATGATTGAAATTGCACAGTTAAGCGTATCAAGAGTATTTCTTTTTAAAGAACAAACATATCGTGGCCGTTGCCTGGTAGCATACAAAGATCATGTAAACGATCTTTTTGAATTGAGTGACGAAGATCGTAATGCTTTTATGGCCGACGTAGCTAAAGTTACACGTGCAATGGATAAAGCTTTCCACCCTGCAAAAATTAATTATGGCGCTTATTCTGATAAGTTGTCTCACTTACACTTTCACTTAGCTCCTAAATATGTGGATGGACCCGACTTTGGCGGAACATTTACAATGAACCCTGGTAAAGTATATTTGAGCGATGCAGAATATCAGGAACTGATTGATGCTGTAAAAGCTAATCTGTAAATAGATTTATGCGATAATACGTAAAGGCTGTCTGGTAATAGGCAGCCTTTTTACTTTTGTATCAACTAAATCAAACGATTTATTAGTTATAGTTCCATTCCCATTTTTATCTTCAGAGTCTGGATAGTATTTAAGACTATCAAAGATATGTTTAGGTAATAATCAGAATAATAGATGATTGAGGTAATAATATGTGCTCTTTTATTTGCGATTTATCAATAAAAAGATAACTTTGTTCGCATCTAAATATTCACTGCCATGATTGAAATACCTGAAGCCGTTGTGTTGTCTCATCAGTTGAATGAATCCATTAAAGGGAAAATAATCACTGATGTTGTTACCGGATATTCTCCTCATAAGTTTGCTTTCTTCTATGGTGACCCTCAGAACTACGCATCATTATTAATAGGAGAAAAGGTGAATGACTCTTATCCCAGAGGAGGTATGGTTGAAATCAGTGCCGGAAAAGCCCGTATTGTTTTTGGTGATGGCGCTAATCTCTGTTATTTTTCCCCGGGAAGTAAATTGCCGGATAAACATCAGCTTCTTGTTGGCTTTGATGATAACTCTTTTCTTGCTGTGACGGTGCAAATGTATGCTGGTTTATGGGCCTTTCCCGAGAATACTTTAGAAAATCCTTATTATCTGGTGGCCGGAGAGAAACCTTTTGTGTTGTCGGATATGTTTAGCAAGGATTATTTTCTGAATCTTATTTCTGAGGAGAGCCTTAAGAATAAGTCAGCTAAAGCTCTGTTGGCTACGGAGCAACGTATTCCTGGACTTGGGAATGGTACATTGCAGGATATTCTTTTTAATGCCGGAATACATCCAAAGAAAAAAACTCAGGATCTGAGTGAACAACAGAAAGAACAATTGTTTTTCTCCATTAAGAACACTATATCTGAAATGTGTGAATTGGGAGGACGCGATACAGAGAAAGATCTTTTTGGAGCCTTTGGGAGATATAAAACAAAGCTTTCCAAAAATACTTCAGGAAAGCCTTGTGATAAATGCGGTAGTATAGTTGTGAAAGAAAACTATTTAGGCGGAAGCATTTACTATTGTAAAGAATGCCAGCCCTTATAGATTGTTTTCTTAATCTTCTGAATTAAAATCAAATTCGAAATCAAAATCATCCATAAACTCTGGATCATTGAAATCTTCTATTTCCCGACGATCTTTTTTGGTTGGTCGTCCGGTACCACGTGCTCTGTCCACAAAACCACTGATTTTACTCATTTCAAGTAATTCGTATTGGTCGGGAGTCGTAACATTCTGCATGTATTCAGGAACGAGTTTTGCTCCAACCCGCTTCTCTATTGTTTGCAAAACTTTAAACGAGTAAGTAATAGGTGGTTTCTTTACCTGAATAACATCGCCAACTTTAATGCTGCGCGCTGCTTTTACAAATGAACCGTTAATAGTAACGCGGCCCTTTTTACATGCTTCGGCAGCAATAGTGCGTGTCTTGAATATACGCGTAGCCCACATCCATTTGTCAATTCTCGCTTCAGCCATAGTTTTACTTTTTATTAAACTGATTCATAGTGAGGGATATTCCTGCCAGGCAAAAACTCTTCACGATTTCACCGGCGGTTTCCAGACGTTCATCCATTGTTTTCATGTCCTCTTCGGTAAAGTTTCCAAGTACAAAGTCAATTTGTCCGCCACGTGGAAAATCATTTCCAATACCAAAGCGCAAACGTGCATAGTTCTCTGTACCAAGTGTGGCGGCAATGTGTTTTAATCCGTTATGCCCGGCATCGCTACCCTTACTTTTTAATCGAAGGGTCCCAAATGGTAATGCAAGGTCATCAACCACAACGAGTACGTTTTCCAGAGCAATTTTCTCTTTTTGCATGTAATATCGCACAGCATTACCGCTCAGGTTCATAAAAGTTGATGGCTTGAGCAAAATTAGTGTACGGCCTTTTATCGATAGGGTAGTGGTAGCACCGTAACGTCCATCGGTAAAAACAATATTGGACGCCTTAGCTAGGGCGTCCAATACATTAAATCCTATGTTGTGACGAGTATCCCGGTATTCTTCACCGATATTACCCAATCCTACAATCAAGTATTTCATTCAATAGTTCAGGTGATAATTATTTTGCAGCAGCAGCAAGACCTCTTGCTACACGAGTCAATTTAACAGCACAAACTACAGCTTCCTTAGCAGTTAATAATTCAAGACCTTCGAACGAAAGTTCTCCAACCTGAATTGTTTTACCTAATCCTAAGTTAGAAACGTTAACAACTAATTTCTCAGGAATAGCGTTGAATAATGCTTTAACTTTAATTTTACGTAATTGAAGAGTCAATTTACCACCGGCTTTAACACCTTCAGCCAAACCTTCAAGAGCTACAGGAACTTCCATAGCGATAGGTTTTGCTTCGTCAATCTGGTAAAAGTCAACGTGAAGAATATTATCTTTTACTGGGTGAAATTGAATATCTTTCAAGATAGCCTTAACTGCTTTTCCTTCAATATCAAGGTTTACTAGATAAATATCTGGTGAATATACCAAGTTACGAAGAGAGTCATTTGTAACTGTAAAGTGAACGCTTTCGCCTTGTCCGTAAAGAACACATGGAACACTGTCAGTTTTACGAATTGCACGAGAGCCTTTCTTTCCGAACTCGCTTCTCAAAGTTCCTTTGATTTCAATTGATTTCATTTTTTTAATTTTTTGTGTTACTCTAAATTAAGTTTTTTTGTTGCTTAATTCACCATTACACGATGTGGTATATCACACGATGCAGTAAAAAGCGCTGCAAAAGTACACTTTCTTTTTTATATAACAAAGAAATAAGTAGGATAAATATACTGTTTACTTAACCTTCCTTACTCAAAATCAATGTCGATTTTAATTTCTTGAGGAATTATTTCATCAGTTCTGATGATTTCTTCACTTTTATTAAACTCTTCTTTAGACTCTTCAACACCTTGTTCTCCGTTAATAAAAGAGATAGCCTGTGTTAATCCTGTCATAAACTTCTCAAAATCCTCTTTATAAAGGAAAATTTTATGTTTTTCAAAAGAAACCTGAGAATCGTCCCCTTCACCTGAAATAACCTTTTTACTTTCTGTAATAGCAATGAACATTTCGTCTTTGCGGTTCTTCTTTACATCTAAATAGTAAATACGTTTGCCTGCTTTGATAGATTTAGAGAAAACGATTTCTTTCTCGTTCATTTCCACTCCACTCTTCTTTTTGATTTCTTCCATACCAAATAAATTATCTCTGTTTTAAATCGGCCTCAAAATTGATTATTTTTTTTTAATAGTCAAAAGAATCGGGCAGAAACTTCTCCGAAAGACTTAATTTTAATTTTTAATGGATCTTTTATACATTAAAAAATGTAATTTATTTGTGTGGAGTCACTAAAAATACCTACTTTTGCACGTTGAATAAATGTATTGATAAAAGTTATGATTAACAGAGTTCTTATTCGTCTTAAGATTGTACAAATAGTGTACGCTTACTATCAAAATGGTAACAAAAACTTAGACACAGCTGAGAAGGAGCTATTCTTCAGTCTCTCAAAAGCTTACGATCTCTACAACTACTTATTGTTGTTGATGATAGAATTGACGAATTTTGCCCAGAAACGCATTGATGCGGCAAAAAATAAATTAGTCCCTTCTGAAGAGGAATTGGCACCATGTATGAAATTTGTAGAAAACAAATTTATAGCGCAGTTGGAAGTCAATAAACAGCTTTCTGAATTTGTTTCCAACCAAAAGAAAACATGGAATAATGATCCTGAATTCATAAAAGAATTGTTTGAGAAGATCTGTAGCTCTGATGTATATAAGGAATATATGGAATCGCCAGAGTCTTCTTATGCAGAAGATCGTGAATTGTGGAGGAAGATTTATAAGAATTTCATTATGAACAATGAATCTTTAGATCAGGTTCTGGAAGATCAGAGCTTATATTGGAATGATGATAAAGAAATCGTTGATACCTTTGTTATTAAGACAATAAAGAAGTTTGATGAGAAACAAGGTGCTAATCAAAAATTGTTGCCTGAGTTTAAAGATGAAGAAGATCAGGAGTTTGCTCGTAGATTATTCCGTCGTTCTGTTCTGAATGAAGATTATTATCGTCATTTAATCAGTGAGAATACCAGAAACTGGGATTTAGACCGCGTAGCTTTCATGGATGTAATTATTATGCAGATTGCTTTGGCCGAAATACTTAGTTTCCCAAATATTCCTGTTAGCGTATCTTTAAATGAATACGTTGAAATTGCTAAACTGTACAGCACTGTGAAAAGTGGCAGTTTTATTAATGGAACATTGGATGGAATAGTTAATCAATTAAAAAAAGATGGTAAGTTAACAAAAAACTAATATCTTTGCTTTTCATCGATTAGAAAACTATAAAAAATATTTTATGAATCTATCTGTATTATTACAAGCACCCGCAGCAGGTGCTGGAAGTGGTTTCTTAAGTGGCGGTGGTGGAACCATTCTTATGATGGTAGCTATGTTTGCTATAATCTATTTCTTTATGATTCGTCCACAAAATAAGAAACAAAAAGAGATCCAGAATTTCCGTAAAGGATTAGAAGTAGGCCAAAAAGTAATTACTGCTGGTGGAATACATGGAAAAATTAAAGAAGTAAAAGACGATGCCATTATTCTTGAAATAGCAGATAACGTTCGTATCAAAATTGATAAGAATTCTATTTTTGCGGCTGCATCTGATGCAACAACTCAAGCAAACGCAAAATAATCAAACATAATGTTCAGTGACAGGAACATAAAGTTTATTTATTTAAAGATTTATAGAAAGATCAGAGACTTTCTGCTTAGTGAAAACAGCAGAAAGATTCTGATCTTTTTGTTCTTTTTTCTAGTTTCCTCAGGATTCTGGTTGTTGCAGACTTTAAAAAACGACTTTGAAGTAGAGCTTGTTGTTCCTATTAAACTACGGAATGTTCCCAATGATGTAATACTTACAGCTGAACCGGTTTCTGAATTACATATAGTTGTAAAAGATAAGGGGACTGCGTTACTTAATTACTTCCTCGGACAAAGTTTCTATCCAATCAGTTTGAATTTTACTGACTACCGGAACCGTGGAAATCACGTTATTATTCAGTCTGCAGAATTAGAAAGTAGAGTGCAGGCCCAGCTTAGTGCTTCGACTAAACTGATTAGCATTAAACCTGATATTGAATATATCTATTCTGAGGGATCCTCGAAAATGGTTCCGATAAAGTTTAGGGGTAGAATCAATACAGGCAATCAGTATTATCCTACGGACACTGTTTTTGCTCCAGATTCGGTTCGTGTATATGCTCCCGGTTCATTACTCGATTCCATAAAGTTTGCTTATACACAGACCACATTATTGGATGGAGTAACAGATACGGTTCATCGTACTGTACGATTAATGGCTATAAAAGGTGCTAAATTTATTCCTAATTTGGTAAATCTAACTCTGCCGGTCGATGTTTTAACGGAAAAAACACTCGAAGTTCCTTTAAGAGGAATCAATTTTCCTCCAAATAAATCATTGCGTACTTTTCCGTCAAAGGTAAAAGTTACTTTTCAGGTTGGATTAAGTCATTTCAAATCCATTCGTCCTGATGCTTTTGTTTTTGATATTTCGTATGAAGATCTAACGAAAAATGGCTCAGAGAAATATAAATTAAAACTAAAATCAACTCCGGCAGGTGTAAACTATGTGCGCATTGTTCCCGGTCAGGTCGATTTTTTAATTGAATCAATTCCTGCATATGGCTATTAAAATAGGTTTGACGGGTGGCATTGGCAGTGGTAAGTCGGTTGTTTCCCATTTATTGGAAACAATGGGTATCCCCGTCTATATAGCTGATGATGAAGCAAAGCGGATTACTTCAAATAATAACGAAATCAGACAGCAACTGGTCTCTTTACTTGGAGAAGAAGTTTTCATTAATGGAAAGCTAAATAAGCCATTGCTTGCTGCTTATCTTTTTTCTGATCCAGAACATACGAAGATTATCAATGGAATTATTCATCCAAAGGTGAAAGAAGATTTTATTGATTGGACCTCAAAGAACAATCATTATCCTGTCATTGCAATTGAGTCGGCAATATTAATTGAGGCCGGTTTTGCAAATGAGGTTGATATAATTGCAATGGTTTATGCTCCACTAAAGCTGCGTCTTGAACGTTTGGCTCAGCGGGATTCTTCTTCAAAAGAACAAATATTAAAACGCATTCAAAGTCAGATGGCTGATGAAGAAAAGAAGTCAATGGCCCATTTTGTTATTGTTAATGATGAAGAGATGCCTATTATTCCTCAGATAATAGAGTTAATGAAATTTACAGCATTATAATTGTTTCCTAATATTTGTTTAAAGAATGGCTTTTTATTAGCATTACGTTGCTTGTTTCAATGTTGAATGTTATTTTTGTTGTCGCAAATATTAAAAATAAAATTAGAGTACTATGTTGAAGACTATTTTGTCTATCTCGGGTAAGCCGGGCTTGTATAAGTTAATTTCTCAGGGAAAAAATATGTTGATCGTTGAATCTATTTCAGAAGATAAAAAACGTTTCCCTGCTTATGGCAATGAAAAAGTGATTTCTTTAGCTGATATAGCAATGTATACAAATGATGAAGAAGTGCCATTGAGAGATGTTCTTGCTTCTGTATTAAAGAAAGAAGATGGTAAAATAGCATCTATTGATGCTAAAAAGTCCACTGCTGATCAGTTGCGTACTTATTTTGCAGAAATCCTTCCGGATTTTGATCGTGACAGAGTTTATGTTACCGATATCAAGAAATTAGTTAATTGGTACAATATTTTGGTTACTAATGGTATTACTGATTTTACTGCTGAAGAGGTAGCTGAACCAGAAGCAGAATAAGTTTAGAAAATACAATATTCTGGAAAGGGGGTATCTAAAGCAGATATTCCCTTTTCTGCTTTTTAAGATCCTTTTTACTCTTAAGATTAATCTATTCTCCTCCTTTTTCGTTTATTAATCATCATTTATTTCTATATAAAGTTTTATCTTTGAATGCTCAAATCAGATTGTGGATAGACTTTATGCATAATGAATAATAACTATTCCGGCCAAATTATGAATTGTGCGTAAGAGGTATGCAAAATGTAAATTGTATACTGATAACCTATTTTACTTATTAACCATAAAAAATACTTTAATGAAAAAGATTTTCTCATTAACCTTATTAATGTTTTCTTTTGTCGTTTTTTCTTCTTTTTCGAAAGGTGTATTGACTAGTCCTGATACCCGACTAAAGTCATCTGTTTATATCAAACAAGGGAAACCTTTCTGCCAACTAACCATGGATGGAACTCCAATTGTGAATGAAATATCGTTAGGGATAAAACTGACAACAGGAGATTTTACCTCTGATTTGAAATTAGTGGAGTATTCAGAACCCAGGTTTTCTGAGGATAATTACAGTCTGACGGTGAGCAAGATAAAAGATGTAACGACCAAAGCAAACACATCCGTTTACACTTTCAGAAACTCTGCCGGGAAAGAGATAAAAATAGAATTCCGTCTGGCAAATGATGGTTTGGCTTTCCGCTATTTAATTGATGGAAACAGTAAAGCTACAGTATTAGAAGAGGCAACAGCTTTTCAGATATCTAAAAATGCCTCCGGTTTCCTGCATCCCATGTCGAAAGCTCATACTGGTTGGGCGCGTACTAACCCTAGTTATGAAGAGCATTATGCGGTTGATGTGCCGGTAACAACTGTTTCAAAGGATAAGCAAGGCTGGTGTTTCCCTGCTTTGTTCAAACTTTCTTCTAATGATAGCAAATCACCTTATTGGTTTATGCTGAGTGAAGCCGGAACTGATGGCAATTATTGTGGTACACACCTTGCTGATGCAACTGCCGAAGGTTTGTTTAAGATAGCTTATCCCGAAGCAGAACAAAATCTGGGTACTGATCCGGTTTATCCAACTTTCATGCTCCCTTTTGCAACTCCATGGAGAATGATTGTAGTGGGCGACAACTTGAATAAGATAGTGGAATCTACAATGGCTACTGATTTAGTAAAACCTAAGTACGAGGCAAAATATGACTATAAACCGGGCAAAGCTTCCTGGAGCTGGCTGGTTCTGAAAGATAATAATACAACTTACGAAGTTCAGCGTCAGTTTATTGATATGGCGGCTCAGCTTAAATTTGAATATTGCTTGATTGATGCATTGTGGGATACTAAAATAGGCCGTGAAAGAATGAAAGAATTGGCCGATTATGCAAAGACAAAGAGCGTATCTCTTATTCTTTGGTACAATTCCAATGGAAAGTGGAATGACGCCGATCAGACTCCGAAGGATAAAATGGCCGAACGTAACAGTCGTAGAGAAGAGATGAAATGGATGCAAAGCATAGGAGTGAAAGGTATCAAGGTTGACTTCTTTGGAGGAGACAAACAAGCTACCATGAAACTTTATGAAGATATTCTCACTGATGCCAATGACTTTGATATTACTGTAAACTTCCACGGAACAACCCTTCCTCGTGGATGGGAGAGGATGTATCCTAATTTTGTGACAGCGGAAGCCGTAAAGGGTATGGAATTTTGCACCTTTGGTCAGGAAGCAGAAAGCTTAAGACCACAGCATGCTTGCGTTTTGCCTTTTGTTCGTAATACTGTAGCTCCAATGGACTTTACTCCACTTATTCTTAATCCTACTTTAGGAGAGAAAAAAAGATCCGGACCAGTGCGCCGTACTACGGATGCTTTTGAGCTGGCTTTGCCGGTAATCTTTTTCTCCGGTGTTCAGCATCTGGGACTTGTTCCTCAGAATCTGCTGGATTATCCTTCTTTTGTGGCCAATTATTTATCTACTGTTCCAAGTGTTTGGGACGAAACCCGATTGATTGATGGCTATCCCGGAAAATTAGTTGTAATGGCACGCAGAAGTGGTGCTCATTGGTTTGTTGCAGCTATTAATGGAGAAAACAGCGATAAAGCAATTACTTTGGATCTTTCTTTTATAAAAGATAAACAATTGAATTGTATCACCGATTCTCCAAATGGAAAACTTACTGATTCAATTATAGTTCCAGGAAAGTCTGTTACTTTTAAGCTGAAAGCTCACGGTGGACTGGTGATTTATTAATTGAACATTCTCATGGTTTATTGAGCTTCTGGTTCATATAACAAATATCCTATCTATTCTTCTGCGGAAAAATGGATAGGATATTTTGTTGTTATAGGGGGGGGTGATGCCATCTTTGAAAAATATCACGCCAAAGTATAGTAGAACTCCGGTTTACTTTTTAAAATATCTATAGACAAATTTGTGCATTCTTGTACAAAAGAATGCAATCTTCTGTACAAAACAATTAATTCTTTTGTACAGAAGAATGAATTGTTTTGTACAAGCTTGCACAAACATCATTCCCGAAAAATAAAATATCACTCGGGAGACAAAATGAAAGCCCGCCGCATTTTTATAAAAGTCTGTCGTGGTCTATTAATAGGCTAATAACAGCACTACATAAAATAAATCAAAAAAAGTTACGGAACAATGCATTGTAATCGTAAATAGTTGAGAATAAATAAAATACAAAGTGCGTGGCTTTTATATTTCCGCGTAGCTTTTTTTATAAAGCTACGCGGGGATATTTTGCTTATTATCAATTCTTTATGGTCGCTTTGCGTAGCTGCGTAGCTTTTTTTTGTTTTCTTCGCTTGAGGCATCTGCTACTCCTGAAAAGCTTATTAATTAATTTCTGCTTAATAAAATAGAACCTCAGAATATTATTAGTTAAACCTTTAACCTTTTAGCTCCATAATTTGTATCTTTGCAGCGTTTTTAAATAAGGAAATATGGATAAAACAGAATCATTGCGAGAATTTATGCAGACAATCTTGCAGACTAGAGCTTCTTTTAAACAAGCTATACAAAGAGGTTTAAGGAAGCATAATATTGACATAACATATGAGATGCTGCAGGTTATGGCTTGCCTTTGGAAACATGAAGGGGTTAACCAACAAGAATTGGCAGATAAAACATTTAAGGATAAAGCCAGTCTCACTTACTTAATTAATAATCTCGAAAAAAGGGAGCTTGTTGTGAGGCAGGAAGATCCTAATGATCGGCGAAATAAGCTGATTATGGTGACAGAGCGTGGACATGTATGGCAAAAGAAAATGCAGCCGTTGATAAATAAAATACATGAATTTGCAGCTGAAAGAATTGATATGGAAAATATAGAGGATCATATAACTTTTTTACGGAAACTAGACAATGAGTTTAAAAATATTCAATAAATGCTTTCTTATAATCTTATTTATCTCTAATGCAACCGTTCAGGCGCAAGACGTTCATCTCCTTGGAATTAATGACCTCTTTAAACTTGGAATTGAAAACAGCCTGAAGGTAAAGGCGGACAAGGTAAATGAGAATATAGCAGTAGATGAAGAGGCTACGGCTAAAACCGGTTTATTACCGGATATAACAGTAGGCTTAACCGGTGGATATATTGGAGATCCAACAGTTTTTAAGCAAGGACTGACTGATGCTGTTCACCCTTATATGCCGGATTGGAGCCAAAGCTATAATGTGGAGGTTGTGCAACCTTTGTATCGTGGAGGTAAGATTAAACGTTCCATTGAGAAAGCTGCTTTGCAGAAAGAATTGGCTCAGCTTACAGCTCGCAAAGATATAGCCGAGATAAAGCTGGTTTTAATAGGTCGTTATCTGGATTTATTCAGGTTGTATAAACAGCAGGAAGTAATGAACCGGAATATCGAAGAAGCCAAACAGCGGTTGCATGATATACAACAGATGAAGAAACAGGGAATGGTTACCGGAAATGACCTGATCCGAAGTGAATTGCAACTAACAAATTATAATCTGACTTTAAGAGAGGTAGAAGATAATATCCGGATTAGTTCACAGCAGTTGGATATTGCTCTGGGATTAAATGAAGATTTATTGCTAAAGCCGGATAATAATCTGTTGGAGCAACCTTTATTTTTAACTTCTTATGAGGAATATGTGCAGCAAGCCAGTAGTCAGTATCCCGAATTACGGTTGGCAGAGAATGGAATAAAACTTGCACGTAAAAATCAAGAACTAGTGTGTGCAGATAATCTTCCTTCACTCTCTTTACGGGCTGCCAATACTTTGGCACGTCCTATTACTACTACTTCACCAGCTCAGGATATGTATCTTAATAGCTGGAATGTATCATTAGTCTTGTCCTATAAACTTTCCGGATTGTATCAGAATAAAAAGAAGGTCAGTGCTGCGAAACATTCAGTTACCTTGCAGCAAATACAACGGGAACAACAAGAGCAGAATATTCGGACGGGGATAAAAAGCGCTTTCATAAGGCATAAAGAGGCAACCGATAGGGTAGATGCTTTGACTTTGTCTGTGGAACAGGCAAATGACAACTATAGGATTGTTTATAACAAATATAAGAACAAGTTGGCCGTACTGACAGATATACTTGATGCAAGTGGGGTAAAACTGGAAGCAGAGATGCAGTTGACTACTGCCAAAGCCAATGTGATGTATACTTATTACCAATTACTGCGTGCAAGTGGTAACTTATAAATAAAGGAAAAAGATGGACGGAAAGAAATCAGGAGAACACGCACATAAAGAAAAGAAGTCTCATCAGCATAAGATGATGAAACTTAAGAATCGCTTGATGCGTAATATTATAGTGAACACAATTTGTATTTCACTTGCTGTTGTAGTAATAGGTTGGGCTATTCATTATTTCAGACGTTATTATGTTTATGAAATAACAAATGATGCTGTTGTCGATCAGTATATTACACCGGTAAGCGTTAGGGTAAGCGGATATATTAAGGAAGTCAGGTTTACAGAACACCAACAAGTAAAAGCAGGCGATACATTATTGATACTGGACGACAGAGAATTCCGGATTAAGATGATGGATGCTCAGGCGGGACTGATGGATGCTGAAGCTTCTTCGGATGCATTGCAATCTACAGTGAATACTACCCGGAGTAATGTTGCTGTTTCGGAAGCTAATATTGCCGAAACCAAGGCAAGGTTATGGAAACTGGAACAGGATGAAAAACGTTATTCAGCACTTCTAAAGGAAGACGCTGTTTCCGGACAACAATATGAGCAGGTGAAAAGTGAATTGGATGCTATGCGAGCTCGTTATCAGGCATTAATAAGCCAGAAGAATTCCGCTGAGTCACAATCGGCCGAGGCGGGTAAGAAAACAGGAAGTGGTTCGGCTATCATTTTAAGGAAGAAGGCGGAACTGGAAATGGCTAAACTGAATCTGTCATACACGGTAGTAACTGCTCCTTATGATGGTTTCATGGGAAGAAGAACTTTGGAGAAGGGACAATTAATTCAGGCGGGGCAAACTGTTTCAAATATAATCCGTGGAAATGAGAAATGGATTACAGCAAATTATAAAGAGACTCAAATAGCTAATATTTATGTAGGGCAAGAGGTGAGAATAAAGGTAGATGCATTTAACGGAAAAGTATTCCACGGAAAGGTTACAGCTATAAGTGAGGCTACAGGATCTAAGTATTCTCTTTTACCAACCGATAATAGTGCCGGCAATTTCGTGAAGGTGCAGCAACGCATTCCAGTCCGGATCGACCTTACAGATGTTCTTCCAGGTGATAAAGCTTTGTTACGTGCAGGAATGATGGTGGAAACCGAAGCAAAAATCAGAAAGTAAGCGCGGAATAATATGGGGAAGAAACATGATATTCCGTTGCGTAAGTGGGTTCCTTACTGGATGGGTATAGTTATCACTTTTGTGGTAATGATTCCTGTGATGTTGCTGAATGGTACATATACAGGATCAAGCGTAGATATTTCCAGTTCCCTTGGTGTGCTGACTGAAGATATATCAATGGCTTTTTTTGCTACTACAGCAGGAATGGTAGTTGCTTATCCGCTTTATTCAAAGGTTAGGCCAATTACAACAACCAAAACTATTATATTATCGAATCTTACTTTGCAAATATTACTGGCTTTTATTTGCGGACGAACAGCTCATATTGAATTGCTTACTTTATGCAGCTTTTTTATTGGATTTTTACGTGCATTTGTCATTATTGAAATAGTTAAGATTCTAAAACCATTCTTCTCTAAACGGGATATTCGGTCGGAATTTTATGCATTCTTTTACCCACTCGTATTTTGCCTTAACCAGATATCCATGATTGTTACCGCAGCATTGGCTTATCACTATCAGTGGCAATACATGTATTACTTGATTATAGGATTGCTGTTAGTAGCTATTATTTTGGTATTGGTATGTTTCCGATTTGGGAAAAGACAGATAAAGATTCCTCTTAAGGATATTGACTGGATAAGTGTGGTTATGATTTCTGTTTTGTTGCTGACTATTATCTATGTGGTTACTTACGGAAAAATAAGAGACTGGTTTGATGATCCAACAATTTTAGCTGGCTCATTATTTATACCAGTTCTTGGATGGTTTTTCATCAGAAGACAACGCAAGCATGAGAACCCTTATCTTAACTTAGGAGGGCTTTTAGGGCATAAACCTATTATTGCTTATTTCTTTATGGCAATAACAGCTGTGTTTAATGCCTCTGGTTTACTCCTTAGTCAGTACTCAACAACAGTATTGCGCATTGATAGTGTGCAAACAAATGAGCTGACTCTTTGGTTGTTCCCTGGTTATCTTATTTCTGCGGCTATTTGTTACTGGTGGTTTAATGCTCAAATCTGGAGGTTTCGGGTACTTATCTTCTGGGGAATGGCCTGTTTTGTGGCATATTTCTCACTGCTTTACTTCGGACTCACCCCTGATGGAACATATGAATTCCTTTATCTTCCAATGATATTCCGAGGGATGGGAGCAATGATCCTCTTTATCGCTTTCGGTGTATTTGCAGCAGAAGGATTGCATCCACGTTTGACACTTGTAAACGCTTTTTTTATGATTACTGTTAGAGGCGTGTTATCTCCGGCTATTGGTAGTTCTTTCTTTAGTAATATGCTTTATCGCTTTCAGCAGAAGAATCTGATGATTCTATCTGAAGGATTGGATATGCAGAATCCTTTGTCTGCATCCCGATACTCTCAAAGTCTGAATAGTGCATTGGCACAAGGCCATCCTTTGACAGAAGCTCATCAATTGGCTACCCAGGCATTATATAATAGTACTCAGATACAGGCGCTGGTAGTTAGTATTAAACAGTTGATAGGATATATGCTTATTGCTGCTATTGTAATTATGGTAATTTCGCGTTTTACTCCATTCCATAAGACATTGAAAGTTGCTGTTCCAAGGACAGGCGAGGATATGGTTTAATCCTGTCACAAATATTCTTTTTACTTTTTTCCTATATTTTTGAAAAAAGTAAAAAGAATATTTGGTTTATAATATAAACTACTTTATATTTGCACCGAGCAATTAGGAAGTGTACAGCTTGATTGCTTATTTTTATCCGGATATAGTTTATATTATAAACCAATTTACGAATTAATTAAAATAACTATGGAAGAGAAAACGTTAACAGAGAAAGAAAGTATAGAAATTATTTCCCGAATGATTCAGGAAACAAAAGAAGGAATGCGTGAAGGTTCAGGAAATATGTTCCTTTTATGGGGATATGTAGCAACAATTGTTTCATTGATTATCTATTTTGGCTACAGTGCAACTGGCAATTCAAATATATTCTGGCTTTGGTGGTTAATACCGGCAATAGGATGGCCGGTGATGATATACATGCTTAAAAGGAAGAAAAAAAGAGTTGTGACCTATGTAGATAAGGTGATAGGATATATCTGGACCATTCTGGGAGTTTGTGCAATGTTGGTTCCTATATTTAGCTTTACACAACCTATAGGGACATTCCCGATTTTATTTATGGAAGCATTACTTATAAATATCGGAGTAACAATGACAGGGATGGTTATTAAGTACAAATTACTTATAGTTTCTGGTTTTATCGGCATTTTATTTAGTTTTATGCTGCTGTTTGTTCACGGTTTGTCTTGTATACTTGTGTTTGCTGCTATGTTTGTTTTATTAATGATTATTCCGGGACATTTGCTGAATGCCGCCAGTCGAAAATCTAAAAAATATAGCTTATGTTCAGAGAACTAGATCCGTTGCTTCATTCACAACTTCGCCTTGGTGTAATGGCTATTCTGATGAATGTGGAAGAGGCTGATTTTGTGTATCTGAAGGAGAAAACTCAGTCAACTGCGGGTAATCTCAGTGTACAGTTGGATAAACTTTCGGAAGCTGGGTATATTAAAGTGGAGAAAAGCTTTGTTGGAAAGAAAACGCATACGGCTTGCCGGATTTTACCTTTAGGTAGAAAAGCATTTGCAAGCTATGTTCAGGCTCTTAAAGATTATATTGGATGATATATTTATGACTTGTTTTCCAGGCTTTTCAGTGAAAGTGATGGCCTAATAAAATATTAAACGAATTAAATATCTAAGAATTTGTTCTTGTATTTAATATTAAAGTTAACAATATGAAAGCACGGACTGTGAAGTTCGTGCTTTTGCTCAAATCTAATAAAAAAGGAACTATGAAAGCTATTAGACCGATCTTTCAAAACCTTATCCCATACAATTGGGTATTTGGTTTAGTATTTATTATTCTATTGGGCATTCCTCGTTTTATATTGGTTCTAAGTGCTAATGTCACAAAGAACTATGGCTCTGTTTCTATTATATTTATCGTCATGTGGTTTATTCCTTTTATTCTGCTGAATAAAGTGGGAAGAACCTTTATTGGAATTAAAAAACCAAAGAATCTAAAGTGGTTAATATATTCAGTAGCTTTGGGCGGCATTGCTTCTTTTATTGTTTATTTATGTGCATCCTGGCTTTTTGGAAGTACAATAAATAACAGCCTTGTCTATATAGCTAAATCTTATTCAGCTTCCGGAATAGTATTTACTCCTGAAAGCAGAAAAATGTATTTCATTCTTTATGCATTTGCCGGAATGATTTTTAGTCCTATAGGGGAAGAACTATTTTATAGAGGGTTGATACATGGAAGTTTTGTTTCTCGCTTCGGTGAGCGGAATGCGTCAAGATTTGATAGCTTGGCTTTTGCATTTACTCACCTGGCTCATTTCGGCATTGTATATGTTGCGGGAGGTTGGACATTTTTGTTATTACCTTCTTTGGTTTGGGTGATAAGTATGTATGCTGTAAGTCGCTTGTTTTTCTTCTGTAAGCAGAAAACAGGTTCATTACTCGGAGCGATCTTATCTCATGCGGCATATAATGTAATGATGATGTATGTTATCTTCTATAAGATATTATTGTAATCTGATTTAGAAAGCTATAAAAATAAAAAGCACAGCGAATAAGATTTCTCTTTATTTCGCTGTGCTTTTGTTATCCTGAAATCTATCTTAATTCCTGAAAACTAATTCTTCACCTGATACATCTACCACAATTGGCTTTTCACGGTCTACTTCCTGTGCCAGTAACTTTTTAGATAAGTCGTTCAGTAAGTAACGTTGAATGGCTCTCTTTACCGGACGGGCACCAAACTCCGGATCATATCCGGCAGTGGCAATAAATTGCATGGCTGCTTCCGTCAGTTCCAGAGTTACTCCGTTTCCGGCAAGCATCTTTTGGATGCCTTTTATCTGTAGACCAACTATCTGCTTAATTTCATTCTCTGATAATGGCAGGAACATAATGGTTTCGTCTATACGATTCAAGAACTCGGGACGAATTGTTTTCTTTAGCATTACCATCACTTCCTTTTTGGTTTCCTCAATAATGCCCTCTCTATTTTCATCGTTCAGCTTTTCAAACTGACTTTGAATGTACGAGCTTCCCATGTTGGAGGTCATAATGATGATGGTATTCTTGAAGTTTACCACCCTTCCTTTGTTATCCGTCAGTCTACCGTCATCAAGTACCTGCAATAAGATGTTGAACACATCCGGATGCGCTTTTTCAATTTCATCGAACAGCACAACAGAGTAGGGTTTGTGACGAATAGCTTCAGTAAGCTGGCCGCCTTCGTCGTAACCAACATATCCCGGAGGCGCTCCGACCAACCTTGATACAGAGTGTTTTTCCTGATACTCGCTCATATCTATACGGGTCATCATTGCTTCATCATCGAATAGAAACTCGGCAAGTGCCTTGGCTAGTTCGGTTTTACCCACACCGGTGGTTCCCAGAAAGATGAAACTTCCGATTGGACGCTTTGGATCCTGCAATCCGGAACGGCTTCTTCGCACGGCATCGGCCACTGCTTCGATGGCTTCGTCCTGACCAATCACACGCTCGTGGAGTTCGTTTTCAAGGAAAAGAAGTTTGTTGGCTTCACTTTTCAGCATCTTCTTTACCGGAATACCCGTCCATCGTGATACCACATCGGCAATGTCCTCGGCATCAACCTCTTCCTTAATCATTGCACTTCCGTTTTGCATGTGGTGCAACTCCTCTTGAGTCTCTTTAATCCCAGCATCCAGTGCCTGAAGTTTGCCGTAGCGAATCTCGGCTACCCGTCCGTAGTCACCTTCACGTTCAGCTTTTTCAGCTTCAAACTTCAGGTTCTCTATCTCAATCTTATTCTGCTGAATCTTGTTCACTAAGGTTTTCTCGCTTTGCCATTTAGCCTTGTATGAACTTTCCTGCTCTTTCAACTCGGCAATCTCCTTGTTGAGAAGTTGCAGTTTATCTTCATCCTTTTCACGCTTAATGGCTTCGCGTTCAATTTCCAGCTGTTTAATTTTTCTGCTTATCTCATCAAGCTCCTCGGGCACGGAGTTTACCTCCATACGTAACTTCGCAGCTGCCTCGTCCATCAGGTCAATCGCTTTATCCGGAAGGAAGCGGTTTGTGATGTAACGGTTGGAAAGTTCCACGGCAGCAATGATTGCATCGTCTTTGATACGCACCTGGTGATGATTTTCATAGCGTTCTTTCAACCCGCGAAGGATAGAAATGGTGCTAAGAATATCTGGTTCATCCACCTGTACCACCTGAAAACGGCGTTCAAGAGCTTTATCTTTCTCAAAATACTTCTGATACTCGTTGTAAGTTGTTGCTCCGATAGAACGCAGTTCGCCACGAGCCAGAGCAGGCTTCAGGATATTTGCCGCATCCATGGCGCCTTCACCTTTACCCGCACCCACAAGCGTGTGAATCTCATCAATAAAGAGAATAATGTTTCCGTCTGATTTTATCACTTCGTTGATTACCGATTTCAACCGTTCCTCAAACTCTCCTTTATATTTGGCACCGGCCACCAAAGCACCCATGTCTAGTGAATAAACTTGTTTGTTCTTTAGATTATCCGGCACGTCGCCCCGCAGGATTCTGTGCGCCAATCCTTCCACGATTGCTGTCTTACCTGTACCCGGCTCACCAATCAGGATAGGATTGTTCTTGGTACGGCGACTCAGAATCTGAAGTACCCTACGAATTTCCTCGTCACGACCAATCACCGGATCTAGTTTGCCGGTCCGGGCTTGCTCGTTCAGATTGATGGCATATTTGTTTAGTGACTGATAAGTATCCTCACTGGTTTGCGAAGTTACCTTTTCTCCTTTACGCAATTCAGTAATAGCTGCCCGAAGTTCCTTTTCGTTCATTCCGGCATCCTTCAGAATGTTGGCAACAGTGCTTTTTACCGTCAGCAAAGCCAGCAGTAAATGTTCCAGAGAAACGAACTCGTCGCCCATCTCTTTGGAATACTGAGTGGCTTTTTGGAATACATCATTCGTCTCTCTACCCAGATATGGTTCTCCACCGGTCACCTTTGGAAAAGAATCAATCTGCTTGTCGAGCACCAGTGCAATCTGCTGCCCGTTCATTCCTAGTTTCTGGAAGATAAAATTGGTTACATTTTCGCCAACCTTCATCACCCCGTGCAGCACATGAGCAGTCTCAATGGTCTGCTGTCCGCGGCTCTGCGCCAGGTTTATGGCCTCTTGTACCGCTTCCTGTGATTTAATAGTAAAATTGTTGAAGTTCATATAGTTATATCTCCTTTCGTTTATTTCTTTTTTAATAAGTAACACTTAATAAGCTTCAAAAGATTTGCCAACCTCTTCATTACTTAATTTGTAGACACAATAGCTTTGTTATAGAGACATTTTGACATTTAATATTTGACTTTGGCTGCCATTTTGTCTAAAGTTGGCCTATAATCTTATCTCTATCTATAGAAATTGATAGATATTACGGGTTATTTAATGAAACCGTGGAGTTTGCTGTTTCAAATTATTCCGGATAACGTTTGATCTTATCGGTTTATCTATTGAACCCTTAAATGAACTTTAGTAAGAATAATCCTGGAGTTTACTCGGTTTAACCTGAAATACTAATGCTGGCCTGTACAACCTGGGATCTCAGCTTGTACAAGTCAGTAACCTACCTTGTACAGGCTGAATAGTTAGCCTCATGACCCTAAATTTAATTATCCGGCAATATTCACTTAATTCATATAGGGCATTCACATAAAATAACCTTGGGCAGATTATAGTGCATTGAGATTAATTTGTATCTTTATCCCATTAAATAAAGAAACCCCATGGAAGAAGAAATTAAAATGGCCGAGACAGTGATGCTGGTAGACGCGTCTTTTCTGAACTTCGTAACCGAAGATATTAAAAGAAACTTTGAAAGTATGTTGAAAAGAAAGTTACAGGATATGGATCTTTCTCACCTGTTTACCTATATAGCTCTTGATGCCGGAATTTCCGAAGGGAAGAATGAAATGCAGATTTTCTTTATCTATGACGCTGATTCCACTAGTTTGGTTCACGCTATGCCTTCCGATTTAAAGACTGAACTTAATAATGTGGCTTTTAGTAATGAGTTTGGAGAATTTTGCTTCAATACTTTTCAGCCGGAAAAGATGGCTTCCCGCGAAGAGCTGTTTCTTGAGTCATTAAATGTACTTGCAGATGCGAAAGAAGTGAAAAGAATTGTTGTGCTCTCCTTTAATGAGGAGTATGGAGAAAAGGTGCATAAGATTTTAAAGAAGGTGAAAGAAAAAGAACTGATTCAGTTTCGCATGAATGAACCAGATGATGATACCGAATATCGCTGGGAAATGCTGGCTTATCCGGTAATGCAGGCTTTGGGTATTCGTGGAGACGAACTGCACTAATTAATGTAATATCATAAAATTCAGCTCTATGTCCGACTTCCGGCTCAAAGTATTTCTTAGTGTGGCGCGGAACCTTAGTTTTACCAAGGCTTCGCAGGAGCTATTTATCACCCAACCTGCCATAACCAAACATATACAAGAGCTGGAAGGGCTTTATAAGACCCGGCTTTTTGAAAGGTTGGGGAATAAAATCACTTTGACAAGTGCCGGAGAACTTCTTCTGGAACATAGCGAACGTATACTTGATGATTACAAACGGCTGGATTATGAAATGCACTTGCTTCATAATGAATGCTCGGGGGAACTTCGTCTGGGGGCAAGTACCACCATTTCGCAATATGTTCTTCCGCCTTTGCTGGCCCGGTTTATCGAGAAATTTCCTCAGGTATCCTTGTCTTTGCTCAATGGCAATTCCCGCGACGTAGAGGTTGCTTTGCAGGAGCATCGCATAGACATGGGATTGGTCGAGGGAATTATCCGTTTGCCCAACCTGAAATATACCACTTTTCTTGATGATGAACTTGTTGCAGTGGTGCATACGCACAGCAAATTGGCAAAACTTGATGAGATATCCGTTTACGATCTTTATAAAATGCCTCTGGTATTGCGCGAAAGAGGATCTGGTACCCTTGATGTGTTGGAGACTTCTTTGCTTCGCCATAACATTAGATTATCAGATCTCAATATAAAAATGTATTTGGGAAGTACGGAAAGCATCAAACTTTTTCTTGAAAATACTGATTGCATGGGAGTTGTATCAGTTCGCTCCATCTCTCGTGAACTTGCAGCTGGTCTATTTAAAGTGATAGATATAAAATATCTCGAGATGCAGCGCGAGTTTTCCTTTGCACGCTTGCAAGGAGAGGAGAGTGGCCTTTCTCAGGTATTCATGCAATTTGCTGTTCATTATAATAAAAAGTTATAAGGCATTAATAAAAACGATTGGCTTCGCAGGCATTATTACCTTACCTTTGCGTCATAATCATTAAGGAATAAATAAGTATGACCGCACTTGTAAAGTTTTTGAGGGATAACAATAAGATAATCTACGGATTGTTACTTGTATTCTGTCTTTTCCCATTCGTGACTCCTCCGGTAGCCCTGCTTACAGGCTTGATCTTTGCCTTGGTTTGTGGACAGGCACATCCTAAGTTTAATAAGAAATCATCAAAGTATCTTTTGCAGTTTTCAGTGGTAGGATTAGGGTTCGGCATGAATCTTCATCAGGCATTGGCTTCCGGTAAAGATGGAATGATGTTTACCATTGTCTCTGTGGCCGGCACATTAGCTATTGGTTCTTTTATAGCCTGGCGCATGAAGGTGGAAAAGAAAACCGGTTACCTCATTAGCTCGGGAACGGCCATTTGTGGAGGAAGTGCCATTGCTGCGGTTGGCCCGGTAATAAAGGCGGATGATGGTCAGATGTCCGTATCATTGGGAACTATCTTTATCCTTAATGCCATCGCTCTTTTCCTTTTCCCCATACTGGGACATTACTTAGGGCTCACCCAGCATCAGTTTGGTTTGTGGGCAGCTATTGCCATTCATGATACAAGCTCTGTGGTTGGTGCTGGAGCCGCTTATGGTGAAGAGGCTTTGAAAGTGGCAACAACAGTAAAGCTTACACGAGCTTTGTGGATAATACCCGTAGCATTTGTGACTTCATTTCTCTTTAAGAATAAGACCGGTAAGGTCTCCATTCCGTGGTTTATCTTTATTTTCATCTTAGCCATGTTTGCCAATACCTTCCTGCCTCTGCCTGTTTTCCTTACCAGTGGGCTAGTGTGGTTGGCTCGTAAAGGTTTAACCCTTACACTCTTTTTTATTGGAGCATCACTTTCTAAAGATGTATTGCGACGCGTAGGTGTGCGTCCTATGATTCAGGGAGTTCTTCTTTGGATTGTTATAGGCATCTCTTCCCTGTTATATATTTTGTATAGTACGAACTAAGTGCGTTTTTAATATCAATTTATTGAATATTGCCGTTTACGTATATAAAAAGAATCCTGCATTTGGCCACATAAGATTTCTGAATCCTTTATGTCTGCCAAATGCAGAATTTAGTATTCTGAGTTTATGCTCTTTTAAAAAACAAAAATGGTTACCTCGCGATAACCATTTCCCCTAACCATTTTATTCAATTTAGTGAGTATATTGTATTACTCAGCTCTTATTAAGAGCTACAAAGATAATTATACCAACCGTACGGTATTTATATTTTAACTATTTTAACATAGTAAAATACGAATATTATATCATTAATGATATTAATACTTGTTTTTTACTTCTAGAAAGTAGTTTTTACTGTAAAGTTGTTACTTTGTTAATTAACAAACCGTTAGTAATGCTGTACCATAAGAGAATCTTCCGCTTTCCGGAACTAGTAATAATATCTTTTGCCCTTTTTTTAATTTCCCGGAATGAAATAGTTCTTCCAGTGCAACGAATACAGCAGCAGAGCCAATATTACCTACTGACGTTAAATTAGTGAACCACTTTTCTTCTCTAAGGTCAATGTTGCGGGCACAAATCTCTTCAAGTAATTTGTGATAAAAGAACATAGAAGAAACATGTGGTATTACATAATCAACTTCGGACGCAGAAATGTTATGCTTTTTAAGGCACGATTCAATATGATCAACCCAATATTTAATGATGTGTACTTTAAGTAAACGGATATCTTGCTTTACTGCAAAAACAGATCTGTCAATCAATTCCTGGCTTTTGAACTTTTTCCAGCTTTTAAGTTCTCCATCATTCTCAAGCTCAGCTCCAAGAAACATACAGGTTGGTAACTCGTTAGCATAGGAAGTCATTTCAATCCATTCTAGTTTAAGAGATTGATTGCCTTTAGGAGCATTTTCAAGTAAAACAGCTCCTGCTCCATCTGATAGCATAAAACGAAGGAAATCTTTTTCGAAAGCCATATAAGGATTTTCCCCTACATTTTTCGCTTTCTCATATTCTTCTTCATAGTTTTTTGAAAGAAGAGTTGCTGAGACAAGTTCCGAAGCACAACAAACAGCATTTTGGGAATTCTCAGCTTTAATAGACATATATCCTATTTTTAAAGCCTGAAGGCAAGTAAGGCAAACGCCTGCACTTGAATATATTTCAGTTGGTTTGTTTTTTAATAAACCATGAACCATTGATGCATGAGAGGGGAGAAGTTGATCGGGTATAGATGTAGCACATGCTAATAAATCTATATTTTTTCCGGAAAAGTCTGAGGAAAATAATCTTTTAATTGCTTCAACAGCCATTTCAGCACTGGTATGAGTTATGTTTTGCTGTTGATCCAGGGCATAGAATCTTCTTTTTATTCCATTCTGACGAAGAACAATACTCTTTACTCTTGAAGGTTTTCCTGAGATTAGCCCCAGATGTTTTTCCATGTCATCATTGCTGACAGGATTGTTAGGTAAAAATACACCTATATTATTAATAAAAACCTGATTTATCATATTCTGTGTTTATGTTTTGATCCTGTTATAGAATTCCATATAGATCCCCATTAACAGTTTCGTATCGAGACCTTTCTTTAAAGACATCTCGAAAGATAACCCTGAGTATATATATCTGAAATGCATAGCTACAATATCAGCATCCAGATCTTGTTTTAATTCTCCTGATTTGATTGCATTCTCTACAACTCTTTTCCATAATTCCAGCTCTTTCTCAAAAACACCGGAAATGAATTCACTAAAATTGGGGTAGTATTGTAAAGCCTGGAAGATAAGACTGAAATAGGATCTGTGCAGATTCTCGACTCCACACGATTCAATTGATTTCATGGTTTTTTTTATTCCATCAATATAAAAATGAATGAAATCAATGAGGCTGGAATCTTTAAATGCTGCAAATTTGTTATCGATATTGTGAGGAGATAAAACATATTTATCAATAACTCTGATAAAAAGTTCTTCTTTAGTTTTCATATAGTAGAAGATAGCTCCACGGCTTAATCCCAGAGCCTTCTCAAGGTCTGCTATAGTAACCTTTTCGAAGTTCTTTGTTAAGAATAACTTGAATGCTCCAAATAGTATTTTATCTTCTGTCTCTTTCACTTTTGATTTAATAAATCGTCATAAAGGTAAATGTATTTATTAAATACTAAGTTCTATTTCGTATAGTATTATTGTTAATTAACACTATTAACACTTTTGTGTTTAACACATTCTTTTATATATTGCAGAGTATAAAATATCTATTTCTGTTTGTTTACAGATTATTGCTTGCTTTGTTTATGAAAGACTATAAATATACAAGCAGTATGTGGTGGGTACACTAAGGATTATAAATCTGTCTTCTTTACAATAAAAATGAATGATAAGCAAACTAATTATATATTTGTTTGCTTATCATTCTAATAAGATATTGTCCTGGTATTAATTATTTGTGTAATTTTATTTATATTCAAATAGGATTGTTATATCTGTATTCATCTTTATTTCTTTCCTTTTGTAATTTTCTGAATATCCTGAAGTGTCATATCTCCCATAATTTGTATATATACAAACTCCGGATGTTCATCTACCAGCATCACCAGTTCGCCTATTTTTCCATTGTTCTTTTTCTTGATATAAAAAGTTACCCGCGAATTTTCATCTTTTACACGCATCAACTCTTCATATTTCTTATCATTGGCGAAGTGAGGAATCTCACTTTTCATCATATTAGAGATAGAAGCTTTTTCACTTGTCAGAATCATTATTGATTCCAGTTTTCCGGCAACCCCTCCAATATCGATTCCTTCCGTCTTCATGTTAGGCATCATTTGAAGCATTGATTTGGATATGAATACGGAAGTTACTCCATCCATATCACCAAACTTCTCAACGAGTTTGTTTTGTGCAAATGCCATACTGGCAAAGCACATTAATATTGCAAATAACAAATGTTTTAATTTCATTGCTGTATTTTTTTTTATTCGGAGATTCTTTCGTCCAGAATTTTATTTACTTTATTCATGTCTTTTTGGGCACTTTCCAATTTAGAAACTCCTTTGTTCAGATTAATAGATACTAGTAATAATGCCTTTTGAGCCTCCTTATAAGCATCTTTTGGATTAGAATATGTATCTGTAAGCACTGGTTCCTGTTGCTCAATGTGTGTATATAGTCCTATACTCAGAATCAAAAACAGACCTGCTGCTATACCACTTATCCAATGCCAGTTAATTCTTCTTTCCTGATGAGGCTTAATCGTTTTTTCTTTCTTCTCCCATGAGTCAATAAGAATACTTAACTTCTGTTCCAAATGAGGTGGCACTTCTATCTCATTACAACTGCTGTATATCTTCTGAAACAGTTCTTTGTCTGCCAGTAAATGAGGTGGCACTTCCTGAGTCTCAAAAAAGTGCATTAGTTCCTTCTCCTGGGTAACCGATGTTTTTCCTTCATAAAAATCGGTTATTAGTTTTTCTATTTCAAAGATTTCCATCATTGTCTCAATATATTAAATTGTTCGCGTATCGTTTTTCTGGCTCTTGATATCAATACTCTTATGTTGATAGCATTGAGTCCGGTTATCTGTTCTATTTCTTCTATAGAACATTCACTCAGATGCCTTAATTTCATAACTTCCTGTTGCTTTCCCGGTAATTGTGTAATGAGTTGTTTCACGCAGTTTAATTCATCTTTGGTCTCTATTTCATTAATCAGTGAAACTTCATTTGCTTTACCTACTACTTCTATATCCTGTTTTCCTATATCATTTTTAGTTGAACGAAGATAGTCAAAGCAGATGTTTTTAAGTAAGATTACAGAAAACGATTCAGGATTCTTGATATCAATAAGTTCATCTCGTTTGTTCCATAGTTTCAGATACGCTTCCTGCACCATATCTTCCGCATCGCACTGGTTTCCCAATAACTTATAGGCAATCCTGTAAAGCTTTTGGTGATACGGAAGATACAATTTTTTGAAGCTTTCGGCATCCATATTTTTATTTATCAGTAAGTTTGGCGAGATCTGATTTATTGAATTTTCCTTTGATCTTTACTATAGCCGCACCTTCACCGGTAGTAAGTATTACCAATTCACGAATTTCTTCTTTGTCTATCTTAACCAATATTCTCACATTTTCGCCATTTTGATTTGAACGAACTAATGTTTCGTAACTTTCATCGTTCAGCGTTTTTACCTTTTCTGCAAAACTGTTTTTAATATCGGGAGAACAACTACTCAGAGCTAGAATCTGCATGGAATTAATGCCTTTTAATCCACGTGTATCCTCGCCGCTCATGAAAGGTTTTATTAATGTCATCAAAAACTTATTTATTTTCACATTCTCAACCTTCGGTGCATGTGAAAATTCAGAAAACAACTTGTCTATGTTTTGACCAAGGCTCCATTGAGCTACCAGTAGCATAGACATACATAAAATGAATTTCTTTATCATAATCTTTAGATTTTAAGTGATTATTCTGTTTTTATTGACGCGCTATCAATGTGATTACATTAATAAAGACGTAATGCACCGGAATGTTGTTACAAAGAAAATAAAAAAAAGAGCGAAAAGAAAAGATTTTATTTCTTTCCCATTCGCTCTTCTATTTTTTTTAAAGGAGAATTAGTTCTTTTTCTCTTTCAGTTTTTCAAAGATTAAAGCTTCCAATTCATCTGCAAGTTCAGGATTGTCGCCTATGCATTGTTTGGCAGCATCTCTTCCTTGTCCAAGTTTGGTATCATTGTAGCTATACCATGAACCACTTTTCTTGATAATTCCCATATCGGCACCCAAGTCAACAATTTCACCTGAGCGTGAGATACCTTCTCCAAACATGATGTCGAATTCTGCTTTGCGGAATGGAGGTGCCACTTTATTCTTTACTACTTTTACACGAGTCTGGTTACCAACAACCTCATCACCATCTTTTAACTGGCTTATACGGCGGATATCCAGACGTACGGAAGCGTAGAACTTCAGTGCATTACCACCAGTCGTTGTTTCCGGGTTACCAAACATTACGCCAATCTTTTCACGTAACTGGTTAATAAAGATACAAGTAGTATTTGTTTTACTAATAGTACCAGTCAGTTTACGCAACGCCTGAGACATTAAACGAGCCTGAAGACCAACCTTATTTTCTCCCATATCGCCTTCAATTTCAGCTTTTGGAGTAAGTGCGGCAACAGAGTCAATTACAACAATGTCAACTGCTGAAGAGCGGATCAACTGATCTGCAATCTCTAAAGCCTGTTCACCATTGTCGGGTTGTGAGATCCAAAGATTGTCGATATCTACACCTAACTTGGCAGCATAAAAGCGGTCGAATGCATGCTCTGCATCAATAATGGCAGCAATACCTCCTGCTTTTTGAGCCTGTGCAATAGCATGGATTGCAAGTGTTGTTTTACCTGAAGATTCAGGTCCATAGATTTCAATAACTCTTCCCCGAGGATAACCACCTACTCCTAAAGCTGCATTTAATGCAATTGAGCCCGTAGGGATTACTTCTATTTCCTGTACATTGTTATCGCCGAGTTTCATGATAGAACCTTTGCCGTAGCTTTTTTCTATCTTATCCATGGCAGCCTGTAAGGCTTTTAATTTTTCGCTTGACGCCATATTTGTTTGGAAATTTAATTCATCGCTTTCTTTCTTTGCCATAAATTAGTTGTTTTGTAACTTGTTCGTATTTATAATATTTGCTGAGCATGATCTTTTGTGCTCACTTCTTTCGGAGAAATAATGCGTTCGATAATACCTTCCTCATTGATGATAAAGGTTGTGCGAAGAGTACCCATATAAGATCTGCCATACAGCTTCTTCTCTGCCCACACACCGAATTGCTCTACCAGTTTCTTTTCAGTATCAGCAATTAGTGTGAAAGGAAGTTCATTCTTCTCGATGAATTTCAGATGAGATTTCTCATTATCTACACTGACGCCTATAACTTCATACCCAGCTTTCCGAAGATCAGAGTAATTATCACGCAGATTGCAGGCTTGAGCTGTGCATCCCGAAGTACTATCTTTTGGATAGAAGTACAATACCACTTTCTTTCCTTTATAATTGCTAAGGCGAATTTCTTCTCCTTTTTCGTTTATGCCCAATATTTCAGGGGCTTTATCTCCTACATTCATAATTTAATATTAATAATTTAATGCTTAAAAAGATAAAAATAAAACGTTGAGTATGAGAAAACGAAGGTGCCAAAGACCTTTTAGCACCCTCTAAGAAGTTCTGTATTTAAAGCTCCAGATCGCCGCCGAACACTTCTACCCAAGGTAATCCTTGTTTATTAAGTTGTTCCATGAACGGATCCGGATTAAAGTCTTCTACATTATTAACGCCCGGACGTCTCCATTCACCTTTGAGGAACATCATTGCACCAATCATGGCAGGAACGCCGGTTGTGTAACTTACGCCCTGAGCACCTGTTTCTTTATAGGCTGCTTCGTGGCTACAGTTGTTATATACATAATAAGTACACTCTTTTCCGTCTTTGATACCGCGGATACGGCAACCAATTGAAGTTTCTCCGGTATAGTTTTCACCAAGATCTCCCGGATTAGGAAGTACAGCTTTCAGGAACTGAATAGGAACAATTTTTTGTCCGTTGTAATCAATCTCATCAATACGGGCCATACCAATGTTTTGGATAACGCGAAGATGAGTAAGATATTCCTGTCCGAATGTCATCCAAAAGCGTGCACGCTTCAGGGTAGGGTAGTTCTTTACCAGAGATTCCAGTTCTTCGTGGTAAATTACGTATGATTCTTTTGGACCGATATTAGGATAATTCAATGGTTTGTGAATCTGATGAGGTTCAGTAACCACCCATTCTCCGTTCTCGTAGTATTTCCCTTTTTGCGTAACCTCACGGATATTGATTTCCGGGTTGAAGTTAGTTGCAAATGCTTTGTGATGATCACCCGCATTGCAGTCTACAATATCCAGATAATTGATTTCATCAAAGTGATGCTTAGCTGCATAGGCAGTATAAACGCCACTTACTCCCGGGTCAAAACCACATCCTAAGATAGCAGTCAGTCCGGCTTCTTTAAACTTATCCTGATATGCCCATTGCCAGCTGTATTCAAAGTGAGCTTCATCCTTTGGTTCATAGTTTGCTGTGTCAAGGTAGTTGACCCCTGCAATAAGACAGGCATCCATAATAGTAAGATCCTGATAAGGAAGGGCTACGTTGATTACAAGTTCCGGTTTGAATTCGTTGAATAAAGCAACCAGTTCATCTACATTGTCGGCATCTACCTGAGCCGTTTTTATTCTATCTCCGCCAATTGCCTTAGCAATGGCATCACATTTCGATTTTGTGCGGCTTGCCAACATAATATCTGTGAAAACATCAGCATTTTGTGCCACTTTATGTGCAACAACGGTTCCAACGCCGCCAGCACCAATAATTAGAACTCTACCCATTTAAGTGTAAATTTAATTGTTTTAATGTTGATAACTGAGCAAAGATAAATAAATTAATTGAAGTGCAGGAATTAATCGGGCAATAATTATACCTTTATAATACGATACTTTTTTCTTCACTCCCGAGGGCTATTTACCCATTCCGCCGTTCTTTGTGATAATCCAGATAATGATGGGCGCACCAAAGAGTGCGGTTACTGAATTGATGGGTAATGTGCCCTGACTTCCCGGCATTTGTGAGATAAGATCGCAGATAAGCATAATCACACCTCCGCAAAGAATGGAAGCGGGAATAATTTTCTGATGGTCTGAAGTGTGAAAAATGCCCCGGGCAATATGGGGAACGGTTACTCCGACAAAGGCTATTGGTCCGGTAAAGGCGGTAGATGTTCCGGCTAGTAAGGCTGTAGCAAGAATAATAAGCAGGCGGGTTTGAGGAACTGATATACCAAGTCCGGCGGCATACTTTTCGCCCAGCAATAATACGTTGAGGCGTTTCTGAAGAATAAAGGCCAGCCCCGTGCCCACAACCACAATTGGTGCCATGATTCCCATGTAACTCCAGCTTACAGATGAAAGACTGCCAAATGTCCACGAAATAAATAGTTTCAAAGTATCCGGATTACTGGTGCTTTGCAGAATACTGACAATGGCTCCGGCAAAGTTGCCAAACATCATTCCTATTATTAATAAGGAGACGGTTTGCGGAACCTTGACCGATACAATAATGACTAGTAATAATACCCCGACAGCACCAAGTACAGCAGCAGTAACCTGTCCCCATCCGGCAATGACAAACCACGGAAGCGATGAGGCTCCCAATGTAAGCAGGGCAACTCCCAGACTGGCACCCGAGGTAACGCCAAGAACATCCGGTCCGGCCAGCGGGTTGCGGAAAAGAGTCTGCATCAGTACACCTGCCACGGAAAGTGCTGCGCCTGTAAGGATGGCAGTCAAGGCCTTTGGCAGACGATAATTGATGACTATTTCCCTGTAAAGATTGTCACTTCCGTGTCCGGTAAGGGAAGACCATATATCGTTCATCGTAAGATTCACACTACCAAAAGCGATATCGCAGGTAAACGCAACGAAGAAAAGGACTATTAATATCAGAAATCTGGTTCTCATTTCAGCTTTTGCATGTAAGTAAATTCATAAGAAGGGAGCAATTCCGGGTGAAGCGCCTTTATCATATCACTAAGCAACAGATCGGGGCGGGCAATGGCACTCTCCCAATAATCATTTCCTCCCGTGGCATTCATTCGTTTGTTGTAGTTATAAACGTTACCCTCTTTATATGACTTGAATAGTTTGTATTTGGCATCAAGCTTTCCTAGCTCATTTAATGAGTTAGCTTGTGTACCCACCCATACGTCTGCCTTGTTGAAATTAACCAAAGCCGACTCGATATTGGAAGAGATACTTCCGCTAGTGGTGTCATTTGCATAAAAATAGGAGGCGCCTGCATCGTGAAACATCTTTGCGTTAAAGCTTCTTCCGGCAGGCATGGACCATGCACCGCGGAAATCCTGACCGGACAATAGAGTAGGGCGGCTTTTTACTTTCTGAGCCAATGCCGATACTTCTTTGTATCTTTTCTCCACGTTATTGAATAAACTGTCTGCCAACTCCGATTTATCAAAGAATGCACCTATAAACTTGATCCATTCCGCGCGGCCCAGTAGCGTCTTTTCCTGCCATTCTATATTATAGATAACCGACAGACCGCTTTGAGTAAGCCTTTTCGAATTTTCATCATCCGCATTGTAAGCCGAAGTCATCACCGCTTGCGGACGTAGCACCATCAGATTTTCAATATCCAGATTAAATGCATCTCCCAGATCTTTTATTTTCTTCGCTCTCACACCTGCCAGTATCTGCGGATTGTACACCCATGCTGCACTGCACACGCCCGTCACTTTGTCAAGTTCACCCAGCATCTGCAGAAATTCAAAGTAAGTGGCCGAGTTGGCAACCAGCGACTTCAACGGAATCTGAACTTTCTTTCCATCCTGCGGCACGGCAGTCTTTGCATCCTTTACCAGATAATACCGGTCGTAAATCGCCCCTTTTTTCCAGGGATTGTAGACTGTTACACAGGTATATTTGGCAGATTTGCTGATTAAAAAGCCCTCGGCGTATTTATTCTTAATTTGCTCTCCAGCAGATTCATTTCTGTTATGCTGCTTATTCACGCAACTGGTAAAAAGTGTCAGTGTAATTAGTAAAGTATAATATAGGTGCTTCATTGATTCATTTCTTTAATATGACAAAGGTAAATAAATTGCAGAAAGAAAGCACTAGTTTATTAGGCTTTTCTTTCACCGGCTATAAGTTGTTTTCCCGCGGGACCTAAGGTAATTCCTCGAATAATATTGTTATTTAGGTGTAGTTTATATATAAAAAAGGTGTAGATATTAAATGTAAATAGAGTAGACTTTAACTAAATAAGAAGTAGAGCAAAATATAAATGTTTCACGAGGAACACCCTTAACTCCCGCCATACTTTACCTTAGCTTCCGCCGGACTTTAAACTGTCAATCGAAGAACTTGTTCTGACATAACGGCAGTGTTTCTGTCAGAAACCTTATGGAAACAGAAACCTTAGCTGTCAGGCCATAGAAGTTTTTAGGTGATTTCTATTTTTGGCACGACGTTTGTTCGTTCTTTGACGTGAGATTGCTCCAGGCATAAACAAAGACAAAGAGAGCAATCAACCTTATTAAGTAGAATAATAATTAAAAGTAGAATATAATCATGGGAAAAATTATTGGAATTGACTTAGGAACTACAAACTCTTGTGTTTCTGTATTTGAAGGCAACGAGCCTGTAGTAATAGCAAATAGTGAAGGTAAACGTACTACTCCTTCTATTGTGGCATTTATTGATGGTGGCGAACGTAAAGTAGGTGATCCTGCAAAACGTCAGGCTATTACAAATGCAAAACGTACAGTATTCTCTATCAAACGTTTCATGGGAGAAAACTGGGATCAGGTTCAGAAAGAGATTGCACGTATGCCATACCACGTAGTTAAAGGAGAAAACAGCACACCACGTATAGATATAGACGGACGTCTTTATACTCCACAGGAAATTTCTGCTATGATTCTTCAGAAAATGAAGAAAACAGCTGAAGATTACTTGGGACAAGAAGTGACAGAAGCGGTTATTACTGTTCCTGCTTACTTTAGTGACTCACAACGTCAGGCTACAAAAGAAGCCGGACAAATTGCAGGTCTTGAAGTTAAACGTATTGTAAACGAACCAACTGCCGCAGCTTTGGCTTACGGTCTTGACAAGGCTCACAAAGATATGAAGATTGCCGTATTCGACTTAGGTGGTGGTACTTTTGATATCTCTATTCTTGAGTTCGGTGGCGGTGTGTTTGAAGTTCTTTCTACCAACGGTGATACTCACCTGGGTGGTGATGACTTTGACCAAATCCTTATTGACTGGTTGGCAGATGAGTTTAAGAATGACGAAGGCGTAGATTTACGTCAGGATCCAATGGCTCTTCAACGTTTGAAGGAAGCTGCTGAAAAAGCAAAAATTGAACTTTCTTCAACTACAACAACAGAAATCAACTTGCCATACATTATGCCAGTTGCAGGTGTGCCAAAGCATTTGGTTAAAACATTGAGCCGTGCTAAGTTTGAATCTTTGTGTCATGAACTAATCCAATCTTGTGTTGAACCTTGCCGTAAAGCAATGAGTGATGCCGGATTAAGCAACTCTGATATTGACGAAGTAATCTTAGTAGGTGGTTCTACTCGTATTCCTGCTGTACAAGATCTTGTTGAGAAGTTCTTTGGAAAGGCTCCTTCTAAAGGTGTAAACCCTGACGAAGTAGTTGCTGTAGGTGCAGCCGTTCAAGGTGCAGTTTTGACAGACGAAATTAAAGGTGTAGTTCTTCTTGACGTTACTCCATTGTCAATGGGTATTGAAACATTGGGTGGTGTAATGACTAAACTGATTGACTCAAATACAACAATTCCTTGCAAGAAGAGCGAAGTATTCTCTACTGCTGCTGATAACCAAAGCGAAGTTACTATCCATGTGCTTCAGGGTGAACGTCCAATGGCTAGTCAGAACAAGTCAATCGGTCAGTTCAACCTTGCCGGAATTGCTCCAGCTCGTCGTGGTATTCCTCAGATTGAAGTATCATTTGATATTGATGCCAACGGTATCCTTAAAGTATCTGCAAAAGATAAAGCAACAGGTAAGGAACAAACAATCCGTATTGAAGCTTCCAGCGGTTTGAGCAAAGAAGATATTGAACGTATGAAAGCTGAGGCTGAAGCTAACGCAGATGCTGATAAGAAAGAACGTGAAAAGATAGACAAGCTGAATCAGGCAGACAGCATGATTTTCCAGACTGAAAAACAACTTGAAGAACTGGGTGACAAACTTCCTGCTGACAAGAAAGCTCCTATCGAAGCTGCTCTTGCTAAGCTGAAAGAAGCTCACAAAGCTCAGGATATTGATGCTATTGATGCTGCAACAGCAGAGTTGAACAAAGTATTCCAGGCTGCAAGCGAACAAATGTATGCTCAGGGTGCTGGTCAGCCAGGTGCAGAGCAAGCTGGTCCTGACATGAATGCCGGTGCAGGTGCACAAGGTGGTTCAGACAAACATCAGGGTGACAACGTTCAGGATGCAGATTTTGAAGAAGTGAAATAATTGCTGTAGAATAAGCAATAAACATTTATAATGAAGCCGCTGTAAAGTTTAAATTTACGGCGGCTTCTGTTTTTATTATTGTGCACTATTATAATTATACAGCGCAAGTTTGCTACCTGCCGGCTAAAAACAGATATATAAATTGAAGCACTACTTCACTTACTAGTTCACTTAGTACTATTTGTGTTAGTTTGGAGAGTGCAAAATAGAAATATAATTATTAGCTTTGGGGCCGGAATAAAAAAAACTGTAAAGACTTTCCATATACAACCTGATAGGTATGCTTTATATGGAGTATATAATTAATTTTATATCTGAAAATATATTACTCAATTTATAATATAGAAATATGGATGTTTTAAAAAATATCAATAATGTAAGAAGAACTGTTCTAAAGGATCTGACTAAAAAGATAGGTGCTTCAGAAAATAACCAGATTGTTGGCTCGTTAGATAAGAATGAGGTTAAAAGAGTATTGATAATCAGACCTAATCATAGACTAGGAAATCAATTATTAATTACTCCTTTGGTTCAGGAAATTACAGAGATATTTCCCGACTGTAAAATTGATTTGTTTGTCAAAGGAGGCTTAGCTCCAATTATATTTGAGAATTATCAGAATATAGATAAGATTATAAAGCTTCCAAAAAAACATTTCAAACAATTATTTCAATATATTCAAGGTTGGCTGAAACTAAGAAGCCGGCGTTATGACATAGTAATAAATGTTGTTAATGGTTCATCATCGGGTAGACTTTCAACGAAATTTACTAATGCAAAGTTTAAGTTTTATGGTGATGATGAAAATGATCTTCAGCTTAAATATCCTGATTATAAACACATAGCAAAAGAACCAGTTTATGGCTTTCGCTGTTTTTTATCAAAGTTAGGAATAGCTGTAGCCAATAAAGAAGTACCAACTTTAGATATTAAATTAAGTTCTTCTGAAATGGTAGCAGGAGAAAAAATAGTTCAAAGCCTTACCGGTAACAAAGAAGGAAAAACAATTTGTCTGTTTACTTATGCAACAGGTGCAAAATGCTATACAGAATCTTGGTGGCTGGAATTTTATGAAAGATTAAAATCAGAATATCCAAACTTCAACATTATTGAAATTTTACCTGTAGAGAATATCTCAAAAATAGCATTTAAAGCACCCACATTATATAGCAAGGACATCCGGGAAATGGCTTCAGTAATGGCAAATAGTGATGTTTTTATTGGTGCCGATAGTGGAATTATGCACTTGGCAAGTTCTGCAAAAGCTCCTGTTCTTGGCTTGTTTTCAGTAACCAGTCTGGGGATGTATACACCATACGGTAATAATAGCAAGGGTTTAGATACAAACAAATTGAGCATAGATGATTTGATCAAAGAAATAAATCAAATCCTTTTGGTATAAAAACTGCTTTTTTGCACATGAAAAAGTGAGGGTAGGCTTAAAAATAGACTGATCCGTGATAGATGAAATTGCATCCATCACGGATCAATTAGTTTATACTCAATACTATATCATGAATAGTGAGGGAGTGAGGGTAGGTTTTGTGTTTTGTGGTTAGTTTGCAGAATTCAAATTGCTAAAGATAAATTTATTAGATGAACATTTATTATAAAAGGCTGCTTCCTGAATTACAGGGAACAGCTTTTTATAACGAATGCTTTTGTTTAAAGAGCCTATTTCTTGTATACCTCTACTTCAACAATACCTAATTGCTTGCCGGACTTATCTTGCTCCTTAATTTCTTTTTTGCCTGTAATCTCTACAAGATTAAAAGCATCCTGCTCTTTGTTCTTTCCAATTAGTTCCACTTTAACGAATTGCCCGCAGGTGGGCACTATAGGAATAGTGATATATCCAAGGCTTTTTTCAGTATCACCTTTGAACACCTCTTTACCATCAATGGTTATGCGAATAGGATAACTCTTGTTTCTCCAGCTATTCATTTTGAATACCAGTTCAGAGATAGTGTCATTGCGTTCTAATTGATAGGTTATCCAGTTCTTCCCCTGTTCTCCGTTGCTGTTCCATTCTGATTCTTCATTATCATCATAGCTAAAGAGAGCTTTATCTTCATTGCTTCCGGCAGTTGTTTTTAGAATGTGAAGAGGAATTCTACTTACAGTATAAGATGGGGTAGAAGGGGTGGCTCCTCTTTCCAGATTAGAGGGAAGGTGTTCTCCCTGGAAATATTCTGATAATCCGTTTCCTTCTTTCACTGTTTTTGATGTTAGTGAAAGAGAAGTAGTTTGTAATCCGTCGGATGAGGCTGTTAAATTAATCTTTCCCGCATTGGTCAGGGTACGGATTAAAACACGGTTCACTCCACATTCTACAGGAAGTTCTTTTGAAAGAATATAATTATCTTTTCCTTGGGCAATACCTCCGCGCCATTCAGCCGGCCCGTCAAGTTTAAATGAGACAAGGTTATTTGCTGTTGGGCATCTGTTACCATCTTTGTCCACAACTTCAAACTCTATTAAAGCCATATCTGCACCATCGGCAATTAATCCGTCGGCACTCTCGTAGCTCTTCATGCGGATGGCAAAAGGAGCACCGGCTGTGCGAAGTTCATCACGACTAATTTCTTTTCCATCTTTATTATAAGAAACAGCTGTTAACTCACCTGCTTCCCATTGAACATTCTTAAAGGTGAATAAGAACTGGTAACTTTGTTCGCCAAAGCCAAGAGATTTCCCATTAAGCAGCAATTCAACCTTACTCCCGTTAGAAGCAACAGATATGTCTTTCTTTACTTGTGGGGTATAATTCCAGTGACCGATGATATGGGTATGAGGCTTTTCAACATCAACCCATCCGTCCCACATTACCTGATGAACAAAGAAGCCGTCTTTTGGTAATCTCATAGCATCTACTTCACCACTTCTTCTGTAGTTTTCTTCTCCACGGAAGTGAGTGTTAGAATCTGAAAAGACAATGTTTACTCCACCCGAATTTACACGCTCACCAGTTCCCGGACGTTCACGGAAATAGTCATACCAGCGGATAATATCTTCTATAGCATGAGAATCCTGGTTACGGTTATAATCAAAAGCATCTTGTCCCTTATATAATGGTCCTGCTCCGTTTTTGTGGTAAGGTGGAGTAAATTCATCCCAGTATTTACGTAAGGCCTCATCACGTGAGTACTCCATTGCCCACATTGGATGGCGTGCACTTTTATTAATGTAAAGCATCTCGCCTCCGTATTCTGCAGTTTTGCTATCCAGCATTTCACGTGAACCAATGGCTCTTCCGCCACATGGATCATATAAATCTCTGATAGCTTTCATCTCTTTCATGTGTTCTTCAGAAACACCTTTATTGCCGGACTCATAAAATAAGATGCTGGGATTGTTGCGATTATAAATAATGGCATCTCTCATCACTTCTTTTCGCTGTTCCCATCTTCTGCCTGTGATATCTTTCTCTGAATCTCCGGCAGGCATGGCTTGTATAAGCCCAACTCTGTCACATGATTCCACATCTTGTTTCCAGGGAGTGATATGCATCCATCTAACCAGATTACCATTACTCTTTACCATAAGCCCATTGCTGAAGTCACTTAACCATGCAGGAACAGACATACCTACGGAAGGCCATTCGTTGCTGGTTCTTTGTGCATAACCTTTCATCTGAAGAACACGGTCGTTAAGGTAAACCATTCCTTTCTCAAAATTTGTTTTACGGAAACCTGTACGTGTTTTTACTACGTCAATAGCTTTTCCATCTATTCGTAGAACGGTATATACATTATATAGATATCCATATCCCCAGCTCCAGAAATGGAGTCCGCTTACCTTATCATTGGCTTTAAGCAGGCTTTTTTCTCCAGTAGCCAGCGTTTTGCTTTCTCCCTTAATTTCTTTAATAATCTCTCCGTTCATATCTTCAATATATGCTTCGAGAGATATTTCCTGTGGTTTTTTTGTTTCGTTTTTAACTTCAGATTCAACACAGATAACGGCTGATTGCTGTTTAATGTCTATATCCCTGGGATAAATATAAGTTCCGGTTGTCTGCAAATTGCTGTAAAGAGGAAGCGTTTGATATGTTTTGGGAGTAATATGAAGCAGTACATTTTTGGGTATACCTCCATAGTTAGCATTAAAATTCTTATCGTTCCATTGAAAAGTACTTCCGGTGCTTTTCTCTTTATAGTTCCATGAATTGTCAATTCTTACAGCAATGATATTTTCTTTTTTACCATAATTAACCAGATTGGAGATATCAAATCCACAAGCCATAATCCCATTCTCGTGGATGCCTATAGCCTTGCCGTTCAGATAAAATTCTCCACCTTGGCGGACTCCCTGAAATTCTAAAAAAACTTTTTTATCTTTTGCTGAAAGAGGAAGTTTAAAATGCTTCCGGTACCACACAATTCCTGTGGTATGCTTATCTATTGCAACTTTAAAAGCATCATCTTCATTAAATGCATGTGGCAAAGTAATCTTTTTCCAGGAAGCATCGTTGAACTTGGGTTGTTCAGCTCCGGTGGAATCACCTACAAATAACAACCATTCCGGGTTGAAATTATACTTGGCTCTTTCATTCTCATTGAATGTGTTTTTATTTGCAAAGCTCTCTACAGGAAGTAAAAAAGCGATCAATAGGAAAAGAAAAGTATTTTTCATTAGACTAAATAATTAAAATTGAATAGCAAAGATAGCAATGATTGGAATAAACAATTTGTAAAAAAGTTCTTTTACATGTTATATTGTACACATTTATAAAAGCAAAAAGAGAAACTGTTTCTGAGGTTACAGTTTCTCTTTAATATTTAATTTTTCAGACCAATTTAAATATGTCTAAAACATTATGTGTCCTTTCTGCTATTTGAATTTAAGAGCCAGTGTGATTAAATGCGATGTTAAGTTAGTACTACGATTGTAGTAACTATATCTCATCTCAAGAGTATTAAGTTTTTTTATCCCAAATATTCCATTGGCCGACGTTACACGGAAATTTAGACCGAAAAGATTACTTGTGAATTTAGATAAGTCATAATCACTTGTGTAATATGATTCGTTATCAGATAGCATATGCTCCTTGTATGGCTTAAAGTATTTAACACCCGATTGGGTATTGAAACGATAGAAAGGGGCTATAGACATAAATGGAGTAATCTTGTAAGGTACCTCAAGCTCGGCAGTATGTGCAGTAAGCTTCCAGCTATCCGTATAGTAACGATAAAATGCACGCAAGATGAACCGGTCTCCTAAAAAGTAATTGGCTCGTACTCCAATAGGCAACTTAAACCGATTATCGGGAAGCTTTTCCGAATAAGCATTATTGCCATTATCCTTAAAGTAAACCCGTTGATAAGCTGTTCCTAACAATCCTTTTTGATAGCCAATATCGGTAAGTACAGACATTTGTAGTCGTTGGTTTATAACCTGTGTTAGCCCCAATGCTAGATTATATGAATTACGAGGGGCACTATCTCCCTGCTTGTATTGGAAGTTTGGACTTGCAGGACGTAGCTCAACAGGTAATATAACCTTCCATGTATCCAGAAAGACTGACGCCTTGGCAGAAAATTCAGTATTTTTATTTTTTGAGGCCTTTGAATATAGAATGTTGGCACCTACAGAAGTATAATCGAATTCATTGGAAAATGAAAGACCACCTCCCAGCGAATAATTATGCTTTGTATTCTCAAACAAATAACTGGCTGAAGGAGAAACGCGTACATCACCACTGGATGCTGACGAAATAGTCTTTGGATCTATTTTGTCAGAGGATGCAGAACTATAAACATCAACTCCTAATTCTATTCCAAAAATGTGTTTGTTATTTTTCTTATCAAATTTACTTAATTGAAGATCAATAGAGTTGCCAGAGTCGTCCAGCCTTTCGTCTCCAATGCCACCGGTAACAGCAGAGTTCTGTCCGTTCTGGTGATAGTAACTGGTCACAAAGTTAACTTCATCAATCTTTAACTTTCTATATTTAGTGCTATCTGTTTGTGCTTTTGAGACATTCAAAAACAAGATGAGTGCAGCCACTGTTACAACTATTTTCTTCATTTTATTGTTTGTTTTTAGTTACAACCGCAGCCACCACCGGTTTTTCCTCCATTACCACCTGATGCCCCTTCTCTATAAAGCAAGAAGTTGTTCTCATATTTCTCAATTTTGCGACTAGCAAGTCCCATCTCAGCATCATTGATTCTTGATTTCTGGAAGGACTTTACTGTTGTGCAGGATGTAAGCAGTAATAAACTACATCCAAATGCTATAAAAATAGTTTTCTTTTTCATTCTATAAGTTTAATGTTATTGGAGATATATAATTTATTATTGTCGTCAACAAGAATACACTCAATACCATTCAACTGATTGATAAGATTCAAGCCGTTGGCAACACCTAAGATGTTTATCGGAGTGGCCATTGCATCAGCTAACTCGGCATTAGTGGTAATTATTGTCACACTCTTTATACCTTTTATTGGATAGCCAGTCCTGGGATTGATAGTATGTGAATAGATCTGATTATTGATAGTTACAAATTTCTCATAATTACCGGAAGTAGCAATTGCTTTATTAGTAATATTGAGTGTGGAGAAATAAGTCTGCTTCAGATTTGGATTGGCTATACCTACAGTCCATGGTGAACTGTCTTCCTGATATCCCCAGGCATTTAAGTCGCCTGCCGCACTAATAATGCCATTCTTAACTCCTGCTTCAAGCATTACGCGCTTGGCACAATCGGCAGCATATCCTTTGCCAATGCCTCCAAAACCAATACGCATACCTTTATTCTTAAGGAAGATTGTTCTTGTATCGTTATTGAGTAATATATTTCTATAATCGATAAGATGTACTGCTTTTTTAGCTTCTTGCGGATCGGGTAATTTAGTCAAAGCTTGATTGAAATTCCAAAAATCCTTATCAAGAGATCCATAAGAGAGATCAAAATATCCTTGTGTCAGTGCAGATATTTTCTGTGCTCTGTAAACTAGATTAAAAAACTCATCAGGTACTACCGTTGGTTTTACTCCGGCATTTCTGTTTACCTCATTTGTAATGCTGTCATCGCTATAAGTAGTAAATAACTTCTCAATCCGTTTCACTTCATTAATAGCACAAGCAATTTGCTCTTTTCCTAATTCTTCATTCTCACTCAATGCGTGGAACTCAAACTGGTTGCCCATTAGTTTGGTTTGTACCTTAACAAGAAACATTCCTTACTTATTTTATATAGGAGTTTATTTCCTTAATATAATCTTCCACCGTATGCTTTTTGTCATAACCATTCCATGTTTTTAGGATACTCCCGTTTGCATCAGTCAATACAAGAAAAGGGAAATCTCCCTGAGGATTATATTTTTCGGCTAGTTTATCATTCTGTTCTTGTTGCTCTTTAGATAATTGGTTTTTCTTCTGACGAGGGAAATCAGCATTAATCAATGCTAATTTTTTATTAGCAAATGATTGAAATTCAGAAGAGTCAAAGATTGTTTTCTTTAGTAATATACAAGGGCCACACCAATCTGATCCTGAAAATTTTATTAGGATCAACTTGTTTTCCTTTTTTGCCGCTGCCTGAGCGTCATTCATGTTTAGCACTTGGGCGTTAGCATATGTAGCCACAAGTATTATTCCGAGAATAAGAACTAACTTTTTTACCATAGATTGAAAATTATTTATTAGAAATAATAAAAATTAATTGGTAGATAACTTTATAATTAAACTGATTCTCTATCGGGTGCTAAGCTATGCTATTTTAAGACAGATTACAACTGATGCCGCGTTAAAAGAAACTTAATATATACAATAATAAAGAAGCTTAGTTACATATACTTAACTTCTTTATTAGAATTGTATTCTTATTCTTTCTTTATTCGAAACTTCTCAATAATGAAATTTCCTCTTTCCAAAGAGTTTCATCGGGTGTTTCCAGAATAATAGGCATATTATCAAAACGAGAATCTTTCATAAAACGTTTGAAGAAATCTATGCTGATAAAGCCTTTACCTATACTGTCATGGCGATCTACCCGTGTGCCAAGAGCTTTTTTAGAATCGTTCAAATGGATAGCACGTAAATAATTGAATCCAACAACATCGTTAAACTCCTTAAATACTTTTTCGTAGTTTTCTTCATTTAGAAAATCGTAACCAGCGGTGAAGGTATGACAAGTGTCGAGGCATACTCCAACGCGATCTTTATCTTCCACGCGATCAATAATATGTTTTAATTGCCAGAATTCGTTTCCCATATTGGTACCTTGTCCGGCCGTGTTTTCAATAACCGCTGTTACTCCTTTGGTCTTATCCAAAGCTATATTGATAGACTCGGCAATTCTAGTGAGGCATTCTTCAGGATCGATTTTGCTTAGATGACTACCTGGATGAAAATTTAGCAGTTTCAAGCCCAATTGTTCGCAACGCTGCATCTCGTCAAGGAATGCGGCGCGGCTTTTCTGCAATCCTTCTTCCTCAGGATGACCAAGATTAATCAGGTAGCTGTCGTGAGGAAGTATATAATCTGCTTTGATGTCATATTTCTCACAGTTTTCCTTAAACAGTCTTATGCTCTCTGCGGTCAGCGGTTTAGATACCCACTGACGCTGATTCTTAGTAAAAAGGGCAAAAGCATTTGCTCCTATTTCGTTTGCATTTACCGGAGCAAACTCTACTCCGCCAGATGCACTTACGTGTGCTCCAATATATTTCATCTTATATTATTTAGTTATAAAACAGCTTTTTAAAAGATTCTGTTGTTTATGGGCTTTTTCTTTTGAAGCCGATTTGGTTACAAAAGAACCGAAACGATAATGAATAACGTTTCAAGGTGCTAATTTGTTGCATTGGTGATGAACTTTACCGGTAAAGATTTACTTGCTTCTGAAAATTGGATTGCGATAAAGTTATAAAAAAAACAATGCGGGCAATAGCACTATTCCTTTTACAGAGTAGCCCCTTGCTCGCAAAGATAAATAATTATGTCTGAATTAAGCTAGACTTCCAATTTTTTCCAGATTTTCAGCAATGTCTTCATCACTTAATGAATAATTAACTAAATCTCCTGAGAAATACTTATCATATGACGCCATATCAATCAGTCCATGGCCGGAAAGATTAAAGAGGATTACCTTCTTTTCGCCAGTTTCCTTGCATTTATTGGCTTCCAGAATTGCTGCTGCAATAGCATGGCTTGATTCTGGAGCTGGAATAATACCTTCTGTTTGTGCAAACAAGCAGCCAGCCTTAAATGTATCAAGTTGTGGTATATCAACAGCTTCCATAAGCTTATCTTTAAGTAACTGAGAAACAATTGTTCCTGCACCATGATAACGAAGACCGCCTGCATGGATATTTGCCGGAGTGAAGTTGTGCCCCAGAGTAAACATAGGCAATAGGGGAGTGTAGCCAGCTTCATCACCGAAGTCATACTGAAATTTACCTCTTGTCAGTTTAGGGCAAGATGCCGGTTCTGCAGCAATAAATCTTGTTTTCTTTCCTTCAAGAATGTTATGACGCATGAAAGGAAATGAAATACCTCCAAAGTTAGATCCACCTCCGAAACAACCAATAACCATATCTGGGTATTCACCGGTCATTTGCATTTGTTTTTCTGCTTCCAGACCAATAATTGTTTGATGAAGTGATACGTGGTTTAAAACTGATCCAAGTGTATATCTGCAATTGGGTGTGGTAGTAGCCAGTTCTATCGCTTCAGAAATAGCAGTACCAAGTGATCCCGGGTGATTTGGAAATTTAGTCAGAATATCTTTGCCAGCACGAGTAGACATTGAAGGCGAAGCGGTTACCTGTGCACCGAAAGTCTGCATAATAGAGCGGCGATAAGGTTTCTGTTCGTAGCTGATTTTAACCATATAAACGGCTAGCTCTAGTCCGAAAGCCTTTGCAGCATAGGACATGGCAGCTCCCCATTGTCCGGCACCTGTTTCTGTAGTAATATTTGTAATTCCTTCTTTCTTGCAATAGTACGCCTGAGCAATAGCAGAGTTTAATTTATGTGAACCAACCGGACTTACGCTTTCATTTTTAAAATAAATATGAGCAGGCGTTCCCAGTGCTTTTTCCAGACCGTATGCACGGACTAAGGGTGTGCAACGATAGTTTTTATAAAGCTCACGTACATCTTCGGGAATTTCAACCCATGCATCTTCTTGGTTTAGTTCTTGTTTTGCTAACTCTTGAGCGAAAATTGGATATAAATCTTCTGCTTTAAGTGGCTGTTTGGTTCCTGGATGAAGCGGAGGCATAGGCTTATTTACCATATCTGCCTGAATATTGTACCAATAATGTGGAATTTCCTCTTCAGGAAGAATAAATTTCTTGGTTTGATTACTCATAGTGTGTTATTTTATTAGTTATATGCTTACAAAATTATGCATTTTTTTTGAATATACTGATTAATTGTTTTCCTTTTTATTGTATTTAGGGGAATTTGTATAAACGATAAATAATAATGTAATGAAGGCGTATTTTGTTTTTATGTAAATATCTTGATAGCAATGATATTTTTTTTATATGCAATTAAACCTTTTATTTGTTTTCATATCCAATGAATAGTTAATTAAATAAGGATATATATTTTATAACCGTAGAAGATTTAGTTTAGTTTAGTTTTTAATTTTCCACAAAGACCGGCTGATGTGAATTACCCGGTCTTTTATTTGTGTATTTCAGTCACTTTTTGTTTCTTTGCTACTTGTAAAAGAATGAACAAATGAAACGAATAATCCCCTATTTTATTTTGCCGATTTTCTTACTGTGTATGTCGGCATGTAATAACAAAAGTAGAAAACAAGAAAAAAAAGAAACAATTACTACAGATAGTGTTGATTCCAGCGGAATACAAAAAATGCAGGAATCTAAGAGCGAGCAGACTATTAAAATGAAAGGCATATCTTATCACGTAGTTCTTCATCGCATAGCTAATGATACCTTGTCTCGTGTAAAGACTGAAGCTGGTGAATGGTTTACAGACAATACGATTAGTCTTCAAATTACTCGAAATAATGGTGAAAAATTATTTAGCAAGATATTTACTAAGAAAAGTTTTTCTTCTATAGTGCCCGCAGATTTCCTTTCGCACTCAATTCTGGAAGGTATGGTCTTTGATAAAGTAACTGCGAATGGATTAAGTTTTGCGGCTAGTGTTTGTTATCCCCAAACTGATCTTTATTTCCCGTTAAGAATTACTGTTAAGCCAGATGGTTCCATGGGTATGGCAAAAGAAGAACTTATGGAAGATACGTATCCTGAAGATAAAGAGTAAAATACCAAAAGATAGTTTTGCAGGATTATTAATTATACAAAAAATTGTATAATTGCGCTTGAATTTAGAATATATGTATTCTGTTATTTTAAATAAATTCGTTCATTTAATTTGTTATTATATAACTTAGTCCATAAATTTAAATGATATCAAAACTTTTTTTTTGTTAATGTGTTTAATCTGTATGTATAGGCATAAAGATAAAATATTTTGTTAAAATGCTGTGATAAACCGGATATAATGGTTATCTTTGCCCCCCAAAATGAATGTCCTGAAAAAAAACTAGAACAATAGACCATGAATCAAAGAAATTACATTTTTCTTTTATTATTCGCTATAGTTGGATTTTCTTCATGTTCTTCTTATAAGAATGTACCTTATTTGAAAGATTCAGAAAAATTCACAGCAGAAGATTATGCTAAAAGTGCCGTTTTATATACTGCGCGAATTATGCCTAAAGACTTGTTGACAATTACTGTTAGTACAATTACAAATCCAGAAGATGCATATCCATTCAATTTAACAGTACCTTCTCCAATATCTGCAGCTAAGAATATTACTACTCAGCCTGCTATGCAGACTTATTTGGTCGATAATGATGGAAATGTAAACTTTCCAGTTCTTGGGTCAATTAAATTGAGTGGATTGACCAAAACGGGGGCAGAAGATTTACTAAAAGGTAAACTTAAAGAATATCTCAAAGAAGATCCGATTGTAACGGTTCGTCTGGTCAATTATAAGATTTCTGTTTTGGGCGAAGTTACAAAACCTAACACTTACACTGTAGAAAATGAAAAGATTAATATCTTTGAAGCTTTAGCTTTAGCTGGAGATCTTACTGTATATGGTAAAAGAGAAAACGTTAAAATTATCCGTGAACTGGAAGATGGTCAAAAACAAATTGCAGTACTTAGTCTGAATGATAAGAATATTATTTTTTCTCCTTATTTCTATTTGCAACAAAACGATGTTGTATATATTCAACCAAATAAGGCGAAAGCGCAAGGCTCGGATATTGGTTCTATGACAAGTATCTTAATATCTACCACTTCAATACTTGTTTCATTGGCAGGTTTAATAGTTACTATCCTTAAATAATATCTAGAAAGTATACATTGTTAATAAATAAATAATATGTCTGAAGAATTTGGTAAAATGGGTGTTGAAAATCAATCTGAAGAAATTAATATTCAGGAAATATTTTTCAAATACCTATCATATTGGAAATGGTTTATAATATCTTTGATAGTTTGTTTAGCATTTGCTTTCGTCTATTTAAGATATGCAACTCCGGTTTATAACGTTTCTGCTGCTGTAATCATTAAAGATGATAAAAAAGGTGGAAATGGAACTAGTGAGCTGTCTGTCTTTGAAGGAATGGGATTATTAGGTGGTTCGAATAATGTTGATAATGAAATTGAAATTTTAAAATCAAAATCGACTATAAAATCTGTGGTAAACGCCTTGGGATTACATACATCTTATAGATTGAAAGGGCCTATTTCTTCTACTGAGCTTTATACAAATAGCCCTCTGGAAATAAAAATGGATCCTCAGGCGTTAGACTCATTGTCGGGAAGCATATTACTAAATATAACAATGATGCCTGATCGAAGTTTAAAAGTTGAAGGCTCTGTTAAAGGCGAAGAATTGAAAACAACGCTATATTCTCTTCCTGCTTTGCTTAGAACCTCTGTTGGTGATTTGACAGTATCTTATCGTCCAAATACTCCGTCTTTTGTTAATAAAGAAATTCAGGTGTCAATTAATAGACCTATTAGAGTTGCTAAAGCTTATTTAGGAAGCCTTTCTGTAGCCTCTACTTCTAAGACAACATCGGTGGTTAATATCTCGTTGTCGGAAACTAACCGTAAACGAGGTGAAGACTTTCTTACAAAGCTGGTTGATGTGTATAATCATGATGCTATGGAAGATAAAAATAAAGTAGCTTTAAATACAAAGCTTTTTATTGATGACCGTATAGCAATTATTGATAAGGAATTAGGTTCGGCCGAGAAAACTGTTGAAGACTATAAACGTAGTCAAAAAATGACAGATTTAAAAACTGATGCTGAATTGTCTTTGAAGACTAGTAATGAATATGAGCAAAAATTAGTTGATGCAGAAACGCAGCTTAATTTAGTTGACTATTTACAAAAACATATAAGTAATAGAGCTAATAAATACTCTTTGGTTCCAAGTAATGTTGGTCTTGAGGATCCAACTCTTGTAGCAACAATTAGTGAGTATAATAAAACTCTTTTGGAACGTGACCGTTTATTGCGCACTGCATCTGAAAATAACCCTACAGTGTTGGGGCTAAATGGTAAGCTTGATGCTTTGAGAGGAAATGTTACGGCTGCAATTGGAAGTGTGCATCATGGTTTGGTTATTGCAAAGAATGATATTAAGCGTCAAACAAGACTTTTCAATAGTCAAATAGAGAATGCTCCTACTCAAGAGCGTGTATATACAGAACTTTCTCGCCAGCAGTTAATTAAAGCAAATTTGTTTGAAATGTTACTTCAAAAACGCGAAGAAAATAACCTTTCTTTGGCTGCTACAGCTAATAATGCAAAGATAATTGATGAGCCTTTGGCTTCAGATGCTCCTGTTTCACCTAAAAGTTCGATTATTTATTTAGTTGCACTAATTTTAGGAATCGTTATTCCAATAGGAATTATTTATATTAGAGAATTGTTTCAATATACAATTCGTTCACGCGCTGATGTGGATAAACTATCTAAACTTTCATTCTTGTCGGAAATTCCTAATCATGATGGCGAGAGCAATATTGCAGTTAGAGAGAATGATAATGGTTCTATTGCAGAAGCATTCCGTGTGCTCCGTACAAATCTTTTGTTTATATTGGGAGCAGACAAAAAGGTGATTTTATTTACTTCAACTCAGGGAGGAGAGGGAAAGAGCTTTGTTAGTTTGAATGCGGCTATTAGTTTAGCGCTTTTAAATAAAAAAGTATTGATTGTAGGGTTGGACATCCGAAAACCTCGTATGGCTGAATATCTTAATTTAAATGCTAAAAATGGTATTACAAACTATTTATCAGGTTTTGAAGATAACTTGGATAACTTGATTGTCCCTTCTGGTATTCATCCAAATTTGTTTGCATTACCTGCAGGACCGGTTCCGCCTAATCCTTCAGAACAATTGGTTAAAGATTCCTTGGATAAAGCTTTTGAATATTTACGTAATGAATATGATTATATTGTCGTTGACTCTGCACCAATAGGACTTGTAACAGATACTTTGATCATTAACCGTGTGATTGACGCTACTGCTTATGTTTGTCGTGTTAATTATTCCAATAAAATGAATCTTAAGTTTGCAAATGAGATTATGGAACAGAAAAAGCTAACAAATATGTCACTTGTGGTTAATGGAGTTGATAATGGTCGAAGAGGCTACGGTTATGGCTATGGTTACGGCTATGGTTATGGCTACGGTTATGGCTATGGAGACGATAATGAAAAGAAACAAAAGAAATCACGTAAGAAAAGAAAACACGATAGCGAAGATACAAATTCGTAATTAAATAGTAATAACAAGAATAAGTTAACTAAGCTATATTCTTTAAATATATAAAAAGCAGGTACATTAGAATCATACTAATGCACCTGCTTTTTATTTTAAACTGATTACATCTGCTTATAATCTTTTGCTAGTCCGCCTTCACCTGTTTCCTTGTATAAAGAAGGTAAGTCGTGTCCTGTTTGTTTCATAACCTGTACCACTTTGTCGAAAGATACGCGATGAATGCCATCCGTGAAGGAGGAAAAGAGGTTTGCATCCAGAGCACGGGCAGCTGCGTAAGCGTTACGTTCGATGCAAGGGATCTGAACCAGTCCACATACGGGATCGCAAGTCATGCCAAGGTGATGTTCCAATCCCATTTCAGCTGCATATTCTATTTGTGCCGGACTTCCACCAAATAGCTGGTTGGCAGCTGCCGAAGCCATGGCACAAGCCACACCAACTTCACCCTGACAGCCAACTTCTGCCCCGGATATGGAAGCGTTTGTTTTCACTACATTTCCAAAAAGTCCGGCTGTGGCTAAGGCTCTCAAGATTCTTGCGTCACTGAATTCACGGCTTTCCTGCAAATGATAGAGAACAGCCGGAACTACTCCACATGATCCGCAAGTAGGAGCAGTGACAATCTGTCCTCCCGAAGCATTCTCTTCGCTTACTGCTAGTGCATAAGCAAATACTAAGCCGCGAGAACGAAGAGATTGTTTGTATCCGCTGGCACGAATAAAGTATGTTGCTGCTTTTCTGCGAAGGTTTAAAGGACCAGGTAAAACTCCTTCTTGCTCTAGTCCTCGCTTAATAGATGCTTTCATTGTGGCCCATACCTCAGACAGATAATTCCAAATGTCGCTGTCTTCACACTCTTGTACATATTCCCAGTAGCTTTTTCCGCTAACCTCACACCAATTAAGAATCTCCTGCATACTGTTCATTCCGTAGATTTCTCTGTTATCTCCTCCGATTGGGCCTTCTTCTTCGATTAGAGCTCCTCCGCCGACGCTGTAAACAGTCCAGTTTTCTATTTCCTTGCCTTCATTATCGATAGCCTCGAAAGTCATTCCATTAGGATGAAATGGTAGAAATATTTTTGGTTGCCAGATGATGTTTACTGAAGCATGTGGCTCCAACACGGAAATAATTGCTGTATCAGTAAAGTGACCTTTACCGGTAGCCGCAAGACTTCCGTAGAGTGTTACATTATAAGAGGTCGCTTCTGGGTGGCGAGTGAGAAAAAGCTCAGCAGCCTTCTTTGGACCCATTGTGTGACTACTTGAAGGACCATTCCCAATTCTATATAGTTCTTTAATTGATTTCATTAATTATTATTATTGTCTTATTTTTATTTATTATTGTTCAATTTTGATTTGAAGTTTGCAATTGTAAATGAGCATTTTAATCTATTTTGTAATCCTGATTTATTGGTACTTATTAGGACTTATTGCAGATAAATGAATATTGTAAATAGATAATACATGTCAGTTGGAAACTAATCTTTTTAATACCATTTCTTCTTTTTGAAAAACCAATAACCTATAAATCCCACAACTACCATGATGATCCATGCGGTAAGATAACCATATTTCCAGTCTAGTTCTGGCATAATTTTAAAGTTCATGCCCCATACCCCTACAAGAAAAGTCAACGGAATGAAGATTGTGGATACAACTGTAAGTCGTTTCATAATGTCGTTCATTCTTAAATCGTTGTTGGATATATAAAGATCTACCAAAGAGGAGAGTGTTTCCCGACAGATTTCTATTGTTTGAAGTACAAACTGCAGATGATCATTAACATCATTGAAAAACACCCTGTTAGTTCTGTGAAGCAACTTACTGTCACTGAGAAGTAATCTACTGTACTGATCTTTTAGTGGCAATACGGCTCGTTTTATACGCATATACTGGTGGCGGCTTGTTTGGATCTTTATTCCAATATCGCTGGCGGATGTTATTGTGAGCAGACGTGATTCCATTTCTTCCAGTGATTCTTCCACAGTGGATATAGTGTTTCGATAGTTTGCCATTACATCATTTAGCAACACGCTTAGCAAGTAATCACTTTCTCTGGTTCTAATTTTTAGTATATTATTCCCGATGGCAGTTGTTACATCATTGAAAAAAGTATTCTCGGTTTCGAAGAATGAGAGTACAAAATCTTTTCCCTGGATAATACTAAGTTGCTGTTTATTCAATTGATCATCTTTTTCTAACTGAAACAGTTTAAGAACAATAACCAAGTGAGAATCATACTCCTCTATCTTTGTGGGATGATGGGGATTGAGTATGTCTTGAATAACCAGAAAGTTGATTCCAAAGTAGTTACCTATTTTACGAATAGTTTCTGTATCCTGAAGTCCGTGTATCTGTAACCAGTTAATGGAATTCTCTTTAATTCCCCCCTGAATTTCACTGAATTTATTCCCCGAAAATTCTTTTACTTCGGCTTCATTATAGGTACAAAGATGCAGATGAGTGGGAGTACTACTTACCCCAGTATAGGCTAATTTTTCACTTAATAAATTATTTTTCATAAGCTTCTTTTTTATCGTACTGTCTGTTTTAACAAAAGTAATGGTTTTGTTCGATAGAACAATAATCTTTCGGCTTTGTTTGTATATTCTTTCCTTATATATTCAAAATGTCTTGTACAAAAGAATGTATTCTTCTGTACAGAACAATTAATTCTTTTGTACAGAAGAAAACAATCTTTTGTACAAGGAAATAAAAATGTATAAGGTGTGATTGAAAATAGTAGGCGGGGGAGTGTAAAATGGGTGGCGGAATGGTATGTTTTTTACATTTCAGGTCTGCCACCTAGAGGTAACAGACCTGAAATGTAAAACATTATTTTATTTTATTCCAAATCAACAACAGTAATTCCTGCTCCGCCAAATTGTATATGTTCGTCCTGAAAATGAGCAATGCCACTCACGGTTTCCAAATATTGCCGGATTAGCTGACGTAGTATACCGGTTCCCGTTCCGTGAAGAATGCGAACCCTGCCTACGCCAATCTGAATAGCATCGTCTACGAAATAGGTTACAGCTTGCAAAGCTTCGTCACCTCTCATACCGCGAACATCAATATCTTGCTTGAAGTGTAGCTTCTTTTCATACATCTCATCCTGAGTTTGCGAGCTTACAAACGTACTTTTCTGTTCCTTCTTAGGCTGCTGACCAGTTGCACGTTCCAGCTTATCGAGCTTAATGGATGTTTTGATCATTCCAAAGGCTACGACCGCATTCTTACCGTTAACCTCAAGCAGTTCACCCACGGATGTCTGCCCTTTAATCTTCACCGGACAGCCTGGAGTAAGCGGTTCAACTTTCATTTCTTTGTGGACAACCTTCTCCGGAGAACTCTTTTTCTCCTTCTTCCTACCTTGCTTCTCACGAAGTTTTTCCATCTTACGGGCAATCTTCTCCTCATGTTCTTTAGAACCTACTTCATCAATTGATTCTTTGAAGTCGCTTAGTTCCTTACGTATCAGCCTTGTCTGCTCTTTCTCTGCCTGAGCCTCCTTGATTGCACGGATAGTATTTTCAATCTTTGCGTTTGAATCAGATAATAAGCGCTCTGCATCCTCCTTTGCCTGACGGATAATCTCTTTGCGTGAATGGTTCAGATCCTCTATCTCTGCCTGATAACGAGCAATGGTGTCCTCCATCTGCTTCTCACGCTGGCGGATATTCTGGCGTTTATTCTCCCAGTATCGCTTGTCGCGTACAATGTCCTGCAGGTATTTATCCGCATTGATGTACTCGCTTCCCACAATCTCAGAAGCATCTGCGATTACTTCTTCCGGAAGTCCGATCTTTCGCGCAATTTCTACAGCGAAAGAGCTACCCGGATTACCTATCTGGAGTTGGAAAAGCGCCTGCATCAGGTGACGGTCGTAGAGCATGGCTCCGTTAACCACCCCTTCATGATCTTCAGCGAAATGCTTCAGATTCTGATAGTGCGTAGTAATAACCCCGAAAGTTTCTTTTTCATTGAAACGTTTCAGGACAGATTCAGCAATTGCACCACCAATCTGTGGTTCTGTACCACCACCAAACTCGTCAATTAAAATCAAGCTTTGAGCGTTGCATCCCTTCATCATGTTTTTCATGTTCAGCAGATGCGAACTATATGTACTTAAATCGTCCTCAATAGACTGCTCGTCACCGATATCAATAAAGATATTGCTGAATATTCCGGCATGACTCCGCTCGTGGAGCGGGATAGGCATACCACATTGCAGCATGTATTGCAGCAAACCAACTGTTTTAAGGCAAACTGATTTACCACCGGCATTTGGACCGGATATAATAAGTATACGTTGTTTTTTGTTTTAGGCATACCACATTGCAGCATGTATTGCAGCAAACCAACTGTTTTAAGGCAAACTGATTTACCACCGGCATTTGGACCGGATATAA
>Ga0183099_1000146_pt1 | contig 66242 bp, 57 predicted proteins | sample Biomet1_FD_127788 | JGI IMG/M metagenome (GOLD analysis project Ga0183099, IMG submission 127788) | Microbial communities from bioreactor (seeded with anoxic lake sediment) at LBNL, California, USA - Biofuel metagenome 1 | ecosystem: Engineered > Bioreactor > Anaerobic > Unclassified ...
AGAGATGGCAGAGTGGTCGATTGCGGCGGTCTTGAAAACCGTTGAACTGCGAGGTTCCTGGGGTTCGAATCCCTATCTCTCCGCAAACAGTCTAAGACAGACGAAAGAAAATCTAAGACAAATCCCGTAAAATAAAGGTTTTACGGGATTTTTTGTTGTTTGTCACTGATGTCTGAAAGTCAAGAAAAGGACAGAAAACGACAGAGTTCCGTTACTGAATCGTTACTGAAAATAAGGCCTCAAAAATAGTAACGATTTTAGGTGTAAATATCTGATTTGTCGCCTGTTGTCTATTAAGTGTCTGCTCATACACCAAGTATCAACCATTCCTTTGCAACGAAGATTCATTACTACGTTGCACGGAAACAAAAAAAAGGTATTATGAGTAAAAGTACATTTAAGATTCTCTTCTACCTGAGAAAGAATCAGGTAAACAAGGAAGGCAAGGTCTGTATTATGATTCGTTTGACGGTCAATGGTGACGTCTCCCAGTTTAGTTCCAAGTTGGATCTTGAGGCGGAACTTTGGGATGTAAAACTCGGGAAAGCTGCCGGAAATAGTCAGAAATCCCGCCAGTTAAACAATCTATTGGATGATATCCACACTTCATTGAAGAACCATTATCATGATATAGAAATTCATGAGACAATTGTTACGGCAGAAAAAGTGCGTAATGCTTTTCTAGGCTTCTCGACCAAACAATGCACACTCTTGGAACTTTTCAGGAAGCATAATGACGATGCCCGCAAATTGGTAGGCATCAACAAGACCGAAGCCACACTCGCCAAGTATGACCGAGCCTATCGTCGTGTGGAAGAATTTATGAAAGCACAGTATAACATTACGGATATAGCCTTAAAGGAAATCAACCACATGTTTATAACGGATTTTGGAACCTATTTGCGCACCGTTAGTAAATGTAATGAAAACACAATGGCTAAATTTATGCAGACATTCCGCATGATTATCCTTCTTGCTAAAAATAATGGTTGGATATTCAATGATCCGTTTTCCAATTACAAAATACGTTTAAAGCGTGTGGACAGGGGCTATCTGACTGATCAGGAAATACAGAAAATATTGGATAAGGATTTTGATTCCAAACGTTTGGAGCAGGTTCGTGATGTCTTTATCTTTTCCTGTTACACGGGGCTGGCTTATATTGATGTAAAACAACTGAACGCAAATAATATTTGTACTTCTTTTGACGGGAAGCAGTGGATAATGACGCACCGTCAGAAAACCGATACCCCTGTTAATGTCCCTTTGCTGAATATTCCATTAACTATCCTGAAAAAATACGAAGGGGAACTTCCCAAAGGGCAATTGCTTCCGGTGTTAAGCAATCAAAAGCTCAACTCTTATCTGAAGGAAATTGCCGACTTGTGCGGTATCCAAAAGAATGTAACCTTCCATCTTGCACGCCACACTTTCGCCACGACAACCACTCTATCCAAAGGTGTACCCATCGAAACCGTATCTAAAATGTTAGGGCATACGAATATCCGAACCACCCAAATATATGCCCGCATAACCAATGAAAAAATTAGCAGGGATATGCAGTTGCTTTCTAGTAAACTGGAAGAGATAGAAAAAGTTGCATTAAATAAACAGGAGATATGAAACGCGGGACAATAACAATTAGGAATACCAATTCAAAAAGTATTCAAGTTTCCATTGAATTGTCTGAAGATGGAACTGTCTGGATGACAAAGAACGAGATCGCTTCTTTGTTCAATGTTTATCATTCTTCTGTGGCCGCTAACCTGAAATCGCTCTTTAAATCCGGTGGACTTTTGGAGAATGAGGTGAAAAAAGAATGCCCTCAAACCTTAGAGAACGGTCAAAAGTGCATTGTTGAATATTTCAATCTGGAAGTGATCCTTGCTTTATGTTACCGGATGGACAGTCCTATCTGCACTCTTTTTCGACAATGGGTAGCAAAACAAGTTTCTACATCTTTAAAAAAACACTCTCAAATAATTGTTCAGTTGGGAACAGCAACAACGATGAATTGATACTCCGGTTTCGAAGGAATTGACGCAAATAATTCCAGACCAGACAAACTATTTTACAAAACGTCAAGTTATGTTGTTTCGGTTCGTTTACTTTACAAAATCTAATATCTCTTACCATGAGAACAAAAGATTGCATTTCCCGATGCCTGCACATTGTCAGAAGATTGAAGCGAGGCCAGAAAGCCTCTTTCACAGATATTCAACGCTATCTGAACGAAATGTCGGCTTTAACCGGAGAAGACTACACGATATCGATCCGCACTTTTCAGCGAGATCTGGATGCCATCCGTGAACTCTTTCTTATTGATATCCGGTATTCCCGAATCGAAGGACTGTATTCTATCAATGATGAGTTTTCCGATGAAATTCAGAGCGAAAGACTTATGGAATCATTGGAGGTATTTCATTCACTCAAAATGATGAACAATCTCAGCGGCATATTTCACTTTGAAGCGCGGCCACCCCTCGGAACGGAACACTTAAGCCGAATGATCTTCGCCATCAAAAACAAAAGGATCATCACGCTCACCTATAACAAGAACTGGGAAAATCAGTTTACCGAACGCACCCTCCTTCCTTTGTTGCTGAAAGAGTTTCGTGGGCGTTGGTATGTCGTGGCAAAACGAATGGATACCAATGCAATCCGGACATATTCACTTGACCGGGTTGTTGCGTTTAGCATACAAGAAAATCAGGCTTCCCCTCCTACCAATTTAGAGAACTATTATTATTACTCTTTTGGCATTTACGTGAAAACAGACCCCAATCCACAGGAGGTCGTTCTGACGTTTTCACCCGATGCGGGACGGTATATTAAAGAAGCGGTACTGCATCACTCTCAGAAGGTGATAGAAGATAGCGCCGAAGCATTCGTTGTAAAACTATATCTGTCGATCACTTTCGACTTTGTAATGGAAATACTTGGTTACGGAGAGCTTGTCGAAGTGATTTCGCCGGCAGAACTCCGTACTCAAGTATCGGATAGACTGAGAAAAGCAGTAGAGAAATACAAATAAATTTTTCAACGCCGAGTAATGGCGTTTATCATTTGTTGTTTTGTAGCAAACAATTCAATAAAACGACAAATGATGAGAAAAAATTTAATGATAGCCTTTCTGTCGATTATTGCTATGGGATGTAGCAAAGAATCGGAACTATCGGAGTTGGAATCAATTCAATTGGATAAGAATAGCCTTACTTTACAAATTGGTGCGACGTATCAATTTAAAGTTACCAACAAATCCGAAAAAGCGCAACAATCGGATTACATCTGGTCAACAAATAATCCAAACATCCTATCCATAACAGACGATGGTGCAGTCAAAGCATTATCAGTCGGTGAAGCTAAAGTTATCGTTAAAACCGGTGACTCTAAGTACACAGATACATGCAGCGTAGTGGTGAATCCCATATATGTGGAATCTTTCACCCTTTCATACCCTTCTACCGCGTTGGATGTAAATCAAACCATGACTATATCAGCGACCTACACACCGTCGGATGCCACCAATAAGAAACTGTTATTCGAAAGTTCCGACACAACCGTTGCTACTGTTAAAGACAGTATTGTTACGGCAAAAGCAGCCGGCAATTCAACGATTAAAGCAACGACCATAGATGGCAGCAACATTACCCGGTCGTTCAATCTTGTTGTCAAAGAGGTACCACTGACCATCAATGCAACTTCCATAAGCCTTGTATCAACCAAAACATTTTCTTTAGTCGTTTCTCCAAATGCTGCTGGATGCACCTATGAATCTGAAAACAGTTATATAGCCTCCGTTTTGTCCGATGGACTGATTACGGCAAAGAGAGTAGGAAAAACGATTATTCATGTAAAAAATACAAACAAAAATTTAGATGCAACCTGTGAGGTTACGGTTACACACCAATACAATATGTTCAGGGAGCCATACCTCGAATTCGGAGCAACCCCCGCCACTATCAAAGCGTATGAAAAAAGAGTATTAGCCAGTGAAACGACAACAGGCCTCATTTATACCGGAGAAAATTCTTATCTGGCAAACCTTATTTATGTTTTTGAAAATTCAGCCTATAAAAGTTCCGGTTGTTTTGTTCCAACGAAATATTCCAGCCTCTTAGGTAGTTTTATGGGCGAAAGATATGTCTATTTAGGCACCAGTGATGATGATATACTTCTGTTTCTAAGCACCGATTCAAAAACCGTTGCAGCCTTATACCTTTATTCTGTAACCTATTGGATTGCATTTTATTATGAAAATACAACAGGCGACACACTTCCCTCCTCTCAAAGCTCCGCAGCTCAAAGCCAATTGTTTAAAAAGATGTCACCAATGGCAAAATCCATGAAAGTCCAAATGCCGATATTCCGGTAAAACCTATATGGAAAGATAAACACAGTTCTATTCATTGTAAACTTTAAACCATCATGAAACAAACCAAAAACTTTTCGATGCTCTTTCTTTTCCTTCTTGTCTTTTCCGTTAGTTTTTTGTCCTGCTCGAAGGACGATGAAGAATATTCTCTGTCAGGGACGACTTGGGAAGATCTTGACGGTACCGTTTTAAAAACCATCAAGTTCGACCAGACTACTTGTACATACACCATATCTTCCACGGTGCTCAGCACAAAGACCACACTCTCTTATGACTATACCATGGCATATCCCAAAGTTTATATGGATTCACAAACTACAGGGTATGCCGATTTGGAAGGCACAGTCTCGGGTGAAAATATGATCGTTGTAAATACCTCAAAGAGTACTACAATTGGAACTTTTATAAAACAGCAGTGATGAAAACTGCTATTTCTTAGCCCTACCCCGCTTGAGTTCCAATGATGCACGGTGGTGTCAAATAATAACAACAGCCGTCTATTCCTTAGTTGAGAATAGGTGGCTTTTGGTTTTTTATTTCTTCGTTACGATAACATCATATCAATTAAATCAATATCTTTGTGTTTTAGGTCATAACAAAATACGGATATGAAGCAGATAAACAGACTGAAAATACTTCTTGTCGAAAAGAATAAGAGCGGAAAATGGCTTGGCGAACAATTAGGCAAAGATCCTGCCACGATTTCCAGATGGTGTAACAACCACGCTCAACCATCTGTAGAAACCTTTACCCGCATAGCCGAGATATTGGATGTTGACATCAAAGATTTATTCCATTCTACGAGGAGAATGAATAAAAAGAACTAAATGGATATGGAGATTTTACAGATTAGAAGTAATTATACCGATTTGGATGCTAAAATAAAACTCAGAAAATCGGAAACAAAAAAAATGCTTAACTTAGATGCGAAAGTCGTAGCGTAACGTTCCGTTAAAGATTTGGAAAAGAAGCGTTCCGAGAAACGGTTGAAACTTTACCAAGCCCAGGACGAAGTGGACGAAAAGAAAGAAACTCTTTTGAGTACCATTGAAAAGATGCTGGCGCAGAAAATAAGTCAGGAAGAGCTGTTTACGATAAAATGGAGGATAAAATAGTAAAATTATGATAGAACAGGTTCAAATTAACAATTACAAATCGATACGAGAATTGACGTTACCTCTAAATCGGTTGAATATACTCATCGGCTCCAATGGGGTTGGAAAAAGTAATTTTATCTCATTCTTTGAGCTCACAAAAGCCATCTACGAACAACGATTTGGGAGTTATACCCTGACAAATGGCGGAATAGACAATCTATTATATCACGGGAGAAAAGGCTCCGAATTTATTGATGGATTGATAGATTTCAATAATACAAACGCTTTCTTTTTTCGGTTACTGCCATCACAATCTAATAAGGGTTTTATTTTTGGAACAGGTGATTATTTCAACAAGAATGGAACCACTAATAAAAATTATCGGTCATTTTGGCACAGGAATGAATGGGACACGGCTGTTGAAGAGTCAAATCTGAAAAACGATCCAACCTGGAGAGCAGGATATCTTAAAAGATTCCTTAGCAGTTTCACCGTATATCACTTTCACGATACCAGCTCTACTTCGCCCATGCGCGGAACCTGTGAATTGAACGACAATGGATATTTAAGGGATAATGGTTCTAATCTGGCGGCCTATTTGTACCTGTTAGAGCACATGGATGAAAAAGCGTTTCGACTGATTGAAGGAGTCATTCGTTCCATTGCACCGTATTTTAAGCGTTTCGATTTAAAACCAGATCCTCTGAATCCGAGTAAAATCAATTTAAAGTGGGAAGAAGTGTCCTCAGACATGTATCTTGACGGATACAGTTTCTCTGATGGAACGTTACGGTTTATCGCACTTGCCACCCTCCTGCTGCAATCAAAGTTGCCTGAAATTATCATCATTGATGAACCCGAACTTGGTCTTCATCCGGCAGCAATCAACAAGTTTGCATCCTTGGTGAAAAAAGCATCCAAAAAGAGTCAGGTAATTCTTTCCACTCAATCGACCAATCTCGTCAACTGCTTTGAACCGGACGATATTATTGTGGTGGACAGAGAAAACGATCAGTCTGTTTTCAAACACCTGTCCGGTCAAGATCTATCTGTATGGATCAATGATTACGACTACTCTCTGAGCGATATGTGGGAAAAGAATCTAATCGGAGGGCAGCTCTAATGAAGCGGGTTTATATCGTAGTCGAAGGACAAACCGAACAAGAATTCGTAAACAGTCTGTTGGCACCTTATCTTGGCAGTTTTGGAATTCTTGTTGTCACGCCTATTCTTATTCGTACCAGTAAAAGCGGGCGAGGAGGTTTTGTCAATTACCGTCATCTTGAAAATACCGTCAACGGACTTCTAAAAACATCCGCAAGTTCTGATTTCATAGTAACGACATTTGTCGATTTTTTCCGAATACCTCATACAATGCCTGATTATGAAGCATCAATGGCTAAACCTACAAAGATTGGTCAGGTTGAATCGTTGGAGCAAGCATTATCCACGGCAATCAATGACAGAAGGTTCATTCCCTACATTCAATTCCACGAATTCGAGGCATTGCTGTTTTCAAACAACAAAGGTTTTGAGTATTACTTTATCGATAAACAGGCTATTGCAACCAAATCCATCGTCGATAGTTACGAAAACCCTGAAGAAATCAATACCACCCCTCAAGGCGCACCGTCCAAACGAATTCTAACGATTCATGAGGATTACGATAAAGTGACGGAAGGTAATCTCATTGCTTTGGAAGTCGGGATCAATGGTATATTGAATAAATGCCCGCGATTCAAGGTGTGGGTGAGTAATTTGGTAGAGTGTTGTTCATTATAAATGAAGCAAAATATGGCAATTATACGTTGCCAACCTCAACATAAGAAATATAAACGAAATCAGCATTACAATGAATACAATTAAAATTATTCATATTTCTGACATCCATTTTGATAAAAACGAACCTGAAAATCAAGGTTTAATTTTAAGCTCATTTTTTAAGGATTTAGAGTTAAAGCAAAATGAAATGGATTATGCTTCAACTTATTGTATCATTTCTGGAGATTTAGTTAAGGTTGGCGCATCAGAGAAGAACTATAGTGACTTCTATCAAAATTTTATTGTCCGACTAATTAAAATTGTTCCTATAAATAATATCTATTGTACTCCAGGAAATCATGATTTGAATAGAAATATTTTCGAGTCAGACCTTGATGAACATCAAAAAGTAACAACTAAAGAGTATGTTGAATCAGAGTTCAATGAGTTTGTGAAAACTCCAGATAACATACTGTTGAAAAAGTTTAAACCGTATGAGAAATTCTATTCAGAGAGATTAAACTCAAAAAACTTTAACCTTTATGGCTATTCGGAAAAATTTACTCCAGAAATAAGTGTGTTCTTCATCAATAGTTCTATTTGTTCTTATGGTGGTTTTGACAAAATTAAAGACGAAGGATATCTGATGATTGAGACTTCTGAATTGAATAAATGGATTCAAGAGAATGACGGGAGAAAGAAGATACTTGTCATGCATCATCCTATTGAACACCTGACAGGTTTCGCTCAAAAGGAAATAAAATCCATGTTAAATAACGGTATTGATATTTTGATAAATGGTCATATTCATGACCAAGACATTATTTCCAATGCTCAAGGTTACATCAAACTTTGCTCACCTCAGTTGTTTACAGACAAAACTGATTTGTTAGGCTACTCTATTCTGACTTTTATCGATAATAGCTTGGCCTATGTTGAGTATCGTCAATGGGTACAAAGACATAGAAAATTTATGGCAGGACAAGACTTTTCAGGAAATGAAACTGGAATATGCACAATTGCAATACCTGCTAAAACCCAAACTTCAGATTTCATTATTCAGAAGCTAACTTCTGAACTTAAAAAATCCATGAAATCATATTCTCAAATGCCCGATTGGATTGAGCGAAGACTAAGTAGCAAATCTCCAAACGAATCTTCAAATGAAAAAGAGAATAGATTTGACTATATTGACATCATCAACAAGCCTTCTAATTATCAAATAATTGCAGCACCTCAATTTGGCTTAACTTGCTATGCAAAATATCTGGGATTAAAAGCATGGGAAATCAAAAAAGAGAATTGGATTTATTTTAATTGTGATGGTTGGAACCTTTCAAAAGTAGTTTCAGACATTGATGAAGTATTGAGTGATTTTGGTATCAATAATTCAGATGTAAAATGTCTCTTACTTGATAATTGGAGAAATGGATCAAAGGACTCACCAAAAATATTCGAAAAACTCAAAAAAATGTTTCCAGAAGTTCCGGTTATATTTTTTTCAAATTATCACGATTCAGTTGTAATTGAAGGGTTAGATTCCGAAGAAAGTCATGACGGATTTACACAACTCTATTTACGTGAATTAGACAGAAGTGGATTGAGACATATTGTAAAGCATTTTAATGAAAGTCAGCATATTGCAGAAGAAAATATTGTTTTAGAAAGGTTGAATTTAGATTTGACTGATTTGAACTTTCATAGAACTCCCTTGAATTGCATGCAGCTTTTGATAGCATTTCTGAATAATTTTGAAAATAGGCCAATAAATCGTTCAAAAGTTTTTTCATATATGCTTAAAGTGATTTTCGACAATCACGGAAATCTATTTTATGGTAATAGTTTAGATGATGATAACTGTATTTTTTTACTAGGTTATTTCAGTGAGCATTTGCTGAGAAATAATAAAGAATCTTTCACGGAATCTGAATTTTTATCTATTACAACTCCCTTTGCTGAAGAACATTACAATCCAACAAACATAGCAGATTTATTACAAGTTTTAAAACAAAATCAAATAGTTGTAAATTTCAATGGCTCTTTACGTTTTAGATTTACATGCTGGATTTACTTTTTTGCTGCAAGAAGAATGAGAATATCTGTGGAGTTTGCAGAATTTATGTTTAATCAAAAACACACTTTATTTTATCCCGAAATAATTGAGTTTTATACTGGTACTGATGGTGCTCGTGAAGATGTTGCAAAAATGATTATTGATGATATAAATAGCCTCTCAAAAAAGGTTCATAGTAAAATTGGTTTAAAGGAAAATATAAATCCATTCACAGATATAAAATGGGCATTAAATGAAACTATTAGTGGAATGACACAAGAACAGTTAGAAGAAAATGTAAAAAAATCAAAATTACCAGATGAGATAAAAGATGTAGTTGCAGACAAAGACTATAATAGCATCAAACCATATAATCAAACCATTAGTAATTTTTTTGAAGAATATGATGTTCAGAATTTAATGAATCTTACTAGGTCAGCTTCAAGAGCCTTAAGAAATAGTGAATTCATCGCTCCATATTTCAGAGAAGAATTAGCAAAAAGCATTTTTGAATCATGGAAGGAAATAATAAGAGTCTTATTTTTAATCGCACCTGTTATGGCAAAAAATGGCTTTGGTGGAGTTGGTGGTGCACGTTTTCAATTAAGTGACGAATTTCCAAGAGAGTATAGTGAATGCTTAAAGAAAGTTGTGATAAATATGCCTTTTAATGTGGTGAATTGGTATAAAGATGACTTCTTTTCTGATAAACTAATTTTGTTGTTAAATAAATTTATGATTGAATTTCCTGACCCAACAGTGAGGCACATAATAGCTTTGGTAATAGCTTCAGGTAGACCTCCTAAGTGGCAAGAATCAATAAATAGGTACATAGGTAGTATTGGGAAAAACTCATATTATCTTGGTGATTTGTATATTAATTTACGCTATAATTATTCTACAAAGCTTATGGCTCCAAAAGAACTTAGACAAACAGAAAATCTTATAAAATCTTGCTGGGCAAAACATAATACAGGTAGCCCACTACCCGGCAGAGACACAATAGCAAAAGTTCCAAATAGCACATTGCCTCCAAGATATCTTAAAAATTTAGAATAATAATTGAAATTATTAGCTCATACAAGCAGTTAATTGTTCTTACCAATATAGAAAGTGTAAGACTATTTAAAGTATCGAAAAATGAAATGTAAACTTTTTCTTTGGGTTGCCATATTGCTATTCTTGATTGTATTTCCTTTTGTGCTCAACAAAATAGTCCTTTTGCCCGCATTTACTCAGATTGCAGGCGATGATACTACTTGGCTTTCCTTTTGGCCAATATATCTCAGTGCTATTGCTTCTTTTGCAATGGTGTTTGCATCTTTGTATACATTATGGAAATCACTGAATGAGCACAAAATTGATAGAGCATTACAAGAAAAAATGTTATTGCAAAACCAGGAGCAGCTGAATGAAATTAAGAGGCAATGGGATGAGAAAAACAGGGCAAGGCTAAATTTATCCATCATTATTAATGATGGGCTTATCTTGTTAAAAATTAGTAATATTGGAAAGAATAATGCTTTTGATATTAGGCTAAAGATTTCACAAAATTTCATAGACAATATATTATCGGAATACATTAGGAGCACATTCAATCATCTTCAAGAAAAGCCTTTTGCCATAGAAGCAGGTAAAAGTAAATATTTCATGATTTCTCCTACATACAGTGATAGTACTTTCACAATAGGTGGTAAAGAAAATTATCCGGGTGCAGATATTAATAAATGGTTGGACCAAAATAAAGGATTAAAAATCAAAATCACAGGTGTCTACTGTGATTTATATCAGATAGATGAATCCTTTAGCATCGAGGATTATTTGACAGAAAGTCTTATCGTACATGATGCACTGACAAATGCAGTATTAAACATGAAAAAAGGCAGTATTGTTCAAAATGACCAATACTATCCAATTCAGAAAAGTCTTCATTTGATTTTAAAGGAACTTGAAAAGCACAATAAATAAAATACAGAGCAAACTAATGTCGCAAAATAAACTCCAAAAACTAGAACTGACGTGGATTGGAAAGAATGATAAGCGAGAGCCGATTGAACCACGAATATTAATTGAGAACCCAAAATACAGCCGTGGCGTTTCTGAAAGTGACAATATGCTCATACACTGAGATAGCCTGCTTGCACTTAAGGCACTTGAAGCGGAGTATTTTGGTCGTGAGCAATGCTAACAAGCTAATAATGCACAGCCAAAATATAGTTGATAGAGTTCTAAAAACTATTTGATTGAACACAAAAATGATAATGGAGAAGTGAAATCCGTTTTATAATTTTGCTATATTTCGGCAAACTCTCAATTAACTTGAGCATACAAAAATATGAAAAAGACAAGTATCTGCAGATTTTCAGTTATCTGAAAGAATTTTCAAAGTTAAGAAGCAATCCAGTTCGAGACATTGACAATTCAGAAACCCAATACCCTGAAAAAATCTGGCTTAACGACATTCCTCAAGATGAGTTATTTGACAATATAGTAAGGACTGACTTCAACGCAGACAATGACTTCTGGATTAAGATTAGAAAACCAAAAGAACCATCTAAGCCAGAATTTGCCAAACTGCCTTCGAAAATCGAAAAATGGGTCGAACCATCTTCTTTACTTAATGAAGATGAAGAACCCAAATTGATGGAAACAATTGAGGTTGAAGGTGAGACTCTTAATATCGAAGACTTTCCGGGCTTGCAAGGTGTTATTAATGAATACATTGATAAAAAGTGGTTTGATGATTTAATTGATTACAATGAGCGTTTAGAGAACTACAAAAAGGTATATGCTGATTACGAGAAACTTAACAACACATACAAACAATTCTTTAGGATATACAACAGAGCCCAGCAATTTGGTGAAGAATATGAGTTAGTTCTCGGTGCAGGGCTACTGAATTTTCAACGAAAGTCTAATGGCGATAGGATTTACCGGCACATACTTACCCAATCTGTTGAAATTGTTTTTGAATATTCTCAAAGCACTTCTCAAATCATATTGTATCCCAATGCAGAATCAAATCTTCAAATCGAAACGGACTCAATCCTAGACCTCCTGGATCAATTTGATTCACAGGATATCATTGATGCTGAGAAAGCCGCAGAGGATTATATAAAAACCAAGGAAATTGATTCAGTCTTCAATACTTGGATTATTGATGACGTATTAAAGATCTTTATAGAAAGGCTTTCGTCAGATGGAAAATACATTAATGATTTAGCCAAACCGAACAAAACAGAATTAAAACCAACCATATCATACTCTCCTGCTTTGTTGCTTAGGAAACGCAACACAAGAAACTTTACAGCCTTATATGATACGATTCTGAAAGAGATTGAAGAAGAAGGAGATGAAATAGATATCCCTAGCATGAATGATTTGATCGGAGCTCATGTAGATGCTGAAGGTGTCGATTTAGCCAAAGATCCCTCAAATTCTTTCTCGGCAAATGATACAATCTTTTTTCCAAAAGAATTCAATGATGAGCAAATCGAGATCATCGAGAAAGCTAGAAAGAATAATAAGGTCTTAGTCCAAGGTCCTCCGGGAACCGGAAAATCGCACACGATTGCCAATCTGATTTGTCACCTTCTGGCTCAAGGGAAAAAAGTGCTTATAACAGCCTATACAAAAAGAGCACTGGAAGTTTTGAAAGACAAATTACCTGATGAATTTCAGGATTTGACAGTCAATCTATTGAGCAGCGATTCCACTTCAATCAAAGACTTGGAAAAAAGTGTAAATTCAATTAATGATACACTTTCACAGGCATCGTTAAATGATTATAGAGCCGAGATTGAGGCTAAAGAAGATCAACTTAAATCAATCAATAAAGAAATTGCAGAAAAGACTAACAGATTAATTGAAATAAAGGAGAAATCGACAAGGAGTCGTACAATTAATAAAAATTATGCTGGAACTCTCACCCAAATTGCAGAAGCTATTGAAACGGACACTGAGAAATTCGCATGGTACAATGATACATATTGCAATATTAACAATGAAAATTTTTATTCTGAATTAGAAGAGTTTATCAATTATTCAAATCAATTCAAACAAGTTGATTTTCAAGAGCTTGATTTAGACATACCAGAATTTGACAAACGGCTAACTGTTGATCAAATTAAGGAAGCCATCATAATTCAGAAAATGTTTTCTGAACAAAATTTAGACAGTCAAATTCGTATTATCAGTTCAGATTATCAAAAATTGTCCGAAAACTTAAATAAATTAAAAAAATACTACATCGATGCTGCTGATTTACAAATAGATTCTTCTAATGATATTATCAATTCCTATTTAAATAACAATGCTTACCTGTGGGAGCATAAAATTGAAACAACCAAACAGATTCAAAAAAAGTATAACGTTGAGATTCTTAAGATCGTTGATAAGGACGTTGAAGTAAGTTATGCTTTGGGTAAGAGTCTAAAACAATACAAAAAAGATGCTCAAATATTATTAGATTACCTGAAAGAAGGAAATGCGCTTTCTGGTCTATCTCTTCGATTAAAAAAAATATTTTTACCAAAGGCTATTAAAGAAAGATTGTCTTTTATGAATGAGGTAAAAGTTAATGGGAGTCCTTGTGACTCTATTGAAGAATTTAATACGGTTATTCAGGATATTTGTATTCTGCAAGACATTGATGATCTTTCAGAAATTTGGCATAAGGATATTCCACAAGTTCATTCCTATTGTAGTAAAATCCTTTTCTATACCAATTATTGTGGCGAAGTCGAAAAACTAATTGAAAGCATAAAGGCCTCTGAATCTTTTCGAAAACAAATTGAGAATGAGTTAAATTACCAAATCAAACCATTTAATACAGAGGATCTAAATACACTCATTGAAACGACTAATTTTAATCAACTTCTTTACAAAAAGGATTTGCTTTTTCAGACCATTGAGGAAACAAAAAAATATTTAGACAATACGGACTTCCATCCAATCCGGCTGAAATTGATTGAAGCAATAGATAATAATGATATTCACAGCTATGAATATCTCCTAAACAAGACTAAAGGACTCATCGAAAATAAGTTACAATTTAGGAAATATATTCAGCTAAAGAACAAAATCGAAAGTGATGTGCCCAATCTGCTTGCACTAATTGAATCAGGAGATTTTAATCAATCGAATTTTTCGTCTTTAAAAAACGCATTACTTTATAAAAATGCTCAGTGCCAAATCAACGATTTATTAGTTGAAAACTACGACCAGCAATTAATTGATGATTTAATTGAGTTAGAAAAAAAGAAGAAGAAAACAATTGCACAGCTTGCTTCAAAAAAAGCATGGTGTAAAGTAGTGGAAGATTTGCAATATAATCGATCATTAAGACATCATTTGGATGCTTGGGTGATGGCCGTAAGGAAGATTGGAAAGACTGGAAAAGGAAAACGATCTTTGAAGTTCAGGAAAATAGCCCAACAAGAAATGGAGTTTTGCAAAGATTCAATTCCATGCTGGATTATGCCCTTATATAAAGTTGCCGAAACTATTCATCCAGAAAAGGGTATGTATGATTACGTAATCATTGATGAAGCAAGCCAGCTGGGGCCAGATGCCATCTTCTTGCTTTACATATCAAAGAACATCATTATAGTAGGAGATGACAAACAAACATCACCAGAATATGTAGGGATAGATTCGAATTCAATGATTCCACATATAAAACGTCATCTAGACGGTATTCCTTATAATGACTTTTACGGAACAGAATTTAGCTTTTTTGATCACGCGAAATTATTTTGTAGTGGAATGACGGTACTAAGAGAACATTTCAGGTGCATGCCGGAAATTATTGAATTTTCAAATAAAAACTTCTATGCACCTGATGGCAAGGGTTTGTATCCACTTAAACAATACTCTGAAAATCGATTAAATCCATTAGAAACCGTTTATTGCATCGAAGGATATACAGAAGGCACCGGCTCTTCAATAATTAATGAGCCGGAAGCAAGTATGCTTGTTGATAAAATCATCTCTTTAATAATTGATGAACGTTACAAGAACAAAACTTTTGGGGTAATTTCATTACAGGGTAACCGCCAGTCAAACCTAATCGAAAATGCTTTACTAAAACGTATAGGTGAACAAGAATATCACAACAGAAAAATCATTTGTGGAAACTCGGCATCGTTCCAGGGGGATGAAAGGGATATTATGTTTTTGAGTTTAATTACTGCTCAGAACCATAAACGTTCAGCTTTGGTTAGACCAGAAGATGAAAGACGTTTCAATGTTGCTGTCAGTCGAGCAAAAGAACAAATATGGCTGTTCCATTCTGTCCAGATTGAAGACCTTAGCAACAAGGAGGATTTAAGATACAAATTGCTTGAACACTTTAAGTACGGAAATTCAAAACCCAGAATTCTCAGCACTCCGATTGAACGCAGAATCGGATCACAACCCGATCCTTTTGATAGTTGGTTTGAAGTTGATGTATACAATGATCTTATAAGCAATGGGCTCAGTGTAATTCCTCAATACGAAGTAGCCAAAGGTAGATATCGGATTGATATGGTTGCCATGTTTGGTAACGGCACAAAAATCGCCATTGAATGTGACGGAGATCGATGGCATGGTGCTGAGCAATATCAAAATGACTTGATGAGACAAAAAGTTCTCGAGCGTTGTGGTTGGCAGTTCTTTCGTGTAAGAGGTTACGAATATTATTCTAATAGGCTCAAATCCCTTGAACCTCTTTGGAAAATGATTCCAAAAAAAGCAATAGACGAACCCCGAATTCCTATAGAACAAATTCTCATAGGGGACGATTTAAGCGATGAGAAGAGTAATAGCTCAGTTCTTGATACAGATCAAAGTTCTATAATTTCTGATCAGAATCAAGAAAATCGATTTAGCGAAATCCATCAGAAAAGCAGTCATGAGCAAAATGAAAAGATAGAAAATGAGATCCTTAGATATTTTAACCTATATAAGACTGGTATTTATGTAATGTCAGAATCCAAACTACTTGATGCAGATTATGTCCTTCCAATCTATTCAAACCAAAGGAGTGGATTTTTACTTCAAGGCTATGGTTCCGGACATGTTAACAAAGTCCTTGTATCTTCAATGCTCCAAAAAAGAATCGGGAAGGAATACATGAATGGGTTGAATAAAAATGATGATTTGTGTTTTTTGGAAATCATAGAATCGGAAAAGATTATTGCCATCTTTTATAATGAAAGTGGCAATATGCTATTTAAAGCACATTTGACAGAAAATATATCTATTCGTGATCAACTCCACCTTCAGGGTTATAAAGTGATGTATAAAGATTTTCAAACTATCGAGTACAAAACTTTTCCTATTGAAATTGCAGATGGAATAAGCCGTCTTTTGTATCAAAGTTTTAATGCTACTGGTAAACCTTTTAGCAATAAGTACTATGATGCTGAATGGACAATTATCAATCGGTTTACGAAGAAAGAAATGTTCGATGCCTCGATAACAACTACTCAAAAACCTTTCCAAGTAGTTAAAAAAGAAAACGAGCTGTTTGATTTTAATGAGAAAGTTGAACAAATTCCCATCATGATAAAAAATAATGAGAAAAACTCATTGTTCAAAAACATTGGTTTATTCAGCACAGTAAGAATCCGATTTGTATTCACAAACAAAGAAGTTACCGTCCAGTTAGTAAAATTCAAGCAGCAAGATCGTGTAAATGAATATGGGGCTCAACTTATTACCATCAGTTCACAATTAGGAATAACATTAGCAGGAAAATCTGTTGGAGATATTGTCAAGATTATTAATACTGATGTTCAGATCGAAATATTGGATATTCTTGACTGCTATGTTCCTTCTAACATACTTACCGGAAATTAATTTTAATAGTCAAGATGATTAAAATAATATGACCAAACAACAAGCAATACAGCTTTTTGAGCAAAAGCAAGTCCGCACAGTCTGGGACGAGGAACAGGAGAAATGGTATTTTTCAATTGTGGATGTGGTGGCAGTCTTAAGTGACAGCGTTGATGCCACAGCCTATTGGCGGAAGCTCAAACAGCGTCTCAGAGCGGAAGGCAATGAAACCGTGACAAACTGTCACGGTTTGAAGATGCGCGCAATTGATGGGAAACAACGCCTTACCGATGTTGCCGACACTGAGCAACTTTTCCGTTTGATTCAGTCTATTCCCTCCCCTAAGGCTGAGCCGTTCAAACAATGGATGGCCAACGTAGCAAGCGAACGGTTGAACCAAATGCAAGACCCAGAACTCTCCATTGAGCAGGCGATGTTGGACTACAAGCGTTTGGGCTATTCCGACAATTGGATTAACCAACGTCTAAAATCGATTGAAATTCGTAAAGACTTGACCGATGAATGGAAAAAGCGAGGTTTGTTAGAGGGACAACAGTTTGCCACGCTTACCGATATTATTTACCAGACTTGGGCAGATAAGACCGCCAAAGAGTACAAGCAATTCAAGGGACTGAAAAAAGAAAATCTTCGGGACAATATGACTAACAAGGAGTTGATTTTGAATATGCTTGCAGAGCTATCAACCAAAGAAATTTCGGAGGCTACCAACCCGGATACTTTTAACGAACATATCAACGTAGCAAAGCAAGGTGGCCAAATTGCCCGTAATGCCAGATTGGAATTGGAAGAGAAAACAGGCAAACAAGTCGTTTCTCCACTAAATACTAAAGATGGCATTATGCTAAAAGGAGATGAAGGGAAATAACGACATGGAAATATGAAACTACTGTAAGAGCTTTATTCTCAGGAAGATGCAAAACTGCCACAGCTTGTAGCAGTTTTACCGTGAGAACATAATATATGAAATCCAAAAGGCTGTTTAAATTACTACCTGAACTAGGCATGCCTTATACTATTCATTCATACTTTTCAGGCAAAATCCACAGATCATATTTTGAAAATAGTTTATTTTGATTTACATTTGCGGTATATAATACCCTATATGGCAACTAAAATAAACTTACTGCTTCAGCAAGTGCCTAAAAACTCCTTGCTACTATCCTCTTGGATGACAAAACAAAATATGTCGACCAAAGAGCAAAGTCTATTCGTCACATCCGGCTGGCTTAGTCGATTATCACAAGGTGTTTATTATAGGGTCGGAGACGTTCCAACACTGTATGCTGCCATATCCTCATACAACAAACAGTTGGGAAAGAAGTGTTTTGTCGGAGCTTCGACCGCTCTCGATTTAAGAGGCTTCTCACACTTTGTGGCAATGGGTAAAACTACCGCTTATCTATTTACTCAAACATCGCAAAGACTTCCATCTTGGTTATTAAACCACTCCTGGGACATGGAGGTTAGATATTTTACCACCAAAATATTTGGCTTGAATTTTATAGGCATAGAAGAAATGGAGGTTAATGGCGCAGGACTGTTTGTGTCTTCACCAGAAAGAGCGTTTATGGAGTGTTTACATCTCGTGCCTACCTATTATTCAATGATGGACACATACTATGTTATGGAGATGCTAACTACGCTTCGCCCTAAATTGGTACAGCAACTACTTGAAGTCTGCACCTCTGTAAAAGTAAAACGGTTGTTTCTGTATATGGCGGAGAAATCAAAGCATCCATGGTTTCATGCGATAAGCCTTTCGAAGGTAGATTTGGGTGAAGGAAAGCGTTCCATCGTAAAAAATGGCGTTTACAACAACAAATACGGGATAACAATATCTAAAGAACTGGATGATTATGAATAACCTATATGCTCAAAAAGTAGAAGTACTTTTGAAGATTATCCCCATTATCGCCGGTGAAGAGTGTTTTGCAATACACGGAGGCACAGCTATAAACCTATTTGTCAAAAATTTACCTCGTTACTCGATCGATATTGACTTGACATATATCCCGCTTGAAGATAGAAATACAAGCATCGCCAACATAAACAATAGATTAGTGGCTATTGCAGAAAAGACAAAAAAATCACTCAAAGGTGTCCACATCACCCACCGTCCGGATAGTTGCAAACTTCTCTGCGAATATATGGGCAAGCAGATAAAGATTGAAGTGAATCAGACCAAAAGAGGAATCGTTGGTGGCAGTATTGTCACACTACCACTTTGTGAGAAAGCACAAGAGCAGTTCGGACTTTATTGTGAAGCCAACATCGTTCCAGTTTCATTGCTTTATGGAGGGAAGGTTGCGGCAGCATTAACTCGCCAACATCCAAGAGATCTGTTTGATGTCAAATATATGAACGTAGATATTGATAAGATTAAACCTGAATTTATTTTTTGCCTTTTGGGTAGCGACCGTCCAATACGCGAATCGTTAGCTCCCCATTTAATTGACCAACGAGATGCCATGTTGAATCAATTTGTGGGTATGACTGATGTCGGGTTTGATTATTCAGAGTTTGAAGAAACTCGCGAAAACCTTATCAAAAGCGTTAACGAGGTTCTCACAAACGAAGATAAATTATTTTTGATTGCATTTGAGAGTGGAGAACCAAACTGGGAAGTATCTGAATATGATTCATTCAAAAATTACCCATCTATTCAGTGGAAGCAGCTCAACATCCAAAAACTCAAGAAATCGAATCCTGCAAAATGGCAGGAGGAAATTGAAAAATTGAAGCAGGTGCTTTGCCACTAAGAAAAGCCACAAACAAATATGTTATCATGCTAATTATCTATTTTGTCCGAAATTACTGCCTTATTTCGGACAAAATAGAGTAAGCTCACTATTTCAGTTGGAGCAGATGTGCTAAAGTTGGATCATTTTTCAAACAGGAAACCCGACTTCGGAGGGTTGCCAGCCCCCCTGCAAGGGTAAGGAACTTTTGGCAGCCGAATTTATTTCGAGCGGCTCAAAAGATACCTTGCTATGTTCTGTAGAACATAAAATCCGACTGATGACGGGTAGGAAGATACCAATGCTTTTCCATACGTACAGATGCAGGTATGTCATACCCAACAGAGGAATGGGAAAAAAAACAAACAAACCAACGTTGGGCGGAATATCTCTATCTCCATTTGACGAAACGAATGTTTGGATAAACTGATAAATGGACACACGAATGATCCTTTCGTTTAATTTTATGCGGATTCAAGAGACGAGGGAGTTACGTTTCAATTATATCAGCCTATCTCGTTTATCCGACATTTTTTTTATGCGTCTTTCGGTCGGGTCGGTCGTTTTCGTTTCAGGGGCTTTTCCGGTGCAGGGGTTAGGAAATACAAAGTTTTTCAGGAAAATACTACCAACGTGTGGAGATTTTTCTGAAAACAGCTTGCGGCTTGACCTTGTATTTCTGTCAAGACCCCGTAAACACCTTAGCACCTGAAAAACGAAATACCGATTTGACGAGAGACTTCTACTAATGGAGGTTTGTAGTTACCAAAAATATCTCTATCTTTATAGATATAATATTGAGTGGACATTTAATAGTCAGTAAAGGACATTGATAGACAATACGCCGTTACTAGATCGTTACTAACAGAAATATCAGCGCAATTAAGTGATTGGTAATTACGGGATAAGGAGAGGAAAGTTCATTACCCTATCTCTCCGCTGAAATTAAATAACAAATAAAAGCCTGCAAAATCATTGATTTTGCAGGCTTTTGTGTTTTTAGACAAGTCACAAAATATTCAATATCTACTATACTTTAACCGTCCAGCCTGAATCGTACGACCGCTTTATATCGGAAGAAATAAGCTACATTTGCACAAGATTCGGGATACTCCCCCAGCGAAGCTCCCTCAGAATTTTGGAAAAGTATAAAACGAAACGACAGTTCAATTATTAATTGTAATTTTGTATCAATCTAATAATATTCAAATGAACGAACTAGCATTTATATAAGTCAACTCTCATATTTCAGCTATGTATAACATTAAGTTATTAAAAACCGCTCTTTTTTCATCTCCCATTATGGCGGCATTTGAGTTGTCACCGATTTTCTTCCTGCAAACGCACGGGTATCCACTGAATTTTTGGTTTGCATTTTCAACTATAACTATATTAACAATGGTGATTTGGGGAGTGAATATATACGTGGTTAATATATGGGTAAAAAGTGGTCGTAAAAACAACATGGAGTGGTATGCTCTAAGTTATATTTTTACATTACTTCTATTTGCATTGTTGTGGGTTGTTTTACATCTTTTCCCCGAATTGGATGATGGTAGAAACAGGCCATCGATTATATTTCCGATAATCAATATTTTTACTCTCAACACTATTATATTGATCATATCAAATGCAATTATTGTCAGATCAAAAAAAGAACAAGTAGATAAAGAATTGGCTGATTTGAAAATAAAGAATTTAGAGGCTGAACAGCAGGCACTTGTTGGGCAAATGCAGCCTCATTTTTTATTTAATGCACTAAGTACCCTTAGTTCCATTATAAGTACCGATCCTGATCTGGCTAAAAGATACGTTCTCAGGCTTTCAAATTTTTTGAGATATACGATCTCGGCCCACGAACATGTGCTTATTCCGCTTTTGGAAGAATTGAGATTTACACAGGATTACATTGAACTTCAGAAATTACGGTTCGAAGACTCTTTTTATTGTACCCTTTCTGTGCCTGAGGAACAGATAAGTCAGTACCAGATACCCGTGTATGCTCTACAATCTTTAGTAGAAAATGCGTTTAAGCATAATTCGTTTAATGACGAAAAGCCATTAAAGGTTGGTATTGAATTAAAAGAAGATCTGTTGATCGTATCCAACAATAAAATGCCCAAAACCATATTTTTGGATGGAGAAAGGAAAGGTGTCGGTCTTAAGAATCTCAACAAAAGGTATCGATTGATCGTTGGTAAAGACATAGATATCAAAGAAACCCAAACAGAATACACCGTTACACTTAAACTTATTCGGACAATGCCATGATGAAAATAATCATTATTGAAGACGAGAAACGTACGGCAAAAGAACTGGCAAAGACACTTGAAACGATTGACGATCAAATAAAAGTTGTCGCTATTCTTCCATCTGTGGAACAGGCCATTTCTTATCTGCAAAAAAATTCAGACTTTGATTTGATTTTTTCGGATATACAACTCAGCGACGGGCTTAGTTTTGAAATATTCAATAAAATACAGCTGTCAGTACCCGTTATTTTTTGTACGGCTTATGATAAATATGCGTTGGAAGCTTTCAATACCAACTCAATCGATTATATACTAAAACCCTTTGACTGCAACTCGGTAGCAAAGGCTTTGGAGAAATATCATACACTAAAATCAAATTTTTCTTCTTTCAACATTAGTCTCGACAATTTATTACGGACTATCGTACCGTCAGCAGCTATACAACAAGCTTCCACTTCTATTGTTATTAGTCAGGGAGATAAAATAATACCGATCAGAACAACTGAAATAGCTCTTTTTGTGTATGAAGACGATTCTGTGTTTGCACTGACATTTGATTTAAAAAGGCACCTTGTTTCTCAGTCATTAGAAGAACTTGAGTCTGTTTGCGGAGATACATTTTTCAGAGCAAACCGCCAATACCTGATCAACCGAAAAGCCGTAAAAGATGCATCCCGTTATTTCAATCGTAAAATACAGGTCAACCTGACTTTTCGTTATCCCGATCAGATACTCATTAGCCGGCTCAAAGTTGCCCAGTTTATCGAATGGCTGGCACAAAATTGATGCATTTGGCAACTCAGCCCTTTTTTTGAACAGTTCACGGATAATTCCTTTTCATAACTTTCTCCGATAAGGTTCTTTTGCATTGAATTTCGAAAATGCAATATGAATCTTATAAAAAAAATACGACCATATTTCTTTTGGCTGCCTTCGGTGTTGATGATAGCCGATGCGGTTTCTAAACTACTTTTCCCAGATTTCTGGGCTGAGCATGCCCATTTGAATTTTCAGGACAGAATAATCTGGATTGGAATAGTCGAACTGTGTTGTACGCTGATCTATATTTTTCCTGTCACCATGTCAATCGGCTTTTTTCTTATATGCTGTTATTGGGGTGCTGCGATAGGGATTGGTATAAACAACCAACAGTTCAATATTTTTCCTTTGCTTATGTTAATCTGTTTTTCTTTATCCTTTCGTTGGCGAGGGGTGTCTATTTTCTATAATGAAATGTTTGGCAGAAAGAATTAGATACATCAAAACTTAATAAAACAAGAAATGCCTGTATACTTTACAAATAAGTCAAATCATATCTAAAACAATATTTTCATTATGACTATAAAAACAAAAACTCTGAGAATAGGCCTGATGCTTGTGTTACCATTTTTCTTGTCAGGCTGGATAAAAGCACAGAATCAGACATTTTCATTAAAAGAATGTATCAATTACACATTGCAACACCACCCCAACAGTACTATTTATAAGTATTCTGCAAAATCAGCAGAAGAAAAAATCCGCGAGAGCCGGTCAGCACTCTTACCGTCAGTTTCCGGAAATGTTGGGCTGGATTACAATCTTAAACTGGCAACGACAGTGATACCTGCCGGAGCTTTTTCATCGAAAGAAACAAAGCTACAGATGGGAAATAAATTCAGCAATTCGGCTTATGTACAATTGGATCAAAAATTATTTGACAGAAATGCATCGCTAGACACAAAAACATCAAAGGTCAATAAAGAGATCGCCGATCTGAATTTGCTGAAAGAGAATGAATTGCTAATTTATAATACGGCTTCAGCCTATTACGAGGTACTTACCTATGCTGAAAAAGGAAAACTTTTACGGGAGAGCGAAAAGCAGTATGAAACAACAGTCAGCATTCTTAAGTTGCGTTATGCGCAAGGTGAAGAGAAAAAAAGTGAATACGACAGAGCCAGGGTTAATTACAGCAATGTACAATTTGAAATTGAGTCCAATAACAGTGCTTATAAATTAGCGCTGAACAAGCTCAAAAATAGCATTGGCATGGACATAGAAACAGCCATCTGTATTGAAGACAGCGTTGTAAGCATGGATGTAAAAGAGGAACCGTTAACGATTGGTTTAAATAAGTTTGACGTTAACAGTTTAGTTGATTTTCAGATTGATCAAAAGAATCTTGATTTAAATAAATTGGATCTTAGGCAGAAAAAAGGAGCTTCCCTGCCCACTCTTTCGTTGTATGGCAAATATGGCGGCAATGCCTATGGTTCGGATTTTCTTCCGACACTCGGCAACTGGTATGATTACTCCGTGATTGGGTTAAAAGCCACTATCCCACTTTTTAGCGGATTCAAAAAACAAAGCCAGTTTATTCAAAGCAAATTAAGCCTTGAATCTCGTAAACTTACAAACAAGTTAAATATTCAAGCGTATAACCTTAATGTAGAAAATGCGTCAACGAATATTGTAAGCACTTATACCAACCTGAAAAAAGCCAAAGAAAACTTACAACTTGCAAAAGAAATGACGGATGCTTCCATGGTTGAATATCGGGAAGGAACAGCGACTCTTTCTTCGCTGTTAGATGCCGACTACTCTTACAAGGAAGCAAGAACTAATTATACAACATCCTTACTGGACTATCTGACTGCGCAATTAAGCTATCACAAAAATACAGGAACTATTACAGAATTTGTAAATGAATTAAAATAATAACAAAAAATGAAACATAAAAGAATCTTGACGATCATAGTAATTGCATTGATCCCCGTTGCAATAATTATTGGGTTGTTGATAAATAAAGAAAAGCTGAATGAGGCTAAAAAACCGATTGACAGAAGTAATATTGCGATAAAAGTAATAGTTGATACTGTTTCGTATAAAACCGTTGATGGTTCATTTTCACAGCCTGCTTCCATTATTGCTGACGAGGATGCCAATATAGCAGCAGAAACATCGGGGAAAATTACCACTCTCAACATCGATTTTGGAACAAGTGTTAGAAAGGGACAGGTGATTGGGCATATTGATGTTACTGAGATCCAACAAAAACTGGAAGCCACCGAGCTTTCAATCAATAAACTTAGTGCTGACTACAACAGAAAGAAAGTACTTGCTGCCGGAGATGCAACGAACGCGAATGCCGTTTCGGATGCCAAATATGACCTTGATTCAAAGAAGCTGGAGGCGGAACAACTGCGTACGCAGATCCGTCATGCCAGTATAATAACCCCAATAAGCGGTATTATTGTAGATAAACAAAAAGTTGCAGGAGAATATGTAAATACAGGAGCAACTATTGCAAGCATTACCAATCTTCAATCTCTGAAAGCAGAAGTAAATGTACCTGAAAATCAGATTTCATACATCAAAAAAGGGCAAAAGACGATTATAACTTCCGATGCATATCCTGACAAAAAATTTACAGGTGTTGTGAGCTTTGTTAGTCCCAAAGGCGATGAGAACCACAATTACATCGTTCGTATCGATATTGCAAATGATGGTTCTGTACAAATAAAATCAGGTATATATATTAATGTGGAATTCCCTGGTATGACTGAACATCAATCGGTTTTGATGATATCAAAAAGTGCATTAGCAGAGGGGGTAAAAAATCCATGGGTTTACGTGTATAAAAACGGAGTAGTAGTAGAACGAAATTTGACTATTGGAATTGAGTCCGGAGATTATATCGAAGTTCGAAAAGGTTTGTCATCCGGTGAGTTGGTCGTTACAAGCGGGCAAATCAATTTGTCAAATGGTTCAAAAGCTGAAATCATAAAAACACGCTAAACAAATACAGAGACCTTCAAATAAAATAAATATTTAGCAATGAGTATTACAGAATTAGCTATAAAACGTCCCTTACTGATAACAGTAATGTTCGTAACATTAATACTATTTGGAATTATTGGGTACAAATCTTTGAATCTTAATTTGTTGCCAAAATTCACAACAAATATGATAACTGTAAGTACAACTTATAGGGGAGCTTCACCAGAAGAAGTACTCACGAGTGTTACTAAACCTCTGGAGGACGCTCTGTCTTCTGTTGAGGGTATTGATGCTATGAATTCCTCATCCCAGGAAGGATCATCTTCTATAACTCTGGAATTACTTAATGGTGTCAAGTCAAGTGATGCGCAACTAGATGCAGAACGCAAAGTAAAACAGATTCTGTCAACATTGCCGGATGATATTGATGAGCCGGTAGTAAGCAGAATGAGTGCTGATGACATGCCAATCTTTAAAATGAGCGTAAGTTCAAATTTGACAGATACAAAATTGTATGATTTTGTGGATAAAGAAATTAAGCCCTTTTTAACAAACATTCCCGGTGTTGCAGATGTGACCATCATCGGTGGTACACAAAGGCAAATTAATGTTGATATTGACAATAACAAGCTAAAAGCATATAAGCTTTCTTTATTGGATATAAACACAGCTGTTATTGCGAGTGGAGCTTCTTTCCCTGGTGGAAAGATTGAAAACAGAACAAGCAGATATTCATTGGATTTGAATGCAAAAGTAAAAACAATAGAACAACTGCGCAATGTCGTAATCAGGCAGGGAGAAAACGGAAGCCGGATACTATTGAAAGATATTGCTTCTGTAACAGATGGGAAGGAACGGGTTACGGCTCTGAACAGGCTCAATGGAGAACCGGCCATTGGTATTCAAATAAAAAAACAAAGTGATGCAAATACAGTAGATGTGTGCCACCGTGCAGCTGAACGGATGGAAGAGTTGAAAAAAAACTATTCGGCAACTAATTTCAATTATCATATTGCTTCAGATCAGTCCATCTATACACAGGCTTCTGTCGACGCCGTGGTGGACGATTTATTGCTTGCTATTGTCATTGTTGCGTTTGTTATGCTTTTCTTTTTGCATAGTTTTCGCAGTTCTTCTTTTATATTGGTGGCATTGCCCTCGGCCATTATCCCAACATTTATGTTGATGTGGGCATTTAATTTCTCTCTCAATATGATGAGTTTGATGAGTCTATCCTTAGTCGTTGGAATTTTGGTCGACGATAGTATTGTGGTATTGGAAAATATCTTCCGTCATCTGGAAATGGGGAAAGATAAACGTACCGCAGCATTGGAAGGCCGTAATGAGATAGGATTTACAGCTTTAGCCATTACCATGGTGGACGTAGTGGTATTTCTTCCTCTCGGTTTGGTAAGCGGTATGATTGGAAATATTGTAAGAGAATATGCTTTTGTGGTGGTATTTTCCACATTGATGAGCTTGCTGGTTGCCTTTACACTTACACCTTTGTTGGCATCCCGCTGGGGTACACTTACACACCTTAGTAAAAACAACTGGTGGGGAAAGATGAATATCTGGTTTGAGTCCCTTATTGACAACTTTCGTGAATTTTACACCAAAGTACTTCTATTAGCTTTAAATCATAAGCGTTCCGTAATACTAATTGTCTCAGCTCTTATTTTAGGCAGTCTTGCATTAATTCCTGCTGGATTTGTAGGGACGGAACTTATGCCACAATCCGACCGCGGTGAATTGAATATACAAATAGACCTCGAAGGAAATACCCCATTAAAAGAAACGAATGCGAAAGTTGCCATAGTAGAGGAAATTATTATGAAACATCCCGAAGTCGTAAATGTTTTTTCGAACGTGGGAACTCAATCAGGTGCTATGGGTAGTTCCTCGTCGAATAGCAATCTTGCTGAAATATCGATCATGCTGACAGATGCCAATAAACGAAAAATGAGTACCATCGAATTTGGAAGAATCATAAGGGAGGAAATTATGCAGGTTACTGGCGTGAAACCTACTATTAAAACAGTTGGTATGACCGGTAATGCAAGCTTTGACATTCAAATGGCTGTTGAAGGAACAAATCGGGACTCCATAATGAAAGCGGCTGCAATCGTCAAGAAAATCATGGAAAAAACGCCGGGTACTGATTATGTACAATACAGCACCAAAGAATCAAAGCCTCAGGTTTCCGTTGTTCTTAATCGTGAAAAGATGGCCAAATATGGTATAACAATAAACGATGCAGGAAGTGCTGTCCAATATGCATTCAGTGGCAATAACAATACCAGGTTCAAAGAAAATGGAGAAGAATATGACATTGACTTGCAAATAGATGAATCCAATGCAAAAAGCATGAGTGATGTAAAAAAATTCAACATTTACAATTCCAGGGGTGCAGTCGTCCCATTGGACGCTATTGCCGACATTACGGAAACAACAAGCCAGTCGGTATTGGAAAGAAAGGATAGGCTTAATTCAGTCACCGTTAATGCAGTTGCAATAGGTCGTCCTTCGGGAAGTATCAGCTCTGAGATCAAAGAAAAACTGGCAACAGTTAAACTGCCGGTTGGAGTACAGGTTATGGAATCTGGTATGGGAAAAAATCAAAACGATGCATTCGCCAGCTTATTTCTGGCTGTAGTGTTGGCAATTATATTGATGTATTTGATTATGGTGGGATTGTATGAAAGTATAGTATATCCTTTTGTTGTTTTATTTTCACTTCCTGTTGCTGTCATTGGGGCAATCTTAGCACTGGCACTCACTTTGAACACCATCAACCTGTTTTCTATTTTAGGCATTATTATGCTTTTGGGCTTGGTGGCTAAAAATGCCATCCTTATTGTGGATTTTACCAATCAGGAAAAAGAAAAAGGGCTGTCGGTAAGAGAAGCCCTCATCGCAGCCGGTCGTGAACGTTTACGTCCCATTTTAATGACCACTTTTGCCATGATTTTGGCTATGTTGCCTATGGCTCTTTCAACAGCCGCAGGTTCAGAATCCAAAAATGGTATGGCTTGGGTAATTATTGGAGGTCTCACAAGTTCTTTGATATTCACTCTTGTTTTAGTGCCGGTTATGTACACCATTGTTGAAAAATGGAAAGATAGGATAAATGATAGATTTAGAAAAAAACAAATCAAGAAAACTGCAACTATTTAATTGATGTATATGCCATAATCCCTTTTAACTAACCCTTGAGTTTTTATCGGACTGAAAATATTCTTTTGGCAGATATTCCAATTCTTCAAAAGAACCTCTATGCGTTTTTTCGTGGGTAATAAATCGTAAATCTCCACATTTAACCTGCTTTAGAAAATGGTATAAAACCAAAAATCAGTGTTTTTGGTATATAATACAGTATTTTATATAAAAAACAACATAGAAAATTTGTCATCTTTACATCGATAAAAAACAATGGAGATGAATAAAGCGATATTAAACAACGGAGTTGAAATGCCAATTATTGGATTTGGCGTATTTCAAATGAATGACCCTAAGGATTGTGAACAAAGTGTAAATGATGCTATACAGGCCGGATATCGTTTGATTGACACCGCGGCATCGTATGTGAACGAAGATGCTGTAGGACGTGCTATACGTGAAAGTGGTGTTGACAGAAGCGAACTGTTTATTACTACAAAACTTTGGGTACAGGATGCCGGTTATGAGAATACTCAAAAGGCTTTTCAGAAATCATTGGATAAATTACAGCTCGACTATCTGGATTTGTACCTTATACATCAACCTTATGGAGATGTTCATGGTTCTTGGAGAGCTATGGAGGATTTGTACAAAGAGGGAAAAGTCAGAGCAATTGGAGTCAGCAATTTTCAACCGGACAGGGTCATGGATATTATTACATTTAATGACGTGGTTCCAGCTGTAAATCAAGTAGAAACACATCCTTTTAACCAACAGATAGAAACTCAAAAGTTCTTGGTTGAAAATAATGTTCAGATTGAATCGTGGGGGCCATTTGCCGAAGGTCGAAACAACTTATTTCAAAATGAGTTGCTTGGCTCCATCGCTTCAAAATACAATAAATCAATAGCCCAGGTTGTTCTTCGGTGGCTCACTCAACGTGGTGTAGTTGTTATTCCAAAATCAGTGCGAAAAGAAAGAATCATTGAAAATTTCAATATCTTTGATTTTGAACTTAGCCTTGAAGATATGGAGACTATTGTCTCTCTGGACACTAAAACCAGCTTGTTTTTTGACCATCGTGATCCGGAGATGATAAAATGGATGGGCAGTAGAAAACTCGATATATAACAATCCTTCAGGTGTAGATCCTGCCGGACAGACGCTTTACGGTGATCATGCGTCTGTTTTGTACCAGATCCTGTAAAATCAAGTAAGTATCCGCCTGAGATAGCAATAAAAGGTAATGCACATTTTCCAATGTCTGATTTAAACAATGCTGAAATAGCCGATTTATTATCGACATGGTTGAAAAAAAAAGGACTTTTAAGATTTTGACTTTTAAAACTATATCCGGGAATAAAATAATTTAATAATTATCATTATGAAAACATTTATTTTAGGAGTGTTTTTGTTGATAGCGATGGTCCAATTCTCTGTTGCACAACAAAATAATGTTAATGAAATATCTGCAAATAGTATGAAAGCTGAGCAAGAAATTATTCAGCTATCCAAAGAAAAATGGCAGTGGATGGCAGACAAAAATGTGGATACACTGAATAATCTCTTTCACGAAAAAGCTGTGTTTGTACACATGGGAGGTAGTTGGGGAAAAGAACAGGAGCTTAATGTCATAAAAAGTGGAGATATTTGGTATAAAAAAGCGGATATCCATGAAGCATCGGTGAATATTATTGACAATGTCGCCATTCTTCTAAATAGAATTGATTTGTTAGCTGTTGTAGGCAACAACGAAGTGACCAATCCTTTCATGGTTACGGAAGTGTATATAAAACAAAACGGTAGCTGGAAGTTAGGATCACTTTCATTCACAAGATTGCTGACCCGCCCCTGAGAATAAGGTTACGTTGAGCTATATGTATGGTTCTTGATAAACATTTAAATTAAATCTAAAAAGAAAAAATATGAAACGTTATGTTCCGGCTCAAATTGCATTGATTGTCATTGTGCTCGGTGCCTTTTATGGATTTAGTGTCAGTTTACAAAATAATACTGTAAGGAAACCTGTTAATACGGTTGCGACTGCGCAAACAAAACCGGCAAAAACCTCTGTGGTTTATATGACCAAAGAGATTAATTCGGCTGCATTGGTGGATATTTACAAAGCCTTGGGTCGGAAAGTCAGCGGCAAGGTCGCTGTAAAGATCAGTACCGGCGAGCCCGGTGGTCACAACTATTTATCCCCTGATCTGATTAAAGATCTGGTGCAGTCGGTACATGGTACGATTGTTGAATGTAATACAGCCTATCCGGGCAAACGGGCAAGCACAGCTATGTCTAAGCAGGCGGCCCAAGACCACGGATTTACTGCTATTGCTCCGGTTGATATCATGGATGAAGATGGTTCGATTGCTCTTCCGTTTCCCCAAGGGACACACCTTAAACAAGATTATGTCGGATCACATTTCAAAAAATTATGATTCGTTCATCATACTGTCTCACTTTAAAGGGCATGCTATGGGTGGTTTTGGTGGTGCATTTAAGAATATGTCCATCGGTATAGCTTCATCCGAAGGTAAAATGTGGATACATACAGCGGGCGCCACTAAAAGTACAGGTGATTTTGCTCTTTGTTTTAAAACCAATCAGGATTATTTTCTGGAATCGATGGCTGAAGCAGCCGGAGCGGTAATGGAATCTTTGGGCAACAGAGTCGTTTATATTAGTGTCATGAATCGTTTGTCGGTAGATTGCGACTGCGATTCTCACCCGAAAGATCCGACCATGAAGGACATCGGCATTTTGGCTTCGCTTGATCCCGTAGCACTCGATCAGGCCTGTGTGGATTTGGTTTACAAAGCACCCGACGGCAAAGACCTGATTGAACGCATGGAATCACGTCACGGTATTCATACCGTCGAACATGCCGCTAAATTGGGTCTGGGCAGCCGTAGTTACAAAATCGTAAGTCTCGATAAATAAAGCATGCTTGAACGGGAATTGATATATCTGTGGTACTATTTTACCATAATTGTCAACCAGATAGCTCCATACTGGGCTTTGGGTATCGTGATAGGTTCGGTAATATCCGTTTTTGGCAAGGCAAAAATTCACAGGTTGTTTGCGTCAACGCAAGGCTACGACATTGGTTTGCTGGGTTTTGTCCCGGCAAGCCTGCTCGGTATTGCTTCACCGCTATGTATGTTTGGAACGATTCCGGTTGCAGCTTCATTCTCTGCCAAAGGTATGCGACAAGACTGGTTGGCGGCTTTTATGATGAGTTCTATTCTGCTGAATCCTCAGTTGATCATTTATAGTGTAGCTTTGGGCAGTACTGTGTTTTTTATCCGTATTGCCTCAGGATTTCTGTGCGGAGTGTTAGCAGGGGTGTTGGTAAATATTTTTTACAAAGACAAACCGTTTTTTAATTTCTCCGGATTTGAAGAATCTTCGGGTAGAGACACCGATTCGAATCTACTTATACGTTTACTGAAGAATATCTGGAGAAATGTCAAAGCTACAGGAGGTTATTTCTTAATCGGAATAATACTTACCGTTTTGTTTCAGCGTTATGTACCAACAGACTTGTTTGCAAATCTTTTCGGAAAGCAGAGAGGATTTGGAGTTCTGATGGCTGCCACACTCGGTGTTCCGCTCTATATGTGTGGCGGTGGTACTATTCCGTTACTCATGGAATGGCTCAAAAGTGGATTGAGTATTGGGGCAGCAGCAGCGTTTATGATTACCGGGCCGGCTACTAAGTTTACAAACCTGGGGGCTGTAAAGATTGTATTGGGGAAAAAGCGTTTTCTTATTTATTTAATATTCACCATGGTTTATGCTCTTCTAATAGGGCTTTTGTTGAATATTTCCCATTGAAATCATCGATCCCATTGCGTAGAAATTGGATGGGATTCTATATGAAATCTAAATAATAAAAACTTAGTATTTGGATTACATATAGAAGACCCATCCTTGAAATGGTCCCAACTTTGTCAGATGGTGACTTGTTTTTCTGGAAAAATCACTGCCCTATCTGAACTACTCCCAGATTGATGTTTGTACCACCGTGTACTTCCTGTACCAACGCTTTGCAAACGGAATCTGTAGCATTAAGGAATTTAATGTCATAAAGACCTGAAGTCAATCCATGAATCATGAAATAGTTGTTCTGCAATGTGTCGGATACCGTCAGAATGGTATCTGTTCCATTAACAGCCATTACCTTGTACGGGATATTGGATGGCGTGATGTTGCCGTAAATTTTTGAGGTGTTGGCCACGATGTAGCCTCGAATAACAGGCTTCAGGGAGAAACCACCATTGCCTTTGACCACGACAGATTTTTCAGCATCGAAATCGATCAGGACTTTATATCCACTTGTGAGTGTTGCATCGGATTGAATGTTTACTTTGAGTCCGGATGTTTGTCCGCTTGGGGTTTTAATGTTTACCTCCGAGCCATCTGCCAATATAAGTGTATTTTTATCACCTAGGACCAAACGTACTTGTGAGATTTTCTGCCCTGCTTCGAGTTCTACATTACCTAATAGTGTGTCCTGGCCATTTGTTAAATTCATCAGATTGACAATGGCAGGAGACATGGGTAAGGCTACAAATTCGCTGCTGTCAACTTGATATTCAATGCTTTTTAGTTCGACTAAAACGGCCTGAAAACCTTTCAGGGAGGGTGCATCGGTCAGGGCAAACGAAACAGTAGCTTTTTCTTCGCTGTTATTACATGCACTTAAGATAGCCAGAAAGGATAGACCAATCAATAATTTTTTCATATCTTATTTTATAATGGTTAAAAATTTAGTGGAATATACCCTATAGACAAGTATAAGAAGTATAACCACTATCTCTATCTTATAAAGATCGTCTTTTTAACATACAATGTCAAATCATAGCCTACTCTAGGTAGGTTTTCGCCGCTTATTATAGTATGGGAACCCCATGTCTATTTCTAACGGATGGTTCTTAATAATTTGTATTGAATAGGATTACCTCTGACTACTCTTCTACCACCAGCATATCCCACGGTTCGAGCAAAACCGGACTTCCCTTCTCTATTCTTGTATCCTTGATTAAATCTTTTCCGGAGCCATACGGGTAAGTGAATTCCTGTTTGGTTGATGAGTAGTTGAAGTAATAATGTATTCTTTTACCAAGCTGGTTGGTGCCGTTCTTTACGATGACAGGAAAATGAATTTCCTGGTCGATGCCCCAAATTCCGGCATTCTTGACGGCCTGAACCATGATTTTGTCGGTAAGCTGCGAATTTGTCATACATGCAATGTAAGTAGCCGTACCTTTTCCAAAATCATTTCGGGTTACAGCAGCATATTTCCCCCAGACTGGATGGTCGTAACTGGCCAAAACCTTGGCTGTGGTTGGTGTGACCAGTTCCATCCAGGTCTTTACCTGATTACCTGGGGCTCCAACTTGATAGGGATCGCCTTTCAAAGAAACGTTCACCGGTATGGTGAATTGGCTGTAGGTTATGCCACAGGCTTCACTGATAATGCCGGGCTGTGCACAAGTACGCACTTTATTGTTCTCATCGGAAAAGCCACTCTTGAAGGTATAGACGATATGCCCTCCGTTCTTTACATAAAGGTTCAGTTTGTTTAGCAAACTGTCAGAAGCTGCATACAAGGCAGGTACGACAATTAGTTTGTATTTCTCAAGGTTCGTACAAGTGGGGTCTATGAAATCGGTTCCAACATTGATTCGGTAAAGTGCGTCGTACATTGGTCGGAGAATGTCGTCGTAGCTATCTCTGGTTCCCATGCCGAATCCAAATCCGTTGAATGCCGTAAGGGCTTCGTTGCTGAAAAGAATGGCTACATTGTTCTTAATCTTTAGATTGACCAGATGTTTTCCTATCCTTTGAAAGTCTTTACCTATGGTTTGTGCTTCTCTGTAGGTTGGGTTGGGCTGGAAATCATGGCTCAGCAGTCCCTTCCAATAGGTTTCAGCTGAATTGTGAATGGAATGCCAATGCCAGTACTCCAGCATATTTGCGCCTGATGCCAGATGGCTGAAGGCCTGAAGTCTGAGTTGATTGGGATATGGAAGCCATTCCGCGAAGCCCTGGGCCTGCGTTTCCATAACCAGATAGTTCTTGCCTTGTTTCATGGAACGCCCCATATCACCTCCGAAAGATATCTCTATACCTGTGAGTTTATCTTGGGATGGATGGTAGATGTCGACACCGGCAATGTCCATGGATTTGGCTGCGTCAAAATGATCAACGTTCGGTTGGATGCCATAACTGTAACCTTTCCAGCTGAAATCGAAATTCTGTGTCACAAACTGTTCTGGTTTTTTGTATTCACGAACGATGGAAGCCTGCCATGCCAAATATTCACTCACCAGCTTGCGCTGGAATTTGGAGAACTCTGCATTCATGCTTCCGTTGATGGAACCGAGTGTGGAAGGAAAATCATCCCAATTATTGATGCGGTTGCTCCAGTAGTCCAGCCCAAATTTTTTGTTGATTACATCCAATGACTTAAACTTATCTTTCATATATTGAACAAACAGCTTCTGTATATTGGGACCGGCTGTTCCATAATGCTTTGTCTCATTGTCCACCTGATAGCCGATAATGGCCGGATGATCTTTTACATGTTCCATCAGTTTCCGGATGATGCGTTCGGCATAAAAGCGAAACTTCTCGTTGGTGATATCCATGTTTTGTCTGGTACCATAAATTTCCTGCCCCCTGTTGGTAATAGCCAGTATGTCGGGATATTTTTGGGCCAGCCAGGTTGGTATTGCATAGGTGGGCGTACCAATGATGACGCTGATACCTGCTTTATGCATGGCGTCTAGCACCCTGTCTATGTGTGAAAAGTCATAAACACCATCCTGTGGTTCGAGGGTACCCCAGGTGGACTCTGCAATCCGGACAACGTTGATGCCGGTTTCCTTCATCATCTGGACATCCTTTTCCAACCTGTCATATGGCATATATTCGTCGTAATAGGCTACGCCAAACAGCAAGTTCTTTTGCCGCACAGACGTATCCTGGGTTTGGGCTGTAAGGACCGAGGTGCAGATTAGTAAGGTAGCCATGGTGGCCAGTATTTTGTTTGTGTTCATAAGATGACATATTTAAGGCTTGTAAATATATTCATCTTTATTTAAATAAAACAGGGCCACTGGATAAAATGCACAGGAAGTTGCCCTTAAAACAAAGTGTTTATAAGGGAAAAAAGTTTACTATTAATTGCTTTTCTCGTTTTCGCTCACTTGAAGATAGGCAGACAATAAGTCTTCCCTGATTTTTTCCGAAACAATTCTGGTTGGTTTGAAGACCAATGGTGCAAAAGCATAATTGATCTCAAAACCATCGTGATGGATAACGGTATAGCAATCGTCAGAGGCTGTATATGCGTATCTTTCAATGTCTTCGTTGAAGCACAAAGGCTTTTCAATGACTATCCCAAAGATCAATTTGTCTCCATAGGGTATTTCCACAACTTCTCCTATTTCATGGTAAATAGTGCGCTCCGGTCTGCCAAGAAAGGGACCGTCATCCGGTACAACACTGTCACACAAAAGTTCGCCTTCCGGAGAGTACACCCGTGTTGAGAGCTGGTACCGGTACGTATTGTCCAGCTCAAATTCTTCCATGACAAGACAATAAAGATGTTCTCCTTGTATTTCGTCGTCATAAAGAAACGGATACAACTCCTTGTAGGAACGGATCACACTTTCCGCATTTTCCTGACTGGAGAAATAAAGATGCTTACCGGGATGAATAGAAGATTGATTGGTGTTGGAGGTGTTTAAAGAGTAGACTAAATACAGCCTTTTTGCCGGGGTTTTCATGTCAATCATATTTAAGTGGTTGATAGTTGACTTAAAACGGCTGAACGACGTAGAGGCTGGATCAAAAATATTAATACTAAATAAATATATCTATAATATAAAATTATAATAATTAAAGTTAGTGTAAAATAATCTGCTATAAACGAAAGATGTTTTGCATTGGTTGAATTCCAAAAAAATAGGGTCACTCTTTATAAAGCGACCCTAAATGTTTTTTCTTTTTTCCTCTAAACTTTTTTCAGGCTTTATTATGTTCATCCAGAAGATCTAAAGCCACATCTAAAATCGCGGTATCGTCAAGCATGACTAAACCGCCGTCAGGTCCAGGTTCAATATGGACACCGACACTCTTTCCATCACAATAATTGTATCCTCCAAAATAATTCCGTACAGACTCTACCGATACGCCTAATTTGTCAGCGATACGCTGTGAGCTGCCGGAAGGTAAACTGTCTTTGATTTTACGGAGGTCGTTAAAGGTAATTGTTTTGATCATGGCCGTATTTATTTAGAAGTTAATAATACTTGTTGAACTAAAACTGTAACTAAAACTGCTCTAAAAATAGAGAATAAAACAGTAAAAAAAAATATTTACCTTGGTTTTTTTGAAAAGTTATAAGGTTAATTATGAGGATTATTTACCATGCAAGACTGAAAGATGAAATCAGCATGGTCGTAACGACAATTAGCAATGTCGCGACCAAAAGGTAAAGGTCGTTTTTATTGTAACCACTGCTGGTTATGCTTCTGGTTCTGCGATCTGTAATGACGCGGATAGAGGTGCTTTTTTGGATGGTCACTTTGTATAGATAGTAGAATCCAACAGAGGAAAGAAACCCGAACAATGCTCCGCAAATGACATCCAAAGGGAAATGAACTCCCAGGTAGATTCTGGAATATGAGACTGCAATAGCCCAAAGCAGGATGACAAACGAATAAAGCCAGTTTCTGAAGAGCAAAAGACTTAGCCCGGCAAATCCAAAAACGTTGGCTGCATGGCTTGAAATGAAACCGAACTCTCCTCCCCTGTAATTATTGACAACATGGACGAGCGTTCCGATTTTCGGATCGTAGGTTGGTCGGAACCTCCCAACCAGAGGCTTTATCACACCCGATGAAATCTGATCGGTAAAGACGATTAAAAGGCCAAAGGTGACGAGCAGAAAAAAAGTCTGTGATTGTTTGTTGCGAAACAGGATGATGAGCATCACCAACAAAACCGGAGCCCAAGACAGCGTATCGGAAAGAAGCCACATAAACCGGTCCAACCAGGGCAGATGAAAACTATTCAACGTAAGTAACATCTCCCGATCCCAATCAACAACTTTTTCCAACAGGCCCATTTTTATTCTTTATATCATTTTTAAATCTTTAGACTCTACCCAACCGATGTTGCCGTCTTCCAGCTCGATTTCATTCCACGCCCCCAGTACACTCAAAACGGTAACCTTGGATCCTTCGTGCAAAATGAAGAGGTCTGTCCCGCTTTGGTCTGGAGAGCTCTTGGCTGTGACAGTCGGAGTGAACAGGATGGCAGTGTCGGGCTCAACTATACGGTGATGCTGTTGTCCGGAGTAAACCAATGACAGGATGCTTAGGCAAAGGGTTAGTATTCCTCCAAAGAATCCAGACTTCTTCAACCAGGAAACTCCTGTAAAGAAATAGGCGAACAAACAGGCTATAAAGATAAGGAAGAAAAAGATACTAAAACCTCCCCAGGTGTTGGAATTGAAACAATTTCCGAGAGATTTGTACCATCGATTCATGAAGAACATGCCGATGGGGTTCACTTTATCGACAATTCTGGCCTTGCACATTTCCAGATTAAACCGGGTGTCCCTGTCTCCGGGGTCGAGTCTCAATGCTCTTTCATAATTCAGTATGGCTGGTGCCAGTTGCTTGGACTTGTAATAGGCATTTCCCAGGTTGTAATATACTTTTTCCGAAGAGCCGGAAGTGGCCAAAATATGTTCGTATATGGCTGCTGCTTCCGTATAATGGCTTCTGGAATACAATTCTGCTGCCTTCTTCAGCAAATCCTCGGCTGTGCCTTCAAAAGCCGGCTCCGACTTGGATTGAGCGACGGAGGCTGCATCAGCGTTTGTTGATTTTACTGCGCCAGCCTGAAGGGTATCTGTTTGTGCATAAGTACAGAAACAGATTAAAGAAAGAATCAGTATACTTGATAATCTGCGCATTGTCTTATTTTTTGATCGTATTTTCCATTTTATTCATCACATTCATTGTCTTCTCATAGAGGGTATCCATGGCATGACTGTCTTTTCCCGGTGCGTATCTGGCAAATTCGCAGGTCTGAAGAATGTCCATATACTCTTTGCGGATTTCTTCGTCTACTTTGAATTCGATTAGTTCGCTTTCTACGGTTTCCTTGGTCAGACGGGAAAGTGGAATGTTTAATTTGTCGCTGGTATACCCCCATAAAGCCTTCAGAACTTCGTCGTAGAAGGCTTCTTTTTTACCCTCTTTCAGATAAATACCGGCTTGTTTGAGACGTTTTACAGCCACTTTGCTGGCCTTACGGTTGCGGACTCTGGCTACATCTGCATTCGCCTTTATCTGTTTACGGTTGATGATCAGGAAGATGATAAAGAACAAAAGAGGAACCAGGTAGCAAAGCCAAAACCAGATTTTGCCGAAAATGAGGTTCTCCTGCTGGTGAAGCTTGATGTCCGTTTTCAGGTAACGGATGTCCGAATTCAGCATTCGTACTTGTTCCTGATCCGTAAAGTCACCGGATATGGTTTGACTGCCCCCCTCTCCTTTTGCAACTTTCAACGTATAACTTTCAGAGCGAAGCGTTTTGTAACGTCCCGATGCCAGATCAAAATAGCTGATGCTGACTGCCGGAATTTCAAAGGTTCCCGCATACCTCGGAATGAAAAGATATTCGATGGTTTTGGAGCCGCTTACCCCCGACGACGTGTTTTTGAAGGAATTGTCCACTTTAGGGTCGTACACTTCAAAGTCGGCAGGAAATTTGAATTCCGGTGTAGGAATCATTTTCAGGTTTCCCGTACCGGCGATGTGCAACTTGATGGTGACGGCATCGTTGGCTTTCACCTGGGTGGAAGTGATGGATGAGGTCATCTTGATGTTACCGGCTACACCGCTGAAGTCGGCAGGCTTTCCGGCAGGCAGTGGATCTACCTGTATGTTGAGGTTGTTGGAATAGATGGTTTTTTTGACATCGGAATAGGAATCCAGGAAGTCGTCAAAGATGCTTCTGCCTCTGCTGCTGGTGTTTCTCACACGTGCAACCACATCGAAGGAGCCTCTCTTGATACTCAGGTTACCGCTTTTCTGCGGAAAAAGGACTGTCTGTTTCAGCACGGCGGTACGATAGTTGCTTCCTCTGTAGTTTTCCAGATTCCATTGTTGGTTTTGCGGCAGCTCAACTTCCTGGGCCATAAAACCGGTAAATTCGGGAAATTTGGGATTTTCGAATCCGGCAATGTCCACTTTGGTATATAACTTATAGGTAATGGTCAGACACTCCTGTTCACGTACCCTGGTTTTGGTCGGAATGGCCCGAATGAAAATCTGGTCTGATGAAACATTTTGTGAAGAAACGGAAGACGAACCGCCTCTGGAACTTCCCTGAGAAGAAGAGCCGCCGTTGCTGGATTGCCTGTCGGCAGGAAGGACCTTAATGATCAGATTGTTGCTGGAATATCTTCTGTTCCTGATGTTGGCTGTAGCCGCGGGTATGTTAAAAGTTCCGGTTTTTTGCGGGCTAAGGACATAAGTGACTCTGTATGTGTTTGAAGATGAGTATTTCCCATTTATAATGGTGGTTGAACTCATTGTTGAAGTAAAAGGGCCTGACAGAATTTCAAAGTTGTTGAATTCTGCAATCCTCAAATCTCTGGCCTCCGCATTGGATGTATAGACAACATTGAAATTTTGCCCCATGACCACGGTCCTTGGAGCGTCGGCTGTAAATGTGACTTCTTCCGCTTTTACGATGTTGCTGAAGAAAAGTAACATTCCAACGAATACCAATACCAGTTTGTTCCTCATATCGAATAAATACTTATATGTAAGTTATTAGGTAACTTAAGCCTGTTTTCTACAAAAGGCCTGTAAAGTTACGTTTTTTCACCAATCTTTATCTGTTTTCTTTGCCTTGCTTTGCTGAGCCTGCAGTTTCTTGACTTTTTCCTGGGTGTCTTTTTCATCCTGACTCAGGGCATCGAGCAGTTGCTTGGCTTTTTCCTTGGAAACTTGTTCCTGTTGTTGTTTTTGCTGTTGTTGTTTTTGTTTGTTGTTTTTCTTTTGCTGATCGTCTTGTTGCTGTTGCTGTTGTTGTTTCTGCTGATCTTGTTTCTTGTCTTTGTCCTGATTCTTGTTTTTATCCTTGTTTTGGTTCTTTTGCTGGTTTTTCAGAAGAGCCTGGGCAAGGGCAAGATTGTAACGGGTTTCATTGTCGTTGGGATTGAATTTCAGGGAAGATTTGTAGGTATCTACAGCCTTGCCATAATCCTTGGCTTGCATAAACGTATTTCCAGCGTTGTGAAATGTGGCTGCCCTTTTCAAGGGATTTGTTTCTTGTCCCAGGGCTATCTGATACTGTTCCAGTGCTTCTTTCCCTTTTTTCTGTTTGTAAAGGGCATTACCAAGGTTGTAAGAACCCTCTTTCGATTTTGGGTTCACTTCGAGCGCTTTCCTGTAGGCAATTTCAGCTTCCGTATATTTTTTCTTTTCGTAAAGCTTGTTACCCTGACGCACACTTTTTCGTTCTATTTTCTGGGCGGATACATGTAATGAGCCCATCAGGAATAGTGCAGGTAATATGTATTTGAGTATTCTCATGATTTAAAACAATTTTACATTGCGCAAAAGTTTGTTCTTACGTTCCAGAATTAAGATGTCAATCAGGAGTAGTGCCAGAATAATCCATGCCAGTCCCTGAAATTGTTCATCGTATTCGCTGTATGCGGATGATTCAACATTGGCTTTGGCCATTTTGTCCACTTCGGCTGTAATGGCACGTAGCGCACCGTTGGTATTGTCAGAACGGATGTAAATGCCACCACCGGCTGCAGCGATTTCCTGACACATTTTTTCATTGAGTTTGGTTATGACCACATTACCAGACTTGTCTTTGCGAAATTCACTACTGTTGGGCATGGGAATGGGCGAACCTTTATCGAGCCCTGTACCGATTACATGAACTTTGATGCCTTCGTCTAGTGCATCTTTGGCTGCTTCGACGGCATTATCTTCAAAGTTCTCACCATCGGTGATCAGGATGATGCCTCTTTCTGCTTCCCCTTTTTGCGGGAATGAACGCGCGCAAAGGCTGATGGCTGAACCGATGGCTGTGCCTTGGGTCGGAACCAGCGCCGGGCTGATGCTGCTCATGAACATTTTGGCTGAAACATAGTCACTAGTGATAGGCAGTTGGGTAAAAGCATCGCCGGCAAAGACGACCAGACCGATTTTGTCGTTCTTGAGCTTGTCCACGAGTTTGGAGAGTATTTGCTTGGATTTAGCCAGTCTGTTTGGTGTTATATCTTCAGCCATCATGGAATTGGATACGTCGAGGGCTATCATCAGCTCTGCTCCTTTTCTTTGTACTTTCTCCAACTTGGAACCAAATTGCGGCCCGGCTATCATGAAGATACAGACGGTAATGGCGCTCAGTTGAAGGATAAACTTCAGTTTTGGCCGTCTGTGTGAAATGTCCGGCATCAGTTGGCCTATGATGTCCAAGTCTCCAAAGGTTTTCAGACGTTTTTTCCGTTTCCTGTTCTCGGCGATGAAAATCAACACCAGTACGGGAATCAGAATGAGTAGATAGAGATATTCGGGATTCGAAAAACGAAACATAGTTCTGATTTTTAGCAATTATGGAAGACGACGTAACAAGGTGTTTCTAAGAAGAATTTCCAGAAGGAGCAAAGCCAATGCGGCAATGCCGAACATGCGGTATTCCTCATTTTTCTTGCTGTACTCGTGTACTTTCATCTTCGTTTTTTCCAATTGATCGATTTGTTCGTAGATACTCTTCAACTTATTGTTGCTGGTAGCGCGATAGTATTCACCGCCGGTGATGGATGCGATTTGCCTGAGTGGCTCTTCGTCAATCACGACATCAATATTCTGATACTGGACTCCATAGGCTGTCTGGAAAGGATATGGGGCTTTGCCTTTGGTTCCGACGCCGATGGTATAGACCCTGATGCCGAATGTCTTGGCAATGTCGGCAGCGGTTATAGGGTCAATATCCCCTCTGTTGTTGGAACCGTCGGTGAGCAGGATGATCACTTTGGATTTGGCCTGGGAATCCTTGATGCGGTTGACGGCATTGGCCAAACCAAGTCCGATGGCTGTACCGTCTTCAATCATTCCGCTCTGGATACCGTTGAAAAGGTTCAAAAGAACGGCGTGGTCTGTTGTCAGGGGGCATTGGGTAAAGCTCTCGGCAGAAAAGACCACCAAACCGATGTTGTCATTGGGCCGGCTCGAAATAAAGGAGGATGCAACTTTTTTGGCTGCCTCCAGTCTGTTCGGTTTCAGGTCTTCGGCCAACATGCTGCTGGAGATGTCAAGCGTTACAACAATATCGATGCCTTCGGTAGAAACGTTTTGCCAACTATTGGTAGACTGTGGACGTGCAAGCACAAGGACAATCATAACAAAGGCCAGCATTCTCAGAATGAAAGGAAGATGTTCCAGACGCTCCTTCCACGATGGCTTCAGACCTTCAAAAGCAAAGCTGTTTGATACCTGAAGCGTAGCATGACGTTTTTTTCGCTTGAGCACATACCAAACGACAGCTGGTATGATCAAAAGCAATAAATAGAGATAATACGGATTTGCAAGTATCATTTCGGTTGATATTTTTTCATTTCATCTTCTTCAGGTTTTTGAAGGTCAGAAGTTTCTTCCGTTTCGGTTTCTTCTTCCTGAACGTCCTGCACCTGTTCTTCTATTGGTTTGATTTCTTCGATCTTTGTCTGGTTGACAAATAAATAAGAATTCATGATGCTCATCTCATTTTCATTCTCCGTAGGCTGAATTTTAGCAAATTTGACCAAATCGGCCAGTTGGAGAATTTGCCGGAGGTTCTGGTAAACGGACTGTGTATTTTTGTCGCGCTTGAAAAGCACCAGTATCTCATCGGTCGTCATCTCCAGTGCGTTGATCTGATAGCGTCTTTGAAGATACTTGCGCAGAATGTCGGACAAGGCAGTGTAATATTCCTTGCTCTTGCCGCTCTTCCATATTTTCTCGGATTTGAGTCTGTCCAGTTCCATGATAGCAACCACATGTGGCGGTAACAAAGGAGCATTGGCTTCCGCTTCGGCTTTGGAAATGCCGTATTTCTTCTTCAGAATCAGCCAGATGATTATCAGAGCAATGGCATATAGGAGAAGGAACAACAGCAATTCCATGTAATAATCTCCCAAGACGAAAGGCGGTTCCTGAATGCCTTTGATATCAAAGATTTTGGCCTTGGTGGTATCGACATCGTATGTCATGATCTTCAGGGCCATTTCATTACTTGCTATGGTATCCAGACCTGCAATGATCTTGACCGGGGGTATGTAATACAGGCCGGAATCAAAGGAGGTGATGACATAATCTTTCTTGAGACGAATCTGGTTGTTTCCAGCCTCCAGTGTATCCAGCCTCCCGGCAGCCAATATCTCAATGCCGTTTATCAGAGTGTCTCCCTGGAAAACCGGAAAGGTATATTTTAACGAGGCCGGACCGGATATTTCCAGATGCATCAGGGATTGCTGTCCAATGAGCATGACGGTTGAATCGATGGAGGCTTTGACACTGACCTGCTGTGCACGGACAGGCAACAGGCAGGCGGCCATCAACAACGAAACCAGAGTTCTTTTATAATTAAACATAGTTGTCTATATCATATTGATTTACTGCCGATTTAACTTCTCAGATTAAACAGGCCCATTAGCGAACGTACGTAATCCTGATCGGTAGAGATGGATACAGAGTCCACTTTACTTTTTTGGAAGGCATCGCTCAATGATTTCTGTTGGCGGATCCACCATTGTTTGTATGCGTTTCGTACAACCTTGGAAGAAGCGTCGATACGACGTTCTTCGCCGGTTTCCGCATCTTTTATATGGACCAGTCCGATTGGAGGAAGCTCTGTCTCTCTTTTGTCATATACCTGAATGGCAACCACATCGTGTCTACGATTGGCTATGGTCAGGTCTGTTTCAAAATCCTTGGTATCGATGAAATCGGAAATGATAAAAGCGGTACTACGTTTTTTGATGACGTTGGTCAGGTAACGCAATGCTCCGGGTATGTTTGTTTGAGTATTTTCCGGTTCAAAATCGATCAACTCCCGAATGATGTAAAGAATGTGCTTCTTGCCTTTCTTGGGAGGAATGAATTTTTCCAGTTTGTCTGAAAAGAAAATGACACCGATCTTGTCGTTGTTTTGGATGGCGGAAAAAGCCAACGTTGCAGCGATTTCGGTGATCATATCTTTTTTCAGTTGACTGCTGGAACCAAACATCCGGCTTCCTGAAACATCGATGAGCAGCATCACGGTCAATTCGCGTTCTTCTTCGAAAATCTTGACGTAAGGATGATTAAAGCGAGCAGTTACGTTCCAGTCGATGCTTCGGATATCGTCGCCATACTGATATTCCCTAACTTCGGAAAAGGCCATACCCCTACCCTTAAAGGCAGTGTGATATTGCCCCGCGAAGATGTTTTGGGATAAACCACGGGACTTGATTTCTATCTTCCGTACGCGTTTTAATAATTCGCTTGTTTCCATTCTTAAAAATTAGGGTACTTCGACCTTATTCAAAATTTCACTGATGATTTCTTCACTGGTCAGGTTGTTGGCTTCGGCTTCGTAGCTCAGACCGATACGGTGACGCAGTACATCGTGGCAAACGGCGCGGACATCTTCGGGGATGACATAACCTCTGCGCTTGATAAAGGCATAGGAACGGGCGGCAAGTGCCAGGTTGATGGAAGCACGGGGTGATCCTCCGAAGGAAATCATGCCTTTCAGGTCTTTCAATCCGTATTCTTCAGGAAAACGAGTGGCGAAAACAATGTCAACAATATAGCGTTCAATTTTTTCATCCATATAAACCTGACGTACCACTTTTCGTGCTTCAAGAATATCTTCCGCTTTGAGGACAGATTTGATGGGAGGCATTTTCTCACCGATGTTTTGACGGATAATCAGTGTTTCTTCTTCTTTTTTAGGGTAACCGATAATCACTTTCAACATGAAACGGTCTACCTGGGCTTCAGGAAGTGGGTAGGTACCTTCTTGCTCAATAGGGTTTTGGGTGGCCATTACCAGAAATGGAGATCCCAGTTCATACGTTTTGTCACTGATGGTGACCTGACGTTCCTGCATGGCTTCCAGCAAAGCACTCTGTACTTTTGCAGGAGCACGGTTAATTTCATCTGCCAGAACGAAATTGGCGAAAATAGGGCCTTTCTTTACAGCAAATTCTTCATTTTTCTGACTGTAAATCATGGTTCCGATAACGTCGGCAGGCAGAAGGTCCGGTGTAAACTGGATGCGACTGTATTTAGCATCTATCAATGATGCCAAACTCTTGATGGCCAATGTTTTTGCCAGACCGGGAACACCTTCCAGCAAAATATGGCCGTCTGAAAGTAAACCAATCAGCAAAGACTCTACCAAATGTTTTTGTCCGACGATAACCTGGTCCATGCCCACGTTTATCATATTCACAAACGAGCTTTTTCTTTCAATCAGTTCGTTCAATTCCCGAATGTCTACGGTTTGACTCATGAGATAATATTTATTTTAGTGAAACGATCATTTTTAATGAAACATACAAAAGTATAGAGGATAGGCCTATTTTTAACAGTTTACCCCGTTAAAAAAATTAAGCCTATCCTAATTAAGTTGAATTTCGGTCCTTTGGACGAAACTCGTCTCCATTGATTGGTTCGGACGTATAGAAGCCGCCTGAATACCGATTTACTGCTGGGACAAGATTTTTGTTTGAAGAGCCTTTGCTCTGGCTACGCAATTGGGATCTTTCGCATTGATTCTGGATGGATCCGGTCTGGCAATACGGATTCGGGTACCCAGTGGAACGTGGTTGGGATCCGTGATGACATTTTTGTTGTCAAGATATAGGTATACCCAGAATGCTTTGTGTCCATAATACTTTAGTGATATGACGGTCAGCATGTCTCCTTTGCCCATGGTTTTGTAAACCGGGAAGTTGATACCGGAATCTTTGGCCGGTTCTTTAACGGCCGGTTGTGTGGCTGTTTTTGAGACAGGTGCGGCAACGCTTGTCTGTATTTTGGCTTTGATCTGTGACTGCAATGGCGCTTTTTTCGCTTCTTTCGCTATTACGGCGGCAGGCTTGATGCCTTTTTCAGTCATAGCCATGGATTCGACTTTGGCAGCAATTTCCGCTTCCAGTTTAACTGAATCTTCTATCACCGATTCGAATTCCTTGTCAGGCACATTTTCATATATTGCAGAATCGATTGCCTGAACAGATTTAAGCTTCGACTCCTTTTCCTGATTGGCCTGCCTGGTTGAAATCAGAGCCCATACTCCAAAAATAAGCAAAACAAGACAGACAAAGATGACAATCCCCCTACCCTTATTGGATCCGGATTTGGATGTTGCTTTTTTGACGGGTTTGTGCTCGGCCTCTTTTCTGTTGTCCAATTTTTCTTCATTGGATCTTCGTTCGGTTTGCCTTCTTTCTCTTTCATCAATCCTTTCTTGTCTGGATTTAAATGCAGGCGGCTCCTCTCTGGCTTCCTTTAAATTCCGGTTTTCCTTGTTTCGTTCTTCTTTATACCGTTCTTCCGGTGATTTGTACTGATTGTTTTGAGGTGTCGTTGTTTTTCTTTCGTATTTATCCGAAGCTACGGTCTCTTTTTTAACAGGTGGTATTTTAGGTTCAGGAGAGGTCGTTCTTTCGGGTTGAAGCGTTATTTTGGTTGGTTGTATGATTTTGTTTGCAACAGGTGTTTCTTTTTCAGGATTTGTTGTCAGTTTTTCGGGTCGCCGGATTTCTGGCTTTGATTCTGTGGCCTTGTTCCCAAAAGGGTTGTTCAACTCAACGGGTTCAAGATGTGAAAAAGGCTTGTTCACAATATCCTTTAACGTGACATCCGGGGTATATGTGATTTTATAGTGTTCCTTGATGTTGATTTCCTCGCCGGTTGAGACGTTCACGCTCTTGCGTGATTCCACTTGCATCAACTTAAATGTGCCAAGGCCTTGAATCTTGACAACATCTCCCTCGAAAAGTGCATTTTCAATGACTTTGAAAAAGACTTTGATGAATTCTTCGGCCTCTTTTTTCTTTATCTTTCCAGAGTCGGAAAGCAGATCTGCCAAATCCTGAAGTAAGAGTTTTTTATTCATTGCCGGAGTATTGTTTTAGTTTTTCCTTCATGGTGGAACCTGGTTTGAAGCCTGGAACCAACTTTGGAGGAATCATCCAACGATTTCCTGTAGCAGGATTTACAGACACACGTTCTTCTTTCTTTTTCACTTCAAAAGTTCCGAAACCCTTAATGGCAAGAGAATCCCCGTCACCAAGGATATCCGTGATCAGAGATGTTGTAAGTTCCACAAGATCAGCAGCCTTGTCTCCGTTTAAGGTTAGGTTTTGCTGAATTTTCTGAACAAAATCTTTGTTTTTCAAAATGAGTTCTATTAATAAAGTTGAATGTGCCGCGATATTAACAAAAATATAGCAAACCTGCAAGTTTTTGAGCGTTTTTGAATTGCTCGGGTTCGATTGTCAGCTGTATTCGAGGTTGGCTTGTCCGCCATGATACGCAGAGGGTGGATCCTTTGCAGAACCCACCCTCTTTGTTTTATTTGGTCTGTCTATCAGCGCAAAGCTGCCTGTGCGGCTGCCAATCTTGCGATGGGTACGCGGAACGGAGAACAACTAACGTAATTCAGGCCAACCCGGTGACAGAATTCAACGGATGAGGGTTCGCCGCCATGTTCACCACAGATACCGCATTTCAGGTCTGGACGAATGGAACGGCCTTTTTCAGTGGCCATTTTCACCAATTGTCCAACACCTTTCTGGTCAAGTACCTGGAATGGATCCACTTTCAGGATTTTCTTTTCCAGATAGGTCGGCAGGAAGGAGGCAACGTCGTCACGGCTGTATCCGAAGGTCATCTGAGTCAAATCATTCGTCCCGAAAGAGAAAAATTCGGCTGAGGTAGCAATGCGGTCGGCTGTTAGGGCTGCACGTGGAATCTCGATCATGGTGCCTACCTTGAATTCGATCCGGCGGCCCGTTTCAGAGAAGAGGTTTTCAGCTGTCTTGCGAATCACTTTTTCCTGTTCGAGGAATTCGTATAGGATGCCGGTGAGCGGAACCATAATTTCCGGAATGGCGGTAATGCTTTCTGCCTGCAATTCAAGAGCAGCCCCCAGGATGGCGCGGGTCTGCATTTCGGTGATTTCCGGATAGGTATTGCCCAAGCGGCAACCTCGGTGTCCCAACATCGGATTGGCTTCATGCAGTGCATTAACCCGTTGTTGGATGGTTTTCAATGAGATGCCCATGGTTGCAGCTAGTTCGGCCTGTTCTCTTTCTTCGTGAGGAACGAACTCGTGCAAGGGCGGATCCAACAGGCGGACGGTGACAGGCAGGTCGTGCATGGTCTTGAAGATACCTTTGAAATCTGCTTTCTGATACGGCAGGATCTTGTCCAACGCTTTGCGACGTCCTTCTACATCTTCGGCAAGAATCATCTCACGCATGGCCTTGATCTTTTCACCTTCAAAAAACATGTGTTCCGTACGGCAGAGACCAATACCGGATGCACCGAACTTGCGGGCAACTTCTGCGTCATGAGGTGTATCGGCATTGGTGCGAACCGACATTCGGGTATATTTTTCGGCCAAAGCCATCAATTCAGCGAAATCGGCGTCGACTTCAGCTTCTTTGGTAGCGACTTTTCCCATATAGATATCGCCTGTAGAACCATTCAGTGAGATGTAATCGCCTTCTTTGAGGACGACATCCCCTACTTCAATGGTTTTGGTTGTATAATCGATCCTCAGGGTTCCGGCACCAGAAACGCAGCATTTGCCCATACCGCGTGCCACAACGGCAGCGTGGGAGGTCATGCCGCCGCGTGCAGTAAGGATGCCCTGTGCTGCAGCCATACCGGCAAGGTCTTCAGGAGAGGTCTCGATGCGGACCATGATTACTTTTTCTTTTCTGGATGCCCAGTCTGCGGCATCGTCCGCGTTGAATACGATACGACCGGAAGCTGCTCCTGGAGATGCGGCCAAACCTTTGGCAATGACCTTGGCACTTTTTATGGCTTCTTTGTCAAAAACCGGGTGAAGCAGCTCATCAAGTTTGTTGGGCTCAACACGCAATACGGCTGTTTTTTCATCTATGATGCCTTGATGCAACATATCGATGGCAATTTTAACCATGGCAGCACCTGTACGTTTTCCGTTGCGGGTTTGCAAGAACCAGAGTTTGCCTTCCTGAACCGTGAATTCCATGTCCTGCATGTCTTTGTAGTGGCTTTCCAGTTTCTCCTGGATGGAATTCAGTTCCTGAAATATTTTCGGCATGGCTTCTTCCATGGAAGGAAATTTGGCCACACGGTCTTCTTCGCTCACGCCTGCCAGTTTGGCCCAACGTTGAGAACCTACTTTGGTAATTTGTTGCGGAGTGCGGATACCGGCAACAACGTCCTCGCCCTGGGCATTAATAAGGTATTCACCTATAAAAATATCTTCGCCGGTAGCAGCATCACGGGAAAAACAAACGCCGGTAGCCGAGGTGTCGCCCATGTTACCGAAAACCATGGCCTGGACGGTGACGGCTGTGCCCCATTCTGCCGGAATGCCTTCCATCTTGCGATACAGGATGGCTCTTTCATTCATCCAGCTGTCGAAAACAGCACAGATGGCACCCCAAAGCTGGTCGTATGATTTTTCCGGGAAATCCTTTCCGGTCTGTTTTTTGACGGCACTTTTGAAAAGAAAAACCAGTTTCTGGAGGTCTGCGACTTCGAGTTCCGTGTCAAGTTTGACACCTTTTTCTTTTTTGATGTGTTCAATAATTTCTTCAAAAGGATCTATGTCGTTTTTGTTGGCGGGTTTCATTCCCAGAACGACATCACCGTACATTTGTACGAAACGACGGTAAGAATCCCATACGAAGCGGGCGTTTCCTGTCTTGCGAATCAGGCCTTCGACCACGGCATCATTCAATCCAAGATTTAAGATGGTATCCATCATTCCGGGCATGGATGCACGGGCTCCGGAACGTACGGAAACCAACAATGGGTTTTCAATGTCTCCGAATTTTGATTTCATGAGGGTTTCTACTCCCTTAATGGCTGCCTCCACGTCGTCTTTCAGTAGTTCAACGACTTTATCTTTTCCAAGGTCAAAGTATTCAGAGCAAACGTCTGTTGTTATGGTGAAACCCGGAGGGACAGGAACACCTATCAAATTCATTTCTGCGAGATTGGCTCCTTTTCCGCCAAGTAGATTTTTCATTGTGGCTTTTCCTTCGGCTTTACCATTGCCAAAGGTGTACACTCTTTTTGTTGTCATTTGTTGTGTTGTATTTAGGTTAAAGGTCGAAAATCATGGTCTCACAAAAATATGAAATTTTGCTTATTACCAAATCTTAACGTCGGTAAAATATCGGGAGGTAAAAGAAATTTGTCTACATTTTCGTATTTTTGTACCCCGAAGTAAGACAATTATTTTCAGATAACAAATAATTAATCCTAAAATTCTATCATTTTGGCAAGAAATAAAAAGATGCTTCCCGTTTTGGAGGCTGTGACCATAACAGACGTAGCGGCTGAAGGTAAGGCTCTTGCGCGTGTAGACGACAAGGTCGTTTTTGTTCCGTTTGTAGTTCCTGGCGATGTGGTAGATATTCAGTTAACAAAAAAGAAACATAAATACGCAGAAGGTCGCGCCATTAAATTTCATTCTTATTCCAAAGACAGGGAGACGCCTTTTTGCGAACATTTTGGTGTCTGTGGTGGTTGCAAATGGCAGCAATTGCCCTATCAGGCTCAAATAGATTTTAAGCAGCAGCAGGTGTACGATGCCTTGACACGCATAGCCAAAGTGGATCTTCCTGAATTTGCTGAAAAACCGAAAGTCTCTGAAAATGGCGTAAAAGAGTATGTCAAAGATGGCTTCTATCCTATTTTTGGCTCTGAGAAGACTAAATTTTATCGCAACAAGCTGGAATTCACTTTCTCGGACAAACGCTGGATGACTTTTGAAGAAGTGGCTTCCGGCGCTCAGTTTGAGACCATGAACGCATTGGGTTTCCATATTCCCGGCATGTTCGACAAGGTGCTGGACATTAACAAATGCTGGCTGCAAAATGAACTTTCAAACCGTATTCGATTATCCATCAAGGCTTTCTGCCTGGAAAACGATTACAGTTTCTTCAATTTACGCAATCAGGAAGGTTTGATGCGAAACCTGATTATCAGGACATCCTCTACCGGAGAGGTGATGTTGATCGTTATTTTCTTCAGGGAAGAAACGGAAAAGCGTGAAGCGTTGCTTCAACATATTGCGGCGGAGTTTCCTGAAATAACCTCCCTGATATACATCATCAACGAAAAGGCTAACGACACTATCGGAGATCAGGAAATTAATGTCTTCAAAGGCCGTGACCACATTTTTGAAGAAATGGAGGGACTGAAATTCAAGATTGGACCGAAGTCTTTTTATCAAACCAATTCGGAACAGGCTTATGAGCTGTATAAGGTTGCTCGTTCTTTTGCCGATCTGAAGGGAAATGAACTGGTTTATGACCTTTACACGGGTACGGGCACGATTGCTCTTTTCCTGGCCCGCTTTTGCAAGCAGGTGATCGGGGTGGAATATGTTCCCGAAGCCATTGAGGACGCCAAGGTCAATGCCGATATCAACGGTTTGGGCAACGCCAAGTTTTTTGCCGGTGATATGAAGGATGTTCTGAACAATAGTTTCATCGAGGCTTACGGAAAACCGGATGTCATCATCACCGATCCTCCAAGGGCGGGTATGCATACGGATGTGGTGAACACCATCATTCATGCTGCTCCCCGGCGTATTGTCTATGTGAGCTGCAATCCGGCCACACAGGCCCGTGATTTGGCCTTGCTGGATTTTGATTATGAGGTTAAGAAAGTGCAGCCCGTGGATTTGTTTCCGCATACGCAGCATGTTGAAAATGTCGTGTTGCTTGAAAAAAGGGCTGTCAGAAAAGAAAAACCCTTGACAGTGGTTGAACCCGAGATTGAAAAAACGGAAGAAGAGGAAGAACCTGAAGAAAGGCAGATCAGAATCGGATAAATTCGTTTTTGCCGGCTATAAAGTCTAAGGCATCGAATATTCTATAAATAAAAAAGATAGGGCATTTTAAGTTGTATACTTGAAGATGCCCTGTTTTTTATATTCTGAAAAGTAATCCTATGCCTTCACGGCAATTGCTTCAATTTCTACCAGAGCACCTTTTGGGAGGGCTTTGACGGCTACGGCGGATCTGGCGGGAAAGTCTCCGGTGAACTGGGTCTTGTACACATTGTTCATCCCTTCGAAAAGGCTCATATCGGCCAGGAAAACAGTTGTCTTGACAATGTTGTCCATGCTGCTGCCGGCTTCGGCAAGGATAGCCTTGAGGTTGGCAAAGGACTGGCTGGTTTGACTGGCAATATCTTCTGCATCGATCTTGCCGGTGGTTGGATTGACGGGTATCTGTCCTGAAATAAAAATCATGTTTGACACTTCGATAGCTTGGCTGTATGGGCCAATGGCTGCCGGTGCATTGTTTGTGGAAATGACTTTACGCATAAAACGATGGATTTTGATGAATATTTTTTTTAAAAGCCCAGCCAATAACCGGCCAGACCTACAACCAAACCCAATGCCACATTGATGCCTTTTACGGCAAGAAAACCCGGTTTGGATTCAGCCAACAAAGGTAAGGTAGAATGACCGTCTTGTGTAACGGAATTGGCCAATAAAATGCTGAAAGGAATGGATCCTCCCAAAAAAAGTGTGATAAAGATCAGATGCGGTCCCGATTCAGGAATGATGCCCACCAGGACAGCCAGCAACAATACCAGCAGCTGGTTTTTTTCAACCCAGTTGGTCATGTCTACGGACCCCATCAGAAAATGAATCAGCAGAAGTGCGGCAAAAGTCCAAAGGAAAATTTTCGGTACATGCTGCCTGATGATGTGATGCCACAGGTGTTCTTCCAGAAAGTGATCGTCGACAAAGACAAAGGTAGCCAGTATGATGAGCGCCAGTATCAGGAAAATGTTGTTAAACCAGGCTTCCTCCAGAGGCAGTCTGAATCCTCCGTTGGTAGCGGCCTGCGCCAGATGTCCGGCTCCTTCGTGATGTTCGTGCTCAAAGAAACCGGTGACCATTCCGTAAATGAATAATATCAGTCCTGTGATCAGTAAAAACCTGGTGACGGACATTTTCCTGCAGTTGGTTTTCCAGTTTCCGAAAAGGTCGTGCAGGCACATTTGCTCATGCTCGTGCACCACCAGATGTTCGTGCATATTTTTTGGCCTTGCCACCCTGATGCCCAACTTATCAATGGTAATGCCTACGACAAGGCCTATTACCAGCAAAATGCCAAAAAGAATAAAGGCTTTGTCCGGCATTTGTACCAACATGACAAAGGCTTCATCCCCTACACTGCTGATCATGGCCGCGATCAATGCGCCAAAACTGATGGCGCCGTGCGTCCACATGCCAACCACGGCAAAACCGCCGAAGCAACCGGGAATCAATCCCAGTATGGTTGCAATAAGCACCTGCAAAGGCTTATAATGGCTTAACCAATGGCTCCATTTACCCTGAGTGAATAAATTGAGCAACTCTATGAAAAGCATGATGACCAGGACAAAACAGGTGATCATCAGGGTATTTCTCAGAACGTCTGTCAGTATATCTATCATTGTCTGTCTCAGATTATGTATGGTTCAAGAAATTCCGTATGAAGCGGAGTTCTCTTTGTGGAAACTTATTCCTGTACTTCCGTGCGATGCTTGACGGCTTCATACATCAGCACGCCTGCAGCCACGGAAACATTCAGAGACCCGATTTTGCCAAGAATAGGTATTTGTACCAGTTCATCACAGATTCGCAGGTTTTCGTTGGCGATACCCGTATCCTCCGCTCCCATTACAATGGCTACAGGACCCGAATAATCAGCTTTGGTATAGCTGTCGGCTGCTTTTTCGCTGGCTGCAATGATGTGTACGCCGGAATTTTTCAGGAACAGGATGGATTCCCGTATGGTGCGTTCACGGCAAACCGGAAGCGTCAGCAGAGCTCCGGCAGAAGTCTTGACAGCATCCGCATTGACACTGACGCTATCCGTTTGAGGAATGACAATGGCATCCACTCCTGCGCATTCGCAGGTCCTTGCAATGGCGCCAAAATTCCGGACATCGGTGATTCCATCCAGCAATACGAAAAAAGGATTCTTGCCTTCTTCATAAAGGGTTGGTACAATGTCTTCCAGTCGCTGATATGTTACGGCTGAAATGAAGGCCACTACTCCTTGGTGGTTTTTCATCGTAACACGGTTTAGCTTTTCGATGGGCACTTTCTGAACAGGGATGCGGGTACCGCGGAGCGCTTCGAAAAGCTCTTTGGTCAATTCTGTATCAAGATCTTTTTTTACCAGGATCTTGTCTATGTCTTTACCTGCGAGAACGGCCTCGAGAACGGCACGAACTCCGAAAATGAATTCAGAACTATTTTCTGAGGATTTACGTGATCCAAAGGACTTACGCGGGTTTTGGTTGTACATCATGTTTGTTTAATTGATTATTGATTTTCGAGCAACAGTGCTTTTGCATTGCTTACAGCAGCTTCACTGACATTGGCACCGCTCAACATCTGAGCGATTTCCTGCAGGCGTTCGTCTTTCTGTAAACGTTTTACGGCAGTGACGCTTCGATCGTTTAGTTCTGTTTTGAATACTTTAAAATGATCGCTTCCCTTGGCTGCAATCTGTGGCAAATGGGTGATGCAGATCACTTGTCTCTTTTCGGCGATATCTTTCATGATTTGTCCCATCTTGTGGGCAATCTCTCCGGAAACACCAGTGTCTATTTCATCAAATATCAGGGTTGGCAGGCTGGTGAAATCTGCAATCAATGATTTGATGCTTAGCATAATACGCGAAATTTCACCGCCGGATGCAATTTGGTTGATGGGTTGTGGTGTTGCATTTTTGTTGGCGGAGAAAAGAAAGCTAACCTGATCTTGCCCGTCTTCTTCCATCGTCTTGCGTTTCTGTTCGATATGGAGCATTGCTTTGGGAATTCCAACCTGTTGAAGTTGCTCAACAAGTCTTTTCTCAATGGGTTTGAGTATGGAAGAACGAATCGCAGAAAGCTTGTCGGCTGAGCTTTGGGCTATTTTTTCAGCTTCTTCCATTTCCTTCCTTAGATGAATTAAATCCTCTTCATACGAGTCTATGACGGAAAGTTTACCAGCAAGCTCGTCACGGAGTGCAAGGAGTTCTCCCGTGCTTTTTACCCGATGCTTTTGCTGAAGGCTATAGAGCTGGTTCATTCTGTCACTGACCTGTTCCATGCGTTCAGGATTGACTTCCATATCGTTCAGAAGAACTTCCAGCTCTTCTGCCAGGTCTTTCATGTCCAGATAACAGGAATGAATGCGTTCACTGGGTTCCTGGAGCCTCGAATAGATTTTTTGAAGGCTTTCAGCCTGATTGAAGGCTGTCTTGAGTGAAACGTTTATGCCATATTCCTCGCCGTCCAGAAGAGTGAATATTTTGCCCAGTCCCAGTTTGATTTCTTCCGCATGGGTTAGCATTTCCCATTCGGCTTCCAGTTCTTCCTGCTCTCCTTCCCGGAGTTTGGCTTCTTCCAGCTGATTGTATTGAAAGCGTAGATAATCTTCCTCTTCCCTGGATTTTTTGGATAAATCTTCCAGCTTTTTCCTGCTTGCCTGGATTTCTTTGTAGTGTAGAAAGTCTTTTTGATACTTGTTCAGGATCGTTTCATCGTTGGCCACCGCATCAATGACATTCAACTGATAGGTGTCGTTGCCGAGAAGCAGGTTCTGATGCTGTGAGTGAATGTCTATGAGCTGGGATGAGAGTTCCTTAAGGATGGAAAGCGAAACGGGGGAATCGTTTACAAATGCACGGCTTTTGCCGGTGCTGAAAAGTTCCCTCCTGATCAGACAGCTGTCTCCTGAGAGATAGTCAAGATCGTTTTGCTTAAAAAAATCTTCCAGATGGTAGGCATGTATGTCAAATTCTGCTTCTACTACGCACTTATCCACTCCTTCTTTGATGACACGGGATTCGGCCCGTTGTCCGAGAATCAGTGAAAGAGCACCAAGAAGAATGGATTTTCCCGCTCCTGTTTCACCGGTAATTACAGAAAAGCCTCTGTCAAAGGAAAGATCCAGCCGATCTATCAACGCATAATTTTCTATATGTAGATTCTGAAGCATATGCTTTACTTTTTTGTTTTAATACCTTGAAGGCGATTGGACGATGCAGGATAAACTGCCGTTAAAAGGTCGTATGCAGCCTGCTTTTCCTGAACCGTAGCCTTGGAATAAATATAAATGAGTTCTTCCGCTTTGGTATCCATGAAGTTGGACAACAACGGAGAACGGGGTTTGGTTTGCTTGGCTGTCTTAAGGTTGGCAAGCGCGGCTGTGATCTGGCTTCGGCCTTCTTCCGCTTTGTCGTACATGATGTCCAGTCCCAGGCGATGGTAGTTGTAGGAGAGAATGCGCATTGGTGGCTCATTCCCTTCTGTCAGGGCATTCATCCAGCCCCAGTGGTTCTTGTCTTCCTGAGCTTTCCAGTTGTCGCCCAGTGTACCTTGAGCGATGGAAGTAATGTCCTGTGCCTTCTGAAAAAACGGGGTACCTCCCAATCTGGAGAAGCTGTCAAAATCCAGTCCCAGTATTACATACGACCAATAAGCCAGTGTCGCTGTGAGGTTGTTGTCCATGGATGTTTCATTGAAGGTCAGGCTTTGATTCTCCTGAAAATCAAAGGAAAGAGTTTCTTTCACGTTCAGCAGAGTGGTCGTGTAGGCCGATCCGTAAACCGGTCTGGATGATTGAATCTGAAGGTCGCAGGTATGGGTGTTTCCTTCCCTTGATTTCATGATGAAGAGCATGGAGCATTCTATCTTTTCCTGGTTCTTCAGCTGCAGGCTGGACCATTTTTGTTGGTTCATGAAGTCCTGCACTGCATTTCTGAGGTTTTCGTAGACCGCCTTGTCCGTGCCTGCAATCTGTTCGGTATTGACCTGAACCTTGCAGTTCAGCTCCTGGGCCGATGCATGCCAATGACCAAACAACAAAGCGGCCAGCAACGCTACAGAAAAAGATGGGCGGAATTTAATCATGAATCGGCAGGTAGTGATTTTAGTCAGCAATCAGATATTCGGATAAGACATTAAGAATGTCTTCGGCTACTTCTTTTTTGGATTTCAAGGGAAATGAAAAACGGTATCCATCCTTGTTCAGTACTGTAATCTTGTTGGTGTCATGCCTAAAGCCTGCACCGGCATCGTTGAGAGAGTTGAGCACGATGAAATCCAGATTCTTGCGTTCCAGTTTGGACTTGGCATTTTGCTCTTCCTGATCGGTTTCCAGCGCAAAGCCCACCAAGGTCTGTCCATCTTTTTTGGCTTCTCCCAATGCCGCTGCAATGTCTCTGGTGGGTTTGAGGTCCAGATGGAGATCTTCCTCTCCTCTTTTGGTCTTGTGTTCCAAGGCCAGTTCCGGTGTAAAATCGGCAACGGCGGCACAAAGAATGGCTGCATCCATTTCTTCGAAACGAGAGGTGGCAGCATCGAACATTTGGGCGGCCGATTCAACATCCATGCGTTTGATGTTTGAATGTTGCACGGTCAGCGTCACCGGTCCGGCAATAAGCAAGACTTCCGCTCCCCTTTCGGCACAGGCTTCAGCCAGGGCAAATCCCATTTTTCCTGAAGAATAGTTTCCGATAAAGCGCACGGGATCAATCTTTTCGTAGGTAGGCCCTGCCGTAATCATGATTTTTTTTCCAGCCCAGGGTTGACTAGCGGATATAAAATCCGAAACCGCCTTGAAAATGGCAGCAGGTTCTTCCATTCTGCCTTTGCCTACATCTCCGCAAGCCAGCTCTCCGACGGACGGTTCAATAAAATGCACTCCCGTTTCACGAAGATATTGCCTGTTTTTTTGAACCGTAGGGTGTTCGTACATGTTGCAATTCATGGCCGGAGCCACAAAAACAGGTTTGTTGAATGCCAGAAATGTGGTGGACAGAGCATCGTCGGCCAGGCCTCCTGCAAATTTTCCCAGGATATTGGCTGTAGCCGGAGCTACGACAAGCAGGTCTCCCCAATCTTTCAGGGAAATATGCTCGGTGGAATAGTCGTTGGTTTCCGCAAAAGGATCAACGTATATCTTGTGTTTGGATACTGTTTCGAGTGTAAGCCTGGTCACAAACTCGAGCGCATTCCGGGTGGCTACGACCTGCACTTCAGCTCCTGCCTTTACGAAAAGGCGAATCAGTTCCGGTGTCTTGTAGGCTGCAATGCCTCCGGAGATTCCCAGTAAAATGCGCTTACCTTTTAGCATAGCGTTATTTGTTTAATGCACGTAAACGGATGCGTGTCAGGACGTTTTTGGTATTAAGTGAAAAATCGCCCTGCATCATCCAGCCAAAATAACCGGAATCACGCTTCAGAACTTCTTCGACCGACTTATCCTTGTATTTACCGAAATTAAAAACTTCCACATTCTCTTCGTTTAGGACAATTTTGCCGGCAAAATCCACATTGCGGTTGAACGTAGAAAATTCAGACAGGTACTGGATATCATTCTGAAGATCGGGATACATATCCAGCTGGGACTTGAGCACTTCATAAGTTGCACGAGTGTCCGCCTCTGCTCCATGGGCGCCATCCAGTTCCTTTCCACAGTAAAATTTGTAGGCTGCAGTCAAGGTACGCTGTTCCATTTTATGGAAAATCACCTGAACGTCAATGAACTTGCGTTTGCTCAGGTCAATATCGATATCGTGGCGTAAAAATTCCTCAACAAGCATCGGTATATCGAAACGGTTTGAGTTGAAGCCGGCAAGGTCACAACCTTCTATATCTTTGGCTATCAACTTCCCGATTTCCTTGAATGTGGGGCAATTAGCCACGTCTTCATCCAAAATATGATGTATATCGGAAGCTTCTTTGGGAATGGGTATTCCCGGATTCACTCTGTACGTTTTCGTTTCTTCCTGTCCGTTTGGAAGGACCTTGAGATAACATATTTCAACTATCCGGTCGCTGTTGGGGTTTATTCCTGTAGCTTCCAGATCAAAAAAGACAATGGGATTCTTGAGGTTCAATTGCATAATGACGCATGTGTAAAGATGGAACAATCCCACAGCTGAAAAACCGTGGGATTGCTGTATTGTTTTAAGACAGGTTTAGTCGTTGAGCAGCATAGGCATCAGCAGCATCAGCAAGTCTTCGTTTTCTTCGTTCTGTAGCGGCAGGAACAAACCTGCACGTGAAGGATCGGCCAGTTCAAGGACGATATCCTGGGTATTGAGGTTTGAAACTATATCGATGATGAACTGAGCCTTGAAGCCGATGGTAATGCGATCGCCTTCGTACTGGCAGGCGATGGTTTCTTCGGCAGAGGTGGAAAAATCGATATCCTGGGTGGTCAGCTCCATCTTATTGGTGGTAATCACCATTTTGATAAGACTACTGGATTGGTTGGCAAAAATAGCCACGCGTTTAAGCGTATTCAGAAAAGAAACACGGTCTACCAAAACCTTGTAGGGGTTGTTTTGAGGTATCACGACGTTGTAATTCGGGAAACGGCCTTCCACCAGACGACAAAAGATGGTGTAATTTGAAAGACGGAAGACGACGTTGCTGTCATCGAAGGAAATGATAACATTGCCGGTTTCCTTGGGAAGGATGGCTCTCAACAAGTTTGCCGGTTTCTTGGGGATGATAAGCATGGCCTTTTGATCTCCGTGTATGCTGGAGTTTTTGAGGCGAACCAATTTATGGGAGTCGGAAGCCACGAATGTGACATCCTCAGGGGTAATGTCAAGCACAACGCCGTTCATGACAGGACGGAGTTCGTCGTCGGCCGAAGCGAATACAGTTGAATTGATGCCGTTCGATAGAATATTGGCAGGAATCTCAAGGTTGCTGTTGTTTTCCTTAAGGTCTTTCAACTTGGGGAATTCGTCACCGTTTTGAGCAACAAATTTATATTTTCCATTCTGGTAGTAAATGGTCACTTCCAGGCTGTTTTCATCAATATCAATGGTCAGGGGCTGTTCTGAAAGCTCTCTGAGCGAGTCAAGCAACGTTTTTGACGGAATAGCAAAGGAGCCGTTACCGTCCGATTCAATCAAATCAAAATTGGTAACCAACGTTGTTTCTGTGTCGGAGGCTGTTGCCGTCAGCTTATTGCCTTCGATATTCAACAGAAAACATTCTAAAATCGGCAATGTGTTTTTCGAATTTATAACCCGGCTGATAGCCTGAAGATGGCTCAAAAGAGCCGAGCTTGATGCAATGAATTTCATACGATCGATTTTATAAGTTATTTGATAAACCTATGGAAGCCATATTCACGATGGTTAAGCAGACCGTGGCCGGTAAGGATGGCGTCAATTCGGTGTAATTTATTAATAGTATGTTTGTTTACTTATATTGTATACTACAAAAATACTAAAAAAATGGATACCGCTTGCGGCAATCACTTTTTTTTACATTTTGTAAACGAAAGATGTGATTTTGTTCAGGATTAAATTTCTATTGTCAAGCCGTCGTAAGAAAGCTCTACATTTTCAGGAAGTCTTGGATTTACTTCGGCGTAAAGCCCCATATCGTGGCTCATATGGATGAGGTAGGTTTTTTCGGGTTTAACGGCATGAACCAGATTCATAGCCTGTTCCAGGGAATTGTGTGAAATATGTTTGGCAGGTCTGAGGGCATCGACAACCAGTACTTTCAGGCCATAGAGCTTATCGATCTGCGAATCGTCAATGTGGTTGAAATCGGTCAGATAAGCCATGTCACCAATACGATACCCCATCACTGGTAATCGGTAATGTATCACCTCAATGGGTATGACTTCTATTTTTTTGATGAAAAAAGGGTTCATACCGATCGGGAAAAGCCTGAAAAGCGGAACTCCCGGGTACGGATTCTCCGCAAAGCTGTAAGGCATGATGATTTTCATTTTGTCCAACACCCGCCTGAAGCCATATACAGGCAGCTCCTTGTAAGAACAGAAAGGCCTCAGATCGTCCAGTCCTCCCACATGGTCGTAGTGTTCATGTGTCAGAAGAACAGCATCAATCTGGCGTATACGGGCCCTAAGTGCCTGTTGGCGAAAATCGGGCCCACAGTCTATCAGAATGGAAGTGTCCCCTTCCTCGACAAAGACGGAAGAGCGAAAACGGATGTCTTTGGGGTCTTTGGACATGCATGTCGCACAACTACAAAGCAGCTGCGGATTTCCAGTGGAAGTGCCGGTGCCTAAAAAAGTGAGCTTCATGATTTTAATCTTAAATGAACAAAACTTCGGGATGCAGGTCAACGTCAAATTTGACTTTGACGTCGTGCATGATCCGGTTTGAGAGTGCGACGATATCTGAAGCTTTGGCTTTTCCCGGATTGACCAGAACCAGGGCCTGTTTGTTGTGGACAGCAGCATTGCCCAAGCTCTTGCCCTTCCATCCGGTCTGGTCGATGCACCAGGCTGCTGAAATCTTGACCTTGCCGTTTTCCAGCATCCATCCTGGTATTTGCGGGTAAAGGTCTTTAAGCTTTTGGTACTGTTCTGCCGATATTTCCGGATTCATAAAAAAGCTTCCTGCATTTCCGGTAACAGCCGGATCAGGAAGTTTTTCGTTTCGGATCACCAACAAGACTTTACGAATATTTTCCAGATTGACTTCTCCCGTTTCCTGCAGACGCTGGGCCATATCTCCGTATCTTATGTTTGCTTTTAATGTTTTTGATAATCTGTATGTTACGTAGCAAACTATAAATTTATTCTTTAAGCTATGCTTAAAAACGCTGCTGCGGTATCCGAACTGGCAATCGGCATTGGAAAATTGTTCCATCTGCAAGGTTTGCTTGTTGAAAGCTTCAACCTTTACGATGGAATCTTTGGCTTCGGCTCCATAAGCTCCTATGTTCTGTACCGGGCTGGCTCCCACTTCTCCGGGAATGCCGGACAGGTTTTCCACTCCGCTCCAGCCATTCTTAACAGCATAGGCAACGAAGTCGTCCCATACCATGCCAGCACCGACACGGACAAGCACGGAATCGGAATTTTCATCCACGAGCTCGACCGTTTTGATGTTTGAATGGAGTAAGATTCCCTGATAGTCAGCGGTAAACAGCAGATTGCTTCCACCGCCCATCGCCAGTATTGGCAAGCCTTTAAATCTATCATCGGTCAGGATGCCGCGCAATTCTTCCTGGGAGTCGAATTCTACCCAGTAGCGCGTTTTTGCGTCCATGTGAAAAGTATGTTTTTCCCTGAGATCGCAATTTTCGAGTACCAGCATGTTCCTATTTTTATAAGGCAAAAATACAGGTAATTTTCTGCGCATCCAAATGGGACAAGAATAGAATTTATCGATTCAATAAATTGTATATTTGCCTTTCCAAAACCGACATCATGCTGTCCATCCTGATACCAGAATATAACTACAATTGTTACAAGCTAGTCTGTAAGCTTGCCGGACAATGCGAAAAAGCAAATGTTGTTTTTGAGATCATCGTTCTGGACGATAAATCGACACTTTGTAAGGAGGAAAACATTCTGATTGAGTGCATTACAGGATGTCGGTTGGTGGAATCGGACTATAGGTTAGGTGCTGCAAAAGCCAGAAACAGGTTGGTCAGCATGGCCCAGTACCAGCATCTGCTCATGTTGGACTGTGATGCGGAAATACGCGATGACCTTTACATCCAACGCTATCTGGACATTATGAAACAGCATCCTGTCATCGTTGGTGGGGTTTGTTACACTTCCCGGATTCCATCTGCCGGATTCCGTCTTCGTTGGATTTATGGCAGAAAACGGGAATGCCGGTCGGCTGAAATGCGCAACAGAAAGCCATACAAATCGTTCCTTTCTTTTAACCTGATGATTGATAGGGATATAATGCTAAGCCATCCTTATGATGAGTATTTCACGGATTACGGGCACGAAGATTCCGTGATGGGTCTTGCTTTGTCTCAGGCGGGTATTTCGGTCTTTCATACAGAAAACCCTCTTATACACAATGGACTGGATCCGGATCCGGATTATCTGGCAAAAAGCCGAAAAGCTGTCGAAAAATATGTAACCAATCCGGCTTTTCAATCGGAGGAGCTGATAGCACAAATCAAGCTATTCAGAGTGTTCAGACGCATTCAAAAATATGGGCTGGATCGTTTGCTGGCTTTCGGTTTCAGACATTTCAGGGGAATAATGGAAAGGAATCTTTGCAGCCTTAGCCCTTCTTTGACCATCTTTGACCTATACCGCTTAAGCTATCTGTGTCACTATTATTTGCAGGTTTCAAAGCCGGCAACCTTAAAATGACTGTTCGTTTTGCCGGATAAACCGGTATCCTGCTTGTTTCACCTTCAGAAAGTGCCAGACAGAAACTTTTTCTTTTCCGAGTTCGGGTAAACGTCTTAATGCAGAAAACAGATTTCTTAGACAGCCTGTTTTTCCATAAAGCATGAAAGATTGGGCTCCAGCGGCAAACAGCCGTTCATCGCTGAAAGGGGATTTTTTTTTGACACTACTCCAAAAGGGATGTTCTACCGTATAAACAGGAAAATAGTGTATATGCAGCCCTTTTCGGAGGCACTCGTTCAAAAACAGGAGTTCTTCTCCGCTTTGAATTTGGGTGCCAAGGCCAAAACGTTCGTCAAACCGGATATTGTTGTTTCGTATGGCTTCAAGCCTGAATGAAATCTCAATGGAACTGCATGATTTGAGATCGCTGATTTTTTGGTAAGGCTGCGCTTTTCCTGAATAAACTTTATATTCGGAATCGCTGTCGGAAGTTTTTATCATGCAGCAGGATACATCTACTTCCGGATGCGATGCAAAGATGGATCGGATGGTTTCCATATATTCAGGTTTGATGCGAACATCATCGTCCAGCAAAACAACGATATCACCGCTGGCACAACGGATGGCCTGGTTGCGGTTGGCAGAAAGGCCGACTCCCTTTGTTTGGACGACTTGCACATCATCCCTTTGAAGATCCTTTGGAATAGCGATGCAGTCTGTTCTGGTGATCTGGTGCGATACCAGGTAGCACAAACCATCATCCGGGGAAAGCAGCATTTGCCCTACCCTTTCGATACCTTCATTCAAGGTTGATATTAGCAATTGAACCATCTCCATTGATCTGTATGTTGCACTTGCCGACAAAAATAACATTATTTCTGCTATCATCAGTATTTGAACCGTCTATTAGGAAATATCCATAAATATTGTATTTTTGCTTTTGTCATAAAAACAGCCATGAAACCATCCGAAAGTCTGACCCTTATTTCAGTGATTGTTCCCGTTCATGACAGGGAAAAAAGGCTGGAAAGAACGTTGCTGACCATTTCCGGTCAGTCGTACAGACCCATTGAGCTTATTTTGGTCGATAACAATTCTCAGGATGGATCGCTTGATTGTAGTCTCCGGTTTCAGGAAAATCACCAGGATCCGTTTTTCAACGTCAAGGTCATCCAGGAGCCTAAAACGGGTGCCAATGCAGCAAGAAATGCAGGTTTGGCAAGAGCTACCGGTGAATACGTGCTTTTTTTTGATTCGGACGATATCATGTATTCGGACTGCCTTTTGAACATTGCAGGAAAACTGATGGCGGACAATTTTCCCGATGTTCTGGCTTATTCCTCCTACATCCGGTATTCGGATGGAACGTTATCCAGGCGGCCGCATATATACTCCACAAAACCTGCCGATCAGCTTTTCACCACTGTCATACCCACACATGGCCTTTGCATTAAAAGATCTTTCCTGCCTGAAATAGGTCCATGGGATGAAAGTCTGGCCCGTTGGCAAGATCTTGAATTTGGATTCAGGGTGTTGCTAAAGACCAAGAACCTGAAATGGTACTTCGGGAACCCCCTTTATGAGGTGGTAAATCACAGGAATTCCATCAGTGGTAGCAGCTATACGGCCGATCACGAGATCTTGTATGCATCCTTGATGCGAATTCGGGAAAACATAGAACGGCAGCCTGAAGGGAAAGAGAAGGATAGCCAGCGGGGGGCACTTTGTTATAAGATATGTACCATTGGTGCGCAAATCAGAAAA